>PPCM01000077.1_pt1 | contig 160386 bp, 135 predicted proteins | sample 1555541 | NCBI WGS metagenome assembly PPCM01 (sample SAMN05284479, study PRJNA326546) | Marine sediment metagenome, whole genome shotgun sequencing project. | isolation source: marine sediment | place: Germany: Wadden Sea | collected 2012-09-05
AAATGGCAAAAGAAAAGTTTGAACGTACGAAACCCCACGTAAACGTGGGTACAATCGGCCACGTTGACCACGGTAAAACTACCCTAACTGCAGCTATCACTACAGTTCTTTCTAAAACTTACGGCGGTAACGCACAGGCTTTCGATCAAATCGATAACGCGCCTGAAGAGAAAGCACGTGGTATCACCATTTCTACTTCACACGTAGAATATGACACTCCTACTCGTCACTACGCACACGTAGACTGCCCAGGACACGCTGATTACGTTAAAAACATGATCACTGGTGCTGCTCAGATGGACGGTGGTATCCTAGTAGTTGCTGCGACTGATGGCCCTATGCCACAGACTCGTGAGCACATCCTACTTGGTCGTCAGGTTGGTATTCCTTACATCATCGTATTCATGAACAAGTGTGACATGGTTGACGATGAAGAGCTTCTAGAGCTAGTAGAAATGGAAGTTCGTGAACTTCTTAACGAATACGAATTCCCAGGTGATGACCTACCAGTTATCCAAGGTTCAGCTCTTAAGGCGCTTGAAGGCGACGCAGAGTGGGAAAAGAAAATCATCGAGCTTGGTGAAGCGCTTGATTCATACATCCCAGAGCCAGAGCGTGCAATCGACAAGCCGTTCATTCTTCCAATCGAAGACGTATTCTCAATCTCAGGCCGTGGTACAGTTGTAACAGGTCGTGTTGAGCAAGGTATCATCAAGGTTGGTGAAGAAGTAGAAATCGTAGGTATCAAAGACACTACTAAGACTACTTGTACTGGTGTTGAGATGTTCCGTAAGCTTCTTGACGAAGGCCGTGCAGGTGAGAACGTTGGTGTTCTTCTACGTGGTACTAAGCGTGACGAAGTTGAACGTGGTCAAGTACTAGCTAAGCCTGGTTCAATCACTCCACACGTTAACTTCGAAGCAGAAGTATACGTACTGTCTAAAGATGAAGGTGGCCGTCATACTCCATTCTTCAAAGGCTACCGTCCACAGTTCTACTTCCGTACAACTGACGTAACTGGTGCTGTAGAGCTTCCAGAAGGCGTAGAAATGGTAATGCCTGGTGACAACCTTAAATTCAAAGTTGAGCTAATTGCTCCGATCGCGATGGAAGAAGGTCTTCGTTTCGCAATCCGTGAAGGTGGTCGTACAGTAGGTGCTGGTGTTGTATCTAAGATCCTAGACTAATCTAGACTTAGCAACACAAGCCCAAAAAAGCGCACTTAGGTGCGCTTTTTTTATGCCTGCGATTTAGTTCGTGATTGTTGTGCCCTCTGAAACACGCCGTAAACCCATCCATGGGGGCATCAATCAGCGCCCCTGCTGCTGAGAGTTTTTGATGGGGCTTCACTCCATCTTTAATTGGCATAGCAAAAAGCTTGAGGAGGAAGGTGAAAATACGTCATGAACCCATCCCTGCTTTTAAGTAAGCGCTCCGATACAGTGTGAATACATTCACTCCCTTCTATCGGTATAAGATAAGCACGAAGCGAAGAAGTGGAAATTTAACGCCTTTGTTGTGATACTGTAACAATTAAAGGGTACTATGCTCTGTTTATCAGTTTTGCGAGATTTTCATGATTACACGACGCCAGTTTTTAGTGGGTTCTTTGGCATTTGGTGGCCTAGCTAGCAGTGCTTTTGGTAAAAAGTTGGATTTGGCGTCTATGCCGATTAGTGAAGGCTATGGTGCACTAATCGCCGACCCTCAAAAGCTGCTCGATTTACCTAAAGGCTTTAGCTATAAGGTTATATCAAGCCTTGGAAATAGCATGTCTGATGGTATGCATGTACCTGACAGAGCGGATGGCATGGGGTGTCTTCCTATAGAAGGTACTAGCGACAAGGTTGCGCTAATACGTAACCACGAACTGCACCCCAAACACTTAAGTGCTCAGCCAAAGTCTATTCAAATGCATACTAGCGAGTTGGCCTACGACAACTATCATAGTGGGGTTGCTTTACCAGGCGGTACCACAACCATGGTGTATAACCTTACCACCAACATGGTAGAGCGAGAGTTTATCAGTCTTGTTGGAACGGTAAGAAACTGCTCGGGCGGCATTACGCCTTGGGGCACGTGGCTAACGTGTGAAGAGTCCGTAGACCTACCTCATGGCCCGAACGGTGATGTGGTAAACAAAGATCACGGCTACATATTTGAAGTACCTGCAAATGCTGACTCACTCATTGAAGCTAAACCACTTAAAGCAATGGGGCGCTTTAACCATGAAGCGGCATGTGTTGACCCCAAAACAGGCATTGTTTACCTGACTGAAGATCAGGGTGACAGCTTGCTATATCGCTTTGTGCCTAACGAGTACGCTAACTTGGCAGCTGGCGGCCAATTAGAAGCCCTGGTAGTAAAAAACAAACCTCAGTTTGATACACGTAATTGGAGTTCCACAACTATGCCATTGGCGACGTGGTTCGACGTTGAGTGGATAGCATTAGACAACCCAGAAAGCCCGAACGATGACTTACGCGCTAGAGGATATGAGAAAGGTGCTGCCTTATTCGCTCGCGGTGAAGGTATACATTGGGGTGAAAATGAGCTTTATTTTTGCTGTACTAATGGCGGCCAAAAGCAGCTCGGTCAGGTGATGAAACTTGTTCCTTCTGCTGATGGTAAACAAGACAAGCTTCAGCTATTTTTAGAAAGTGAAGACAAGAACTTATATAACTTCGGCGATAACCTAACCGTATGTCCAAACGGGCATCTATTGGTGTGCGAAGATCAATATACCGACATTGTTGATAATCATTTACGCGGTGTTACACCAAATGGAGAAGTGTATAACTTTGCAAAGCTCCATGCGCAAACTGAACTTGCCGGCGCGTGTTTCTCGCCCGACGGCAATACGCTTTTCGTGAATATTTACTCTCCAACGAAGACCTTAGCTATAACCGGGCCATGGCTTGAAGGTTAGAGATCAGAGGTTGGAGACCAGATATTACGGTTATCTAGAAAACTGGCGTCATTTATTCTCATTACTTTAAAATGGCGCCGTTATCCCCCAAGTGTGAACGGCAAATTTCTATCAACCTTTCTTTCGTCACGCATCATTTACTTACTTTCATACCTTTTCTCGATTAGCTAGCATCTTTACAATCAAATAAATTAATTATTTGAATCGTTTTAACCCGTTTTAATAGTTTTGTTCAATTAATGATAATGCTCTCAACTTAAGAAGGAGAGCCAAATGAGCGCACTATTAAAAAAGCTAACAACGGCGAATAGCCACCGTGTTTCCTCCACAACTAATCAACCCATTCGAACGCAATGCAATTACGCTGATAACTATTATGGCGACCAACTTTGCGTAGAAGTCAAAGCCCCTAAACCTCGTACCAACCTTCATGTGGGAGTACAGCTGTGAGAACCTCAATGAAATCAACGTTAACTAAGTTTGTCCTAGGCGGCGTAGCTGCCAGTATGCTTACCTTAGGCGTAAGCGCCGATACACTAACACGTCAAAATGGTGCCCCCGTAGGCGATAATCAAAACTCGCAAACAGCAGGCCCATGGGGACCGGTTTTACTACAAGATTCGCACCTTATTGAAAAGCTAGCGGCATTTGACCGCGAACGTATTCCTGAGCGCGTTGTTCACGCACGTGGTACAGGCGTTTATGGATATTATGAAAACCTGGTCGACCTTTCAGATGAAACACTGGCTGCGCCGTTTCAATCAGCGGGTAAAAAGACCGACGTTTTTGTTCGTTTTTCATCGGTAGTACATGGTCATCTGTCACCTGAGACGCTGCGTGACCCGCGTGGCTTTGCGGTGAAGTTTTATACCGAACAAGGTAACTGGGATCTCGTCGGTAACAACTTCCCGGTTTTCTTTATTCGCGATGCAATCAAGTTCCCAGATATGGTGCATGCATTTAAACCATCGCCGGTAACGAACAAGCAAGAGCCTAAGCGCATTTTTGATTTCTTCTCGCACGTACCAGAGTCAACGCACACGTTAACTATGCTTTTCTCTGACTACGGCACACCGGCAAGCTATCTAAATATGGATGGTTCGGGTGTACATGCTTTCAAGTTTGTTGATGACGAAGGTAATTACAAGTACGTGAAGTTCACATGGAAGTCGAACCAGCCAATAAAGAACTTTACCAATGAAGAAGCCATGAAAGTGCAGGGAATGGATATGCAGCCGCATACTACCGACATCTACACGCGAATTGGTGAAAAAGGTGAAACAGCGTCTTGGGATCTTTATTTACAAGAGCTGGAGCCAGAGCAATTGGATGATTTTGAGTTTAACCCACTTGATACCACTAAGATTTGGCCTGAATCGCTTGTGCCGGCTAAAAAGATTGGTCGTCTAGTGCTTAATCGTGTACCAGATAACTTCTTTGAAGAAACTGAACAAGCGGCATTTGCACCGAGTAATTTAATTCCTGGTATTGAGCCGTCAGAAGACAGAATGCTTCAAGGTCGTTTGTTCTCGTATGCTGATACACAGCGCTATCGCCTAGGAGTTAACGCGTACCGCATTCCGGTTAATTCACCTAAAAATGCGGTTATTAATAACCACGAACAGCATGGTCAGCTTCGAACGACTAGCACTGCGCGCGACGTGAATTATCAGCCAAGTCGACGTCTTGATCTTAACGAAGATCCAGCGTTCCGTTACTCAAGCAAGCCGCTTGCAGGTATGACGCAACAAATTCCGTTCTACAAAGAACAGAACTTCAAGCAAGCGGGTGAGTTTTTCAGAAACCTAACCAAAGAAGGCCAGCAAAACCTGATTTATAACCTAGGTGGAGCACTGGCATCGGTGCCTGAAGAAGAAATTCGCGTCATTATTAGTGCTTATATGTACAACGCTGATAAAGACTACGGTGCAGGTGTAGCAAAATTAGCGAAAGCACCAATGTCTAAAGTTCGTCAAACGGCGAAAGACTTAATGGAACAGCAAGCTGCACGTGCCGCTAAAGCAAAGCAAGTTGCTGAAAGCCTAACCGCACTAATGCAATAAGCTAAGTAGCAATAGGGTTGGGAGTTACATCACAGTGTTGAGTAACTCCCATTTTTCTCAAACCATTCTTCTTTAACAATCTTTCTGTAACAGCTTTACTGAAAACAGTTTTGTAGTAACCAAATTTAGATTTACCAGTAAGGGGGCACAATGTCTTTTTTAAAGCAAACACTTACGGCAGCACTGTTCGTCGTTGCCACCTTCACCAGTTTTTATACTAGTGCGGTAAGTGACGCAACCACTCAAGCTGATACTCAACAAAGTGCAACTAGGCCTAATATGGAGACCTTGAAAGCACGTTATTTTGATGCAGCGCGGGAAGGTGATAGCGCCATGCTGAGTGCGTTTTATCAAGCCGGTTTAGATGTTAATGTGGCCGATGAAAAAGGCTACACCGCACTTATTCTTGCGGCGTACCATGGGCATACCGACACCGTGAACTTTCTTATCAGCGAAGCTAATGCCAACCCATGTCAAGAAGACAACCGCGGAAACACCGCACTTATGGGGGCCATATTTAAAGGTCACGTCAGTGTAGCTAAGCAATTGGTTTTTGCCGATTGCGATATAGATGAAGAAAACGAGCAAGGCCAAACGGCGTTGATGTTCGCAAGCCTTTTCGATAGACAAGAAATTATCAATACGCTTATCGATAAAGGGGCTAACCCAGCTCACATGGATAAAGCGGGTAATTCGGTAGCGGATATCGCTCTTTCGCAAGGTAATTACGAACTAGCAAAAGTACTACGCGAACAAAACGCTAATTAAACCACGTCATATTAGATAGCATTGAATACAACTAGGGGGAACTCCCTATTTGTATTCAATGCATTAAGTTCAATACTAAGCCCATAAGAATTTAGAAGTGGGTTTACTATGAAGTCATTAATCGCCGCTGTGTTCGTTCTGTTTTCTATGCCTTCTTTCGCTGGCGTAATTACCTATGATTTCACACGATTAGTGTTAGGTGAAGAATCTGACCAAACCAGCTTAATTGGGCAAATCACCTTTGATGAAAACGAAACCCAGTTCAATATGAATACATGGCTATCGTTTTTCTTTCAGTTAAAGTTCGATAACGTCTCTTACAACATTCTAGAAGAAGACATCGCTGAATTTGCAGTAGTTGATTTAAATGATGGTGTGTTTGGTGATGAAAGCGGTGAAGGATTTGAGTTCTACATTGAAGATTCAAGCGTTCCCTACGAATTCACTATTAGCTCAGGTTTAGCCGGTCTAGGCGAAACAGACACCTGTGTTTTCTTTGACGGTGGCGACCGCTGTGCGGGTGGCTTGTTTCAAGTAGTTAAAACTGTTGAATCTAATAATGGCTCAACTCAAGTGAGTGAACCTGCTTCTTTTGCCACTGCGATGCTAATTCTGTTTGCGTTTACTTCAATGAGAAAGCGCAAACAGTAATCCTTTTTAAGTTAATGTGTTTCTGGTACCTCGTTCGTTCCCTCCAACATATCTATGTTTCTCGATAGTTGGTGTTTTCAGCCCTCCTTTTGTGAGGGCTTTTTTCTTTTTAAGTTTCTGCTTTTTCAACGCTTTTATAAATTACATCGAATAGGGGGAACTCCCCATAGTTTTGCTTCTTTGGTTGTTAAATACTCAAGGGGTACTCAAAGAGAGGTGTATTATGAAGTTCCTTAATAACAAAACAGTATTATCAGTAGCTATTGCTTGTGCCCTACCAGCGAGCATGGTGAATGCAAAAACTTTCGATAAAACATTGGCTGATGCGCTTGCGGCTTCGCCACTAGAACTACAACAAGTTATTGTTACATTTGAAGGTAAGGGACCTGCCACAACAGAACAAATTACAGCACTTGAATCGTTAGGTATCACTGGAGGTGTTAGCCTACGTAACGTGCCTATTGTTGGTGTGTTAGCCAACAAACAGCAAGTTGAAGCGCTTTATCAACGCGATGACGTGGTGTCAGTGTGGAACAACGACCCACTAGAACTAGAAAACCATGAGTCTACCCAAATTACGGGTGTACAGGCACTACAGGCTGACCGTGACATTCGCATAAATGGCATGCCGGTATCAGGTAAAGGCATTGGTGTAGTAGTAAACGACTCGGGTGTTGACGGCACACACGGTGATTTAGCATTCCCTGATCACGTAGTTCAAAACGTCTTAGCGCAAGTAAACTTAAACAGCTACAGCGGCATTTTACCGATTACATACCAAGAAAACGTATCTAACACCGATATTTTAGGCGGTCACGGAACGCATGTGGCAGGCACAGTAGGCGGTAATGGCGCCAAGAGCGGTGGCTTGCATGCAGGTGTAGCACCCGGTGCAGACATCATCGGTTATGGCTCGGGCGCAGGTCTATTCATTTTAGATACGATCGGTGGCTTCGACTACGCGTTAACACACCAGTTCGATTACAACATTCGTGTTATTTCTAACTCGTTCGGTAACACTGGCGATGTAGGTACAGAATTTAATCCAGATGATCCAACAAACGTTGTGACTAAAGCACTGGCTGACAACGGTATTATTACCGTGTTCTCGGCAGGTAACTCAGGCCCAGGCGAATCGACAATTACCGGTAACTTCAAAAAAGCACCTTGGGTAATTACAGTGGCTGCGGGCAACAAGCAAGGGGAGCTAGCTGACTTTAGTTCTCGCGGTGTCGACGGAAAAGGCGGACAAGCGGTTGTCGATGGTGAAGTGTTCACATGGGAAGACCGTCCTACCGTAACGGCGCCAGGAGTAGACGTTATTTCTGCTCGCGCATCACTGTCTAGCCTAGGCGGTTTGAGCGCAGCTGACGACGCGGAAATGATTGAACCGCAACACCTACCGTTTTATACCGTATCTAGCGGTACTTCAATGGCTGCGCCGCACGTGTCAGGTATTGTTGCATTAATGCTAGAAGCGAATCCAAACCTTCAGTGGGAAGATGTGAAGCGTATTCTTCAGGAAACCGCAACACCAATGGCTGGTATGGACGAGTGGGAAGTGGGCGCTGGTTATGTTAACGCTTATGCTGCGGTAACTGCAGTGCTTGACGGTGAAGAAGTATTTGGCGATACCGTGAAGAAAAATCGCGAATTTAACGCATTTGCTAATGTTGCTGAAGGCGATAGCTTTACGCTACCTACGACTTACCTACCCGTTGGTGAGTCACCTGTAGAAGAGTTTGAAGTAACGTCTGACGTATCTATGGTGGTGGCGAGCGCGTCAATTGAAACGGCAACAGCGTTCGTACTAGAAGACCCGGCAGGCAACCGTTATGGCTCTGGTATCGGCCTACCTGTTCTAGGTTCTTCTGTTGGCACAGCTGCGCCGGGTATGCCGGGTACATGGAAACTATATAGCCGCGGTATTGGCAGCATTAGTGGTGTGTCAGTTGACCCACTAGGTGTTACAAACGGTGTGGGTATCCCTGGCACTAACGATGTGAATATTCGCTTGTTAGTCACATCAGGCTATACCGGTATTGATGATGCAGTAGGTCACCCAGCTAAACCATTCATTGAATACGTAGTAGCAAATGAGCTAATGGATGCAAAAGAAAGTGGGTTTGCGCCAGACGCACCACTAACTCGAGTAGAGCTTGCTGATACGCTAGCGCTTAGTGCGAACCTTCGTCAAACCAACGACGGTAACACAGTTAACTACACCGATGTGAGTGCAGAAAATGCTGCAGCGGTAAACTCTGCCACAGCGACAGGTGCGGTGTTGGGAGATTTAGAGATGAATACGCAGCCCGTAATGCAAGCTGATGGTGACTTCTTTGGTAGCAACATGCAGGTGAGCAAAGAAGAAATGGCGTACTCAATGGTTCAAGCGTTGGGTCTTGAAGATGCAGCGCAAAGCTTTGACTCTCAGAAGGTTATCGCAATTGTTCTTGGTGAAGCGGTGGAAGTTGAAGACACCGATGCGATTGCTCCTGAGTATCGCGGCTATGTTCAACAAGCACTGGCTGCAGGGCTAATGCAGGTAGAAGTAAAAGTAGAGCAAGGCCCATTTGACCTACAGCCTACGCTTAAAGCCTTCTTTAATCCACAAAATGGGGTATCAAGAGGCGAAGCCGCGTTTATCCTAACGCAATACGCAGAACTTTAGTCCTTTGAGGCGAGGGCCGGTTGTAACATTCAAAACACGCGGTAAACCCATCCATGGGCGCTCCACAGCAGCATCCCTGCTGCTGAGGGTTTTGAATGCCACAACCGGCCCTCACACACTTTTTAGAGAGGGGTGGCTGAAGTAAGGCCCCTCTTTTTTGTTTAGGGCTTTAATTACTGCAACCAGCATTCGCTGAATATGGAATATGGTAGGGGGGAATGGAAAAGAGTTCTACGCTGAGAATAAATCCCAACTATTCTAACAAACCTGCTTTTCCTGCCATTCTGATAAGTTCTGCCGAACTGCTTAAATTAAGCTTCTTATAAATATTACTGCGATGATTTTCTGCAGTTTTAAGGCTCATATCTAATAGCTCAGCAATCTTCTTACTGGTGTTGCCTGCAACAACTAAGAAAAAAACTTCTCGTTCTCTTCTAGTTAATACACTTAGTGGCGATACGTGCTTTTGGCATTGATCGCTAGATGACTGGGTTAGTTCATCGGGAAAACAGGTTTTGTTTGCGGCCACTTTCTTGATGGCTTCAACCAAGCTTTCACCGGAAGATTCTTTTAATATGTAGCCTTTAGCGCCTGCGTCGCGCATGGCTTCAATGTATTCCACTTCGTTGTGCATAGACAGCACAAGAATTTTCGCGTCACTGCGCTGAGATAGAATTTTATCAATAGCGACCAGACCACTCATACGTGGCATCGAAATGTCCATTAAAATAACATCTGGCGAGAGCTTTAACACAGCAGCGATTAGCGCGACACCATCGTCGCATTCTCCCACTACGCTGATATCTGGGTTGGCATTTAGCATTTGAGACACGCCTTGACGCATAAGCACATGGTCATCGGCTAGCACTACACGAATTGTCATACGGGTACCGTTACTGTTGTTCTGGTGCCTTGCCCTACTGCAGAGTCTATTTCCAGTGTCGCATTGAACGCTTCTGCTCTGTCGCGAATACTAGAAAGGCCAATGCCGGGCTCTATGGCTTTACTATCAAACCCTACACCATTATCAAGAATATCCAAACGAATAACGTGATGATGGTAAGAAATTGATAAAGTTAGGTTGGTGGCCTCGCTGTGTTTTATAGCATTAACCAGCGTTTCTTGCGCAATTCTAAATAATAATGTGCTTATGTCTTTAGGCAGATCAGGCGGTACGGTAATCTCGGTGTGATATTCAATATCTTCACCACTAAGCAAATTTCTACAAAGCCAGTTAAGTGCTGGTTTAAGACCTAAGTCATCAAGGATTGTTGGGCTCATTAGCCGCGATAATTGTCTGACATCATTTAACGCCATTTCAGCGATGCCGTGTAGTGCTTCAAGCTCAGGCGAAGAGGTTGATAGTGCTTGCAGTCTTCGTGTCAGCCCTGTGAGCAGCTGACCAATCCCATCATGTAATTCACGAGAAAGCTTCGCTTTTTCTGATTCTTGTTGAGCCCACAATCGTTTTGCGAGCTGTTGCAAAACCTCTTGATCGGCATCTAATCGAGCCTGAAGTGTCGCCTGTAACGCTTTAATGTTCTCTATCTCGGTGGCCAAGTCAGTCAAAATAGGCGTTCCTGTAGTCTCCAACCTGTTGCTCAGGTAATTGAGATAGCCATTTGGATGTTAAGTCATCCACCGTGTCTTCTTTACCTGGAATGGCGCGATAGTAAAGGTGGTTACGCCAGTAGGTAGGATATAACGCTAATTTTTGCTTTAACTTTTCGATAGACTCTTCATCACCTAGTGACGCCTTTACGTATAGCCACTGCAGGTAAGGCTGGTAGTAGGTTGGTTTAATGAGCGAGCTAAGCTTCTCCATGGCGCTGCTATTTTCATTCAAAGAAAGTCGCTGCTGTATGTCGAGCAGAATTTTAATTTCAGTGATGACCGGCACGTTGGTGTTATCGACAAGTGTAGTGTAGATCTCGTCTCGTTCGTTATTTAGTGTGCCTTTATGATGCTTCAATCCCAATGTTAACCATTGATAAACGGCAAATTGCTCGTGGCGCTCTTCGCTAATGGTAGGCGTCACGGTTTCAAGACTGTTTTCTAGGCATAACCAGTTTGCGGTAAGTAAACACATCTCTCCCTGCCATAGTAATACCTCGGTTTGGGCTCTGACATCTTCAGAAGCCTGAGCTAAGCGCCTTGCGTCAGCGGCGTGCTGCGTGGCTTCAGTCAAATTTCCGTTTGCAAAGTTTAAGTAGCTGAATAGCAGGTGGTTATAAAGCTTTTCTTGATTGTGCTGTGTACCGAGTCGTTGCTCGACAGTGGTTAAATAATTGGTGGCGGTATTCTTGTCCCCTTTTACCAAACTCAACTGTGCAAGATTTTGATGGGTTCGAAGTAAGTGAGACTCGTCCCCATTTCTTTCAAATAGCATTTTCGCCTGCTGCCAGTAAATCTCAGCAAGAGAGATATCTCCAATTAGAAAATGCATATAGGCCACATTGCTCATACTTTGCGGCTGAAGCACCTTGTCATCGGTTTGCACACGAATATCAAGACCGCGTTTGTAGTACTCTAACGCTCTTGCGAACTGGCCTCGCTCTTCAAACATAAAACCTAGTGTATCGTTTACATGGGCTTCTTGTGCCAAGTCACCTAAATCGTGGAGTAGTTTTACCGCTTCTTCTAATGACGCCTCTGCAGTGGCATAGTCGCCCGTAAGAGATGTGGCAATGGCGAGGTTGGCTAAGGTTTTAGCCCGCTGAGAGGGCTGCGTTTTTGCATCACGCAATGCCAGTGCGTCTTTAAAATACTGCGCTGCAGCCACATTGTCAGCTGTACGTAGGTAAGCAATACCAAAAGCGTTAAGTACTAAACTCTCGCCTCGGGGATCTTTTGCTTGACGAAACGCTACGAGTGCTCGAGTTAATGAGTCGCTGGTGGCAGTTTCAATGTCCCCATTAATAATTTGCAGACGAGCAAGTTCAAACCAAAGTTGTCCATTATTGGGGCGAAGGGCTAAAGCCGCTTTATAGTCGGACATTGCTTTGGCATCTTCGCCAGCCCACTGATATATGTCTGCACGCATCGACAGTAAGTCTGGTCTGTCAGGGAACTGAGAAACAAGCGCATCTATTGATTGTTGAGCAAGAGACAGATCTTCGTTTAGCTCTGCTCTTAATAGCTCGCCCTGTAAACGCCAATACACTGCCAAGTCAGAGAGTTGGAATAAAGTTTCTACCGCTTGCCTGGCACCGTCATAGTCGCCCGTATTTAAATCGTTTCGAGCCTTTGCCACCCATCCACCCGGATAGTCCGGTGTGGTTGCTATAATCGCCTCAACGGTGTCTGCGCTATTTAACGCTTCTCCTTTTTGCCAAGCGGTATCCAAGGCATCAAGGTAGCGTAAGTCAGGAAGTGGTTGGGGCGATTGCGTTTCGATGGCGTCAAATAACGATTGAATGAGCTTGTTAGCAAATACACTTAAATCATCTGACAGGGTGTTTGCATTTACATTATGCGACACGGTAAAAATAGGTTTGTTAGCGGGCATACTAAGAACACTGGCGTGAAGTAGGTAACTATCGCTACTGGTAGGCGTAGCATCAAGTAATAATACGCTGTTTACCGACGTGGAAGCCGCTAAGTCTACTCTGTCATTGTCGTTATTAAATGGGGATAACGCTAAGTTTGACATCAATGTTTGGGTTTGCGCTTTATCATCTAAAACAATGTGAGGATGAGTAGACAGGGGATAGCGCAGTAACGTGTTTATCGTATCTAAAAGTGGATATTGAGGGTCATTGAGTACGAGTAGCTGAATAGGAGTATCAGAGGGCAGTCTGGGTTGCGTTTTTTGATACCAAGAGTAAGAAAAAATGCTGGCGCTAATCACAAGTACCAATATGGCAATGGCGGAAAAGGTGACAAGGGTTTTGTAAGTTACATTAGCACTGCCGTTATCGCCGGATGAGCTAATGTTAAGCGCTTGCTCCAAAGAGAGTCTCTTCGCTGGCAAATGGTGTGTTAATTGATCAATACAAGCTTTGCGTTTTTTCGTCCACAGGTATTGAGAAAAGCCCAGTCCTTCCTTTTGTACACAGCCCAGCATATCTTCTAACACTCTTCCTAAGCTGTAGGTGTCAGAGTGTTCGCTCGCTTTCCCAGTCTGGATGACTTCAGGAGCGGTATAGCGTTGGTGTCCGCTCGTTTGAGCGCCAGATGCAGCGCTCTGCCCAATTCCAAAGTCGATCAGTTTAATGTCTTCATTGTGATCAAGAAGGATATTGTCTGGCTTTATATCGCCATGTTTAATGCCTATCGATTTACAGGCCAACAGTGCCTCAACGAGCTGTTGTTGCCACTTGTCGAAATCGGCTTTGCTGATAGGTTGTTGAATGCGTGTATACAGAGGATCGCCTTCAATAAACGCCATTGTAAAAAAGGCGGTATCTCCATCAGAGAAAACGTCATGAACACGGATGATATTAGGATGCTGTAGTTGCCTAGCAATGTTGACTTCATTGCGGATGGTTTGCATTTTAACCGGGTCGCTGGCGCCACCCTCAATGACCTTAAGTGCAACTTTCACATCAAGTAATTCATCGATGGCGCTGAAAACGGTGGCCTGAGCACCTGAGCCAAGTTGTTCAACAATTCGAAACCGGTTAGCTAGACGGGAATTTGGCGCAATAGAAGTCCCTAAAGCTAGCGCCTCAGTTTTAAGAGAATTGTTTTGCGACGAGAATACATCGGGCCTGTTCAAAGCCTTCTCCACACTTCACTAACCACTACAGCGACGCAATCGAATAGACGAATTGCGTCACTAAATTGTTATTTTTATTTTAGCTTATAAGTGAAAGTTTATGCTCAATTGTGTGGAATAACAAACGCATCGAAATCATATTCGCTAAAGAGGTGGCAAAATCTATGTCCGTTTGGGTAAAGTAACGGCGTCCCAGCGTCGAGTCTGCGTACAATACGCCAACGGGCTTTTCATCAATACAAACAGGTACACAGATGGCAGCCTGAATGCCGTGACTGATTATACTATGCTGCTTGTTTAACGATTTGTCGCAAACAATATTGCCAATGGCACGAACAGCGTTAGCTTGCATGCACTGGTTGATGATAGTACGGCTACCGGTAAAGTCCTCACCTTGCATCCAGCTTTCATAGCCTATCCCGAGTTGATAGTTATTTATCTTATCAAACAAAATGAGTGATGCCCGTTCACACCCTAATGATTGGGTTAAACATTCTCTGGCAAGGTTAATAAGAGCAGTACTGCTATTACACTGTTGAAGCTGCGTTTGGTACTGCTTTAATTGTTGCTTTCTCCACTCTCGTTGGCTGTCAAGTTTGACCACATTATTGAGCGCAAGGGGAGTAAATTCACAGGGTACTGGACCAAGCTGTAATACATGGGGTTTGTCTAGCGTCAGGTGCTTTATTTGAATTCCCGCACTGAAGCACCCTGTAGAACTCATGTCATTTAGCTGCCAAACGTGATCGTTGTCAGCTTGTTTGTTTGCTCGTAATACAATATGAGAGCGAGAAACTTGGGGGTGGGGAATAACGATGTCCGCGCTTTCGGAGCGGCCGACCTGATATTCGCGACCTTCAAAAAGCAAGTGCTCACTTACGCTTCCGTTATTTTCTGTAAAGGCTATTTGTAACGGCATGGCATATTCCTCGTCGCGTCACTGGTGCCATCTCCTCTCAATTTGTTTGTATAAAATTACACAAATAAGAGAGTTTCTTGCTTATCAGTGACGCCAAACGCTGGTTTAATTGCGTCGATTTCAACGCAATTAAACGTTTCAGTCTCCAGCTTGATTTACAATGTTCTTAAGCTAAAGCGTAATGTTTGTAGCTGAGTAAGTAGTAAACCTTTCACGTTCACAACGTCACCACTTGAGCGCCATACATCTGCAATTTCATTGCCAGACGCATTATCAATAAGCGATATAAGGCTATCTACAGCAGCCAGTGCCGCATCGTCATCGTTTACCGCCAATGCCGACTGGACATCGTTTATTCCACTGTCTATGGCTGCCTCTAATAGCGCAGCAATTTTATTGCGATTGCCATTTACGATTGTGCTTAAAGAAGCAACTTTGTCATTGATAACAGAACCTGATGGGCGATTATCTAATAAGATAATAAAATCTGAAAATTGTCCTGTGCTGCCGCGTGCACGAAAACTGCCTGATGACGTTAACGTTGTTATGTCTTCAAACTCGCCACCGTCGTGAGACGTAAACAAGCGCCATGGAATGGTTGGCGTGTAGTGAATAGCTTTAGTGTAAAGCTCAACCATCGCTAAACCTTCAAATCCAAAACCGGCGTCAGCTTTCGGAGAGATTGATACAAGAACCGGAAAACCCGAAACAGCGCTTGTTAGTGCTGAGGGCAGGCGGTCTGTAATGGTCAAGTCTGTGGGGTCAAGCAGCTCAGCGGTAATGTCAATGTTGTTAGCATTAAGGCCAATACTGTTTTCGAACTCTACGGTTAAATCTACTTCAATTAAGCTGCTTAGCGTCAGTTTGGCCTGAATCTTATTGTCGTCGACAGTGAGAGTTGTAGGCGTGACTACCTGTGCTTGTGCAGTGGAAAACAAAAGTAGAGCTGTGGTGGCAACAACGGTGGTAAGTTGTCTGAATTTCATCGCAGTAAACATCATAGGATGACCTCTTTCAGTATTGGTTAAAATTTAACCTAAAATGGTGCCATTATCAATTAATATAATGGCACCGTTTTCAGTGGTTTGCGATTTTATTCGAAATACTGAGCAAAGAAGCGCGAAGCCAATACAGCGTAATGCGCTCTGGTTATAACCGTATCTGGCGCGAAGCTCGCAGTGATAGTAGGCGTGATGCTGAATGGACTTTGCTCTACACCAAATTCTGCGTTAATCAACGACAAAGTAAGTGCTAACTGAACGTAGCCTTTCATATCAGCCGGAATACTGTCTTGATCTTCTAGCACAATTTGCTCACCGTTATAGTCAACAACGATGTCGGCGTTAGGGTCAAAACTAAGTGCTGCTTCTTCCAAGCCAAGCATCTGTACCAGTGAGTAAGCGATATCTAGCTTAGTAACACTAGCGAACGGGTCAGCACTACCATTTTCGCTGCGAAGTACAGGAGACTGTGTACGAAGCTTATCTTTAAGTGCGCCACCTTTAACCATTACTGATTCAACGAACGCTTTGTCAAAACCAGGTACTGAACCAATATTAGGACGTTCTTCATTCAAAAGGTCACGGTACTGTCTAACGGCTCCACCCATTACCGCATAGCGCGCAAAGTCCTTGCGTTTAAGACGAGCATCAGGTGAAAAGCCTCGACTATTGATGGCGTCCATTAAGCGCTCACTTACCGCGAACTCTATGGCGTTTTGTTGAGGGTGACCTTCTACATCGTCCATACCTTCAAAGCCGCCGCTATTTTCGAACGACACGGTGACGTTAAATGTTTCAGGTAAACCTGGGCCGTTAGTTAAACCTAATGGGTCAGCTTCTACACCAGAGAGTGATGTTAAACCATAAACATATACGCCCCACGTACCAGGCATGGCTGGTGCAGCAACACGCATGGTGGTAGAAAGTACTGGCGTAGTTAAGTTACCGCGATATTCTGTGCCGTCAGGGGCTACAAGAACAAGCTTGGTTAAGTTTGCAAAACTATCGGCAGACGCTTTGACAAGTACCTCTTCTGAACCTACTTCAAAAGGAATAACTTCAGGCTCTCCTACCGGTGAATAAAAAACATCGAAGTTTTCTACTCGATCGCTGGTGGTTACAAGTGCATTTGCCTTAAAGCTTTTACCATCTAAGTTATTAACCGTAACTTTATGGTCCATATCTTCAAGTAGGGCAGCAGCAACTGCTGAACGTGCATTAACGTAACCCGCTCCGACTTCCCAGCGCTCATAACCAGGCATGTTAGTGGCTGTCTCTTGCAGCAAGCGCTTAATGGTCGCGTTATCAAGATTCGGGTTCGCTTCCAGCATCAATGCGATAATGCCTGAAACATGCGGTGTCGCCATAGATGTGCCAGAAATCATGGTGTAGAAAGGAAGGTTCTGAGGTTCAATTGCATCTATGTCTGCGTCTCCACCATTCGCGGCGGCGTTCAGTACGGCGCGAGTAGAAATAATGTCCACACCTGGAGCGACAACAGAGACTTCGTTGTTATATGTCCATTGCGTGCCGTCAGGCATAGTAAAGTCGCCAGTCTCGCCTTTTAATCCGCGAGATGAAAAGCCAGCGAGTTTTCCGAACTTGTCACCCGCACCTACAGAGATACCCCAAGGAATTTGTGCATATGGGTTATGCGAGTCTTCACCAGGGCCATCGTTACCTGCTGCGAATACACTAATCATTCCCATGTTATGTGCTTTGTAACTTGCCAACGAAACAGGGCCGAGTGGTTCGTACTTGCCGCTAGAACCCCACGAGTTGCTGATAACTTTGATAGGGTTGTCGAAGGTGTATTGCTTGCTAATTGCGTAGTCGAAGCCGCCGATAGTATCTAAAAGCAGCACTGCTGCGCCTGAACCATAGCCAATGATGTCAGCATCTGGGGCTGCTCCACGGTGCTTGCCATCAGACATTACACCGCTACCCGCGATAGTACCGGCAACGTGTGTGCCGTGTCCTGAGTTTAGGTCGGTATTCACTTGGTTTGATAGTGTTGGACCCGTTACGCCAACGATAGAAAGCGCACCCGGATTCAATATTGCTTGCACGTTATCAACCACAGTATCGCCAAAGAAGTGGTCTTGGTGAGAAGCGTCAATACCCGAATCAATCACTAAAATAGTTGAGCCTTTACCAGTGAACTCAACGTTGTTTCTTGAAGCAAATCCTTCGCCCTGCAAATCAGCAACGCCTGTGATCTCACGTGCATCAGCGTTGTATAGCTTCATTTCGCGGTTCGCAAAAACTGATCGTACACCGTCGAATTGAGCAATAGCCTCAATTTGCGCCTTCGTTGCCACCACACCAATGATTGGAAGGTTCTTAAATTGCACGCCTTCTGTAATACCCAAGTTTAATAATTGCGTAATTTGTGACTCGGCAAGTGGTGACATTTGATCGTACGTAACAACAGCCATCAGCGATTCAGCAGGGGAGAGCGACACAAGTTTCTCAGCCATTTGTGAGCCAATGTAGGCATCGGCAAGTGTGTGGGCTGACGGGCTTGCTAGCATAGCTGCAGCTAACGTAGATAGGGCGAACTTCTTCATATTCTTCTCCAAATTCTTGAGGCTGCGCTTTTTCTTAGATGCTTAAGACAATCATTTGACTTGTTGTGTCGTTAGCATTACCGAACGCGTTTATGTTGCTGAAGCGCATGGCATTCGTGCCATGTACTTAATTAAAACGCGGCGTTTTTTGATTAACGTCATCGCAGCAAAGTACGCACTAATAGTGGCCGTTTGAATTTTGTTCGAACATAGGGGTTTCACCCTAAATGTGTGACTTTTTTTGATGTAATAATGTGCAAAATTGCTACAAAGGTTTAATAAAAAATGTCACGTTAAGCACCTATAGTAATGGCGTATGTTGGCGAAATTTAAACATTTATTAGTTTTTGTTTATGTCTTGTTCGCTCTGTTTTCTCCCAAGAGGAGTTTGTCATGAAGTTTGATTCAATTAAGTCTCGATTGGTTTTAATGACCCTTATCTGTGTGATTGGAATGGCTATGCTGGTGATAAGTCAGCATTATTTCACTCAGCGTTTAATTGGCTTAAATCAGCAGCGAGATGCGCTACTGAGAATGGGGCAAGATTTGCTTCAGATGAGACGACACGAAAAGGATTTCTTACTTCGCCACGGCACCGATTACTTTGACAAGTTTCTTCAGCAGTCCTATTTGTTCAAGGGGCGACTTACTACCCTTGTCCCCATGTTCAATGAATACCGTCTTCCTGTGGCCGATGTCGAAAGCCTGTCTGCCTCAATGGAGGCCTACAGTGGGGTATTCCAACAGGTTGTCTCTCTTCAAGAGCGAATTGGGCTCACGCAAAATGACGGGCTGAGAGGGCGTATTTCCGAGCTAGAAAAGGTACTCAACGAAGGGGCACTTTCTCAAGACCCATTATCAAGAGAGTTGTTAACCAATATTCAACTCGCCACGCGAAATTATCAAATAACCCAAGAAGGGTATTATGCGAAGTTGATGAACGAAATGACTGAGCGTTTAGTTGCTGATTACCGCAATAGTTCGACGCTTGATGAGTCATTGATACAATATAGAGAAGCGCTGTTGCAATTAGTTGATGCGTTCACAACGTTTGGTGTAACTCACAATGAAGGCCTTCGCGGAGAGTTCAGACAAAGCGCACATAATGTGGAGACACAGCTAAAGGGTGTCGATACCGCCTTGAAACCTATGATTGAACAACAAGAAGGCCAAGTGCGTATTTACAGTCTAAGTATTGCTGCGCTCACGTCTATCGTGTTAATTCTGGTATTGATCAAGAGTTTTGCGACATTTCACCGCGCTTTTGTTAACTTTCTTACTTTCTTTTATCGCTGTAAGCGTCAGTATCAAATGATTGATACGAGAAAGTTAGGGTTTGCAGAGTTAAAATCACTCGCAGAATTGGCGAATGAAATGGTCGAGTCCAAAAGAGATATTGAGGCGCGGCTAGCAAGTGTAGAAGCCGAGTTGGCCACTAAGAAAGCCTCATAACCACAGAGGGCACTTTTATTTCTTAAGCGGTCGACTCATTATTGCATCAATAAGGTATAAGCCAAGCAAGGTAGAAGCAAAAATGAAGTTTAACCGCTTAGGAAATAGCGACTTACAGGTGTCGGATGTGTGTTTGGGCACAATGACATGGGGCATTCAAAACACCCAGCAAGATGCAGACGAGCAAATGGCGTTTGCCCTGGATAAAGGCGTGAACTTTGTCGATACGGCCGAAATGTATCCTGTTCCCCCAAATGTAGATACCTATGGCGATACAGAGCGCATTATCGGTAATTGGATTTCGCGGAACGAATCAAAGCGCTCTGACATTGTTTTAATGACTAAAATTGCTGGCAGCGGTTTGAAGTACATTCGCAACGCAGGGCCCATTACAGCTGACGCTATCGCAAACGCACTCACCTATTCATTAGAGCGCTTAAAAACCGATTATATCGACGTTTACCAGCTTCATTGGCCGAATAGAGTTACACCTCATTTCGGTAAGCATTGGCCGGATGGTGCTGATCCAACCAAAACCAATCGAGAAAAAGAACTGGATGGTATGCGTGATATCCTTTTAGGCATTAAGCGCGCGCTGGATGAAGGGAAAATTAGACACTGGGGGCTGTCAGATGACACGCCTTGGGGCATTCACGCCTTTCTTACACTTTGCAAAGAGCTGGATATGCCGCTTCCAGTTTCTATTCAAAATGAGTTCAGTTTACTTCATGCGAAAGACTGGCCTTATTTAATTGAAATGTGTGAACTAGAGAACATTGCTTACCTTCCGTGGTCGCCGTTAGCAACGGGTATGTTAAGTGGTAAGTATCAGGATGGAGCCAGACCGGAAGGTAGTCGTTGGACACTAGCTCAGCGTATGGGGTTATTTAGAGATAAAGCGCCAGCGCAGGCAGCTACAGCAGAATATATGAAGATTGCAGAAAACGCAGGAATAACACCTTCGCAGCTCGCGTTGGCGTGGTGTAAGCAAGTACCTGGTGTTACCTCAACAATTATTGGTGCTACCACTGTGCCTCAACTTAAAGAAAATATAGACGCGTTTGATATTTCACTTTCGAAGGAAACATTGGACGACATTCACAGTGTACTAAGGCAGTATCCTTTAGGCTTCTAAGCGAATTTATTTTCTTCCTAAGAATGGCGGGGTAGCGTTTCACACCCCGTCATTTTTGTGTAATACGCACGTCATATTATGAGTTTTTCAAGTATGAAGTTGTGCGTATTATGTCAATGATTGACCCTCAACTAGCCCAGAACAGCGTGCTAGAAAAAGCACATAACTGGCGTAAGTGGCTTCTTTTAGCCTTATTAGTCTATGTGATGTTATTAGCTGTTAGCATGATTGGCAGCGGATTCAAATTTGCTACTGGCGACCACGCGAAATCTCTTTTTAGTTTTGCTTCTAATCCTGTCATGGGATTGATTATTGGTATGGTGTGTACCGCACTTATTCAGTCTTCAAGTACGGTTACCTCTATTATTGTCGGAATGGTAGCGGGTGGTTTACCCATAACTATCGCTATACCCATGATGATGGGTGCCAACATTGGGACCAGTATTACCAACACCTTGGTGAGCCTTGGTCATGTTGCAAAAAAAGACGAGTTTCAACGAGCCTTCAATGCGGCCACTATTCATGACTTCTTCAATGTACTGTCGGTACTAATTTTCTTACCTCTTGAAATGGCGTTTGGTATTTTGGAGTTTTTAAGTGCCCAATTGGTTGCGCTTCTCCATACTGGTGAAGCCATCGGTGTGTCTGGTGTTAATCCTATTAAAGCGATGACGCAACCGGTAACAGACTTAGTTACACAAGCATTCTCCTTTTTACCTTCTATTTATCCGGGCGTAGCGAAAATAATTCTTGGCATTGGCCTTATTATGTTTTCAATTACCTACATGGGTAAAATTATGAAATCACTTATGGTGGGCAAGGCAAAGGCGTTATTGCATACCAGCATAGGAAAAGGTCCGCTCTCTGGAATAACGTCAGGTGCTGTGATGACCGTGCTAGTGCAATCCTCGTCAACTACTACATCGCTTATGGTACCTTTGGTTGGTAGTGGAATTTTAAAAGCTAAGGATATCTATCCGTTCACATTGGGCGCGAATATAGGTACATGTATCACTGCGCTTATCGCAGCGTTGGGTGTAGTGGGGGTTAATAGTGGATTTGCACTACAAATAGCGCTAGTGCACCTGATTTATAACGTTCTGGGCGTTACGCTTATTTACGGGCTGCCTTTATTGCGCAATATTCCGCTCAATTTGTCTTATCAATTATCAGTGATAGCGGCAGAGCGGAAAATGTACGGCGCAGCTTATATCGGTGGCTTATTCTTTATTATGCCTTTGGGTATTATCTTCACCACTATGTAGCTAACGTAGCGCGCCATTCTATTTTCTGTATGCACAAAAAAACGGCGCTGATGAGCTCAGTGCCGTTTTTCTTTTTTAACTTAGCGGATTTCTTAGAATGCGTATTTTGCTGAAACTTGGAAGCGGTTCATGTCGCCTTCAAGGCCGGCTTCAATCTCACGCTTTGCGAAAGCGTATTCAGCACCAACGGTTAGCGCTTTAGTTGGCGAGTACAAGTAGTTTACACGTGTACTATAAGTGCTTTCAGTGGTGGCTAAACCTGTTAATGATACGTCATTGTCTGCTTCAAACGCCGAGAACATGATGCTACTGCGCGCTTTTTCGCTCCACTTGTGACGATACGCAATGCCATAACCTGTTGAGTCTATGGCTTCAAGGTCGCCGCTTTCGGTAAGTACTGCACCATTAACTGCGTTTAGCGCAGAGTATCTGCCTAAACCTTTACCCGTGTTGAACGTGAAGCGAATATCGTCGCCATTAGACAAATTGTATTTACCGGTTACCGATACACCAAAGCTGGTTTCGTCCGCATCAATGCCAGCGGCATTATCGTAAGACAACTGTCTTAATAAGCCCGCAACTTTTACATAACCCCAGTCATACTTTGACGTATAGGCAGCTACAAAGTCTGGAACGCTGTTGTCGTCACTCGTAATTCGGCTACCACCGCCAAATGGCGTAATGGTTGATTCTGGGTTTTCTAGCGCAAGCTGAAGGCCGCCGTTGGTATATCTCACCATAACTTGACGACCAAAGGTAATACCGTCAGTCGTACCAATGAAATCAAGAGACTCTGGTAGTGAACCAACGTCCATGAATGTCGTCCAAGTTTGACCTACCAACCAGTTTTTGTAGGTAAGGTATGCATGGCGAACACGAGGCACGTAGGAGTTACTGATACGCTCATCACCGCCGCTCGTTACAATGAAGTCGAGCTCGAAAACACCGTTAATGGTATCGCCTTCAGCAGTTGGAGTAGAAGTAGCAAAGCGGAATCGTGACGTTCTGATATGCGCGTCAAATTGTGGATCTTCGTCAACGCCACCAACAGGTGTTAGTGAAGGAATATAGAAATCGCGACCTACGCTACCTGATGCAATTGTGCCATCTGAGTAGTCACTAACCATAGCGTCGACTTTAATGTAGCCTGTGAATTTCACACTTGTGTCGCCGATTGTTGCTGCTTGTGCTGCACCTGTAGATGCTGCCAGGCACAGCGCTACTGCTGTAGCCGTATTTTTTATTTTAGCTTTCATCGTGTCTGTTCCAAAAAAGTGGTTAAATAAATGTAAATTCAACGTTAACATTGCTGATTGTGTACTTATTATCTCAAAATTAAATAAGCCAATGGTCGCATAAGACTATAGTCGTAATACTTTTCTAGTAGAACCTTAGTTGTATGCTGCTAAGACCAAAGTCTCATTTTGCTTTGTGGGTGAATGGCTAGAGTGTTTCACCATACAACAAGAATTTTACATCATTGATATTGGAGGCAATCTTTATGACCGCCAGCAAAACTTATCCTGTGCCTGAGAACATTCTTCAGTCTACACATTTAACCGCATCTCAATATGATGAGATGTATAAGCAATCTGTAGAGCAACCTGAAGCGTTCTGGGCTGAGCACGCATCCATGCTTGAGTGGTATCAAAAGCCCACCAAAATTAAAAACACAATGTTTGGTGAAAACGATGTGTCTATTAAGTGGTTTGAAGATGGTGAATTAAATGCCAGCTATAACTGTATTGATCGCCATTTAGCTGATAATGCCACAAAAGTCGCCTTTCACTGGGAAGGTGACTCACCAGAAGATAGCCAAGATATCACGTATCAACAAGTGCACTATGAAGTTTGTAAATTAGCGAATGCACTTAAAGAAATGGGCGTAGCAAAAGGTGATCGTGTTGCGATTTACATGCCGATGGTACCTGAGGCTGCCTACGCCATGCTAGCGTGTGCCCGAATTGGTGCAGTACATTCGGTGATTTTCGGTGGATTTTCACCTAACGCTATTGCCGATCGTATCAATGACAGCAACGCCAAAGTCGTGATTACTGCTGATGAAGGCCGTCGTGCTGGAAGAAGTATTCCACTGAAAGCGAATGTGGATAAAGCACTGTCTGGTGATGCGTGTCCGTCTATTACTCATGTTTTAGTTCATAAGCTCACAGGAGGAGAAGTAGACTGGAATGCTAAGCACGATGTGTGGTGGCATGACGCTGTTGATGGCGTGTCAGCGCAGTGTGAACCAGAGGTAATGAACGCGGAAGACCCACTGTTTATCCTTTATACATCAGGCTCTACTGGAACGCCAAAAGGTGTAGTACACACCACGGGCGGGTATCTCTTATATTCTGCGATGACCTTTAAATATGCCTTTGACTACAAAGAAGACGATGTTTATTGGTGTACCGCTGATGTAGGCTGGATCACAGGCCACAGCTACATGGTTTATGGCCCTATGGTGAACGCCGCATCACAAGTGTTCTTTGAGGGTGTACCAACCTATCCAGACGTTAAGCGTATTGCTCAGGTAGTGGAAAAATACAAAGTAAATAGTTTATATACCGCGCCAACTGCTATCCGCGCATTAATGGCCCACGGAGATGTTCCAGCTGAAGGGTGTGATGTCTCATCGCTTCGTCTGTTAGGAACAGTAGGTGAACCTATTAATCCTGAAGCATGGGAATGGTACCACCGCGTAATTGGTATGAGCCGTTGTCCAATCATCGATACATGGTGGCAGACAGAAACAGGTGGACACATGATCCTGCCTTTACCTGGCGCTACGGAGTTGAAGCCTGGCTCAGCGACCCGTCCATTCTTCGGCATTCAGCCTGCGCTATTTGATGCTGACGGTAATGAGCTTGAAGGGGCAGCAGAAGGTAATCTTGTTATTAAAGACAGCTGGCCTAGCCAAGCTCGAACGGTTTATGGCGATCATCAGCGCTTTATTAACACCTACTTTAGCGCGTACAAAGGTGTGTACTTCACCGGTGACGGTGCTCGTTGCGACGAAGATGGCTTCTACTGGATCACCGGTCGTGTAGATGACGTGCTAAACGTTTCTGGACACCGTTTGGGCACCGCTGAAATCGAAAGTGCACTTGTTGCCCATCCTAAAGTGGCTGAGGCTGCCGTTGTTGGCTTCCCACATGATATCAAAGGGCAGGGTATCTACGTTTACGTAACGCCAAATGAAGGGGTTGAAGCAGATGAAGCCCTTACTAAAGAGCTTAAGGCGTGGGTGCGTCAAGAGCTAAGCCCGATTGCTACACCTGATATGATCCAATGGTCTCGCGGATTACCTAAAACCCGCTCTGGTAAAATTATGCGCCGTATTTTGCGTAAGATTGCCGCCAATGAGCATGAGCAATTAGGTGACACATCTACGTTGGCGGATCCATCGGTTGTTGATACACTGATAGAGGAACGTCTAAATAAGTAGAAACTAAGGATATAGACAATGATAACCCTTCTAATCGCTGATGATCATCCGCTGTATCGCGATGCACTAAGAGGCGCGTTGTCGTTGTCACTTCCAGCCTTAACCCTCAAAGAGGCGGGAGACCTTAACACTACAGTCGATATTCTCAACAACGAGGATATCGACTTATTGCTGCTTGATTTGCACATGCCGGGTAGCAATGATTTGTTTGGTTTGCTGCATATTCGAAAACTCTTTCCCGAACTTCCTGTTGCCGTAGTCTCTGGCACAGAAGACACCACACTTATTTCAAAGATTATTAGCGTGGGCGCGCTAGGGTTCATCCCAAAAACTGCCAGTGCGCAAGATATTGCAAACGCCGTAGAAGCAATTCTGGATGGCGATGTATGGCTACCTGATAACTTAAGTGAAGACGTTGATGAGGTGAATGAAGAATTCTCTGAATTAGCGGACAAAGTTGCCTCGCTAACGCCTTCGCAATACAAAGTGCTTTGTTACATGCGAGACGGCTTGCTGAACAAGCAAATTGGCTTTAATTTAGATATCGCAGAGGCCACGGTTAAAGCGCATGTTACTGCTATCTTTAAAAAGCTGGGCATAAACAACCGCACACAAGCGGTACTTATTGCTTCACAACTTGAGTTGGAGCCGCCGGTTCAGTAACGTCGAACGTAAGCACGTCTTCTGAGGTAGCAAATTCCGGTAAGAACTTTTCCAATGCCAAGCGGCTTTGTTCACTGAGCAAAGGGTTGTCAATTTCAATAACCGTTCGCCCTTCGGTAAGTGCCATACCTTCTCTAAAGTTATCGTGAGCTAACAGTAGCTCCTGAAACTTACCCGTTTCGAAGAGCCTTAACAGGCCTTCAGCTATCCGCCCGGCTAATGCCTGATTGTCGCTTCCCACAAAGAAAAAGATGGGGCTTGGATACGATATTATAAGGTGTTCATCAATAGTTAGGCCGCGAGAAAGGGTTTTGTCTGAAAGCTCCTCTTTGATTTCCATTACGCTTCTTGGAAACATATCGGCGAAGCCTTCTGAAACAATGCGAAATGACGCCCGGTAGGTCGTTTCCAACACTGGGATATCGTTTGCGCGAAATATCTTCGTATCGGGCCAGTCGTAGCCCAAAACCGCGCGGTATGCTCGTAACGCGTTTAATGACTTTACTTCTTTAAGTCGCGTATCGCCTTCTCTGACCAGCAGTGCACGCTTACCAAAAAGACCCGCCATAATGGGAATGCGAATGGGCAGGAACTGACGTTCACGCTCTGTCGAGGTAACGCTCCACGTCACGTCTAGCATGTTGTGTTCAAGGCTGCGTAGTTGACGTTCTTGCGCCGTTTCTTGGTCGCTGACAATCAGTTCAAAAGAACCGTATTGAGGTTCAGTAACGCGCAGTGATTCTGTGAGAAGACGTTTAGCGTAGGCGTATACGGCGTCTCGTCCAGGATGAATATTTGGCAAGCGGAGAACGGTGTGAGGTAAGTCAGTACTTACCTCATTTGTGTTTTGCTGCTGAGCATGAGCACTCAATAGTGTAAATACACTCAACAGTAGAGCGGCAACACTGAGGGCTTTTTTCGTAACGTCCATATTTTGTATTTCATGCACTAAACGCATGCCTTACTGCAAGTTGCCGCAGGTATTAACGTTGTTTAACCATTGGCAAACTTGTATTGCTAGTCTTTCCCCGTCAGCAAAAAGTCGTGTTCGGGGTCTACAATAAATTGACCACTCATCGCTTCTCTTCCGAGCAGCATCAAATAGGTCATTTCAGAGCGGTCCGTTAGGGTTAACTGAATATCCCACTGGTACCCGTCCATTATTATAGGCGTAATTATAACATAGCGCTTCTCAAGTGTAGCCGTTGAGCTTTTTACGCGTTTTTGTCCTTCTACACGTGCTTCTCTGCGAACCACGCGTTCAACGTTGTGAATGTCCGGATGAATATCAAATTTAATCCATAATTCACCGTCTTGATCAAACTCTTCAATGTTATCAACGTGGAGTGAAGACGTTGCCGCCCCTGTATCAACGCGTACGTTCAAATCAGAGATGGCGAGTTTTGGTAAATCGCACAGCTCTACCGCACCAACAATTTTTTTATTGTTCATCAGTTTTTCTACCAATTTTATAAAACAGGACCCTGTTCTGGTGGCAATAAATTGTCTTGTAATAATTCTACGTGTTCTGCAACAGTATCAGGCTCTGAAAAGTATGCAATGTGGTATACCGCTTCACCTTCTTGGGTAAGCGGAATATTTTGTTTACCAATTACAACACCTTCTGCAGGGCTTTCAAGGCTGTCTAAATAATTGCCAAACGGATCAGCAATAATGGCCAGTTTGTCACCTTTCTCAACATGGTCACCTAGCTGTGCTAGATGCGTCACAAAGCCACTTTCTGGCGCGCGAACCCAACCACTTTGGCGCGCTATAAAACGCTCGATACTGTGGCCCTTGCTACGGCTTTTATTCAGCATGCCCAAATGACGCATGGTATTAATAATGCCTCTTACGCCGGCACGAATAGAAAACTCGTCATAACGTAACGCTTGGCCTGCTTCGTAAAGCAGAATTTTAACGCCACTTTCACTGGCCGATTCGCGCAAAGAGCCATCGCGTAACTCTGCGTTAAGAAGTACAGGTACGCCAAACGCTTTTGCCATTTCCAGTACTTCTGGGTCGTCTAAGTCAGCGCGAATCTGTGGCAAGTTACTACGGTGTATAGCGCCGGTGTGAAGGTCAATGCCGACATCGCACTTACTTACCACTTCTTTGAAAAACAAGTTGGCTAACCTACCGGCAAGCGAACCTTTTTTACTCCCTGGAAAACTGCGGTTCAAATCGCGTCTATCGGGTAAATAACGAGACTGGTTTAGTACGCCGTACACATTAACCATAGGCACCGCGATAAGGGTTCCTCTTAGGCGTTCGATCGCTTTTGAGCGGATAAGTCTGCCTACTATTTCGATGCCATTTAATTCGTCACCGTGAATGGCTGCGCTGACGAACATAATGGGACCTGGTCGCTTTCCTCGTTTAACGTAAACCGGAATGCTCATATTGGTGGCCGTGTACAACGGCGGCATTTCTAACTCAATCTTTTTTGTTTCGCCAGGAGCAATGTTTTCACCCCCAATTCTTAAAACATCATTTACCACTAACGTTTTCCTATATTTACGTTATTGCATAGCAAAGGTTAAAGGGCGCTAGCCCTTTCCACGGGTTTTTGTTTTGTGCGGCTCTGCGCTTTTTTCAATGAACTCGATGATCATACTGGCCACATCTTTATTGGTCGCTTTCTCAATGCCTTCAAGGCCCGGCGATGAGTTTACTTCCATAACGACTGGACCGTTGTTCGAACGAAGAATATCTACGCCACAACAATTTAGTCCCATCGTTTTAGCCGCATCTACCGCTGTTTTGCGTTCCGCTGGACTTAGGCGAACTAAACTTGCCTGACCGCCACGGTGAAGGTTAGAGCGGAATTCCCCAGGTGCTGCTTGGCGCTTCATCGCTGCTACAACTTTTCCACCTACCACAAAGCAACGAATATCTGCACCGCCCGCTTCTTTAATGAACTCTTGCACTAAAATACTGGCGTTAAGACCCATAAAGGCTTCAATGATCGACTCTGCCGCTTTTTGCGTGTCGGCCAATACCACGCCAATACCTTGCGTGCCTTCAAGTAACTTAATAACCACTGGGGCGCCGCCAACCGTCTTAATAACATCGTCGATTTTGTCAGGATGGTGTGCGAAGCCTGTTCTCGGCATACCTATGCCTTTACGTGATAAAAGCTGCAACGAACGCAATTTATCTCGAGAGCGGCTGATAGCAACCGACTCGTTAAGGCTGTATGTGCCCATCATTTCAAATTGGCGAACGACTGATGTGCCATAAAAGCTAACCGATGCGCCAATTCGCGGGATCACTGCATCGTAATAGGGTAGTCGCTTACCGTTATAGCGAACTGACGGTCGCGCACTGGTGATATCCATGTAGCAGTGCATGGTATCGATAACGTCAACCTGATGCCCGCGAGCCTGCCCAGCTTCGACTAAGCGTGAAGTAGAGTAAAGACGAGGATTTCTAGAAAGAATTGCAATGCGCATTATAAAAAAGCCTGTAGTTTGTGTTTTATTTTGTCGTTTTATCGACCAATCTATTACCACGTTAGAACGTGATTGTTAAATAGACAAGTCATTTTTGCGCGCATACTAATGTAAGTGTTCGGGGGTGTCTTACGAATAATTCTTGTTGTGTCGATTGCTTTTAATGCATGAACTTGACTGTTTTTCACGTTAGCATTAGAGCGCGTCGGCCTTTTTAACGTAAAATCAGAATTTAAGGTCAGTCTGCTTAACGAAAAAATGTAAGGATTTGGGTTAATGAATGAGTGGTGGCATGGGTTTTTGGCGTGGTTAACTCAGTACCAGTCAAATGTCGTGTGGAGTGGTTTGGTTTTACTAATTTATTTGGCGATGTCTCGTAAGTTGCTGCCGAAATTAGAAACCAACATCGTAAAGTCAAAGCTAAAATCAAATAGTGCTATTAAAGGACTTTTTGCTGCACGGGTTATTGTCGCTACAGTATCGTTAGCCTTGTTGTTGCTAGCATGGGGGATTGATTTTTCTGGGCTCTTAGTGCTTTCCACTTCTATCATCACGGTAACCGGTGTTGCGCTTTTTGCTAGTTGGTCACTCATCAGTAACATCACTGCGTACTTTATTTTGCTCACAAACGTAGCCTATCGCAGAGGTAATTATGTGCGCATTCTCGACGGCGATAACTTCATTGAAGGTGTGATTGCCGATGTAGGGCCGTTTAGCACGCGCTTGCTTACCGCTGAGCGTGAAACCCTCATGTATCCTAATAACCTAATTTTAACCCGTCCTGTTTTGCTCAACCCTAAAGAGAAGTGGGGAGCAATGGGAAAAGTGGTGGCAAAGTCGAGCGTAGAAACGCCGGTGGTTAAAATTGAAGAAAGTAAACCACACGACGAATTACTCTAGACGTCTTTCCTTACACAAATAGCGAAAAACATGCAGCGAGCTACTAGCTACACGTTTTTCGCCTCCCTGATGTAGCGCGTCATACTTTGAAGTAGTGCGCGCAGTTTCGCTGGTTTTAGCGGTTTAGCTAAGAAGTTTACGCCTTGGGCTTTACACTGTGTAACTAAGCTTTCATCTGGTGTCGCCGTTATAAGCGCTGCTGGCACCACAATATTAAGTCGATGTCTTATCTCTTCAATCAAAGCTAGCCCATTTTTCTCGCTGTCATGACTGAGCTGATAATCCATGAGTAAGATTTGAGGCTGAATAGTCTCACAGACTTTCAACGCGTCATCCCAGTTGTTCGCAAGCACCACATTGATTCCCCATTTCTGTAATAGGGTCTGCATGGCATCTAAGTTCTCTCTTTGATCGTCCACGCAAAGCACGTCCATGCCTGTAAATGTTGTACTGCGGGGCTTTGCTGTAACGTTGGATACCTGTTTTGGCTCAGCTTTATCCAAGCTAAACGCAAAGCAGCTGCCTTTGCCTATTTTCGAGGTAACACTAATATCGCTGTTCAACTGCAGACTTAAACGTCGTACAACCCCCAAGCCAAGACCTATACCGTGTTCCTTGCTTTCGTTTGCGCGGAAAAAGTCACCAAAAATGCTGTCTTTTTTATCGGTAGATATGCCAATGCCTGTGTCGATAACTTTGAAATAAACGGTGTCTTTGACAGGCTTGATAATGAACAAGACGCGGCCATTTTCCGTGTATTTCACCGCATTTGAAAGCAAGTTTTGAGTTATTCGGTATAAGTGCGTTTTGTCAGCTTTTACCCAGCACGGGCGTATAATCGCTTTAAAACGAAGTCCTTTTTCCCGCGCGCGCATTGCCATTTCGTCCACAAGTGGTGACAGCAGGGTCCTTACATCAATAGACTCAATATCGGGTTTCATTTCACCTTGATCTAAGCGTGCGATATCCAGCAAAGTGCCAATCAGTGTTTCGCTAGACGTCACGCTATGGCTAAGCTTTTGAATAATGGCTAGCGCTGACTCAGTCAGTTCTTGTTCTTCAAGGGCGCTCACATAGAGCTTGGCCGCATTTAGCGGCTGCAAAACATCATGGCTTGCGAGCGCCAAGAAGCGGGTTTTACTGGCATTGGCATCTTCCGCAGCCTTTCGTGCCCTTATCAGTTCTTTCTCGGCATCAGAGCGCCGTTCTATTTCAAGTCGAAGCTCGGCGTTTATGGAGTGTACTTCTTCAGTGCGCTTTTTAATACGAGCCTCAAGGTCAATGTTTGATTCTTCAAGCGCTTGCTGTATTTCCACGTGTCCGGTGATGTCGTTGAAGCTTGTTACGAAGCCTCCGCCAGGTAAAGGATTACCTACCATCTCAATAACCCGTCCATCCATTCGTTGTCGTGTGAAGCGATGGGGCATACCAGAGCGCAAATGAGCCAGCCTTTTTTCTACTTCACCGTCTACGTTGTCTGTGCCGAACTCACCTTGTGAAGCGTTATACCGAATAAGCTTTTCTATAGGCGTACCCACTGCCAACAAGTTATCTGGGTAAGGGTAGAGGTTGGCATAGCGTTTATTCCACGCTACTAAATTTAAGTGTTTGTCGACTACGCTAATGCCTTGGTCCATGTTTTCAAGTGACGTGAGTAGTGCAGTCATATTAAATTGCATGGCTTGCGTTGTGTCATCGAAGAAGTTGATAACCTCGGTAAAGTCCATCTTCTTACCACGCAATGCGCTGTCTAGCAGTACTTTGGCACTCGATGCGCCAATAACGCCACCCAAGGCGCGTTCGCAAAATGATAAAAACGATTCATTTGGCGTATCGTCGTGCTTTAATTGGCAATTATTGAGTTGCTGATATTGTTCCAACAATTGTTCACAACGACCGGATCCCATAAAGGTCGACAATAGCGTTATAAGATCGGAGACGGTCACGTTAGTTGCCTGCGCTTTAACGGTATTGTTAGTGGAAATGGCAGGAGACACAAAGGCTTCAGCTTGCATTCTGTCGATAAGACGCTGCGGTGCAAAGTGTGAAAAGAGTATGTAAACAAAGCTGTTTGCCGCTAAGCTAATCATAGCGCCTTGGCTAATGAGTTCGTTTTGTTCCATTTGTGAAACTTGCTCGCTCACAATGGGAAGTACAAGCCACAACACCCAAATCACTAGTCCCACCATTAGCCCTGCGTAAACCCCGTGCGCATGCGCGCGCTTCCAGTAAAGTCCGCCAACAATGGCTGGCATAAGCTGGATAACTAACGAGAACGCAATAAGCCCAATTGAATGAAGCGAGCGGCTGCTGGTCATTTGCTGGTGGTACAAAAACGCCATAAGCAAGATAAACGCGATGACGATACGGCGAATAAGCCTGATTTTGCTCGACACGTCCTGTTTGTCATCGGTATTGCCTGTAAATGCAAGAATACGCGGCAGAATCACATCGTTGGTGAGCATAGTACTCAGTGTGAGTGTTGCCACAATGATCATAGCTGTTGCGGCAGAGAGCCCGCCTACAAAAACAATCACTTGAAGAAGAACTGACTCTGAAAATACAGCCAGCGACAGTACGTAAGAGTCGGGCTCGATATTAGCGCCAGCAAAAATGGCTTTGCCTGCAATGGCGATAATAGGAATTACCGCTGAAATAATGGTCAGGTAGAGAGGGAATAACCACCTTGCCGTGCGCAGATGACCTAGGCTTAGGTTATCAATAATGGCAACGTGAAACTGCCTAGGCAAACAAACAATGGCCGCTGCCGCCATGATAGTTTGAGCGATGAAAGTAAACGAACCAAACTGCGCCAAGGCTATTTCATTGGTGAAACTTTCGAAGAATGGACCAGACTGGGTGCGCTTCCACGCACTATAACCAACAATGGCAACCAGCACTAACGCCAGCAATTTAATGGTCGACTCGAAGGCGATAGCCAGCATCAAACCCCGTCGGTATTCGGTGACGTCCGTTTGCCGGGTACCGAAATATATTGCGAATGCCGCGATGAAGCCAGTGGCGGCAATAATAATGCCGTTGCTGTTAGGCTGCTGAGTAAGGAGTTGGAAAGTAGCGCCCACTGCTTTTAATTGAAGCGCGATATAAGGAATAGTGGCAAGGAGCGCGATAAGCGTAACTACCAAAGCTACGGTTTGGCGCTTTCCATAGCGCGACGCGATGAAGTCGGAAATGGTAGTGATGTGTTGCTTCTTGCTGACGAGGGTTAACTTGTAAATAAACTTATAACCCAAAACGTAAACGAGAATAGGCCCAAGCATGATTGGCAGGTAAATCCAGGTGTCTCTACTTGCTTGGCCTACCATGCCGAAAAAAGTCCATGCGGTACAATAAATAGCGAGGGCCAGCGAATATATAGCGGGATGTGACGTTAGTGCTCTAGCGGTGGGCGAGTTCTTTTCACCCCAACTCGCCAGTGAAAACAGCAAGAAGAGGTACAGTACTGCAAGTGTTACCCAACCAAAAACCATAACGTTCCTTTTAACTTAGTTTTAACAATGCTGTCGCTATTATAATCATTTCGACCATGGTCTACCTACGACCATGGTCTCATTTTGAATTTTTCAAGGCAGGTCTAGAGTAATACGCGAGCTCCTAAATGCTTGACTTTGCTGCTTGTGATTGTCTTTCCTCAACCACGTAACACGCAGCAATAACGTTAACAAAGCCGGGCGTTAGGAATATGTAAAATCATAACAATCAATTAACCTGACATGAGGGTGAAACAATGGCATTTAGAAACGAAGAGGACAAAAAAGCGTATTGGAGGGAGAATCTCGCTCTTCTCGCCAAGCTTTTAGTCGTTTGGTTTATCGTATCATTCGGTGCCGGCATTATTTTTGTCGATATCTTAAATGAAATCCAATTCTTTGGCTTTAAATTAGGCTTCTGGTTTGCGCAGCAGGGCGCAATTTACGTATTTGTTGCATTGATCTTTGTCTACATGGCGAAGATGAACGCCATGGACAAACGCTACGGCGTAGATGAGGAGTAAATCATGGACGTTCAAACTTTAACGTTTATTATCGTTGGCGCATCGTTTGCGCTTTATATCGCTATCGCTATTTGGGCTCGCGCAGGCTCAACTAACGATTTTTACGTTGCAGGTGGCGGTGTACCTCCCGTTATGAATGGGATGGCAACGGCAGCAGATTGGATGTCGGCAGCCTCGTTCATTTCAATGGCGGGTCTTATCTCATTTATGGGGTATGACGGTGCAGTATATCTAATGGGGTGGACAGGTGGTTATGTTCTACTTGCGCTTTGTTTAGCTCCCTATTTACGTAAATTTGGCAAATTCACGGTACCTGACTTCATTGGGGATCGTTACTACTCACAAACCGCGCGTACGGTTGCTGTATTTTGTGCAATCTTCGTTTGCTTTACATACGTTGCAGGTCAAATGCGTGGCGTAGGTGTGGTATTCAGCCGCTTCTTAGAGGTTGATATTGTGTCTGGCGTGGTTATCGGTATGGTTATCGTGTTCTTCTACACCGTACTTGGCGGTATGAAAGGCATTACTTACACGCAAGTTGCACAGTATTGTGTAATGATTTTCGCCTACATTGTACCTGCGGTATTTATCTCTATGATGGTAACAGGACATATCCTGCCGCAAACCGGCTTTGGTGCGACCTTAGCAGACGGTTCGGGGGTGCATATGCTGCAGAAACTCGATAATTTATCTGTCGAGTTAGGCTTTAACGAATACACCTCAGGAACAAAAAGTACCATTGATGTATTCTTTATCACCTTTGCGTTAATGGTAGGTACAGCGGGTCTTCCACACGTAATCGTTCGCTTCTTCACTGTGCCTAAAGTTCACGATGCGCGTAAATCTGCAGGCTATGCACTAGCGTTTATCGCAATTCTATATACCACAGCACCGTCACTAGCAGCGTTTGCCCGTGTGAATATGATCGAAACCATTAATGGACCTGAAATGACGGGAACAAGCTATGAAGAAGCGCCGTCGTGGATTAAAAACTGGGAACAAACTGGCCTTATCTCATATGAAGATAAGAACGGTGATGGCAAGATGTTCTATTCGGGTGACGAGCGCAACGAAATGAAAGTCGACCGCGATATCATGGTATTGGCTAACCCTGAAATTGCGAACTTACCTGCGTGGGTTATTGCACTCGTTGCAGCGGGTGGTGTGGCAGCCGCACTGTCAACGTCCGCAGGCTTGCTGCTGGTTATTTCAACCTCTGTTTCCCATGATTTACTGAAACGAAACTTTATGCCAAACATTACCGATAAAGCCGAGCTCATGTATGCGCGACTTGCTGCTGGGGTGGCCATTGTCATAGCAGGTTACTTCGGTATCAATCCGCCAGGCTTTGTTGCACAGGTGGTGGCATTTGCCTTCGGCTTAGCGGCGTCGAGTTTCTTCCCGGCAATTATTATGGGTATCTTCAGCAAGCGCATGAACGATAAAGGTGCTATTGCTGGTATGATTTCAGGTATTGCCTTCACTGCGGCTTACATTATTTACTTCAAATTTGTAAACCCAGCGGCCAATACGCCTGACAACTGGTGGTTTGGTATTTCTCCTGAAGGTATTGGTACCTTAGGTATGATGGTGAACTTCATTGTGGCTTTCCTTGTGTTCAAAGCAACAGATGAAGCGCCAGAAGAAATCCAAGAACTGGTTGAAAGCATTCGTTATCCTAAGGGTGCGGGTGAAGCATCAGCGCACTAAACTAATGTTGCCTTAAGATAGGCTTTAGCAAAATAAAACCAATCTACTGGCGAAAGTGAGTAGGTTGGTTTTTTCTTTTTGTGAACTGGACATTTCCTATGACTGCGATGGCTAAACAAGTTGAAGACTTTCTCAACACATCAGCACCTTTTGACGTGCTGGATAAAGAGCAAAAGCTTGAGCTAGTAAAACATACTGAATTGATTTACCTGACAGCGGATAATGTGGGCGACCTGCAAAAGGGCAAATCGTCACTTTTTCTTATTCAAAATGGACAGTTTTCAGTCCAAGATTCAGATGCCCCTTTACGCCATTTAAGTGAGGGCGACTACTTCGGCTACACCAATATAATGGAAAAACGTAATTTTTCATTAAGCATCAGTGTAGACAGTCCAGGTCTGGTTTACTGTTTTGAAGCGTCTGCTGTTACCCCGTTATTTGAACTGCCAGCAATTCGAAATTTTTTTGATGGGCTGCGCAATAATGCCCTTCAAAACCATGCTATTTCCGATAGTAACTCCATGTGGCTTTATAAAGGGCTTGAGGATGTTATTAATAAGTCTCCCGTGTCGGTGGACGTAGAAACGTCAATAACAGTGGCGGCGCAGATCATGACGAATCAAAAGGTATCGTCATTACTGGTTACACGAGAAGATAAGCTTATTGGCATTATCACCGACCGAGACTTACGTTCAAGAGTGGTTGCCGCCTCTCTCGATATTCATCTTCCAGTCAGCCATATAATGACGCCTAATCCTGCGCAGATAATGGGAAATAGAACGCTATTTGATGCCTTGGCGCTTATGACCGAAAGGAACATTCATCACCTCCCCGTTATCGACCAGCAAACCCTTGTGCCATTGGGTATGGTGACAGCCAGCGATATTATTCGTCATCAGCGTGGTAACGTTCTTTTTATAATTGGAGAGCTAAGCAAAGCGGAAAACCTTTACGAATTAACACGGCTATCCTGGCAATTGCCGCATTATTTCTCTGCTCATGCGAAAAAAGCAGGGGACTATGACATTGCTGGCAAAATTTTGTCTCAAGCTACCGATATTATGACAAGAAAGCTTATTGGCTTTTTCCAACAGGCTAACGGTAAAGCACCCATGATGTTTGCGTGGCTTGTTTATGGCTCACAGGCAAGAGAAGATCAGACGATGGGTTCGGATCAAGATAATGGACTGCTTCTTGCTGAGCGGCCAAGCGAAGCGCAAGCAGAATATTTCGCAAAAATGGCTGATTATGTGTGTAACGGTTTGGCCAAATGCGGCATTAAACTGTGCGATGGTAATATTATGGCGAGCAACCCTAAGCTTAGACTCTCGCTTGAAGAAGCCATTGAAGAAGCTAAGCGATGGGTAAAAGCACCAACTAAAGATGCGATTATGCACTTTAATATTTTTCTTGATGTTCGCTGCGCAGCCGGGGATATAAGTTTATTTAAGCAGTTGCAGCGTCAAAGGGCCCCCTTGATGAAGCAAAATATGTTCTTAGCAGCGCTTACGAGAAATAGTAACGAAATATCGGTTCCGCTTTCCATGTTTCAAAAGTTCATTTATGAAAAAGGCCGTAAAGAGAAGGACGTGATCGACCTTAAAACCCGAGCCGTGGCCTTAATCAACAATATCGCCCGCATATACGCGCTAGCTGATGGCGTGACGTTGCCTAATACACTTGCCCGGTTAGACGCGCTATCGGAAAATTCACAGCTCTCAAAAAGAGATGCGACTAACCTACGTGATATTTGGCTGTTCTTAAATCGTTTGCGTTGGCGTCATCAGTTGGAAAATAAAGTAACGGACAATCGTGTGTCGGTTTCAAGTTTATCATCGATAGAAAAGCATCAGCTAAAAGCCGCATTCAAGGCTATAGAGCGAACCAATCAAGCAATGGTTATGAAGTTCTCTGGCGGCGTAAGTTAACCCCATGATAACGCGAATAATCGAAGCCTGTGCATCGGTACTGTTTGGGAAGCGTCAATTCAGAAAGTCATTACGTGATAAAACGTTGGGCGACACTCCTTTGGCGTCTGTTGATTTAGAGCTCACATCGTTAGACCCTGTGACAACTCAAATTACATCGATTGGCTATGTAAGTGGTTCAGCTGGAAAAATTACGCTTTCCTCCAGTGGCTATCACGTTATTAATACGTCAGCGGACTTAGGACAAAGCCCTGTAATACACGGATTGACCTTAGATATTTTGCAACAAGGCGAAGGCTTAGCAGACGCCATCAATTCATTGCTACCACTACTGAAGACACATGTTCTAATTTTTCACAATGCGCGATTAGATTTGATGGCGCTTGATAGTGCCTTCAAACGGTGTGGATTACCGCAGATGGAAGTGCTCTATCTTGATACGCTTCAGCTCGCACTTTATCAGTTAAACAAACAACATCAGGTGCTACCGAGTAATAGTGCAACGCTAACGGTTTGTAGGCAACGGTTAGACTTACCCGCGTTTCCTGAACACAACGCACTAGATGATGCGTTAGCGACAATGCAGTTGTTTTACGCCCAGCTAAATGAATTGGGAATTACTTTGGAGAATTCACTCGAGTCTTTGGCTCACACGAATGCTGTTGGCCGTTTTAAGCTGGGAGTAGCGCATTAGCGTCTAAAGCAAGGCAATGCTAATTATAGTGCCTAGGCCTTAAGTTTTGTGGGGTGACTCGGTGCATTTATTTTGCCAGCGCTTACCGCTGTCGGCGCCACGAGTTGATTCCGTCCAGAGGTTTTAGCCACATACAGATTTTTGTCTGCTTCTAACATGACGTAGTCGATAGTTTTATTGTCATCAGCATGCTTGACGGCTAAGCCTGCACTTAGCGTAACGCGCTCATACTCAGATGCCGCATGAGGAATATTCAGGTCATGAACCGTTCGCAATAAGCGCTCAGTGACGGCCTTTGCACCGTCTACATCGGTGTTAGGCAGAATAACCAAAAACTCTTCACCGCCAATTCTTACTAATTTGTCCATAGGTCGAAGTAGGGCGTCGTTGATCGTTTTACTGACCTTCCACAAACAGCTATCGCCATCTATATGACCATACATATCATTAAACAGTTTAAAGTGGTCAACATCAAAAATAACCAAGGAGAGAGGAGTAACGTTACGTAACCCATCTCTCACTAAACGGGGTAAATAGTCGTCTAAATAGTGGCGATTGTAGGCACCTGTTAACTTATCTACATAGATAAGCTTTTCGAGCAAATCGTTTCTAAGCTTGTGATTGATGTGTGATTTTACACGGTTGCGTAGGGTACAAGCGTTTACCGGCTTCACCACAAAGTCAACGCAGCCTGATTCCCAACATCTCGACTCTTCTTCATCACTTGACGAAGAGGTCACGAAAATAATAGGAATGTGAGCACACAACGGCTTTTTTCTTAACAATGCGGTGGTCTGATGCCCGTCTAATTCGGGCATTGAAACATCCATGAGGATTAGGTCAGGCGTATGGTACTTGCAATATTCAATTGCTTCTTTACCTGAGCCCACAGAGGCGCAGGCGACTGTGTCTTCAAGTAAAGTTTCCAGAACAAGTCTGCTGCTGGCTTGGTCGTCGACAATCAATACTTTGCAATCTGCTAAAGTTCGGTCGCCAACTTGTTCAATATACACAAATACTCCTAAACACAAAGGTGAGTGTTCAGGTTCAAGAGTACGCCTAATTTTAGAAAATGTGGATTAACCAAAAGTTTAATATTTAACCATTTGGTTCAATTTCACTCTTATCTTCTTACTTTATATCGTTTCTAGGAAAACAAATTAAACACTGCAAGACCAAATACGCCGAAGGTACACAGCGTGCCTATCATATAAAAATAGCTTCTTGGGCTTGGATTTTTTTCTGTAGCGATTGCGTAATACAGTCCCATATGAATGATGCGACTTAGCGCGTAAATCCAAACAAGTGCTGCAAGTATGCTGGTTGATGCGCCAAGAAAAATGCAAAGAAGAGCTGGGAGCGTAAACTGATGAATATTTTCGAGCGAATTGTGAAATGTTCTGTGGCTTCTGAATACGAAACTATCATGACTCAATTCCTCGCTGACTTTCCCTGGAATATAGCGAGACTGTTTTCTGTGAGCGATAGCGGCAACGATGTTTTGCACGAAAACGGTAAAGCTTATAAGCAAAAGGCCCGCAATACTATATGTGTAGACTGTGAACACGTGAACTCCTTTCTTTATTCCTTGAATGGATTCAGACGACTGGTTAGATGACAACGAAGGCCTGTTTAAACATGCGTATGTTAAACATGCCCGTGACCAACTAACCGTTTAATGTTTCTACGCCGAGACTTGTTGAAGAGATCGAAGCACATCCATAAATCGATGAACGAAAGCACTAATTTTTAGTGCTTTCGTTTTCAGCGCTTTTCTTTGCAAGAGGGATTACAGCGCCGCTTTAACATCGTTTGGAAGCAACACGGTATCGATCACGTGAATAACACCGTTACTCGTCATGATGTCGGCTTTGATCACATTTGCGTCGTTTATCATAACCTTATTCATATCAGTTGAGACCATTACCTTGCTTCCTTCGACGGTAGTGGCATCAGATAGCCCAGCTACATCTTTTGCTGTGACTTTACCCGTTACTACGTGATAAGTGAGAATTTTAACAAGGGTTTGTTTATTCTCAGGTTTCAACAGCATTTCAATGGTGCCTGCCGGGAGTGCAGCAAAAGCTTCATCGGTGGGAGCGAATACAGTGAATGGCCCATCTCCCTTTAGTGTAGTGACCAAGTCTGCAGACTTAACTGCGGTGACAAGTGTTGAGAACATGTCGTTGCTTGCTGCGGTGTCGACAATATCTTTATGTCCATCCTTTGCATGATGGCCAGCAACCGCTGAGGCACTCAATACAACTAAGAAGAACGCACTAATTAACTTTCTCATATTCTTTCCTTTTACCTATTAAATTACGTTAAGTGAAATTCAACATCCTTCGTTTCGCCAACTACTGACCTACGCCACTGAAAGCTACTGAATTGAGAATTGTTACGGCACTTCAGGGAAATTTGATGATTAACTTTGTGTAATGCCAAGTCGCAATGTATGAGCACCTAAGGAAGCAAGTAAAATTATGCGTTGAACGAGCTTTAAACTGGGTTGTAAATAAAATGTAAATTCATGGCGCACTGCTATACTTAATCTATCGAGTAAATAAGAAAGGTGCCTATTATGAATGCTCGACTCGCTGTTCCTTTGTTGTTATGCATAGTGCTTGCCGCTTGCCAAACCACTGATAATCAGCATGTAAAAGATGCGCCCACTTTGTTAAATGACAGTCTCTTTCCTTCCTATACGTTATTTCCCGTAGAGTCTTCAGATGAAATTTTTTACTTAGACGAAGACGCACAGTTTTTTGCCGAAAGGGCAGTTTACGAAAAAAGTATCCTGCAAAAGAATGTAAAAGGGTTAGTAAAAGCAATTTTCGATCATTCTGATCATGGGATGCTTTATCGTAACAGCGCAAATACAACGGCAAATACAACATTTAATAACCGAGCCGCGAACTGTCTGTCTCTTTCTATTATGACGTACGCTTTGGCAGAACACGTTGGACTCAATGCAACATTTTACGAGGTGGAAATTCCGGAATACTGGACACGACGAGAAGGGTATAGCTTACTGAATGGGCACATTAACCTTCGACTCTCATTGCCAAATGAAAGTCCTGTTGCAGCTGTGGGAGGAACGTGGGCAGACGTTGATTTTGATCCACAAATGCTGCGAAATTACTTCCCAAGAAATGCCGTTTCCAAAAACAAAGTAATAGCAATGTATTACAACAACAAAGGAGCGGATGCCTTAGTGGCGAACAGCTACACTCGGGCTTATAGCTATTTTCGTGCAGCAGCAAAAGTCGCTCCCGACCTTCAGCAGAGCTGGGTGAACTTAGGTGTGCTTTATAGAATGGTGGATGAATATGAGCAGTCTGAAATGACATACAAACACGCACTATCGCTAAATGAAGAAAACTTAACCGCATGGGAAAATTTATCCATTCTTTACACTTATCAAGATAGAGATGACGAGGCCTTAAAAATAACCCAAATGGTAGAAGCTAAGCGGAAGCATAATCCATATTACCATTACATTTTAGGAGAACAGGCACTTGAGGCAGGTGATATTGCATTGGCAATAGTTCATTACGAAAGAGGACTAAGACTTGATAACGCGCGCCATGAGATTCTATTTGGGATGGCAAAGGCCTATCACGAGTTAGGTGATGTAAGTGAAGCTCAACGTTATTTAGAGCGAGCGGTCAGGTATTCGCCCAATGAGCAAGAAAAGCAACGCTATTCGTCAAAACTGGCAACGTTAGCAAGCAGTTAAAAAAAAGCCGCAGACTAGCTGCGGCAAAAGAATAACACTACAAAAGGAACTTAATTTATATAACGCCCAGCTCACGAAGGCGCTCTTGCAGGTATGACCCTGCGGTATGACGTTCTGAAAGAACAACATCTGGTCTAGGGTGTAAGAACAGTGGCAATGAAATACGAGATTTCGTCATGTCAGCACCATCTGGGTTTACAACCCTATGCGTAGTTGATGGGAAGTATCCGCCAGATGCTTCTTGAAGCATGTCGCCAATATTCACAATCAAGTTCCCGAAATCACACGGAACTTCAATCCAACTACCGTCTTTAGCTTGTACTTGCAATCCAGGCTCGTTGGCTGCAGGCAAGATAGTAATCAAATTAATATCTTCGTGAGCAGCTGCGCGAATTGCGTCTACTTCTTCATCACCTTTTAGTGGTGGGTAGTGCAGTATACGTAGCAAGGTTTGATCAGAATCTTTGATCATGTCACCCAGCGGTTGACTGTACTTATCGCTCACCTCTGAAGGAGAATGTTTTTCTATCCAACCCAATAGCTCTTTCGCTAGTGTGTTTGCTTCCCCATAGTACTGGGAAATCTGCGGGTGTAGCGCTTCTGGACACTGACCCCACGGATAGAAATGGTAATACTCTTTAATGTCTTTTTTCGTAAAGCCTTTGGCTACCTCAGATACGCTCTGAGGGAAAAATCCGTCTTGTTTACCCTTGTTGTACAGGTAATCGTTCTTCTCTTCACTGTCGAAGAAGCCCTGCCAATTGTCGTAAATACCTTGAACTAATGACTGTTGGATAGGGTGATTTTTTAAAACACCGAACCCTGTCTCGCGAAGTGACTTCACGAATTCTTCTTGTGCGTTTTCCGCTTGGTAATCAACAGCAACTAATTGCATAACTTTATCCCGTATATTTTGACTGCGGCATTATAAAGGTAGACGGGCTACAGAAAAAAGTCGCAGAAATTGACATAAATCAACCCCGCGAGGAATTTGCGCGTAATTTACAGAAACCTGACCAGTTAGTCTAGTAAAATCTTGACCAACTGGTCCAAATTAATGAAATTTAACCAAGAGAGAGGTAAAAGCCCGCTAGCGCGGCACTCATTAAGTTAGATAACGTTGCAGCAATAACAGCTTTTAACCCCAGTCTCGCAATTTCTTTTCTGCGTGTTGGTGCCATGGCACCAATTCCACCCATCAAAATAGCGATAGAAGAGAAGTTTGCAAAACCACAGAGTGCAAAGGTGATAATGGCCTGAGATGCTTCAGATAGCTGTGATTGGTTCTCTAGGAAGTTTAGGTAGGCAACAAATTCGTTAACTACCATTTTCTGACCAATAAAGCTGCCTGCAAGTTGCGCTTCCTCCCATGGTACGCCGATTGCCCATGCAAGAGGTTGAAGCACATAACCCAGGATCCCTTCAAACGTCACGTTTTCATAGCCAAATAATCCTGCTGTCCAGCCAATAAGGCCGTTAAACATGGCAATAAGTGCTATGAAAGCGAGTAGCATTGCACCTACGTTTAACGCAAGTTGCATGCCTGATGCAGCGCCACTGGCGGCTGCATCAAATACATTGGCGTAGCCGGTATCTTCCGCATCTACGTCATGTAAATCTTCATTTGGCTTACTGGTTTCTGGCAACATGATTTTTGCCATAAGTAAGCCACCTGGCGCAGCCATAAAGCTAGCTGCTAGCAAATACTTAAGATCTACCCCCATGCCAGCGTAGCCCGCCATTACTGAACCAGCAATTGACGCTAAACCACCCACCATAATGGCAAATAGCTCAGAGCTCGTCATGTGTGGAATAAAAGGGCGAACCACAAGAGGCGCTTCTGTTTGGCCCACAAAAATATTGGCAGCAGAAGACATGGATTCAGGTCGGCTAGTTCCCAGCGCTTTCTGTAAAAAGCCACCGATAACCTTGATGATCAAACCCATTACTTTGAGGTGATAAAGAACGGCAATAAGCGCCGAGAAAAACACGATAACTGGAAGCACGTTAAAGGCAAAAATAAACGCGATTGACTTGTCGCCAATAGGACCGAACAAGAAATTAATGCCTTCTTGGCTATAAGCAATGATGTTGGCGACAAAACGCGTCGCGCTCAACAATACTTCTTTACCAGGTTCAGAATACAGGACAAACGCGCCAACGGATGCTTGAATAGCAAATGCGCCACCAACGGTGCGCCAATTTATATTGCGTTTCGCCGATGATAACGCGAAGGCAATACCCAGAAGGACTGCAATGCCCAGTAAACTCACCATAGTAATGTTCCCTTAAAGAAGCGCTTGCTGAATGTGTGATTTGATCACATCTAATGCAATTTGGTTTTTGCCACCTTGCGTCACTACTACGTCGGCAGTGAAGCGGCTAGGTTCGATAAATTGATGATACATAGGCTTAACAGTTTCTTCGTACTGTTTTGCCACAGATTCAATACTACGACCGCGTTCTTTTAGGTCGCGCATCATTCTGCGCATCAAACAAATATCAAGAGGAGTATCAATGAAGATCTTCACGTCGTACAAAGGAAGTAGATCAGTACGAGCAAGTAGCATGATACCTTCAAGAATAATGACTGGCGCAGGATTTAGACGCTCAGTTTCAGGCAAACGCGTATGCGTTTTATAGCAGTAATGTGGATAGTCAATAGGCTGACCATCGCGCAATGCTTGCAAGTGCGCTTTCAAAAGCTCATGTTCAAAGGCATTCGGGTGATCATAGTTGTTCTTCTCACGTTGCTCCATGGGAAGATGATCTTGCGCACGGTAGTAGTGATCTTCGCGCAGCACTTGAACAGGGCGGCCTTGAGCACTGAAGCCGTTAAACAAATTTTTTGTAAAAAGAGACTTCCCAGAGCCAGAAGCTCCAGAAATGGCAATAATAAGTGGCGATTGCATAGTACTATAAAGCTGATTTTGTTGGTGCAAAGATACGCGTTTAGGCCTCGCGAATCAATGTTATATTCACAAGTTCTCGGTTTTTGGATCGGTCTTTGCTAGAACTTTATCGTATTTTCAAGGTATTGCAGGGTGTTTAGTCAGCATGCAAAAAATACCAAAAAGTTCTCCAAGTGGTCAGTTTTTAACTGAACAAGTCAAAATATCGCTAGTTACCAATTATCTCTATATCGTCGTCCTTAATACTCGGTAATGCATACGAATGCTGCTTTGAGCGAGAGCCCTCACCTTGCGCTCTGGGTGGGTAGTAGGTCTCTTTTTCATCAACATAACCAGAAAATACATCGTCAAGTGCAGCGCGTATTTCGCTGAGGGTTTTATCTAAATTTGCATTGAAATCTGGGCGTTTTCGCTTGGTATGGCCCAATTCGATTAATCGACCAAAACTCTTGTTGGCCAAAGCCAGTAGTTCAGTCGGAACGTCTTTATGTGGCTGTAGAGGCTGATCGGGGTGCTCTATACAATATTTTACTAGAGCCGTGTAAAAGCACAGTGGTTTATTCTGCAACGTGATGGCTTTGTCATCGATTCCGTTAGAAATCGTTTTATCTTTTAAGTTGATTACGAGTTTTGGGGAAGGAGGGATAACTTCTTCTAAGGTTGCGCGTTTCCTTTTGGTTTTACTCGAAACAGCAAAAAATGGTGTAACGAGTAATGATGCGATAAGCGCAGTCCAACTAAAAGCAAAAGTACTGGTGACGGCTTTACTTCGCATCTCTACCTTAATGACTTGTTCAGCGTTGACGAAATTTGCCGTAAAAGACAAAGGGTAACCCGTAAAGTCTTCATTGCTCGTCACAATATCTTGGATTCCTCTGACTAGAACGGGGTAGTTTTCGTCCTTAAGCGTGCCGTTTAGTTTTCCAAGATAACGGTAAATGGCGAACTGATTTACAGGCGTGTTAAGGGTGTTGTTTCCAACGTCTAAAAACGCGCTGTCTAGGCTTACCCTTCGCTCTACCTTATCAAGTGCACGGTGAAGAGAAGTATGGTGTGAAAAGTATTGTGCAGTTAAAGCGATGAATTGGAAACATGCTAACAAGACAAGACCATTAAAGATGATAAAGGCTTTGGGCTTAAAATATATTCTCTTACTACCCATTAGTTACACCCTTCCTCTAATGTAATAGTTTTGTAATAAGGTCTAGGATGAGACATTGCAACTTCATGAATTACCGACTGTATAGCGCAAAATAAGTCTGTGTTTTGCGTCTGCATTTTCAAATACCATTGCATTCCACTTACACTTTCCTGCAGCGGCGTTGCATAGTTTCTTGAGAAGTTGTCTTTATCTTCTTCTGCCCAATATGAGGAGATAATATCAATATCACCCGCGAGCAAAGCTCGTCGCAGTTCTTGGTGAGAACTGAAGTAAACAATATCTACATTGGAGTCACTGAGTCCGAGGTTCTGCAAAACTGTTTTGGGAACAATATGACCAGAACGGCTGCTCGGATAATCGAGCAATCCTATCTTTTTACCTAGCAAGTACTCTTTAGATAGTAGCGGTCGTTCTCTTAGCGCGATAAAAAAAGCTGAGTAGTCAGGATGCGATGCTACTTTGGTCAATCCATAAATTTGGTCAGCCCCGAACGCATCTACGACATTACTTTTCACCAGCGCTAAATCAACAACGCCATGATTAATGTATCGAAAGGTATCGTAATCACTTTGGCCTATTGTAACTTTAACTTCACCGTATTGGCGCTTAATCGTTTTATCATTGCATAGGCGCTCACTTGCCATTTCAGCAATTCTACCGTCAGTAACATACACAGAAAAGACGTCGCTATTGCCCCGTAAATCAGTTTTGCAGGTTAAATATTGACCGGTTTGTGGGGCGATGTCACTATACTCATCGGAATTTTGAAAATAGTTTATCGAACCGCACACAAGTGCAGCTAAGATAAAAATTATCCACTTTCCGGTAGCAACAATTCTGAAATTCGTCAAAAAAACGACCAAATGAATTAACGATTTATATAGTGATTTCATCAGTTAAGGTTATTTATTGCAATAGGTAAATTTATTTTATTGTGTTAACTCATTGAAAAATTATGTATTTTTATGAGTAAACCTGATTTTTATTAAACGCTGTTTATTAGTAGCATATCTGCCAAGAATAGAATCAGCTATTCGTCGCAGATTGACAATAATAATAACAAGTAAATTAACCTGACCATATGGTCAAGTATTATTTTGCAAACTCAATAGCCTCGGGCGATTGCTGTTAAATAAAAATGTAAAATTGTAATAAATCTGACATGAATCTTTACGACAATTTGTCCGGTTCTGATTAAGTCATAGGTTTGATGTGGTATTTTTTGCACTACACTAGACCGAGTAAAAAAGAATTTTAAACAAAAAGGGAAACACACACATGAGCTCATCAGCTAAATTCAGTCGCATTGCGGCTGCGGTTGCGCTGTCAATCGGTTTGTCTACCACTGCAATGGCGCAAGAAACGTCATCTGCAATGGAAGGCCGCATCCTTACCCCTACAGGTGCACCTGCTGCGGGAACATCTGTTACAGTAATCCACGAACCTACTGGCACTGTGCGTGAAGTAGTAGTGGGAGCAAACGGTACATTTAACCTTCGCGGACTTCGCGTAGGTGGTCCTTACAGAATCATTGTTGATTCAGACCAGTATCAAGATACAACGGTAGATAGTGTTTTCTTAGAACTAGGTAACCCATTTGGCGTTAACCTTACTCTAGAAGACGCAAGTGATATTGAAGTTATCTCTGTAAGCGGTAGTGCGCTAACAGCAACTGCATTTGGTGCAACAGGCCCACAAACTGTATTCAATCTTGAAGCACTAGAAAATACACCTGCAATAAACCGTAGTATCGGTGACATCGTGCGTGTTGACCCTCGAGTATTCGTTGACGAAAGCTTCAACGACTCTATTAGCTGTGGTGGCGCAAGCCCGCGTAACAACAGCTTGACCCTAGATGGTATTCGAATGAATGACAACTTTGGTCTAAACAGCAATGGCTTCCCAACAGAACGTATGCCGTTCTCATACGACGCAATTCAGCAAGTTGCTGTTGAACTTGCGCCATTTGACGTTGAGTACGGTGGTTTTACTGCGTGTAACATCAACGCTGTAACCAAGTCTGGTTCTAACGAAGTTCATGGCGGTGTTTTCTACGACTTTACGTCTGACTCTTACCGTGGTGATGAAGCTGACAGTGTTGTTCGTGATAACGGTAACTACACTGAAAAGCGCTATGGTTTCAACGTTGGCCTTCCGCTTATCAAAGACAACCTATTCCTTTTTGCTGCATACGAGAAACTTGAAGGCGTTCAATTATATGATTACAACGCACTAGGTAATCGTGTAACTCAGGATGATATTGACCAAGTAACTGAAATTGCTCAACGTGTTTATGGTTACGATGTTGGTGGTACACCAGGTTCAGCACCAGTTGAAGATGAAAAAATCCTTATTAAACTAGACTGGAACATTAATGCTGACCACCGTGCGTCACTAATGTACAACTGGAACGATGGTTTCAGTGTAAGTCAGTCTGATACCGGTTCTAGCAACCTGTCTCTTAGCAACCACTTCTATGAGCGTGGTGCTGAACTTACTAACGTTGTAGGTTCATTATTCTCTAACTGGAGCGATGACTTCTCAACTGAGCTTCGTGTAGGTCACACAGATCTAGACAACCGCCAGCAGTCGCTAGATGCAGCATCAGGTTTCGCTGAAGCTCAAATCGCTACTGAAGACGGCGGTCGAATTTATATCGGTCCTGATGACTCTCGTCAGTCAAACCAGCTAAACTACGAAGTGTTCAACTTTAAGTTGGCGGGTACTTACTTCTACGGTGACCACCAAATTACAGCTGGTGTTGAGTACGAAGAAACTGACGTATTTAACTTGTTTATGCAGCACACTGTAGGTGAATACCGTTTCGACAGCATCGCTGACTTCGAAGCTGGTCTTGTTGATCGTATTTACTACAACAACTCTGCGGGTACTAATAACCCAGCTGACGCAGGTGCATCATTCGCTTACGACGTAACAACGTACTACATTCAAGATGAGTTCTATCTTACAGATGATCTTAAGATTATGGCTGGTCTTCGTTACGATACTTACAGCTCTGATGACACACCTCGTTTGAATGAAAACTTCACCGAGCGTTACGGCTTCGCTAACACTGCAAACGTTGACGGCATTGACCTTCTTCAGCCACGTTTTGGTTTCACTTACACAGTGAATGAAGATTTAGAACTACGCGGTGGCTTGGGTCTATACTCTGGCGGTAACCCGAACGTTTGGATTTCAAATGCTTACTCAAACGACGGTGTGACTAACATTGGTGTTCGTGAGGGTGACATCACTGGCTGGACTTCAGGTGTTACATCTTTATTTGACGTTCCTCTTACTGGCGAAGGTCGTCCAATCTTCGACATTCCACAGGATATGTTTGACGAAGTTGCAAATACTAGCATCACTGACGGTGACGGTAACACAAATGCGACTGCACCAGACTTTGAGATTCCTTCAGAGTGGAAATACGCGTTGGGCTTTACGTACATCGCGCCGGGCGACTACCTAGTTAACGCTGATGTTATCTACACAGATCGTCAAGATTCGGCCATTGTTCGTGATGCGCTGCTCGTTGATTCTGGTGAAACACGTTTCGACGGCCGTACTATCTATACAGCAATCGATCCAAGCCGTTGGACTGGTTCAGACTTTATCCTTGATAATGTAGACGGCGGTGACGGTAGCTCAGTAGTACTATCTGTTGGTGTTAGCAAAGAGTGGGATAATGGCTTTGACATGGCTGCGTCATATGCATACGTTGATGCAGAAGATGCAAACCCAATGACAAGCTCTGTAGCTTTCTCTAACTACACAAACTTTGCAACTAGCGATCCAAACAACCCTGCAGCTGCAACTTCTGACTACGCTGTTGGCAACCGTTTCAACTTCTCAATTGGTTACACAGCTGAGTTCTTCGACGGTTATGCTACTCGCTTCAACCTATTCGCAACTGCTAACGAAGGTAAGCCTTTCTCTTACGTTTACAGCAACAACGATGCGTTTGGTTGGGATGCTGCAGACGCTCGTCAACTTATCTACATTCCTGAGTTGAACGATGCAAATGTTGTGTTCGTAGATCAACTTAATGATGACGGCGAAGTGATTCAGTCTGCTGAGGTTGCTGAAGCTGAATTCAACCGTTGGGTTGATGACCATGGCTTTGAGCGTGGCGAAATCCTAGAACGTAACAGTCAAACTGCTGATTGGTGGTTTAAAGCTGACCTACGTATCTCGCAAGAGCTACCAGGTTTCTATGAAGGCCACAGTGCAAATGCATTCTTTATCATTGAGAACGTAACTAACCTTATCAACGACCAATGGGGTGTATTCCGTCAAGGTACATTCGGTGGTGATGAAGTTCTAGCTGCAGATATCAATGATGCAGGTCAGTATGAGTACAGCGCATTCTCAAGACCAGAGCAGAGCGTTTCTCGCGCTCCTTCACTTTGGGAAATCCGCGTAGGTGTTAACTACCGCTTCTAAGCTGTAGAAAAACACTAGCTACAAGTTGTAGTGTTAGGTGCCACTCTCCTTAACAGGAAGTGGCACTTTTTTATGCCCGCCATTAATCTCACAATCATGCAATCAAACGATCCTCCGCTTTTTTAATGATCTAACTACGTACATTAGCCGAAGTAATTGACGACAAATTTTTAAATGCTCGCAAGGAGGGCTTATGTCAAAACGTATGCTAATGGTAATGACATCTCACGAAATTATGGGTGATACCGGCAAAAAGACAGGCATGTGGTTGGAAGAGTTTGCTGCGCCGTACTACGCATTTAAAGACCAAGGATATACGATAACTTTGGCGTCACCCATGGGAGGGCAAGTGCCTATCGATCCCAATAGTCTGGCTGACGATGCAATGACCGATGACGCTATGCGATATACGAAAGATGAGCTGGCGCGTAGCGCTATAGCGTCGACTATTCCGCTTGAAGATGTGAGAGCTGAAGAGTTTGACGCGGTGTTCTATCCAGGGGGACACGGTCCGTTGTGGGACCTTTCTGACAATGTGCACTCGATAAAACTAATCGAAGACACTATCGCAGCTAATAAACCCGTTGGGGCAGTATGTCACGCGCCAATTGTGCTTAAAGACGTTAAAACGCCTGATGGCAAATACCTGGTTGAGGGAAAATCTGTTACCGGATTTTCAAACAGTGAAGAAGCTGCAATGGAACTTACAGACGTAGTGCCTTATCTGGTTGAAGATGAACTGGTTAAAAAAGGCGGTAAGTATGAGAGCGCCGACAATTTTGCTGTAAAAGTGTGTACCGACGGGTTACTGGTGACGGGACAGAATCCGCCGTCATCACGACCAGCAGCCGATGCGCTGATTAAGCTATTGAGTTAGCGTCAGCGAACAGCAGAATATATAGTGCCCTCAATGAGAGGGCACCGTTTTAAAAGCGTGGCTACCTAAACGTTCTCAAACAGGTCTTCAACACGCTGTCTTAGTTCTTCAATTCTAGACACATCCGCTGGCGCGATGAAAATAGTGTCGTCACCTGCAATGGTGCCCAAAACTCCGTCTTTCTTACTTAATGAGTCAAGCAAGCGCGCAATAAGCTGTGCAGCACCAGGGCTGGTTCTAATGATTACCATTACGTTGTTGTGAACGATATCCAGTACCAGCTGTTTAAGAGGGCTTTTAGCCGTAGGCATACCTAGCTCTGGAGGCAAGCAATACACCATATCACCTCGGGCATTTCGCGTGCGTACCGCGCCGAATTTGCTTAGCATTCTAGAGATTTTAGATTGGCTGATGTTGTCGAAGCCTTGTGCTTTTAATGCATCAACAATTTCGCCCTGTGAACCGTAACTTTCTGCTTTAAGAATTTCTTTAAAAGCTTTGATGAGTAGCTCTTGTTTTGCGTTTGCCATTAGCGCTCTTTTCTTTTTTAGGGTTATCGTTAGGAATTATATTTAGTATGCGTATATTGTGCCGTACAGGTAGACTTTGCGCAATTTCTTTGCATAATCATTCATGATAATGAATATCGAGATAAAATCGCCATAAATAACGTTAATAAGACGATCCGGTGATTGAGTTTTCCCCCGCGTTGCATTAGTGTGACGTTCCGTTTAAATACGTGAAGTAATCCCATAGGAGAAATGGTATGAAAGTAGCCGTGTTAGGTGCTGCCGGTGGTATTGGTCAGGCGCTGTCTTTGTTGTTGAAAACACAATTGCCAGCAGGTTCAGATTTAGCGCTTTACGACGTAGCGCCAGTTGTTCCTGGTGTTGCCGTTGATTTGAGCCACATCCCCACTGCGGTAAAAGTAACCGGTCACGGTAAAGATGACCTAGCTGATGCACTAACTGGAGCAGACGTTGTTCTAATTCCAGCGGGTATGCCTCGTAAGCCAGGTATGGATCGTTCTGATCTATTCAACATCAACGCCGGCATTGTTAAAAACCTAATCGAAGGTGTAGCTGATAACTGCCCGAACGCGTGTGTTGGTATCATCACTAACCCAGTTAACACTACTGTTGCTATTGCAGCTGAAACGCTAAAAGCTAAAGGCGTTTACGACAAGAACAAGCTTTTCGGTGTAACGACACTAGACGTTATCCGTGCTGAAACGTTTGTTGCTGAACTTAAAGGTGTGGACGTATCTTCTGTGCACGTACCGGTAATCGGTGGTCACTCTGGTACAACTATCCTTCCTCTACTTTCACAAGTTGAAGGTGTAGAGTTCACAGACGAAGAAGTTGCTAGCCTAACTACTCGTATCCAAAACGCGGGTACTGAAGTTGTTGAAGCTAAAGCGGGCGGCGGTTCTGCAACCCTATCAATGGGTCAAGCAGCGGCACGCTTCTGTCTATCTCTAGTTGCAGCAATGCAAGGCGAGAACGTGGTTGAGTACACTTATGTACAAACTGACGACAGCGACGACGCAGCATTCTTTGCACATCCAGTTCGCCTAGGCGCAAACGGTGTTGAAGAAATCTTGCCATACGGCGAGCTAAGCGCATTTGAAGAAAAAGCGAAAAACGACATGCTTGAAGGCCTACGTGGCGACATCAAGCTAGGCGTAGACTTCGTAAACGGCTAATAACGCCTGAAGCGGATGTACTAGCATCCGCTAGAAAAGGCTGGATACGTTCCTATGTACCCAGCCTTTTTTGCATTTAAGACACTACAAAAAAAGCCTGCTCATTGAGCAGGCTTTTCATAATAACGTTAAGCGTTAACTTGGGCTCTAGCCTGTATTACGCATACCAATTGCAATACCCGCGATGGTAACCATCATGGCACGCTCTAGGCTGGTGTTTTGTGCATCGTCACCGGCTTTACGAATACGATCCAGAAGCTCAATTTGCAGGTAGTGAAGGGGCTGAAGATATGCTGCGCGGATCTCCATAGACTCTTTACCCTGCGGGTCGTTTTTCATGATGTCGCCGTCACCGGTTATAGCCAACAGCGACGAGATGCTTTCTTTAAGCTCGCTACGCAATGCTTCTCCAAAGTGTTTGAGCTCTTTGGGTACCAAGCGCTCATCATAAGCTTCGCTGATTCGCGGATCGGCTTTATGGAACACCATGTCCAGCATTGAAAGACGTGAACGATAGAACGGCCATTCGCTGAACATCTCGTTAACCACTTTTTCATTTTCCGGTGTCTTCACGCTATCGATAGCGCGCATAACGCCTAACCAGCTTGGCAGTACCAAACGGGTTTGTGCCCAAGCAAATATCCATGGAATCGCGCGTAGGCTCTCAATACCACCTTGTGGCTTACGCTTCGCTGGGCGACTACCTAGTGGTAGTTTGCCTAACTCTTGCTCTGGCGTTGCAACACGGAAGTAAGGCACGAACTCTTTATCGTGACGCACGGTTGCACGGTAGTTATCGCGACCTTGGGCTGCCATTGCAGTTATAAGCTCTCGCCATTCTTCTTTTGGTGCCGGAGGCGGGAATAACATGGCTTCAATTATGGCGCTGGCGTAAATACCTAGGCTGCGTTTAGCCAGCTTAGGCATACCGAATTTATAGCGAATAGTTTCGCCTTGCTCAGTTACACGGAAGCCGCCGTCTAGTGAGCCAGGAGGCTGAGAGTAAATAGCAGCATGTGCTGGCAAGCCACCACGACCAATTGTACCGCCGCGGCCGTGGAATAGGGTCAAGCTCACATCAAACTCATCAGCAATCGCAACCAAGGCTTCTTGTGATTGGTATTGAGCCCAGCCCGCAGCAAGTGCACCTGCGTCTTTGGCTGAATCTGAATAACCAATCATAACGAATTGACGACCTTTAACGTAACCGCGATACCAGTCGATAGACAGAAGTTTGCGCATTACGTCAGGCGAGTTGTTCAAATCGTCTAGCGTCTCGAACAATGGCGCCACTGGCATTGGCCAATCTACACCACTTTCTTGAAGTAGCAGCTGAACGGCCATAACGTCCGATGGCTCACTGGCCATAGAGATAATATAGATACCAAAACCGTGTTTGCTGTGCTTCGCAATTACCTTACAGGTATCAAGCACTTCTTTCACGTCATCAGACGCATCCCATTGAGCAGGGAATAGCGGGCGTTTTGAGCCAAGCTCGCGCAATAAGAACGCTTGCTTGTCGGCTTCGCTCCACTGAGCATAATCACCAAGACCAAGGTAGCGTGTTAGTTCGCTGAAAACGTCTGCATGACGCTCAGAGTCCTGACGCACGTCAAGGCGCAGAAGGTGAATGCCAAATACACGAGCACGACGAATAGTGTCTAGCAGCAGACCGTTTGCTACAACTTGCATTCCGCAGTCTAACAGTGACTGGTAGCAAAGCATCAGTGGTTCAATTAGCTCATCATCACTTTCAACCCAGTTTGAAGTATCTGGGTTTTTACCTGCTAAGTAGTCGCTAATGCCATCGCGGGTTGCGATGAACTTGTCCACAAGTGGACGAAGAAGGGCGCGGTACGGCTCGTTGGCGTCGCCGACTTTTTCGCGTAACGCGTCGTTGCAGTCGTACATTGAAAGCTCAACTTGCAAGCGGTCAAGATCAATCGCGAAAAGCTTGGCCGCACGTTTTCGAGCAAGTAATAATACTTGCTCAGTCACTTTTGACGTTACAAATGGGTTGCCGTCTCTGTCGCCGCCCATCCAAGAGCTAAACTGAACGGGAGATGCATCTAGTGGCAGTGATACTTCATAATCTTCGTTTAGGCGACCATCAAGCTCGCGCATAAAGTCTGGCACTGCTTCCCATAATGAGTTTTCAATAACAGAGAAGCCCCAGCGTGCCTCATCAACCGGTGTTGGACGTACTGAACGAATTTCTTCAGTGTGCCAAGCCTGTGCAATAAGGTCAGCAATACGGGTTTCAATTTTCTTACGCTCAACATCATTAAGCGACTCTTGGTGAATAGCCTGAAGGCAGTTCGCCAATTCTTTATGTTTGTGAATAAGTGTACGGCGCGTAACCTCAGTTGGGTGCGCGGTCAGTACAAGATCGATGTTCAGTTTTGCAACCGCATCCTGCACTTTTTCAGCTGTTAATTCAGCTTTATCTAGGTGTTTAAATAGTGCATCAATAGACGCATCAACATTCATTGCCGCATTGTATTCTTGCTCAGCAATGTTGCCCAAATTCAAGAATTGTGCGAATGCACGGCCAACAGTAAGCAAATCGCTGTCAGACATTGTTTTGAAAGTTTCTTTCAGTTCTTCGCTACATGTAGCGTCTCCCTGATAAGAAGCTCGGCCGCCTTTACGAATCTTTTCAATACGGTCTAGCCACTCTTGACCCAATTGATTTTTGATTGTTTCACCTAAGGTTTTACCTAGGTATCGAACGGTATCTTTCAGTTCAGCATCGTAGTGTGTTTGCATGCTATCCTCCTAAATATATGGCCTTAACCATACTGTGTCCTTTGCGACTTGTCTAACCACTTTCGGTTATAATTTACAACATTTTGATACTTTTGCACCCTAGTTAACATTGCTCAAAGCAAGATATTTTGTGGTGTGATACACTCTTGCACCGGAAAATGCAGAAACATTCTCGCGTTATGCGTTTTGTTTGAAATTTGTACTGCATTTGTAATTTAATTTCAGGAGTTCTTGTGACTGATACATTCAATACAGTAGAAACCCAAGCAAGTTACGGCATTGGTTTTCAAATGGGTCAACAATTACAATCAAATCCGTTTGACGGACTAGCGATTGACGCTGTTGTAGCTGGCCTAAAAGACGCCTTCGCAGGTCAAGCGCCTCAGGTTGATAACGACACACTACGTGATGCGTTCGGCGAAATTCACAAGCGTATGCAAGCGGCTAAAGAAGAAGCTAGCAAAGCGGTTATTGAAGAAGGCACAAAGTACCTTGAAGAAAATGCGAAGCGTGACGAAGTAACCGTTACTGAATCTGGTCTTCAGTATGAAGTTATTGCTGAAGGTGACGGTGAAACACCAGTTGCGGCTAGCACTGTACGTGTTCACTACCACGGTACACTTATTAACGGTACCACTTTTGACAGCTCTTACGAGCGCGGCCAGCCAGCTGAATTCCCAGTAGGCGGCGTAATTAAAGGTTGGACTGAAGCACTTCAACTTATGAAAGTAGGTGCTAAGTACCGTTTATACGTGCCACATGATCTTGCTTACGGTGAGCAAGGTGCGGGCGCAGCTATTGCACCATACAGCACGCTTATCTTTGACGTAGAGCTTCTAGACGTTCTAGGTTAATGTGTTGTTCACAGGTGTGCAGTTCTGTACACCTGTGTTCCATCTTTTCTTATTCATAGTTCATAACGTTTTAAAAACTAGCCCGCACTTCGTTAAATTTAGCGATATGGCCTAATGTTTCTTTTTCCTATCTCTTTTCTTCTCTGTTTTTTCTCGTAAATACAAAGCAAACCTAAATTTGGCACGTTGTTTCATTGGTGTCGCCTTGCGTTTGCGATATGCTAGGTTTCATCTGCTCCGAGTTGTTATCAGTGGCTTCGGCATTACAATAGCCCCACGCTCAAATAAGGAAAATTATTATGGTTATCAAGCCTAAAGTGAGAGGCTTCATTTGTACAAACGCGCACCCTGTTGGCTGTGCAACGGCGGTTGACGAACAAATTGCTTATGTAGAAGCAAAAGGCGACTTAGGCGAAGGCCCTAAAAATGTATTGGTTATTGGTAGCTCTACGGGATACGGCCTAGCATCACGCATTACTTCTGCGTTCGGCTATGGCGCTAAAACGCTGGGTGTGTGTTTTGAAAAAGCACCAACGGAACGTAAAACGGGTACTGCCGGTTGGTACAACACCGCTGCATTCCACGAAAAAGCCAAAGCAAAAGGCTTGTATGCAGAAACTATTAATGGCGATGCGTTTTCCGATGAAATCAAAAATGAAACCATCGAAAAAATCAAAGCTGAAATGGGCAAGGTTGATTTGGTCATTTATAGCCTTGCATCCCCGCGTAGAACCGACCCAGAAACAGGCGTAACGTATAAATCTACGCTTAAGCCTGTAGGGCAGGCGTACACTACGAAAACCTACGATACTGATAAAGACAAAGTGCATGAAGTATCGCTAGAGCCAGCCAACGACGAAGAAATCCTTAACACCATCAAAGTGATGGGCGGTGAAGATTGGGAACGTTGGATGGACTTTTTACGTGAAGCCGATGTGCTTGCTGAAGGCTGTAAAACCACCGCATATACCTATATCGGTAAAGAACTAACATGGCCTATTTATGGTCAAGCGACGATTGGTAAAGCGAAAGAAGACCTAGATCGCGCTGCCGCAGCCATTATTGGTAAAAACAGTGATTTGCTTGTGCAAGCCAATGTGAGCTCGTTGAAAGCACTGGTAACGCAGGCAAGCTCAGCCATTCCTGTAATGCCTCTGTATATTTCACTTATTTACAAAGTGATGAAAGAGGAAGGCACCCACGAAGGGTGCATTGAGCAGATTCATGGCTTGTTCACACAGTGCCTGTTCGGCAATACACCAACGTTAGATGAAGCAAATCGCTATCGCATGGATGGCAAAGAAACTAACGACGCAACACAGGCAAAAATTAAGGCGCTATGGGATCAAGTGACACAAGAGAACTTTCATGACTTAAGTGACTACAAAGGTTACAACCATGAGTTCTTAAAACTGTTCGGTTTTGACATTTCAAGTGTTGATTACGACAGTGAAGTTGACCCAATGGTTAATTGGTAAAACCTAAACTTACCATTAATTAACCTAATGCTTATATGCGCAAAAGCCGTCTGATTTGACGGCTTTTTTGTACCTGATTACAAGTTGATACGGCGTATGGATTCGCAAAATGTAAATGAATAAGACCAAAGGTTTACATTAAATTGTAGAAAAATTTGCCTTTATCTTGAAATAGCGTGGCACAAACGTATGGGTTAATGCTAAAATCCCGAAATTAAGTAGGGGTCTTTTCTGCCTCTACCAAAACAGCAGTAGCGATTGCAGCTACACAACAACAATAATAAGTGTAAATTTCTGCTGGTGGTCTATAAAGAAAGGGCGAATTAAGCGTCCGCAAAAGGAATTATGCGTTACGGCTTCATAACAGGCTGACCGTAGCAATTGCAGCAAGTTCCATCAATCAACAACGAAAAGGTGTTCTACACCTGTTAATAGTGCGCTTTTGCATGCTGACAGGCAGGTTTTCTGCGGTCATGCAAAAGGGTATTTCTATTAGAGTAGTGCGATTACATATGATAAAAATCAAGAAAGGTCTCGACCTCCCAATTGAGGGAGCGCCAAAGCAGGAGATTGCTGATGCATCTGCTGCAACGCGCGTTGCCATTCTGGGAGAAGAATATGTGGGTATGCGCCCTACCATGCACGTCCAAGTTGGCGATGTAGTGAAGAAAGGTCAGGTGCTTTTTGAAGACAAAAAGAACCCTGGCGTTAAATTCACTGCCCCAGCAGCGGGTGAAGTGGTAGAGGTTAACCGTGGTGCAAAACGTGTTCTTCAGTCTGTAGTTATCAAAGTGAACGGCAGCGATGCTGTAATTTTTGATAAAATTGCAGCTGACCAGATCGCGAGCGCTTCACGCGAGCAGCTTCAGTCAATCCTTGTAGAGTCAGGCATGTGGACAGCGTTCCGTACACGTCCATTTAGCAAATCTCCTAAGCTAGACTCTGTTCCAAGTTCAATTTTTGTTACAGCAATGGATACTAATCCACTAGCAGCAGATCCTGCTGTGATTATTGCTGAGCGCCAAGACGATTTCGTAAATGGTCTTAAAGCGTTAACGCAATTGAGCGGCGGCAAGACTTACGTTTGTAAAGCGGCAGGTGCTTCTGTTGCTACTGGCGATGCGGCAGTTGATGTTGAAGAATTTGGCGGTCCTCACCCTGCGGGCCTACCGGGTACTCACATCCACTTCCTTGATTCTGCTGGCATGAACAAAACGGTTTGGCACATCAACTACCAAGACGTAATGGCAATTGGTGCATTGTTGACCTCTGGTGAGCTAGATAACCGTCGTGTTATTTCACTTGCAGGTCCTGCAGCAACTAACCCACGCCTAGTGCGCACCGTAATGGGCGCAGACTTGACCGAGCTTACTGCTAGCGAGCAAGTAGACGGTGAAGTACGTGTTATCTCTGGTTCTGTACTTAGCGGTACGACAGCGATGGGCGTTCACGGCTTCCTTGGTCGTTTCCACACCCAAGTTTCACTACTAAAAGAAGGTCGCGAGAAGAAATTGTTCGGTTGGATCCTACCTGGTTCAAACCAACACTCAGTGACTCGTGCTTACTTAGGTCACCTAAGTGGCGGCAAGAAATTTGATATGACAACAACTACCAATGGTTCTGAACGTTCTATGGTTCCAATTGGTAATTACGAACGCGTTATGCCCCTAGATATCATTCCTACGCTTCTGCTTAGGGACCTGATTTCTGGTGATACTGACGGTGCTCAGACGTTGGGTTGCTTAGAGTTGGACGAAGAAGATTTGGCATTGTGTACTTATGTATGCCCTGGCAAATACAACTACGCTCCTATCTTACGCGACTGTTTGACCACGATAGAGAAAGAGGGTTAAGTCATGGGTTTAAAAGCGTATTTAGAAAAGATCGAACCAAACTTCGAACCAGGTGGTAAGCATGAAAAGTGGTATGCGCTTTACGAAGCTGCGGCGACCATTTTCTACACCCCAGGTAAAGTAAATAAAGCTAACACGCACGTGCGTGACAGCATTGACCTTAAGCGCATCATGATCATGGTATGGATGGCAACATTCCCAGCTATGTTCTTTGGTATGTATAACATTGGTTTCCAAGCGCAAGAAGCAATTGCTGCTGGCGCAGGAACACTACCTGATACGTGGCAAGCAGGCCTATTCGCTGCCCTTGGCGGTGACTTGGCAAATGCGGGTACACTAGGTCTATTCTTCTATGGCGCATGTTTCTGGCTGCCAATCTACGCGGTAACGTTCGCGGTAGGTGGTTTCTGGGAAGTATTGTTCGCGTCTGTGCGCAAGCACGAAGTTAACGAAGGTTTCTTCGTTACATCGGTACTATTCGCACTAACACTTCCAGCTACTATTCCTCTATGGCAAGTTGCACTAGGTATTACCTTCGGTGTTGTAATTGCTAAAGAAGTATTCGGTGGTACAGGTCGTAACTTCCTTAACCCAGCATTGTCTGGTCGTGCATTCCTTTACTTTGCGTATCCTGCGCAAATTTCAGGTGACCAAGTATGGGTAGCGGCAGATGGTTATTCTGGTGCAACGTCTCTAAGCCAAGCGGCTTCAGGCAACCTTGATTACGCGAACATGGATCAGTGGATGAACAGCTTCATCGGTACTATCTCAGGTTCAGCGGGTGAGGTGTCTACCCTTGCTATTATTCTTGGTGGCTTGTTCATCATGTACATGCGTATAGCAAGCTGGCGCATTGTTGCTGGTGTAGCAATTGGTGTGGCGTTCTTCGCAACCTTGCTAAACCTAATCGGCAGCGATACGAACCCTATGTTTGCAATGCCTGCTCATTGGCACTTTGTTGTTGGTGGTCTTGCTTTTGGTATGTTCTTTATGGCGACAGACCCAGTTTCTGCGTCGTTCACAAACCAAGGTAAGTGGGCTTACGGTATCTTCATTGGTTTCATGACGGTACTAATCCGCGTCCTAAACCCAGCCTTCCCTGAAGGTGTAATGCTAGCAATTCTATTTGCTAACTTGTGGGCGCCACTGTTCGACTATTTCGTCGCACAAAGCAATATCAAGCGGAGGGTAGCACGTGTCGGCTAAGAAAGAATCTTTAGGCAAAACGGTAGGTATTGTTGTTGCCGTATGTTTAGTTTGTTCAATTGTTGTTTCTGGTGCGGCTGTTGGCCTTCGCTCTCTACAACAAACAAACGCAGCTCTAGATAAAAAGAGCAACATTCTTAATGCTGCAGGCCTTTATGAAATGGGCATGAGCAATAGCGCAATTGAAAGCACGTACAGCGAGCGAGTAGAACAGCGTTTTGTTAATCTTGACGAAGGTACTTTCGTAGAAGCGCCTAAGCCAGATTACGATATGTATAAAGCAGCCAAAGAAACTGAGTACAGCACAAAGGTAACTAACAGCAATGTTGGTTTCCAACGTCGCCCTAACGTGGCAAGTGTTTACTTAGTTCGCGACGACGCAGGTGATGTATCTCGTATCATCCTTCCTGTTCACGGCAGCGGCCTTTGGGATCTTATGTACGGTTTCTTAGCGGTAGACGCAGACGGCCAAACGGTTCGCGAGCTTATTTACTATCAGCAAAAAGAAACGCCAGGACTAGGTGGTGAAGTGCAAAACCCTGCTTGGCAGGACAAATGGGACGGCAAAGAGCTTTACGAGAATGGCGAAGTTGCTATTCGCGTAGTGAAAAATGCTAACCCTAGCAATCCTCACACTATCGATGCGCTTTCAGGTGCAACCCTAACCAGCAACGGTGTTGAAAACACAATTCGTTACTGGGTAGGCGAGCAAGGCTTCGGCCAGTTCCTGAAGAACCAAGCATGGCGTTCATAAGGGAAGTCTCATGGCAGATACTAAAGAAATGAAAAAGGCCCTCTTTGGGCCAATCCTGGACAACAACCCGATCGCCCTACAGGTATTGGGTATCTGTTCAGCACTGGCAATTACCACTAAGCTGGAAACAGCATTGGTAATGTCGCTTGCGCTTACAAGCGTTGTAGCGTTCTCAAACTTGTTTATTTCACTAATTCGTAACCAGATCCCATCTAGCGTTCGAATTATTATCCAGATGACTATCATTGCGTCGTTGGTAATCGTTGTTGACCAAATTCTGAAAGCGTATTCGTATGAAATATCGAAGCAGCTGTCGGTATTCGTTGGTCTGATTATTACTAACTGTATCGTAATGGGTCGTGCTGAAGCTTACGCCATGAAGAGCCCACCTCTGATGAGCTTCCTTGATGGTATTGGTAACGGCTTGGGTTACTCTTTCATTCTAATTGTTATTGGTACAATTAAAGAGCTATTTGGTTTCGGTACTATTTTAGGTTTCGAAATCCTTCCACTGGTTCAAAACGGTGGCTGGTATCAGGGTAACGGTTTGTTAATCCTACCATTCAGCTCATTCTTCTTAATCGGCGGTATGATTTGGTTTATCCGTACTATCCGTCCAGAGCAAGTAGAGCCTAAGGAGTAAGTCATGGAACATTATTTGTCGTTATTTGTTCGCTCAATTTTCGTTGAGAACATGGCGTTATCACTTTTCTTAGGTATGTGTACATTCCTAGCGGTATCTAAGAAAGTTAAAACTGCTATGGGTCTTGGTGTTGCAGTTATCGTGGTACTAGGTATCTCTGTACCCGTTAACCAAGTTATTTATGTAAACATTCTTGCTCCAGGCGCACTAGCATGGGCAGGTTTCCCAGAAGCTGACCTAAGCTTCCTTAACTTCCTAACGTTTATCGGTGTTATCGCGGCGTTGGTACAGATTCTAGAGATGAGCTTAGACAAGTTCTTCCCTGCGCTTTACAACGCACTAGGTATCTTCCTTCCGCTAATTACCGTTAACTGTGCAATCTTCGGTGGTGTGGCGTTTGCGGTACAGCGTGAATACAACTTCACTGAAAGCATCGTTTACGGCGTTGGTAGTGGTATGGGCTGGGCACTAGCAATTGTATTGCTAGCGGCAGTACGTGAAAAGCTGAAGTATGCTGATATGCCTGATGGTGTTCGTGGTCTTGGTTCTGTATTCATGATCGCTGGCCTAATGGCACTTGGCTTCCAGTCATTCACTGGTATTCAGCTGTAATAGAGCTCGGGAGCATATAAATGAATAACGTAGAAATATTTCTTGGCGTCGGCATGTTTATTGCCATCGTATTGGCGCTAGTATTTATCATTATGTTTGCCAAGTCTAAATTGGTACCAAGTGGTGATGTAACGATCACTATCAATGGTGACCCAGACAAGGCAATCAAAACTGCACCGGGTGGCAAACTTCTTGGTGCACTAGCTGACGCAGGTTACTTCGTATCGTCTGCGTGTGGTGGCGGTGGCTCATGTGGCCAGTGTCGTGTAGATGTACACTCAGGTGGTGGTGAAATCCTTCCAACTGAACTAGACCACATCACTAAAGGTGAAGCGCGCGAAGGCTGCCGTCTTTCATGTCAGGTTGCTATCAAGCAGGACATGGAAATTGAGCTGGAAGAGTCGGTATTTGGTGTTAAGAAGTGGGATTGTGAAGTTATCTCTAACGATAACAAAGCAACCTTTATCAAAGAACTTAAGCTTAAAATTCCAAACGGTGAAAGTGTACCTTTCCGTGCAGGTGGTTATATTCAGATTGAAGCGCCAGCGCACCACGTTAAGTACAAAGAGTTCGATATTCCTGAAGAATACCGCGGTGACTGGGAGCGTTTTGGCTTCTTCGACATCGAGTCTAAAGTAGACGAAGAGACTATTCGTGCTTACTCAATGGCGAACTACCCAGAAGAAGAAGGCATTATTATGTTGAACGTGCGTATCGCTACGCCGCCACCTAATAACTTAAGCCTACCTGCGGGTAAAATGTCATCGTACATTTGGAGCCTGAAAGAAGGTGACAAAGCGACTATCTCTGGTCCATTCGGTGAATTCTTCGCGAAAGAAACTGAAAACGAAATGGTATTCGTAGGTGGTGGTGCAGGTATGGCCCCAATGCGTTCTCACATCTTCGATCAGCTTCGTCGCCTTAAGTCTAAGCGTAAGATGAGCTTCTGGTACGGTGCACGTTCACTTCGTGAAATGTTCTATACAGAAGACTTCGACGAGCTAGCAGCAGAAAACGATAACTTTGAGTGGCATGTAGCACTTTCTGATCCTCAGCCAGAGGACAACTGGGAAGGTTACACTGGGTTTATCCACCAAGTACTTCTTGAGAACTACTTGAAAGATCACCCTGCACCAGAAGACTGTGAGTTCTACATGTGTGGACCACCTATGATGAACGCGGCCGTAATCAACATGCTTAAAGATTTAGGTGTTGAGGACGAAAACATCATGCTAGATGACTTCGGTGGCTAGGCGTTTAATTTAAGAGCTACTCGCTTAAAAGTTATTAAGCATATTAAAAGGGGCGTAAGCCCCTTTTTCGTTGAAGCAAAACGCAGAATGCACATAATAGCGATTGAATAATGTGCATATTAGCTAAGGACAACATCGTGATTCGATTTGCTATTCGAATTTTCCTCGCCTTTGTTGCGGTAGGTATTCTACTTCTCGCAAGCTGTAGCGACGAAAAAACGCCTGTAGTACACCTGCAAGGGCAGACAATGGGCACAACCTACAACGTTAAGTACCTTGTAGCGGAGACACCGGTAGAAGGCTTACAAGCTGAAATAGATGCCCGTCTTGTTGAAGTTAACAAGATGATGTCTACTTACGACCCAACGTCAGAACTATCAAGGTTCAATCAATACCGCTACACCGACAATTTCGCCGTATCGCCAGATACGCTAACCGTGGTTAACGAGGCACTACGCTTGGCTAACCTTAGTGGCGGAGTACTTGATGTTACCGTTGGTCCATTGGTTAATTTATGGGGGTTTGGCCCAACTAAGCGCCCTGAAAAAGTACCAAGCCAGACAGACATCGACGATATTCGCGAATATGTGGGTTATAAGAAGCTGTCAACCACGCCTACTGGCTTAAAGAAAAGTCACCCAATGCTTTATGTCGACCTGTCGACTATTGCAAAAGGCTTTGGCGTTGATGAAGTGGCGGAGATCCTTGAAAACCACAACATTGAAAACTACCTTGTAGAAATAGGTGGTGAAATGCGTGTGAAAGGTGAACGAGGCGACGGCAGTGAGTGGCTGATTGCCATTGAAAAGCCAGTTACCACTGAACGTGCTGTTCAAAAAGTTGTCTCAATAGGAGAAAACGCGGTTGCTACATCAGGTGACTATCGCAACTATTACGAAGAAGACGGCGTTCGTTATTCGCATCTAATCGACCCCACAACGGGCAAACCTATCTCACATAACCTGGTTTCGGTTACGGTAATTCATCCTTCTTCAATGACGTCTGATGGTTTGGCTACGGCGTTTAATGTAATGGGATGGGAACAAGCGATAGCGGTTGCTGAGCAAGAACAACTCGCTGTATTCCTCATTCGTCGCACAGAAGACGGATTTGAAGAGTATGCATCGCCAGAATTTGATAAACTGGTCACAGTTCATAATTAGGGGGTAGCAATGTCTACATTCATTCTTGCTTTTGGTTTCTTTCTAACAATGGTACTGGCTATGGCCGTAGGTTACCTTTTTCAGAAAAAATCAATCTCTGGAAGCTGTGGTGGCTTAGGTGCACTAGGTATTGAAAAAGCCTGTGACTGTCCAGAACCGTGTGACCGTAAAAAGTCGCGCATGGAAAAAGAAGAAGCCCGCCAGAAAAAACTAAACGAGTGGAAGCAGAACCAAATTTTGTAATGCTCAACCCATCGTTGGTTTAAGGTTTAAAAGCGCTGTTTGATACTAATCGACAGCGCTTTTTTTGTGGGTATATCTATTACGTTCTTTAATATTGAGCTCTATTGACGTTGTTTCGATGAATTCGCTCACACTGTGACTTGGTTGAAATGTAGCTAGCCGAGCCATCAGTTTTTTGGGAGATCACAACGAAATAGTGTAATTCACCACTAATAATAATATACTGTCTTTTTATACAGTTTTCGTAAGCACGTAAAGAGCAAAGGCAGGTAATGCGAAAAATTATCCACGTCGACATGGATTGTTTTTACGCCGCAGTTGAAATGCGCGACAACCCAGCCTTGCGCGATATTCCCATTGCGATAGGCGGCAGTGCCGACCGTCGAGGGGTTATTTCTACCTGTAACTATCCCGCCCGTAAATTTGGTGTGCGCTCAGCTATGGCTACAGCGTATGCTTTAAAGTTATGCCCAAACTTGACCCTCGTAAAAGGGCGCATGGATGTGTACGCTGCCGAGTCGCAAAAAATACGTAAGATATTTGCTGATTATACCGACCTCATTGAGCCTTTATCATTAGATGAAGCCTACCTAGACGTGACTAACAGTGAATTTTGCGGTGGCAGCGCCACGTTAATTGCCGAAGAAATACGCGAGCGCATTAAAAATGAACTTGGGCTTACAGCTTCAGCAGGTGTTGCGCCTTGTAAGTTTGTGGCTAAAGTGGCGAGCGATGAAAATAAGCCCGATGGAATTTGTGTTATTACTCCTGATAAGCTCGATGAGTTTGTACGCGAAATGCCACTAAAGAAAATACCGGGCGTAGGCAAAGTCACCATGCAAAAGCTTCAGCGTATGGGGCTTAATACCTGCGACGATGTTCGCCAATACCCTTTTGAGCGCATTCAAAAAGAGCTGGGTAAATTTGGCAGTGTGCTGTGGGAGCGTGCTCACGGTATTGATGAACGTGAACTATCGGTATCTCGTGAGCGAAAGTCTATCGGCGTAGAGCGCACGCTAAGCGAAGACATTCACACCTTCGAGCAATGCATAGATTTTTTGCCACATTTATTCGAAAAGCTTCAAGAGCGAATGGAAAATCACAAGAAGCGAACGGGTAAGCCTGTACGTATTCGCACGCAGGGCGTTAAGCTTAAGTTTAACGACTTCCAACTAACCACGGTAGAACACCGCTGTGCCACGCTTGATGAGGCGTATTTTCGCACGTTAATGCAGGAAGCCTTCGAACGAGCAACAGGGCGGGGTATTCGTCTTGTTGGCGTTCACATAGGCCTTGCTGCCGACCAATCAACACAGCAATTGGTGTTACCTTTTGAACCGATTTAGCCAATAAGCTCACTTGTTAAGTACTAACATGCAGTAGCCTCAATCTAACCACTTGTTATACTTAACGCACTGATACTATGCGATAGGTCGACGCTTTTTTATTACTCGATTAAAGGCCAATCCCACAGAGTTTAGTTTCTAAGACCATTTAATCTTTGGCAAATGAAAGCTATTGGCTAACCCTTACTATTTTTTTCCACTTTAATGAAGGACGTTATGGACTCGAAAGAACTTAAAACCCCAGGTCGCTACAAGCATTACAAAGGTAATTTATACGATGTATACGAAGTGGCGACGCATTCAGAAGATGAAAGTAAGCTAGTGGTATACCGCCCATGCTACGGCGAAAAAGCGCTTTGGGTTCGTCCACTAGATATGTTTGTTGAGTCGGTTGAAAAAGACGGAGAAACACTTCCCCGTTTTGCTTATGTTGGCAATATTCCAGATGATGAAAAAATGATCTAATTGTGAAATTAGGTCATAGTGTAAGAGGTCTTTAATAAACAGGCTTCTTACAAGGAAATAATAATGAAAACTGCACCTCGTTTTAGCGCACACATTTTGGCTGCGTTTATTGCTGCGAGCCCTTTGGTTTATTCAACGATTAATCCCGCAAATGCACAAGATAGATTTGCCGATGTCGAAGTTAAAGCGACAGCGATAAAAGGCTCAGTGCACATGCTTACAGGTGCAGGTGGAAATATCGGCGTATCTGCTGGGGAAGACGGTGTTTTGATCATCGACGATCAATTTGCGCCGCTTGCAGAAAAGATAGCGGCCCAGCTTGGTGAGCTCGGGAGTGACAAGCCAAAGTATGTGATAAACACGCACTATCACGGCGATCACACAGGCTCTAATGCGTTTTTCCACAGCCATAAAGGCGCGACCATTCTGGCGCACGAAAATGTGCGTGTTCGCCTAGCTAACGATGAAAAGATAAAACCGGAAGCGCTGCCAACTATCACCTATGAAGACGGCATAAAAATTTACTTCAATGGTGAAACCCTTCACGTGATGCACTTAGCGGTAGGCCACACCGACGGCGATAGCGTAGTGTGGTTCGAGCAACCCAACGTTATGCACACCGGCGACTTGTTCTTTAATGGTCGCTTTCCCTACATCGACCAAGGTGCTGGCGGTAATGTGGAAGGCTATATGGACTCAGTAAAACAGCTGCTTGCTAAAATAGACGATGAAACCGTTATTATTCCTGGCCACGGCGACATCAGTAACAAGCAAGAATACAGCGCATTTTTAGCTATGATCTCTGAAACGTTCAGCTACGTTAAGGCACTTAAGCAAGACGGCAAAACCCTCGATGAAGTTAAAGCGATGGGCTTAGACGATAAGTGGGCCGACTGGAGCTGGAATTTCATCAATGAAGAGAAGTGGATAACTACACTCTATACTGATGCCTAAATAGTAATGGTTACACTTTAATATCGAGCGAGTGTGCAGGGGAGTTTTCTTTACGCCCCTGCAATTTCGTTAAAATGGCACTATCACTGGGTTTTTGAGGACTAACTTCAAAGGCAATAGGTTAGGAAACGCAGGTTTACGAGCACCAAGTCTAGGGGCTAAAGCTGCCAAACGTCTACTAAGCGGTTTCTCGTATTTTAAGCTCAAAGGGTAGAACTTGGCTCGCTTGTTCAACGTCTTCGCCCTCTATTAGCGATATCAATGATTCAGCTGCCATTTCTGCCATCTTACGGCGCGGGACTGATACGGTAGTTAGGGCAGGGTAAATTGAGCGCGCAAAACTCAAGTCGTTGAAACCGCAGATATCGATATCCTTACCAGGCTTGATACCTCGTCTATTACATTCCATCACCGCGCCAGCAGCAAGCTCGTCACTCACAAAAAATAGCGCATCAGTATCCGGCCATTTATGCAGTGTTTCTGAAAGAAGCTCAGCACCAGCTTGAAATGTGGCGTCGGCTCTAGAGGAAACATATCGCTCGGCGGACAACTCAGCATTGTCCAGTGCGGTTGCCCAGCCCTGCTTTCTCAATATTGCACGCCAATCTAAATACAATGAGCAAAAAGCAATGTTGCGGCGCCCTTTGTCGATAAGATGCTGGGTCATAGACTGGGCTGCTAATTCGTTATTTACCCCGTAGTTAATATCAAAAGGCTCACTAGAAATATCCATAATTTCGGCCACAGGCGTCCCTGTGGCTAGCAGCATTTTTCTCGTTTCTTCAGTGTGGCGCGTGGAAGTAAGAATGAATCCACTCACGTTTTGTTGAATGTAAGATTCGACAGTACGCTCCTCGCCAAGCTCGGTATAGGTCGAGTCGCCAATCATCAGTGCATAATTGGCTTTGTCGGCAACGGCCTTCACGCCTAACATCACATCGTTAAACACATTGTTTCCAAAAGACGGAAGCAATAACGCGATGGTTCTATTATTGTCTGAGCATAATGACTGGGCGGCGCGGTTCGGAATATAGTTTAGCTCTCGCGCTGCATTTTTGATCTTAAGGGCGAGTGATTTAGAAATGCCACTAGAATTATTAAGCGCACGAGATACGGTAGTTTTGTGAACCCCCAAATGATTGGCTACGTCTGATATTTTTGTGCGTGACTTTTTTACCTTACTCATTCTTCGATCTTTTTATGTGCTGCTAGGTCCGCTAATCCGCGCGGAAGTGAGTGTTAATGTCGTGATGTTTAATTCGATATCAAAGGGCGTATAAAGTCTTCCGCCAGCTGAGAAACACACTCGAAAGTTTGTGTAACATCAATAATGAATGCGTTGTCTTTAGAAGGCAGCTCTAAGGCTGCAAACTGGCTTTCGAGCATAGCATCACCGTTAAAAAAATGCTCCCGTTGTTTTAATCGCGCACTAAGCACAGACTGTGACGCATGAAGGTAAATAAAGTGGCAGTGAGGCGCGATATCTTTGGTTAGCACGTCACGATAGGCTGAGCGCAGCGCTGAACAGCTTATAACCACGTTCCGGCCGGCGTGAATGTGTTGCTTGGCAATCATGTTTAACGTAATTAACCACTCCCATCTGTCTGCATCCTGCAGTGGTATACCTGAAGACATTTTCTCTACGTTTGCCTCGCTATGGTAACGATCTCCTTCTTCGAAAGGCATGTCAAAACGTTGGGCTAAATGCTGGCTCAAAGTCGATTTTCCAGTCCCTGAAACTCCCGAAACGAAAAATACATGGCAATGGGTCATAAGCTTATCTCTCACATTAAAGTTCAGGAGTACATCAAGAGCGAGTTATTTGGTCTCCATCTTACTCATAAATATTAGTTTGGAAACCGGTTGCGTTCAAGGGGTGATTATAATAGTGTTACCAGATAGCTATCTTGTATTAATAAATTTTTAACATTGACTGGGTTTTTTAACTTAGCTTGTAAAGGTAGCGGGTGATTTCCGTATTATGGCTTCGTCAACATGAAGACAGTGTCACTAACAGGTACCAGAGAGCACGTATGACCGATACTTTTTCCCTTCTTTTTGTCGCCATTTGTAGCATTGTGCTTCTCACATATTTAGTTGTAGTTAGAAAAGTTCATGCTTTTATCGCTATCCTTGTGGCAGCAGCGTTTGTTGGCCTGGGTACGGGAATGCAAGCGGCCGACGTACTGGCTTCCATGCAGTCAGGCATGGGCAACACGCTGGGATTTGTAGCGACCATTGTTGGCCTTGGTGCTATGTTCGGGCAATTCTTAGAAGAATCCGGTGGCATTGATAGGCTTTCGCAAACTATCAACAATAAATTTGGTGATAAGAATAGTCAGTGGGCGGTTGTGTTAACGGGGTTTCTTGTTGCTATACCTGTCTTCTTTGAAGTGGGGCTTATCATATTAATGCCTCTTATTTATTCGTTAGCAAAGAAATCAGGAAAGTCGCTTATTTATTACGGAATCCCGCTCACAGCAGGACTCGCTGTCACTCACGCTTTTATTCCTCCAACACCAGGACCTGTAGCGGTAGCTTCAATTTTAGGGGCGGATATCGGCTTAGTCATTTTGTTCGGCTTTATCGTTGGTATTCCTTGCGCCTGTTTAGCCGGCCCAATTTACGCAACATTTTTAGCGAAACGCCTGCACGTACCTGTCCCAAACCATATCATTGAAGCTTCACATAAAAAGCCAATGGAACTCCCCAGCTTTGGTTCAGTTGCGGCGCTACTGACATTTCCGCTAGTGGCTATTCTGGTGGGTACGTTGGCAAAGTTTACGCTTTCCGAAGGTGTCTTGAAGGAGGCGTTGCTATTTATTGGGCATCCCTTTATCGCCCTGACCATTGCAACCATTGCTTGTTTTAAAGTGCTAGGGAAGAAGCAAGGCTTATCAAGCGAACAAATTAGAAACATTGCATCAAGAGGGTTAGAACCGGTTGCCCTAGTCATACTGGTGACAGGCGCGGGTGGCATGTTTAAACAAGTGCTCATCGATTCTGGGGCGGGGCAGGCCTTCGCCGATGTTGTCGCATTATCGCCGCTCCCACCATTGGCAGCCGGATTTCTTATCGCAATTTCAGTCAGAATTATTCAGGGCTCGGCTACGGTGGCCATGTTAACGGCTGCTGGTTTAATGGGTCCTGTAGTGCAGGAACTGGCGTTTTCACCATCAGTACTCGCCCTGATGACAATTGCTATAGCGGCAGGCGCTACGGCCATGTCTCACGTGAACGATACGGGGTTTTGGATCGTAAACCGTTATTTTGATATTTCTGTGAAAGACACGTTTGTGTCTTGGACGTGTATGGCAACCCTAATAGGTTTTATTGGGCTTTTTCTCGTACTAATGCTTGGTTTATTTGTCTAATGTCCCAAGCGGCTCAGACCCACTTGAATCGTTTTTGTGGAAACCGGTTTCAAGTTTTTGCAGCTCAAATGGCTTTAAGATTCACCATTTGAGGCATTATTACTAAACGTCTGTATATAAAGCTGCTCTACTTTATCTCGCGCCCATTGGGTTTTTCTAAGAAACTTAAGTGACGATTTAATCGAAGGATCGTTATTAAAGCAGTTCACTTTGATGCGGTAATACAATCCATCCCATCCGTAACGCTCGTGAAGTTGCGTGACGATTTTCTCTAGCGTTAAGCCATGTAAGGGATTATTAGGTTGTTGATTCATAAAGTGCCGCTGCTTGTTCTAGATTAAGACCCTATTCTAGCACGAACCCACTTGCTGCGTATCAATGCGCTAGGCTTTACTTTCAATTGTTTCACCCGTAGGTATTTGTTTTGTGTTCGGTATCAAAGGTTGGCTAGCATCGTTCACTTTCGTCGATGGACTTCGCACTACTCTAGGCTTTCGCGGTGTTTTATAAAGCGGCCAAATAAGCTGTTCTTTCCAGTTGGCGTAAAACATCCCCTCAATACCGTATTGCGCAGGATACTGCCTGGTGATCTTAGCGGTACCAAATAGCACATCCCAGAAGAACAACAGATTTCCATAATTACCTTTGTAGTTGGTCACGCCGTCATCGGCTTTTAATCCATGATGCGCACTATGTGTAGAAGGCGTTGATATCGTGCGCTCAATTACCCAGGCTACAGGATGTAACCACCGAATACTGTACAGTGTTTTGTCCCATTTCCACTCTGCGTGGGCGCCGGTGATAACGGTAAGTTTAACCACCAAGTAAAAGGCATAGGTCCAACCCAATCCTAGGTAGATTAGCGCGCCGGAAAACCATAGCGAAGGCATAAACAGGTAATAGAAAAAGTTATTTCTGTAAATAATGCGAACGCTCATGTACTTAGCGTTATGGTGGGCTCTATGTAAGTTGTAAAGAAATCGGGTGGAATGTGAGAGCCTATGCCACCAATATTGCATCATGTCATCGAAAATCAAAAGTAGCGCTATGTGCAAGAGAATAGGGGAATCTACAAGTATTCCCTGATATTGGGGAAATGCTAGTGCCATCATTGTTGCAGAACAAAATAGAACCAGTGGCTGGGTTACAATAAATAAGAGTAACGTACCTATCAGCTCTACTTTTCCATCATCGCTTACTTCTGTCGCTTTTTTAAATAGCTTACCATTCTTCGCTTCCAGCAAAGCAAACGTGATAAAAACCGCTAAAATTGCCCATTGATAACCCATTGTAATGACTCCCGCCAAGAGATTGTTGAGAGTGAATTTACATTGCGTTAACATGTAAGAATATATACTTGTATAGATTTAAGTGCCATGTCTTACATCCACGGCAAACAGCAAACCATTATGCCTGACGAATACGTCGAGCTTTGTTTGCCTTTTGGAACGCTAAGAACCTATGCGGCTACCTCGACAATTCACGATAGGGGAAGTAAAAACAAAGGGCTGTCTGTTGTGGTATCAGGAGAAGTAAAGGTTGGTAATTATGGCCTGGACGGCAGTTATCAAATTACTACTGTATTGCAACGAGGAGATACGTTTGGCGAGTTCACATTGTATGCATCACTTGCAAGAACGCATCACGCTGAAGCGCTAACGGAATGTAAGGTATTACAAATACCTGAACCTGCTTTTCGTTCTCTGACAAGCCAACATCCAGCGATTGCTGAATTCATCACCCGGTCACTGGCAATAAAGCTTCACTCGGCGCTGGAAAGGTTGGATGATATTCGACGCTTACCCACTCACGTCCAGTTAGCTAAGCTAATTTATCAATCGTATCTTACCTCTAAGCACGTCTTTATACCGTTAAGGCAAAGCGATTATGCTGAAAGATTGGGCGTTACCGTACTTACCGCACATAAATCATTAACGAGGCTGTATGATTTAAAGTTGATTGAAAAGCGCTACGGGGGCGTGGCAATTACCCAGGTCGAGCGACTGGAAGGTTTTTTGAAAGAAAGTTCGTCACTATTACCATTGTAAGAGTGGTTAATGTCCTCCACATGCGAGAGCGCCAAAAGACCCTCCCTCAAATTTATTCCACGCCCATGGCAACTCATGCATCAAGTATTACGCTGGCTTTAGCCCGCCTAAAATAATGTGCTGAATGTTGCTTAGCGTGCTCTCGAAGAAAGCGGGATCGCTTAAATCTTTACCGGTTACGGCTTTGATCTGCACGCTGAAATCGGCGTAATGCTGAGTAATGGCCCAAATGCTGAATATCAAGTGTATAGGGTCAACAGGCTTTAGCTTACCCGCTTCAATCCATTCGATAATGACGGCGCTTTTCGCGTCCAGCAGTGTTTTGAGCGGCGTTTCTAATTCCTTTATTAAAAGAGGGGCACCTTGTACCACTTCCATACAAAAAAGCTTAGATTCAGCTGGATTGTCCCTCGACATTTCAAGTTTTACTTTAATGTAGTCGCTCAGGGTTTCTATAGGGTCTTGTTCTGCTGAAAAGCTCTGAAGGGGCGTTAACCACACATCTAAAAGGTGGGTAATAACCGATAAGTACAAACCCTCTTTACTTTTAAAGTAATACAGTAAATTACTTTTTGAGACATTCGCTAGTTCCGATACTTGCTCTACAGTGGTGCCACTCACGCCGTTCTTTGAGAACAAGGAAAGGGCAGCATCCATAATGCGAGTACGCTTTTCTAATAACGCTTTTTCTCTTCGCTTTTGCGTGGTCGGGCTAAATGCTCTCGCTGATTTCGTAATTGTTTGACCTTCAGATTTACTCACTACTTGTCTCTTCTTTACCGGAATTTCCGTGATCAGGCGCTTAGTTTACGTGGAGTTTTCGTCGCTATAAACCCATTTGCACAAATATGCACCAATTAAGTTCAATTGCACTGGACTTGGTGTTCCAAATTGAACCATTAAGTCCAATTTGGGTTGTCGAATTTTGTAAATGACTGAATTTTATGGGTTAAATAAATTGGCCTGCTTTATGCTGTTCACTAAGTATACCGCCACTTCAATGTTTTGAATTCGGCAACCTTAAAAAAAGCGGGATAAACCGCTTAAAACGCATACAAGCAGAGGTACAACATGGATATAGGTGTATTTATTCCGATTGGGAACAACGGCTGGCTAATTTCGAAAAATTCGCCTCAGTTCAAACCTTCCTTCGATCTCAACAAAGAGATTGTAATGAAGGCTGAAAAGTACGATATGGATTTTGCGCTCTCTATGATCAAGCTACGAGGGTTTGGCGGTGAAACCGAATTTTGGGACTACAACTTAGAGTCGTTTACGTTAATGGCAGGCCTTGCTGCTGTTACCTCAAAAATTCAACTATATGCCACGGCTGCCACACTAGTCTTGCCGCCTGCAATCATGGCGCGCATGGCCAGTACCATCGACTCTATCTCCAACGGACGTTTTGGCGTAAACCTAGTCACTGGCTGGCAACGCCCTGAATACTCGCAAATGGGTATGTGGCCAGGCGATGAATTTTTCGGTAACCGCTATGAGTATTTGGATGAATACATTCAGGTAGTCAAAGAATTATGGGAAACCGGAAAAAGCGATTTTAAAGGCGAGCATTTCCAAATGGATGATTGCCGAATGTTGCCCAAGCCACAGCGAAAAATTCCACTTATCTGTGCCGGTCAAAGCGCAGCAGGCATGGATTTCTCTGCCCGTCATGCCGACTATAATTTCTGCTTTGGTAAAGGCGTAAATACACCTACCGCTTTTGCACCAACCGCAGCGCGCTTAACTGAAGCGGCTGAAAAACACGGTCGCAGCGTAGGTTCAGCGGTACTTATCATGGTTATTGCCGATGAGACGGATGAAGCCGCCATGGCGAAATGGGAAAGCTATAAAGACGGCAAAGATCAGTCAGCGTTGGACTGGATGGCAACGCAAGGAGCTGCTGATAAGAAATCGGGTAAAGACACGAATATCCGCGATATGACCAACCCAACCTCAGCAGTAAACCTGAACATGGGGACGCTGGTGGGTTCCTATGAGTCGGTGGCCTCTATGCTTGATGAAATAGCCACAGTGCCGGGCTGTGAAGGTGTATTGCTGACCTTCGATGACTTCCTTAAAGGCATGGATGATTTCGGCACTAAAATTCAGCCGCTAATGAAATCCCGTCAGCATTTGCTTAGCACATCGGGAGCCGCCTAATGTCAGCAGGTGAAATATTTGAGGTCTCAGGGTGCTTTCAAGCGCGCCAGACGGGGCAGCCCGTACTGCCAGCTAAGCCTGAAGCGTTGACGTTAAACCCTGCGGAAACTGCCGTTATTGTGGTGGATTTGCAAAACGCTTATGCCAGTAAAAACGGCTACTTAGACAAGGCGGGTTTTGATGTGTCCACTACGGCGCCAGTCATTGAAAACACCACTAAAGTGCTTGAAACAGCGCGGGCTGCAGGCATGCCTGTGGTGTTCTTACAAAATGGATGGGATGCCGACTACAAGGAGGCCGGCGGCCCCGGTTCGCCGAACTGGTATAAGTCTAATGCCCTTAAAACCATGCGCAAACAACCAGAGCTTAAGGGAAGTTTGCTGGCCAAGGGTACTTGGGATTACGCGCTTGTAGATGCGCTAAAGCCTCAAGATGGCGACATCATTATTCCTAAAACCCGTTACAGCGGTTTTTACAATACTAATTTAGACAGCATGCTGCGCGCACGCGGTATTCGCAACTTAGTGTTTACAGGCATTGCAACCAATGTCTGTGTGGAATCTACGCTGCGCGATGGCTTCCACCTGGAATATTTTGGTGTGGTGCTGGCCGATGCGGCATATCAAGCTGGCCCGCCAGACATTCACGAGGCCTCACTTTTCAACATTCAGACGTTTTTCGGGTGGGTGTCTACCACCGCGCAGTTCTGTGAAGTATTTGAAGGAGCGAGTTAGATACTTTTTTCTTAGCATCTACTAGCCACGCAGACAGAAACAACACGATAAATCAGTTAGCACGACTTGAAGTAAATCATTTATAGGCGCTAGGCAGCAATGCATAGAAAGCGCAACGGAAAGGATAAGAACATGCCAAAGAAAGCCATTATTCCAGCAGGTACATCAACGCCAATAGCTCCTTTTGTTCCAGGCTCTATGGCTGACAATATTTTATATGTGTCAGGTACCTTACCGTTTGACGAAAACAACGACGTAGTCCACGTCGGCGACGCCGAAGCACAAACGCGCCACGTTCTAGAAACCATTAAAAGTGTCATCGAAGAAGCGGGCGGCACTATGGATGACGTCACCTTCAACTCAATTTTTATTACCGATTGGGATGACTACGCCGCGGTAAACAAGGTGTACGCCGAATACTTTCCAGGTGAAAAGCCAGCGCGCTACTGCATTAAGGTTGGGCTGGTAAAGCCTGAAGCCTTAATTGAAATTGCGTCTGTAGCACACATTGGGTAGGTGATTATGTTTGGACTTCCCGCGAACTGCGCCCACTGGTTTTATATAGGTGAGCTTTATGCATTCTGATGTGCAGGCAAGTTACGCCCACATTAGCGGCGAAATGAACGGCGAAATGCGTAACAAGTTACATTACGAAATACACGGTCTGACGTCGCCCGACGCCCCCACGATTGTGTTTAGTTCGGGGCTAGGCGGGGCAGCTAAATTTTGGCAGCCGCAACTGGGCGACTTTGCCCAAGACTACAGAGTGATCACTTATGATCAACGTGGCACCAACAAAAGTGTGGGTGACTTGCCAGCGAATTACAGCATTTCAAATATGACGTATGAACTCGCTGCACTTCTTAGAAAACTTGAAGTGCAAGCGTGCCATTTCGTCGGTCACGCGCTGGGTGGTTTGGTGGGGCTTGAGCTTGCTTTGTCTAAACCTAAGCTTTTACAAAGTTTAGTGCTGGTAAATGCGTGGAGCAGTCCAAATCCGCACACATTGCGCTGCTTTAATATACGCAAAGCGTTATTGGCGGCAGGCAGAAAGGACATGTATTTGCAACTTCAGGCGCTGCTGCTGTTTCCGCCTGATTGGATAGCCGCGAATGCCGCCCACTTGGCAGAGGAAGAGGCGCACTTACTCAACCATTTCCCTAACGAGGAAAACCTGCTCGCCCGCATTGGTGCCCTTAGTACGTTCAATATTGATAAGAGGTTGCACGCCATCACCACACCAACGTTAGCGCTTGCCAACAAAGATGACACTTTGGTGCCGTGGCAGCGTTCACAGATGTTGGCTGAAGCTATGCCCAACGCAGAATTGTCGGTCATGGAGTACGGCGGGCATGCATCAAGCATTACAAACCCAATTGCGTTTAATGAACTGCTTCGCGGCTATTTAGGGCAAGTGACCTAACGTGAACATGACACTGCATCAGGCTTTGGGGTGTTTTTCAGCTAAAAAGGCGAAAACTTTCTAAGCAAGCTGCAAGTACAGCGTCAACGCGAAAGCAGTTAAAAATGGGCTAAGCGCAAAAATCGAGAACATAGCGCAGTGCTTAAAAGATTTGATAAAACTGGAATGAATTTAAAATGACTGATACACAAAATGCAGAGTTGAAAGTAACTAGCCCGCTTGACGAGGCTGGACTAGCCCAACTCTTTACCGATGCGCATACCCACACCAAGTGGCACGACAACCCTATTTCAGAAGCCGTGTTGAAACAGCTGTACGATTTAGTAAAAGTAGGCTCGACATCGGCGAATTGTAGCCCAGCGCGATTTGTTTTTATTACCTCAGATGAAGGGAGAGAAAAGCTCAAACCTTGCCTTTCAAGCGGTAATGTTGAGCAAACCATGACCGCACCCTGTACGGTTATAGTGGCCTACGACGAAGAGTTCTACGAAGAGCTTCCTGCGTTATTCCCTTATGCAGATGCGAAAAGCTGGTTTACTTCAAGTCCAGAAGCGGCCTATGAGACCGCCATGCGCAATAGCTCTATGCAAGGGGCTTACTTAATAAGCGCCGTTCGCGCCCTAGGCCTTGACGCTGGCGCCATGTCTGGTTTCAACCCCACATTACTTAACGAAACTTTCTTTTCAGATAGCACGTGGAAGGTGAATTTCTTACTGAACATTGGCTACGGCGATAAAGAGAAAGTACATAAACGCTTACCTCGCTTAAGTTTTGAGCAAGCCTGCCACATCGTGTAACGCCAACTTAAAGGATATTTGTATGACTATTACAGCAATAAAAAACGCAGTAACAGAAGTGCTTCCCCCGGTAACTCCCGAAGCTTATCGAGAAGGTATGTCGAGTTTAGCGGCAGCGGTAAACGTCGTTACAACCATTGGCCCAGAAGGGCGTGCAGGCTTTACGGCGACCGCCGTATGTAGCGTAAGTGATAACCCTGCAACCTTATTGGTTTGTTTAAATCGCGGTGCATCTGTACATCAGGTATTTAAAAACAGCACGCATTTGGTTATCAACACCCTTACTTCACAGCATCAGTTAATTTCAAACACATTCGGTGGTAAAGCGCCCATGAACGAACGCTTTGAAATTGGTGATTGGGTTGAATCGACGACTGGCTGCCCAAGGCTTGCCGATGCTGCAGTAAGCTTCGATTGCATTATTACAGACGTTAAAAGTGTGGCCACTCACGACGTTATTTTTTGCCAGGTGGTGGATATCAAGCAAGACCCAGAAGCCGACGCGCTTTTATATTATCAGCGCGGCTATCACAGCGCATGTAAAGACGCATAACTAAAGGATTAGACAAATAATGAAAGTAGTAGGCCACTTTATTAACGGTGAAACCTGTACCCCAAAGGGGCGCATGCAAGATGTTTATAACCCTGCAACGGGGGAAGCAGAGAAGCTGGTTTTACTGGCGTCAAAAGCGACGGTAAACGATGCTATCGTCAGCGCGCAAAATGCGTTTGTTGAGTGGCGCAATACGCCAGTGAGTAAGCGCGCTCGCGTTATGTTCAAATTTAAAAGCTTACTTGAAGAGCATGCCGATGAAATTATTGCGTTAATTGGTGCGGAGCACGGCAAGATAAGCCACGACGCGGCAGGCGAATTACAGCGCGGTATCGAAAATGTTGAGTTTGCCTGTGGTGCACCCCAGTTGTTAAAGGGCGAGCACAGTAAAAATGTTGGGCCAAGCATAGACTCTTGGAGCGAGTTTCAGCCTCTTGGCGTGGTGGCGGGAATTACACCATTTAACTTTCCGGCCATGGTGCCCCTTTGGATGTTTCCGCTTGCCATTGTATGCGGCAACACCTTTGTTTTAAAACCCTCTGAGCGAGATCCAAGCTGCGCTATTTTCCTAGCAAAGCTACTTAAAGAAGCAGGGCTACCCGACGGCGTTTTTAACGTTATAAATGGCGACAAAGAAGCGGTTGATCAAATACTAGATGACGAGCGCATTAAAGCAGTGAGTTTTGTGGGTTCAACGCCCATCGCCGAATACATCTATTCGAAAGCCAATGCTAATGGCAAGCGCTGCCAAGCATTAGGTGGCGCTAAAAACCACGCTATTGTGATGCCCGATGCCGACATCGACAACGCAGTGAATCAGCTTTTAGGTGCTGCTTTTGGCTCGTCAGGCGAGCGCTGCATGGCGTTGTCTGTCGTGGTTGCCGTAGGCGACAAAGTGGCGGATGAAATTGTAGATAAAATGCAATCAGCCATGGAAAGCTTAAAAGTAGGGGCTTTTGACGATGCGACTAACGATTTCGGACCGCTTATTACACTTCAGCACAAAGAGAAAGTAGAAGGCTACATAACCAGTGCGGCTGAGCAAGGGGCTGATGTAGTCGTTGATGGCAGAAACCCTAGCGTAAAAGGCTACGAGACGGGGTTCTTCTTAGGTGCAACACTTATCGACAAGGTTACGCCGGAAATGGCCAGCTACAAAGCTGAGATTTTTGGCCCTGTACTACAAGTTATGCGCGTTAAGAGCATGGAACAAGCTATGCAGCTCATTGACAGCCATGAATACGGCAATGGTACGTGTATTTTCACCCGAGATGGCGAGGCTGCCCGCTACTTCTCAGACAATATCCAAGTGGGCATGGTAGGCATAAACGTACCGCTGCCAGTGCCCGTGTCTTATCACAGCTTTGGTGGTTGGAAGCGCTCACTCTTTGGTGACCTTCACGCATACGGCCCGGATGGCGTTCGCTTTTACACCAAACGCAAAACCATTACTCAACGTTGGCCTTCAAGCGGCATTCGAGAAGGAGTGAGCTTTTCATTTCCAAGTTAATGTCATGGCGTACTGACCTTGATTAACCATAAATGACCATAAAAACTTTGCCCACGCACGGTAACTATTAAGCCTGTATGGCAAATAGTTGCTCGCAGCAGGTAAAAGAACAGAGATTTAGGCTCAGCCATGAGCCATCAATAATAACAATTTAAAACCGCAAGCCTTTGGCAGTTCCTCTCCAGTCCTGCCTTAGGTTTGCACCCCAGTGGCAATCGATATGCAGTTCACGTCGACCGTTACTCTTATAAAAATATCGGGACAACACCGCCGCAAGGCTTGTTAAAAAGAACTATAAACGAGAGTAAAACATGCATACGTTAAACACACACAAGCGTCTGCTGGCGTTAACCGTAGCTATGGCGTTAAGTACGCCAGCGGCCTTTGCTGCAGAGAATGTTTGGGAAAGTATTGAAGTTACCGCGCAAAAGCGCAACGAGAATATAAGCGATGTAGGGATCGCTATTACTGCGTTTTCTGGTGAACAATTAGAGGCACTTGGCCTTGAAAGCAGTACTGAGCTTATCGCGTTTACCCCTGGCGTATCGTTGGCCGGTGATATCGGTGGTCAGCGTGCTATTTTCAATATTCGAGGCGTGGTGCAAAATGATTACGCTGACTTGGCGGAAGCGCCGGTGGCCGTATACGTTGACGGTGGCTATTTAGCCAGTACCCAAGCACAAACCTTTGGTTTATTCGATGTGGCTCGCATCGAAATTCTCAAAGGCCCACAGGGAACACTATTCGGAAGAAATGCCACAGGCGGACTGGTTAATACGATCACCGCCAAGCCCACTGCAGATACAGAAGGCTACGCGGAATTTACTGCCGCACGTTTCGAACAATACCGCTTCGAAGGGGCGATATCAGGCGAAATAGCAGACGGCATTTATGGTCGCTTTTCTGGGTTTACTAATCAGCAAGGTGAGATACTAGAGAATATTTATGAAGACGGTGCTGCACCCGATACCCGTTTAGGCTCTGTGGGAGGCGGTGAAGATGGGTACAACGATGATACTAAAGCGTTTCGTGCCCAGTTGCTGTTTGACATTGGCGAAGAAGGCTCGCTGCTACTAAGCGGTAACTGGTCAGATACAACCAAAAGTGAAGGCCCGTATCAGGTGGTGAACACCACCGAGATAAAAGATGCCGACGGCAATGTGATTGACGTTATTTATGCTGCTGACGACCCGCTTGGCTGTGACACTATTCAAGCGGGCGTGTGCGTAGACGGCAACTTCAATGGCGATCCTTTCCGTCCCGTTCAAGGCGGCGATTTCAATGGTAACTTCGACCCTGATGGTTCGGGCAATAAAGTAAATAAAGACTTTGCCTTTGACGATCAAAACAAAATCAAATCAAAAGGCCTCGCGGCAACATTAGATTATGCATTTGAAAGCTTCGATTTCTTCGCCATGTCTGATTACAAAGAGTTTAAACGTACCGTTGGCCTCGACTCCGACCAAACAGCGTCACCCGAACTCATTTTTCAATCTAACAGCACCATAGAACAGTTCAGCCAAGAGTTTCGATTCTCAGGTGAATCCGCAGACTTAAAGTGGGTTGGGGGGCTTTATTATCTGTCTATCGATACGGATTATAGCCAAGGCTTGGCGGGTTCACCCACCACCTTTTTCTTAGGCGGTGAAGAAAATAACACCTTGGTGTCTCTTGAAACCGAGTCTTATTCTGTATTTGGGCAAATAGACTATAGCCTGAGTGACGATCTTGTTCTGGTTGGTGGGTTGCGTTACACCCGTGAAGACAAAGACTTTGTGGGTAATGTGTATCAAAACGAGAATACTAACGACCGCGTCATTGAAATTGATACCATTACGACGTCTTTAGAAACTTTGGTCGATTCTAACGATCAAAACCTGTGGTCGGCCAAGCTACAGCTGGAATACAGTGTGGGTAATAGTTTGTACTATGCAGGCATCAATCGGGGCGTAAAAGCGGGGAGTTTCAATGCCCCGCTTCAAGGAGGTTTCAGCTTATACGAACCTGAAGAACTTACCGCGTATGAAGCGGGTTTAAAGCACAGTTTTATGCAGGGAAGCGGCGTTTTTAATGCCAATGTTTTTTATTATGACTACAGCGATTACCAGTCGTTTTCGTGGGTGAATAATGCGGGGATGGTGTCAAACGAAGAAGCCTCATTTAGCGGCGTTGAATTAGAAGTGTTCTTAACCCCGACAGACAGCTTAGATGTTATGGTTAACTTTTCATATACCGATGCAGTGGTTGAAGACTTAGAAGTGGCTTCTGGGTACTTTGCTGATACAACGCCGCCATTCACCCCAGAGTATCAAGTATCTGCCATGCTTCGCTATAACTGGGACGCCTTCGACGGCAATATGGCAGCCCAACTGTCAGCCAATTATCAGTCGGAAACCTTTCACAATGCGCGGAATTTTACAGCTCATGAAATTGATAGCTATGCCACGGCTGATACTCGTTTAACCTGGGTAGACGCTGAGGACAAATGGCTAATAGCGGCTTATGTAGATAACCTGTTTGACTCAGACCACGAACTTATTGGCTTTGACGTAACTGGTTTTTATGGAACCAGCCAGATTTCCTATGCGAAGCCTAGGACGTATGGCGTAACGGTAAGACGTAATTTCTAATTAGCGTAGTTGCGCTTTGTTTAACAAAATAAAGCGTATCACCTACTTCTAAAAAGAAACGTGCGTCGCTAACCTAAATACCGACGTAGCAAAACGGTATTTAGGTTTTGCGTTAACAAAGCGCGCGAAGCGGCAGTATTTTTGCTTTTCTTTTTTGCCAAGGCCTTTTGACCTTTGTTGTACACCAAAGATCAGCAGGCCCCAATAAAGGTTAGCAGCGAGCCTCTAATCTAATCGTTACGCCGTTGAGAGCGCTGATGCATTTTTTAACCTACCGCTTTGCCGAGCATGACGCTGTGTAAAAAGAAGCAACAAGTAATAGCAAACCCAATAAGGAAATAGATCGTGGATAACACCAACAATCAGACCATGACAAAACCTTCCCATTACGATGGCGATTTATGGAATGAAGATTTAGCGCCAACCAACGCGGAAACCAGAACCTGGGTGTGGAAAGACTATGCGGCATTATGGGTTGCGATGGTGGTTTGTGTACCTACTTACCTCTTATCTGCCGGCCTGGTATCAGAAGGCATGAATTGGTATCAAGCGGTTATCACCGTACTGTTGGGCAACATCATCGTGCTTGTACCTATGATGCTAATTGGTCATGCAGGTGCAAAATACGGCTTACCTTTTCCCGTATTATTACGTAGCGCATTTGGCACCAAAGGCGCGAAAATTCCTGCTTTGGCCCGTGGGCTTGTTGCATGTGGCTGGTTTGGAATTAACACATGGGTTGGCGGCAGTGCTATTTACGTTATTTTAAATAGCGTGAGCGGCGACGCATTTGTGGGGCAGGCACTACCATTTTTAGGTATCGATATCACACAAACTCTGTGCTTCTTCGCTTTCTGGGCGATGCACTTGGTTTTTATAAAACACGGTACCGAATCTATTCGTTGGCTTGAAACTTTTGCTGCACCATTTTTGATCTTAATGGGCTTAGCGCTTCTTGGTTGGGCATACGTTAATGCTGGTGGGTTTGGCGAAATGTTGTCAACGCCGTCTCAGTTTGTTGAAGGTGGAGCCAAAGAAGGGCAGTTTTGGACAGCCTTCTTCGCGGGCTTAACCTCTATGGTGGGCTTCTGGGCAACCATGGCGTTGAACATTCCCGATTTCACGCGTTTTGCAAAATCACAAAAAGACCAAATGTTAGGCCAAGCTATTGGCTTGCCGTTACCCATGGCGCTGTTTGCCTTTATCGGTGTAGCGGTAACGTCAGCAACGGTCACCATTTATGGTGAGGCCATATGGGACCCTGTTGCACTAGCCGGTCGAATGGGAGGCATGGGTGTAGTGCTGGCACTTGCTGCATTAGCACTCGCAACGTTAACCACAAATCTAGCCGCTAACATGGTAGCCCCAGCTTATGGCTTTTCGAATATGGCGCCTTCGAAAATAAGCTTCAAAATGGGCGGCTATATAACCGCTGGTATCGGCGTCGCTATTTTCCCCTGGAAGCTGCTTGAAACCGCGGGTGGCTATTTATTTACGTGGCTTACGGGATATTCTGCGCTACTTGGCCCTATCGCGGGTATTCTAATTGCCGACTATTTTATCTTAAGAAAATCGACCTTAAACATAGATGCGCTATTTCAACACGCTGGCGAATATGGCGCGAACAACGGTTGGAACATGGCGGGGGTGACTGCGCTTGTTATTGGTATTTTGCCTAATATTCCTGGCTTTATGCACGCGGCAGGGTTTGTAGAAAGCGTGCCAGCCGTTTTCGATACGCTTTACGCCTACGCATGGTTTGTAGGGTTAATCATCGCCAGCATGGTTTATCTGCTGCTCTCCAACAGAGCACCCGTCACCATGCAGGCAAAAAGCGCCTCCCAATAATGGGGTCAGAGTACATTTCTGAGTAGTAAACTAACGGGGTCAGAGTAATTTTCTGTGTAGTAGACTAATGGGGTCGGAGTACTTTTCTACAAAATGTACTCCGACCCCCCAAATATACTTCGACAGGGTTATTTTCGCTTCATATTTTCAAAAAGCGAGGGTTCCCAAGGCCGCATCGCCATTAAAAGACCAATGTGCTGGCGTTCTTCAATTGGTAGGGCATTATCTTCACTGCTGAGTTTTGCTGCTTCTTGTCGCAGTTGTTCAAGACGGCGCTGAATAATGGAAACCGAGGTCTGAGAATAGCGGCCGCGTAAATAGAAACGAAACATCCATGGCTCGTTCTTCTTTGGTGCCATAAACTTCACCATTACTTCCTGCTCCATAAATTTTTCTAGCGGACCACCAGGGATCCAGCGAAAGTTTTGCGCAATGAGCAGCTTGTAGCGGTTGTTCGGTAACAGCTCTATAAGCTTAAGTTTATCTAAGGTTGTCATTAGCTTGATGCCCTCTACCTCAGAAATATCGTAGTGCTTGATGATTTCCGAGAATCGCCAGCCATCGCGCACGCAAACTGCTGCGAGCAGTAGTTTGGGATTGGCAAGTAGCTCCATTTCTTGCTTCTCAGACAGCTGTGATATTTTTTCCTGCTGCTTTTGCGACAGGCTAAAAAGGTCGCTTAATGACAAATTTAGACATTCACAAATCTGTTCCAGTTTATCGAGGCTAAAAGCCTGTAAAGAGAAATTTCGTTTTACGCTGGCCTCGCTTACGTTCAGTTTCTGTGCGATCTGTTTGTAGGTAAATCGCTGCTCTCGTAAACATTGTTTAAGCGTGTCGTAAACAAGGTTAATTTGGCTCATGGTATTAAATATTTATACTTGTGGTGTAATTTAATACTACATCAGCGATTGCGGTTTACGAAATTTATTCTTGGTTCTAGTGTAGAACATGTTCAGGCACATCTCGCCTTTACATACTAGGAGCAAGTGATATGAAAAATTCGCGTTCAACATTGATGTTAACTGCACTATTAAGTAGTGCGCTTCTTACCCATTCTGTAATGGCAGATGATTCCATCGACCACAGTGGCAAAGCCAGTAAACATAGCGCGCTTGCTGCATCTGAAGGCCTAGCAACGACGGCGTCAGTAGCGAGTGCAGTAGTTGCTGTTCCGGTGATACTAACCGGCAGTGCTGTAGTGGCAGGTAGCGCAGTTGCTGAAAGTGTGATTGACGAGAGTAGCCGCAGTATTCACGGAGCTAGCCATCAGTCCTCCGTTAATAATAACCAGCCGTTAGTGGTTACCGAAACGATCATTACTGCAGACCCTGCGCCAAACAAAGTCGTTGCAACCACTAACACAACAACGACTACTACCACTACCACAACTAAACGCTAACGGTAAATTAATTGCTCGAACTTTGAAGCGCGACTGGAAGCTAAAAAAGTAGCTGTAGCTTGTTAAAAAACTGCTACAGCGAAGTGTTGTGCATCTAGCGCTTTAGGTGGCTCTTATTCAGTGCAAGTCGAGAGAATTTAAGCAGGGAAGAGTATGAAAACATTTTTGTATTCAATAGCTGTGGCTTTGGTACTACTTACTGCTAACGCTAATCACGCTTTGGCAGGTAGTCAGCAGCACGGAAAACCTTCGTTTTCACCAGAAGCCATTGCCATTTTTTCTAAAGAAGTAGAAAAGTATGCGGCAAGCCAAGGAGCTCGTGCCTTCATTATTGCAAGGCGAGGCAGACCGATTGAAGACATGCCGGAGGGCATTCGCTTCACGCACACTGCTATTGCTATCTATTCAAGCATTCAGCTAGATAATGGTGAGACAGCCAAAGGCTATGCAATCCATAATTTGTATCAAGATGCTGATGAACAAGACGTGAGTCATTTAGTTACAGATTATCCGGTAGATTTTTTCTGGAGTGCTTATGCGCTCGAGGCTGGCCTCATTATCCCACCGGTTGCCGTGCAGCAAGCGCTTATAAGCATGTACAGCGAAGATAGAGCAAAATTGTTGCATAACCCACGCTATTCAGTAGTTGCTAACCCATTCAATAGTGAACGACAAAACTGTACCGAGTACACACTAGATGTACTGAATGCTGCGGTGTACTCCACCACAGATATAGCCCAGCTAAAAGCTAATGCAAAGGCATATTTTACGCCGCAAAAAGTAAACATGAGCAGCGCCAAACTAGGCTTGGCGAGTATGTTCAGCGACGGAGTGACGCTGTCCGATCACGGTCGTAAGGTGGAAACAACTACATTTGGAAGCCTTGCTCGTTACATGCAGAAATACGATTTATCGGAAAAGGCAGTTATTTTTGCGAGCAACGGTGAGACAACTATTATCGAGGAATTTAACAATGCAGACTCAGAATAAACCAACGAAAGCGTTTCGAATAGCATCACTGGCAGCCCTAATTGTGGGTGTAGGCGCTTATTTTATCGGCCTTTACAATGCCCCAATGGCGCTTAATGAAAAAGGTTATTACTTCACTATTATGTTATTCGGCTTGTTTTCTGTAGTGAGCTTACAAAAAACGGTACGCGATAAAATGGAAGGTGTGCCAACTACCAAAGCGTATTTCCTTGCATCAGCTGCAGCTACTGCATCAGCCATCGTATTGTTAGTGGTTGGCTTATTAAATGCTGAGCTTTTATTAAGTGAAAAAGGCTTCTTCGGCATGGCCTTCACTCTAAGCCTCTTTGCCGCTATTACGGTGCAGAAGAACGTACGCGATAGCCAAACTACCGACGAGTCACGCAACACAAAAAGCGATACTCAAAGCAGCGCTACTGAGCACGAAGACTCTCCCAAAGTGAAAGCCGCTTAAAAAATGGGGTCAGAGTACATTAAATTAATGGGGTCGGGGTACATTTATAAGTAATGTACTCTGACCCCATTAGTTTTACGATTTACGCTTTTGGTTTCGGCGCATTTTCAGTATGGTTGGTAGTATCGCTGGTAAAGCATTCAGCCAGCTTGTTTAACGCATCAGGGATGAATTATGCGCAAACCCGTTAAATACCGAATAGCTTTTCTAATAGTTGCTGCTGCCTGCTTTTATGTAGGAACGTTATTTTTACCTGAAACACTTCCTGACATAATCCTCTCCTTTGAAAGTATTTGGGCTAACGCACAGTGGCGAAATACCTTGCTTGTTACGTTGGCATATTTTGTCTTTTTGCCTGCACTTTACTATTTCTGGATTATTCAAATTGGCAATCAGGCTCTGTGGAAATTATTGCTAGTTTTTTCTTTAAGTAGTTTGGTCGCACGCTATAACTATCCAGAGAAGTTAGCCTATTACTTTGAATTCATTACCTATCTTAAATATCCGATTATTGCCGTATTGATGGTGATAGAAATTCTCCTTCTGGTAACGATAGTTAAAGCGTTGTGGGGGGCTCGAAAGCTCTCTGGCGATCCGCGAATTCATATGCTGGAACAATATGAAGGCGATAACATTTATGAAAAAGGGTCGAAAGAAGCAAAGAAGTTAGAGTTGGCACTTATGTTTGCTCATGAGCCCGCCAGTTGGTACTACGCCATACCTCGTTTTAGTAGAAACCATGTTCCCGCCATAGCCAATCTGCATTTATGGTCCGCACAGTGGTGGCATGTGTCACTGGTTTGTGTAGTGCTTGTAGTTGCGACGTATGCAAGTTATCTCGCCATAGCACTTTGGAGTGAAACGGTTGCCATTGTGGTGGCAACCTTGGTTTTTTATCTCATAGTGATGTTTATTGCTAACTACAGAGTCAGCAAGCATTACTCTGTTTACCTTACAAAAGATAAGCTTATGGTGAATAATTCGTGGTGGGGAATGACTGTTATTTCACTTTCCAATATTAAACAAGTAGAAACAGGCAGTTGGACAGCAGCTTCAACACAAGAACAGTTCCATTTCGGTAGAGGCAACGCAAACGTTAAGCTTACCTTTGTGTCAGAACAAAAATATTACTCGGGTTTAGCGACTTTTATTGAGCCGATGGACACACTTTATCTCAGTGTCGACGACCCGTCAGCATTGCGTGGGATTTGTCAGCCCCAACAACACGCCGAATAAATGGGGTCAGAGTACATTACTAAAAAAGTACTCTGACCCCATGATCTCAAAATGCTAGTCGGTTTCGGCTTGCCATTCAGCTAATTGCTTAGCGATTTGTGCTGAGACTCGTTCGTCAACTATTGCGGCGCGCCGATTCATTTCGTGGTGCCATTGGCTGTTTTGTTTAATATGTGAAGGTACTGGCGCATGACGGTTCAAAGGACCCGGGTAATAGTATGCGTCAGCAACGTCTGAAAGCTTTTGATTCGTGCCGTCTGCAAATCGTGCTGAAATGCTGGATAAAGGGGAGTTCAATTCACTCTTTTCGTTAAGCAAAACAAGCGTAGGAGTAGAAATATCGGGTATTGTCGATGTGGAAAAGTGGGTCCATACTGTCGCAATATTTAGGTCCTTAAGTTTAAAAATAAAGGGCACAAACTCATTGAGCGCTTCTCCCCGCTTTAACGATACAGGCTGCTTTAATGTATGCATTGCGCCAAACAGAAGAATCGCTTTATCGTTTTGTTCAGCTATCTGCTTCACAGTTTTTTCATAGTTAACAATGCGTGTTTTGGTGAGAGACTGCCATTGCTCTTTGCTCAATCCTTCCCATTTAAACTCTGGTTCAGCTAGAGCTATGCGCACTTTATGGTTTGACGATGCATTGAGTAACCTTAGTTTCTGCACAAAATGTCGGTAATGCTTATATTGCCACGCCATGAAATAAATACTGTCCTGCCACAAAGGCTCTAACTCTTGCAGTGAAACCTTTGTATTGGGGTTAAGCAGATAATCATCCAACTCGGGCTGGTAATGGCTATTACCGAACTCAGTCACAATAACGTCGACACTCTCAAAGATATCACGATCAGACAGAGCGTTGATTAAGAGCTCTGTCGGTGCTGCGGAGCCGTGTATATCACCAATTGCCACGATTTGATGTTCGCTTAATAAATGCTTAAAGGTTTGATTTACCTTGTTGTTCCCAGAATTAGCGATATGAGTTGAAGGCGAAACCTCGTTAGCAAAAGAAGTGTAAGGTAATAACACCGAACACATAACAATGACGAAAAGCGAATAAATCGAGAAAGAGTGGTAGCGCATCATATATATGAAAGAATAGTTTGTTTGTAATTGATTATCATTATTATTTATTGTAAATGAAAGGGGAGGTAAACATAAAACGGACGTTTTTACGTAATTCAATTAAAATAAAGTGGTATGAAGGTCATTGGCTTTAAAAAGGTGAATGAGTTGTAAAGTCTGCCGCTTCTCCTTTATTACGGACCAATGTCGAATTGATTCGGCTCGAGTGCTTGCGTATTCTCGACATACTTAATGAAATAACTGCTATAGGTGACAAACGTTGTGTGTGAACTTTTAGGCATGAGTGCGAACACTCCTACTGACCTATGTTTTAGTTTTACCGGGCTGACTCGCCGCGGTGGTGAAACAGGGCCGCATAAAGACGGCTGGGGCGTTGCTTTTTATGAAGGGAAGGGCGTGCGTATGTTTCACGATCCCGAGCCTTGCGCCACATCACCCATCGCAGACTTTGTTTCGAAGTTGCCTATAAAAAGCAAGAATGCGATTTGCCATATTCGTCAGGCTAATGTGGGTAACATTAACTTAGCTAACACGCATCCCTTTACTCGCGAACTGTGGGGGCGATACTGGGTGTTTGCGCACAACGGACAACTACCTAATTTCTCGCGCCGGACGGGTGTTTACGAAGCAGTTGGGGATACCGATAGCGAAGAGCTTTTCTGCGATATTATGAATAATGTTAGGCAAAATCTCCCCCGAGACGCTATGCCTGAGCAGTTAGCTGAAACGTTAGTTTCACTTGCAAAGGAGTACGCTCAGCAAGGTGTATTCAATTGCTTGCTGAGCAATGGCGACTGGCTATTTACCTTCTGTAGTACAAAGTTAGCTAGCATTACCCGCAGAGCGCCTTTCGGCCCCGCTTGTTTAAGTGATGTAGAGGTGGAAATTGATTTTGCAGCTGAAACCACGCCAAAAGATGTGGTGAGTATTATTGCTACCGAACCGCTAACCAACGACGAGCAATGGGATATCTACGAACGGGGTGAGTGGAAGCTATGGCAGGAAGGCGAAGTCATAGCCTCGGGTAAAGTGGATGTCCCTGAACACAAAAAAGAAGCCGATATGGTTGCACCAGATCCATCGCTTCACGACTAATCACGAACTATGGGGTCAGAGTAACTTAAATGGCCCCGCTCTCAAAAAGCTCGGCGCTGAGTTAGTAACCCAGCGTAATAATGTACTCTGACCCCATAACTCGAACTATGGGGTCAGAGTAACTTAAATGGCCCCGCTCTCAAAAAGCTCGGTGCTGAGTTAGTAACCCAGCGTAATAATGTACTCTGACCCCATTTTTAACCCAATACTTGGGTGATGGCTTGTTTCACTACTTGGTAGCGGGCGGGTAGAGCGCTGTGGGGTGTTTGAACACTGTATAGGGGCTCGGTTACTTCATTTTTAGCTTTGTAGACGGTAAGTTTGTCGGCAAAAGACACAAAGTCTAGTGTGCTGGTGGGCAGCACGGTGTAACCCAACCCTTCGCTTACCGGCAGTAGAATTTGCGAAAGTTGGTTGATGTAGCCGGTATGAGTCAGCTTATTTGGATTAACGTTAGCTAACTCAGCTTCTCCGCAATCGTTAAAATAGCGCTGCAAGTAGTGCATGGCATCAGGGTGATTAATAAGCCCTAGATGCTTGATGACGGCTTCTATTATTCTACCATCATCAGTTTTACTCTTTGCTTTTCCAGATACGCTTGCTACTTTTGCTACCGAACCCGAACCCGAACCCGAACCCGAACCCGAACCCGAACCCGAACCCGAAATAAAACCCTGCGCGTTTTCAGATAACCCAGGAACCTGCGCAGCAAGCGCGTCAGGTAGGCTACGCGGTAGAATAAGCCCCAATGCTTCTTCGCCTAAATACTCACTATGTATATCTTCGCTCTCTGGCTGGTTTGTCACAATGCCAAGCTCCAGCGTATTGTTCGCAATGCCTGACAAAATAGTACGACGAGGTGCGACTTCCACGTGAATATTAAGCGCGCTATGCTGTTTTTGCAGTGCCAGCAGAGCAGGGTAAATACGCTGAGCAATCGCACCCGAGCAGGCCACTACACACTTACCTTCAAAAGGGGCGTCAAACTTTAAGCTGGCAATAAAATCTTGCTCTTTTTCCTGCTGCTCCTTGGCATAGTGGTACACACGCTGGCCCTGTTCAGTTAGCTGAATCCCCTTGCCTAAACGGATGACTAGTTCACACTGACATGCCTCTTCCAGTTTCTTAAGGTGCTGACTTACGCCCGGCTGCGTCATAAACCGTTGCTCTGCGGTGCGCGTAAAATTCCCCGTTTCTACTAACGTGATAAAGGTGTCTAGCCAAATAGGGTTTATCATTTGGGTATAATTAAAATTTATTAAATTTAGAAAATATCATAATTTCATGTTTCATCTTTGTCTAGCTACTATGTATGCACATTCACTTAAGCGGTGTTCGAGTTGGCCTTCTTGAAGAGGCGGCCGCTTAAGCCATTTCGATAACTTGCACTACATAGGAGTAAGTGATGACTGAAGCAGTAAAAACACCATATCCACGTACGTTTTCTCATATTGGAATTTCAGTACCTGACTTAGAAGCTGCCGTGAAATTTTATACCGAAGTACTTGGCTGGTACCTCATCATGAAGCCAACAGAGATTGTTGAAGATGACTCGGCGATTGGCGAAATGTGTACCGATGTATTTGGTCCAGGTTGGGGAAAATTCCGCATTGCGCATCTATCAACAGGGGATCGTGTCGGCGTTGAAATCTTTGAGTTCAGCAACCAAGAGAACCCAGAAAACAACTTTGAATATTGGAAAACCGGTATCTTCCATTTCTGTGTTCAAGACCCAGATGTAGAAGGCTTGGCTGAGAAGATTGTCGCTGCTGGTGGTAAAAAGCGAATGAAGGCGCCGCGTTATTACTATCCGGGTGAAAAGCCTTACCGCATGATTTACATGGAAGACCCGTTTGGCAACATCCTTGAAATTTATAGCCACAGCTATGAGTTGCATTATGCAAGCGGCGCTTACGAATAAGCATTGTTTGTAAGGTCTGTTAATTATCGCTTCATGCTTGTATGTAGCGGGCGTTAATTAACAGGAAGGCGAGGGCGTTAATAGCAATTAAACGTACCTCGCCTTTTTATTTTTAATTAGGCTAACCGAACCTGCCAGACACATAAGGATTCGTGGCCTTTTCGGTTGCAACCGTAGTGGTTGGCCCATGACCCGGGTAAATCGTCATATTATCCGGCAGCACCATAATTTTCTGTTTAATCGAGTCGATTAATTGCTGATGATTACCTTGTGGGAAATCAGTTCTGCCAATAGAGCCTGCGAAAATTACATCACCCACAATAACGCGATTACTTGAGCGTTCTACCAGCACCACATGACCAGGTGTATGACCCGGGCAATGCAGCACTTCTAGCGTTAAATTGCCCACTGAAATGGTATCGTTGTCGTTTAACCACTCGTTGGGAGCAAAAGGCTGGGCGGGTGGAAAGCCAAACATCTGGCTTTGCTGCATAAGCGCATCTAACCAGAATTTATCGCCAATATGCGGCCCTACAATGGGGACACCGTAATGTTCTGCGATGGCGACGGTACCACCTACATGATCTAAGTGCCCATGTGTGAGTATAATTTTCTCTATACTCACGCCTTTATTTGTAGCAGCTTCAATTAACGTTTCAACGTCGCCACCTGGGTCGACAAACGCGCCTTTGTTAGTGGATGAATCCCAAATTAATGAACAGTTTTGGGCAAAGGGCGTAACGGGTATAACTTGAATTTCCACGGTTTAACCTTTTGATTCTTTGTTGCTTGGAGCGAAATAAAAAAAGTAAAGCAGTGCGCCAACCACTAATTCACCCAGTAAAAATAGCCACGCGTTGGTTGACGACTGTGCAATAGACCATGCGCAAACCGCTAGTGCGACAAAGGGTATCAGACGTCGAAACAGGTTTACAGGGCTGGCAAATGCGCCTGCAGAGCCGTTAAAATAAGCGTCATTCTCAGAATTATCTTGCTGCATGCTGCTTTGTGAAGAAGCGCTCTGCAAGGTAGCACCTTGCAATGAAGCCCGCTGTGCTTTCATCAACACCACTACACACACGGCGTAAACCACAAGCCGGGCAAGCACGCTTGAAATAGCTAACCACACAAAGCTGCCGCTCAGCGCCATAGTACCGGCAAATATTCCCAGTATTGATATGGAAACTGCTGGGGTAGCAAAGGATGTGTGAATCTCACCTAACTTCTGTCCCAGTTTACCTGGAATAAGTGACTGCTGGGCCATAGAGAACGTAAGTCGAGACGTAGATATCATATTCGCTAACAAGTTACCGGCAACCGACACTACGGCGGTAAGCGTCATTATGAGGGCCCCGGTTTCGCCAAATATCATATTGGCGAGTGCAATTAGCGGTGCGCTATCAGGTTTTGCAGGCCCCACGGTGTGCCAATAAAGCCACTGCACGCAAAAGTAAAATATGGCGATACCTGAAACTGTAAGCATTAAAGCCCGAGGTATGGTCTTTTTCGGCGAACTGGTCTCGCCGCTCGTGACCACTACCGTTTCAAAACCAATAAAAGCGTAAAGCGTAAGTAGGGCACCAGCAGAGATGGTGTCAAATGCAGGCACAACGGTTTCCGAAGAACGCACTAACGCAGTAGAAAAATCGAGCTGCCAGTAACCAACCGCAATAAGCGCCACGAAAGGCAGCAGTTTTAGCACCGAGATAGCATCAAGTGAACGCATGGCGGCCTTAAGGCCGACAATATTCACTATGATTAGTGCTGTGGTAAGCGCGATAATAGCGAATGATTTGCCTATTCCCGCATTCAGTTCGGGCCACACATAGCCGGCGTATAGCAATAACACGTGCATGTTGGCGGCAATCGCCGTTGCGCGAGCCAAGTAGTAAATAAAGCCAGTTTGAAACGCCGCTGCGTCGCCAAAGCCTTTCTGGGCGTACACCACAGGTCCACCGGTCTCTTGGTACAGCGCCGCTAGCTGCCCAAAACACCACACTATGGCCAGCATAAGTGCGCCAAAAATCAAAAAGATGTAAGGGCTGAAAGCGCCAAGCTCAGCGGCCATTTTAGCGGGCAGAGCGAAAATGCCCGCCCCAATAAGGCCATTCAACACCAAGAGGGCAGCGCCAATGCCGCCAATCCCTTTGGTTAACAGGCTCTTGCTCTCACTGCTCATTTAGAAAAAACTTCTTCTCCAGCCACATAAGTAGCGTGTACTTCGGTTTTCCAAATGTCTTTGGCATCAATGGTAAAAATATCTTGGTCTACCAAGATAAAGTCTGCCCATTTCCCAGGCGTTAGTGTGCCTAAGGTATCTTCCATGTGCCCTGAATAGGCTGCATCTAACGTAAACCCTTTGAAGGCTTGTTCAATGGTTAACGCTTCGTGGGCATACCAGCCTTTTACGGGCTGATTGTTTCTGTCTTGGCGCGTAACCGCAGCGTGAAGGCCGTAAAACGGGTTAGCAAGCTCAACGGGGAAATCAGAGCCTAAAGGCAGTGCAATACCCGAATCGAGAAGTGTTTTCCATGCGTAAGCGCCTTTCATACGATCTTTGCCTAGGCGATCTTCCGCCATGTTTTTATCGCTGGTGGCATGAGTTGGCTGCATGGAAGGTAAAACCTTTAGCGAAGCAAAGCGAGCTAGGTCATCTGGCGCAATCACCTGTGCATGCTCAATGCGGTTTCGCAGTTCACTGCCGCCAATACTCTTAAACGTTGCTTCAAACTCGTTCAGTGCAACATGGTTAGCTTTATCGCCAATAGCATGGTAGTTAAGCTGAAAGCCTGCACCGATAACTGTGGTAAACAGTTGGGTCATGTCTTCTGGTTGAGTTAACAGTAAACCATGTTGATGCGGCGCATCTGAATAAGGTTCAAGCAATGCAGCGCCTCGGCTACCTAATGCGCCATCGCCATAGGCTTTAACCGAACGAATATATAAGAAATCGTCTTTGTCGCGAATGGTGCCGTTGCCTAGAATGGTGCTGAGGTCAGGGTCTGTCGCACTCACCATGGCATAAATACGCACAGGCAAGTCACCTTCTACCGCTTCTTTTAAATAGAAATCGTAAACGTCTCTGTCTATGCCAGCATCGTGCATTGACGTAACACCATTTGCTAGTAAGTGCTCACCTGCTGCATGTAATTGCTGCTCGTAAATAGCGTTGCTTGCTTTAGGCAAATGCGCTTCAATTAGTTGCGATGCATTATCAATAAAAACACCGGTAGGATTACCGTCGGCGTCTTTAATGATTTCGCCCCCTGCAGGCGATGGGGTGTTTTTAGTTATACCCGCAATTTCCATCGCTTTACTGTTCACCCAGGTAGCGTGGCTGTCTACGCGAGCTAGTGCCACAGGTCGGTCAGAAATGACTTTATCTAGATCAGCCGCTGTTGGAAACGCTCTGTCAGACCACAATTCCTGGTTCCAACCGCGCCCGGTAATCCAAGCTTGTTGTCCATTTGCAAAGGCGTATTCGGCAACTGTCTTGGCCGCGTCTTGTGCACTGCTACTTTCTCGCAAATCGACTTCCAACAAGTTTGCGCCTAAGCCTAGTAAATGCCCGTGAGCGTCGATAAGCCCGGGCAGCATAACTTTGCCTTTGCCATCAATGGTGCTGTCGACAGGCGTGGTGCCTTTGTCGATATCTAATGCAACCACTTTGCCTTCATCAATGACAAGGTTTTTAAACGTAATGAGTTTGCCACTTTCATTTAACGTATAGCCTTTTACGTTCTCAACAAGCGTTGCAGCATCTACCGTAAGCGTGGTGGTTATAGCGCCTAACGTTGCCGCCGTTATAAAGATTGCGGTTAGTAACTTTGAAAGCGAGTGCTTTTTAAATGTCAGTGCCGACAATGTAGAGTTCATAGTGAGTTTCTGCCTTTTTTATTTCTGTTTTATTCTTTGTTTTTTAGTTTTTATACCGAGCTGCTCGAGTTTCAATAGCTGCGCACTAACGCAACGCTATGCCTCGACACGCTCGGTGTCTTCAAATTCGTCTTCGTCATCAAGGTCAAGAATGGGAGGCTGCAGCAAAAAATCTCTCTCCCAAATCTTAGCCATACTCGACTGGCTAATGTTGCCACCACTCAATATAACAAGAGCGGTTTGCCCAGGTGGAGTGTTGGCAGCCCAAGCCGCTACTGCAGCCATGGTCATCGCGCACGTGGGCTCAATATGAAGCTTTAGTAAATGATGTAGCCATTGGGTCCAATAAGCAATTTGCAGCTCATCCACTTCGTAGAAATCATCTATTTCTTGCAGTATAGGAAACGTTACATCGCCAACAGAAGGCGTGGCAGCACCGTCTGCCAAGGTATTTGGAGCATAGTCTAAAGCAATGATCTCACCAGCTTGCAAAGACATAGAGGCATCATTCGCTTCGGCGGGCTCAGCGCCAATGACCAATGCATTTGGCTGTAGTGCGCGAGTTGCCAGTAATGAGCCCGACAATAACCCTCCGCCACCACACGGCGCAAAGACAGCATCCACCTCACCAATTTCGTTAAGCGCTTCTAACGTTGCCGTGCCTTGTCCTGCCACAATATCTTTGTGGTTAAACGGCGGTATCCAGACCGTGTCTGGTGCTTTTGACGCTTGCTCGACAGCCGCATCTGCTTCTGGACGGGTAGGAAATAGTTTTAATTCAGCACCATAGCTTTGCGTAGCGGCAGCTTTAATCGGCGAAATGGTCTCGCTCGCAAAAATAGTGGCCTTAATACCAAAGTGAGACGCTGCATAGGCTACTGCCTGAGCATGATTTCCAGAACTATTGGCGACCACATGCTTCGGTAAACGACCTTCCTCTTTCAAGCGGGCTAAAAAATTCATAGCCCCGCGAATTTTGAATGCCCCGATGGTCTGTAAGCACTCCGCTTTAAACAGAATGCGGTTGCCCATCCATTTGTTGAGCAACGAAGATTCAACAATCGGCGTTTTCTTTACGTCGCCTTTTATACGTTCATAGGCTTGTTTAATGTCTTCGAAATTTGGGGAAATACTCATTAAGTAACGCTCTTTTCATTTTGGTTTTTTATGGGGTAGCGCCGACAAGGGCCTTTACGCACTAAAAGGAAATCGGAAGCCTTACAGTGCCAGATACTATTAGATAACGCCAGAGCCTATACCACATAAGACAATTCATATTTATTTAATAATTCTACTTTAGTATATCGGCGCTAGTTACCGGAGACAGGCACATGTTAAGCAAACACAACCATCGTATTTACGCCTTACCTACGGTTTTGTTTCTTTTTCTCACCTTTTTATTTGTTTCTGCTGGTGTTTTTATTCAAAACGATGAACGCGCAGCACGTATTTCTAAAGCGCAGTCGGTTGCCGAGCAGGTAAAAATTAGTCTTGAAGTTTTCTCAAGCGAACGTATTCAAGCGCTGCACAACCTAATGCGAAACTGGCCCACCTTTGAGCCAAACCAAGTAGACTGGTTTAATGCGCAAGCCCTGTCATTGATGGGCATGCAGCGAGGCTTTTCATCGTTGGTATTTGTCGATGCGAGCGGTGAGATAGCGTGGGTGGCAACACCATCTTCCGGTATTAAAACCCGTATAGACAACAGCCTCATTGGCCATCCTATGGATGCGTTGGGAATCAGCATATCGCGTTTGTCCGAGGATTTGGAAAGCACGCTTTTGTATTCAGATGCCGCTCAACATCACTTTATCGTTGTGGGCAGGGCCATAAGCCCTCAAGAGCCTGAGCACGGATTTCTGGTGGCGGGGTTTGACGTACAAACCATATTAACCGTGATGTTAGGCGAGTTAGTAGGCCCACAGTTTAACTTTCAGCTAAACGCCGGCAGTGCAACGCTTTTTCAAAGCGGTGAGTTAGTCAACGATGGCACCATTGTGTCGCTTTTGCCGTTCAGTTTTTTAGAACGCGATTTTTACCTTTCCATGCAGTCTCAGCTAAGCCCATATAACGCTGGCTTGTTAATTATTATGATTGGACTGTTGATGTCAGCGCTAGTGAGCTATGTGCTGCACAAGCAGCTCAAAGGTGCGGTTAATTTGTCTTTAAGTCAGCAGCGTTACCTCACCGCTAGCGAAGCCTCCCTTGATGCGCTTCTTATTTATCAGCCAACAGATGACGACTTTTCTCTAGTAGAAGCAAACTCATACAGTCGCTACCTATTTCGCGGTGCATGCGATGTATTGCGGTCTATGAGCTTAGCCGAGCAAACGCGTTATTTAGGTTTAAGCAGTGAATTTAAAAACGCCAAAAACGTGGCTGAACTTGGCGTGCCTTATGAAGCTCACCTTGCCATTCATAGCGATAAGATTGTGCCTCAATGGATAAAAGTTCAGGTGGTAAAAGCCGGTGACAATATTGCGGTAACCGTAAGGGACGTGACCGAACGTTTTCGCGCCCAGCACGATTTAAAGCGTAGCGAAGAAAAGTATCGCCGCTTAGTTGACGGCATGCACCGCCACTTTGTTTACACCAAGACCATCGAGCACAACTTTATGTATGTGAGCGCGGGTATTGAAAAGATTTTAGGGTTTAGCGCAGAAGACTTCTGTGCAAACGAGTCGAAGTACGTTCGCCAAGTACCGGACGAGACGTTTGAGATACGTCAAACCATTGCCCGTGGCGAAAAGCCCGAGCCTTATATTGTGCATTATCAAGGAAAGGTCGGCGAGCCGTTAGCGATTGAATTTTCAGACACGCCCATTGTCGACGAGCAAGGGCTACTGGTTGCCGTTGAAGGCATAGCACGTGATGTAACCAAAGAGCTGGCGCTGCAGGAAGAAGTGTATTTTCAAGCTAACCATGACCAGTTAACCGGGCTGTTTAATCGCTATGCATTTGATGAGAAACTGCGAGCGATCCTTGATGAAACGCATAAAGCGGCTGGTCAGCAGGGCGAGAGCAAGGCTTTAAACCACATTGATTTTGAAAAAGTGGCGAGTATCAATTCGCCTCGCGCTTACCACAAGCAAAGCGTGATGTGCTTTATCGATATGGATCGATTCAAGTTAGTAAACGACAGCTGTGGTCATCCAGCCGGCGATAAGCTGCTAAAAGAAATCTCTACCATATTTAGGCAATACGTGAATGGGCAAGATCTGCTTGCCCGAATAGGGGGAGACGAGTTCTGCATTATATTTCGCAATCAAAGTTTGGATGAGGTGACCAAGCGCCTAGACAAGCTTTTATTGGCGATTTCAAATTATCGTTTTGTTTATGACGACAAGTTGTTCTTTGTGGGGGCAAGCATTGGCGTTATCGAAATAAACGAGAGTACACAAAGTGCAGAAGCGTTAATTAAAGCTGCTGACAACGCGTGTTACAAAGCCAAACACTTGGGTCGAAACCGTTACTTTGTGTTTCATGATAATGACTCGCAAATGGCCATTGATGACAGTGAAAATCAGGTGTTACATGCCTTGCATCACGCATTACAAAACGACGGGTTTGAGTTGTATAGCCAAGCTATCATGCCGCTTAACGTGCCCAATCAAGAAAAGGCCGCCCAACTTCAGCATTACGAGATTTTGCTTCGTCTACATGCAAAAGACAGTGGCCTTATAAGCCCGGGGCTTTTCATCCCGTTGGCAGAACGTCACGGTTTAATGAACAAAGTGGATATGTGGGTGGTAGAGAACACCCTTAAAACCCTTGAACGTAATCCTGCTCATATCGATACCGTGGGCAAAGTCGCGATTAATTTATCGGGTATTACACTAGGTGATGAAATGGCGCTGCATAAGATTGCCAAGCGTATGCAAAGTACTTCTGTACCTGCTGAGAAAATTTGTTTTGAGATTACAGAAACAACAGCGGTAACTAACTTAAGCGCTGCTAAACATTTCATTTCTACGCTACGCGATTTGGGGTGTAGCTTTGCCTTAGACGACTTTGGTGCAGGTATGTCCTCGTTCACCTACCTGAAAAACCTAGATGTTGATTACGTTAAGATCGACGGCTCCTTTGTGCGAAATATCGTTCACGATCCTATCGATCATGCTACAGTAACTGCGATAAATAATATCGCGCACAGTATGGGTAAACAGACTGTGGCCGAGTTTGTGGTCGATAACGCGACCGCCGAGGTTTTACGAGAGCTTAAAGTAGATTTCGGTCAAGGCTTTGCTTTGGATAAACCCAAGCCACTGGCGCATAGAGTTCAATGGCGAGTTAAACTTGCCTCTGCCTAAAAGGAAATGTCATGGGTTTATTTGATACCATCATGGGTAATGCAAGCGAGACTAGCGCTTCAGATGTTCAAGAAGAGCTTACGCCTATACTTGCTGCTAACGAAACCGTTACCTCTGCGTTTAAGCTAGTGCGCGATTTGAGCGTATTCACAAACAAGCGCCTAATCCTTATTGATAAGCAAGGCCTTACCGGGCGCAAAGTGAACTATCATTCAATACCTTATAAATCTATCACGCAGTTTATCGTTGAGACGGCAGGGCATTTTGATACTGACGCCGAGCTTAAAATTTGGCTGTCGGGCAAAGCCGATCCTATTGAGATTGAACTAAGTGCATCGTCTGCTCAGGCGGTACAGCAAAACCTAGCAACCCAGATGTTTAGCTAGTTTCTGCATTTGTAGTACTTGATAGATGCTTTGAAGTAGCAAGTAGCAAGTAAAGAAAGTCTAATCACCCTGCAAGTGCAGAAAGCGCTACAACGCAAACATGTACAAAATAAGCGTTAATTAAACTGACCAAACAAAAAAGCGATGCCTTCATAAGCATCGCTTTTTGCTTTTTACTACTTTCTAGGGCTTGTTGAGCTTGGATGTACAGGAGAGATAAACATGCTCCAGGCTCTAACCGTATTAGTCTTTCAAGTTACGGTTAAAGAAGTTAGTAATAGTTTTATATAAGTGAATGCCCGTTTGCTTACCACGGATGCTGTGCTTCTTGCCCGGGTAATCCATAGTTTCAAATGGAATTGCCAAGTCTTGAAGGTGCTTGTAGAGCATTGTTGAATGGGTAAACAACACGTTGTCATCTGCCATGCCGTGGTAAATCAAAAGGTCGCCCTTCAGATCTTTTGCGTAAGGGAATACTGAAGACGCAGTGTAAGCATCATCATCTGTATTTGGGTTGCCCATGTAGCGTTCAGTGTAGTGGGTATCGTATAGGCGCCAGTCGGTCACCGGCGCACCTGACACGCCCGCTGCGAAGTAATCGCCCGCTTTGAACATGGTCATTAGCGTCATGTAGCCGCCATAGCTGTGGCCATGAACACCAATACGCTCAGCGTCAACGTAGTCAAGCGTACGCAAGAACTCTACGCCTGCAACCTGATCGTCCACTTCAATAAAGCCCATTTTTTTATAAATAGGATCTTCAAAGCCTTTACCGCGATAGTTAGAGCCGCGGTTATCTAGCGTAAATACCACATAGCCTTGATCAACCCAGTGTTGGAATAGCAAGCCACGGTTACCCGCCCAGCTGTTTGTTACCACTTGTGCGTGCGGGCCGCCGTAAAGGTAAACAATAACAGGGTGCTTCTGTTTAGGGTTTTGCTTGGCACTATCAGGCGTGTAAATTCGATATTTAAGGGTTGCGCCATCCTTTGTGGTGATGTCACCAAACTCAGGTGCCGTCCAGCTATCCATGTAAGCGTGCAGAGGGTGGCCTTCTTCAACTTTATTTTCTTCAAGCCAGGTAATTCGCTCGCCGGTAGCACTATTTAGGCTAACTTGTGCAGGAGAGTTAATCGTTGAGAAACGGTCAATAAAGATAGAGGCATCTTTGCTAAATGCCGCGCTGTGATACGCGCCTAGTTCAGTGATACGCGAAATCTCGCCGCCATCTAAAGGCACGCTGTAAACATGGCTTTCTAGTGGGGTGTCTTTGCGGCCAGAGAAGTACAAACGGTTGTTCGCTGTATCAATAGCTTCAACACTGTCTACAACCCAATCACCTTTGGTTAATTGCTTAACCAGCTTGCCGCTGTTGTTAAATAGGTAAAGGTGTTTAAAACCGTCGCGCTCAGACGCCCAAATAAATTGTCCTTTGTCTTTTAGGAAGTAAAGGTCGTTGTGCAGGTTTACCCAGGTATCGCTCGTTTCGGTAAGCAATACGTTTTCTTTCTTGCTGTTAAGGTCGAACGCACGCAGCTCTAACGTTTGCTGATCCCGTGTCTGCCATTGGTAGGTGAAGGTGGTGTTGTTTGGCATCCACTTACCGCGAGCAAAATAAATGTCTTTATCTTCACCTAAATCCACCCAAGTGCGATCGCCAGAGTTGATGTCTTGAATAGCAAGTTCCACCAAGACGTTTGGCGTGCCCGCTTTCGGGTATTTCTGTTCGATAAGTTTGATGTCGTCAGCATAGATTTCAGAACGCGTGATAACATCTACTGGGCTTTCATCAACTTTGGTAAAAGCAATTTTAGTTTCATCTGGCGACCACCAGTATCCGGTCATACGGCCCATTTCTTCTTGCGCCACAAATTCGGCCATACCAAATTTAATGTTGTCGCCACCTTCTTTGGTAATTGCCGTTTCTTTACCTGATTCAATGTGTTTTACATAAAGGTTCTGGTCGCGAATGAAGGAAATGTAGTTACCTTTTGGTGATAATTTAATATCAGTTTCAAAAGCGTCAGTATCTAAAAGTTGCTTCGCCCCTTTTTCGCCCAGCTTGTGATAAAACACATCGCCACCTAATGGGAAAAGTAATGCTTTACCATCGTCCGACCACTGGTAGCTTACAATACCGCTGCCAGATAAACGCATACGCTCGCGTCGCGCTTTCTCTTCATCAGAAAGCACTTCTTCGCCGCTTTGTAGGTCGTTTGAGTCGAAAAGCATGCGAGTTTGGCCACTTTCAATATGGTATTCCCATAGATCTAGGCGCTCGTAGTCGGTTTGCTTACCTTTAAGAAATGTTACCCGTTGACCGTCAGGTGATACTTTTAACGAACGGGGTGCGTTGCCATCGAGTGAAGGAGAAGAGAAAATACGCTCAATTGTGAGCGTTTCAGCGTTTAAAGCAGTAGAGAGCATAGCGGCTCCAATTAAAAGGGCTTTTTTCATTTTTATCTGCATATTTGACTGTCGAAGGTTTGATTGTAGTTATATCAATTTATGATACAAGGTGCGACATATGAAATCCGCAATGGTGCTAGGAGCGACAGGTTTAGTGGGACGAACGCTTGTAAATATGCTGTTACAGGATAGACGGTACAATGAAGTAACCTGCTTAGTCAGAAAACCGCTCTCCTCCAGTATGTTTAACGACCCTCACAATCGCCTAAAGCCCGTGGTTATCGACTTCGACAATCTACAGGACTATCAAGGCTACTTTAGCGTAAATCATGTTTATTGCTGCTTGGGTACCACGCTTAAAAAGGCCGGGTCTAAACAAGCCTTTCGCCGCGTTGATTTTGAGTATGTTCACGTTGCTGCGCAGCTTACCCGAGCTCAGCGCGCGGACAGCTTTGTATGGATATCATCGGTAGGCGCTGATGCTAAAAGCAGTAACTTTTATTTACGAGTAAAAGGCGAGCTAGAAAACGCGATTATGCGAATGCCTCAGTTACCCCATGCCTCTGCCGTACGCCCTTCGTTATTGTTGGGCAATCGCGACGAGTCGCGGACGCTAGAAGATATAGCGCAGAAAACGGCGCCCATATGGCAAAGCATAATGAAAGGCCCGTTAAAGAAATACCGACCCGTTCATGCCGTTGATGTGGCCAGAAATATGATGTCGCTGCAGCGCTGGAAATAAGCGCTCACAGTAAATGTCACAACCTTAACGTGAAGCACAACCCGACTTGATATAGAATGCGCGCCTTTTAACGCACTAGGTAATACGACTTCCTTATGTTCCGCTGTAAACAATTCACCGTAGCACAGGACAAATGCGCGATGAAAGTGAACACCGACAGTCTGATTTTAGGAAGTTGGGCACAGTTTCGTGCAAACCTCAGCCATGCTCCACGTATCTTGGATATCGGCACCGGAAGTGGCATTTTAGCGTTGATGATGGCCCAAAAAGCAGCGCACTTTTGCAATCCGAACGGTGAAGAGCAGAGCGTTCAAAGCAGTTCAATTGACATCAGCTCGTTCGATAATGGCGCAGCCAGAATTGACGCGATAGAAATAGATGAGCAAGCCGCAGCGCAGGCCGCTACCAACTTTGAAAATGCAAAATGGGCCAAACAGCTGTTTATTTACTGCTGTGATGTAACTGGCTACACCTCACCCCACTTGTATGACCTAGTGATTTCTAATCCGCCTTACTTTGACACGCCAGCTACACTTTCAAATGCGTACAGCAAGCAAAGCCAATCTCGCTCGGTGGCAAGGCAAACGTCTGCATTGGGCCCAGATGAACTTTTTAGTGCAAGCAGCACGTTGTTAATAGAACAAGGGCAAATGTACTGTGTGTACCCAGCGTCGATGGAAGCCTCGGTTATCGAAACGGCTGAAGGTTATGGCCTATCGCTGGCAGATATTCTTTATGTAAAGCATACATCTAACAAATCGCCTTATCTTTGCGCGTTCCACTTTAAGAAAGTAATGGAGGGCGCAAGTGATAATCTTAAAAACGTTACTGCACATCGGGAATGGCCGAGCTTAACAGCGAAAAATGCAATCAAAAATGAGCTGATAATTAGGGATCAAAAGGGCGAATATACCAGTGAATACAAAGCCCTTTGTCAGCCTTTCTACCTTAAATTTTAATGAGCTTATATCAATGAACATAGTTGCAGAAAGCTTTGGCGCAATAGCCGTTGTTTTAAATTTTATTGGGTATCGCCAAACGAACGTAGACAAGTATTTGCTTATTTCTGCGTTTGCCTTAAGTGCACTTAGCGTGCATTTTTTTATGCTAGATGCCATGGCCGCAGGCATTGGAACACTGCTTGCCAGCGTTCGTAACTTTATTGCCATTAAACATAGAAGCAATGCCATTTTATTTTTCTTTGTTGCGGTGAATCTAGGCTTCCTCGCTTACGAGTGGTTTGTGCTAGAGCACAGCTGGATAATCTTCATTGCCTATGCGTCGTCACTTATTTTTACAGTGGGATCTTTGGTTATCCGCAATACGCACACTATTAGAAAGGTTTTTCTTGTTGCTGAAACTTTGGGGCTGTTATATGCCATTTCCGTAGGCAGTATTTTTGGAACGGTATTCAATGTAAGTAACTTGATCAGTATTTTAAGTAAGCTGCGCAAGCCCTAACGCTTTAGCAATAAAACTCACCTTATCAATTAGTCTAATTTGCCCACTTTTAATCCCGTTTAGTCGGGCTGCTTTTCTGCGACTTACGCTACCTGCTATATGGCTTTTCATATAGTCTTCACACCCTTGTAGGCCTTGCCCTACATGACTTATACCAAAGTTCAATGAGCTAAAGTTCAATATCAATTTGCGTATGTAAGCGTATCATTATTAATCAGTAAGTATGGTTTCAGCAATTTTTCCTCTGAATGTACGGAAGTAGACTCAGTGTGTAGTAATGAGGGGAGTGTGCGCAGTGAAATTAGTAGATAACTCACAACAATTTGACCAATCACCTACGCTTGAACAATCGTTTCAGAGCGCTATTAATGAAGGCGCTGCGGTAAACGTGTTTGAGCTTGCTCAACAGTTTAAAAATACCAACCCTGCTTTTAAAAAACCTCAACTGGTTGAAGAACGCACGAGTTTAGAGACAGAGCAGCTGTGGAAGAAGCGTCTTTCGATGCTGCTAGATGCAGAAAATAAACTTATGAAAGTTATACGTTTTCGCAAAATTACTGGTATATTTACCGTTGCAAGTATGGCTATGTTTTTATTTTCCCTGTACATAGCGCCTACAATGTCGCCAGTATTGTTCTATGGCCTTATTGTTGTGGCTGCATTTGGAATGGCAACTTACCCAGCGTGGTTGTTAGCGTCTAAAAGCAATAAAAAGCAGAGAGATGACATTTCTCGTTTGTTTTATAAAAGTAATCACGAGATTGAAATGTCGGACGGTAAAATTACGTTAATTAACAGGGCGAACTATGCAAGTGTAACGCAAATACACGTACTGGATCGCAAACTTGGACTATTCGCAAACTCGTAGGCAACACTACACCTCTCAGTTCATTATTGTTCTGTTAGTAGCATCCTTTATTCTTGGGGTGCTACTGCTGGCACCCATGGATGCATTGGGCCAGCTTCTCTCTTCAATCGTTATCCTCATTGCAATATCCTTGTGCAGCAAAGAAGCGCGGCACACGCAAAAATACCAGCATTTATTCCGCATTTTAGCTCTGGTGCTAGCCATTGCGCTTAGCGTCAGGTATTTGCTGTGGCGTGGTATTTACACGCTAACCTACTCAGATTTTCTTTCAATGATTGCCGTCTGGCTATTATTTGGCGCTGAAATTTATGCGGGGATCACTTCAGTGTTAGGGGCGATCGTTAACGCGTTTCCGCTCAGTCGACCGCTTTTGTCCCTGGAAGGGGTAGATAAATCAACTCTGCCCAGTGTAGACGTCATGATCCCGAGTTATAACGAAGATGAAGGGATATTAGAAGTTACTATCCGCGCTGCAAAAATGCTCGATTACCCTAAAGAAAAGCTTCGTATTCATTTGCTTGACGACGGCGGAACCGACCAGAAAATTAACGCTGAAAACCCTGTGTCAGCGGCCACTGCAAAACAGCGGCGACAAGATTTGCAAGCACTGTGCAAACGTTTAGACATTACCTATCACACTCGAGCAAAAAATGAGTTTGCCAAGGCGGGTAATGTGAACAGTGCAATACAAAATACCACGGGTGATTTGATTGTTATCTTGGATGCTGACCATGTTCCTACTTCGGATTTTCTTGATAGAACCGTGCCGTGGATGCTTAAAAACGAGAAGGTCTTTCTCGTTCAAACCCCTCATTTTATGGCTAACCCAGATCCTGTTGAGCGTAACTACTTCTCTGCGTTTACTCGCATGCCTTCAGAAAACGACATGTTTTACGGCACTATACAGAAAGGCTTAGACTACTGGGGGAGTTCCTTCTTCTGTGGATCAGCCGCATTGATGAGAAGAAAGCACCTCGATTTGGTTGGGGGCATTTCCGGCGACTCTATCACTGAAGATGCAGAAACCGCGTTAGATCTTCACAAAATGGGCTACGAGTCTGTATATGTGGACAGACCTATGGTAAGCGGCCTTGCGCCAGAAACTTTTGATGCGTTTATTCAGCAGCGTATGCGCTGGGCACAAGGCATGACGCAAATTTTACTACTCAAAAAGCCTTTTAAAGCGCAAGGACTAAAATGGTATCAGCGAGTGGGCTACATGAGTTCAATCATGTTTTGGCTGTTCCCGTTTGCTCGCATCATCTTTTTGCTTATGCCACTGGCGTATTTGGTCTTTGGGCTTCAGGTTTACCATGCATCGATGCTGGAAATTTTTGCCTTCACCCTGCCTCACGTTATTGCCACTTACATGATATCCACCATGCTTTTTGGGCGAACCCGATGGCCCTTAGTGTCAGAGTTATATGAAATACTACAGTGCGCATTTACGCTAAATGCATTAATCAAGGTTTTCTTAAAGCCGCGGGCACCTTCATTTGTTGTGACGCCAAAAGGAGAGAGCCTTGACAGAACCTTTGTGTCGCCACTATCGAGCGTGTTTTACTGGCTAATATTGGTAATCACATTCGCATTAGGGAGCGGCGTCTATAAGTTCATAACAGAGCCTCTTACACGCGAACTTACTGTGGTGGTCATGTTGTGGAATGTATTTAATTTGATTCTATTGTTGTCTGTTCTTAGTGTGTTATTAGAGCGGAAACAGGTGCGTAGTCAGGCACGTCTCCCAGCTACCAATAGTGTCGTTATTAAGACTACAAGCGATGAAGCTTGGGTTGGAGATTTGGTCGATCTTTCGCTTGGTGGAGCTCGGTTACGCTTGAAAGGTGAGGGAGCGTTAGTACCTGAAAATGCAACGCTCACATCGTGGAGTCACGCACTGAATAAGAACGTTCATTTGCCAATTAGCGTTCTGCATTACGACAATAGGTCAAAAATTCTTCGAGTACGCTTTATGCCTCAAACCGAAGAACAAGAAAACGAAGTCGTCGCCTATTCACTGTGTGATAGTCTGCGCTGGATGTCGTTTCAACGAAGAAGAACAAGGGCTATCTCATACTGGTTCGGCGCAAAACATGTGTTGAAAGTTGGGTTAAAGCCTGTTTTATTGCATATGCTTGTATTAATGGGGAAGTTCGCCGGGAAATTAGGTTTGCTTGCTAAACCGGCAAAGGAAAATCAATGATAAAAAAATACCTTATGTTCATCGTATGTTTGTGCATGCCTTTTACCCTAGCGGCGCAAACTGACACGTATCGATTAACCGACTTTTTTGGCGGTGAAAGTACCGTGCGCTTGCAGGGAAAATCTGCCTCCATTGATATTCCAATTCCCCTTAGTTCAGTAACTGATGTGGACAGCGCGCTACTTACATTAGAAGTGGTCAGCTCGCAGGCGTTAATCAAAAAACGTTCTCAGCTGTATGTGAGATTCAATAATGCGACCATTGGACAGATTGCGTTCGACCCAGACAGACCTTCTCTTGTATCTGAAATTGCGATCCCTACTTCATTGTGGCGAGCCGGGTTTAACTCTCTGACACTAGCGGTAAGTCAGCACTATGCCGAGCAATGTGTTGACGGCAGTGCGCCTGAATTGTGGAGCGAAATTAATGCATACAACTCAACGCTAAAAATTGCGACGTCGGTGAATGAAAAGCGCTTCACGTTAGATGAGCTGAGCGGATTCTTTAATCCAGGAATTGGCGGACAGCGAAACGTTCAGCTTTACACGGCGCGAGAAGCTGATGATCAAATTAAATATCAGACACTTCCCATTGTTGCTCAAGCACTGTCTCTTAGGAACCAATATCAGCCGCTTATTATCGAGCATGACAGCTTTGATGATGGTTACGTTTTGCCCCAGCTAGAAGACACAGAAAATAGTTTTTGGAACGACCAAAATGTTGCTCGCTACGAGCGTGCTGCATGGTATCTCAAAGCCAAGCAAAAACAGCCTGTTCATATTCTAGTTGGTACAGTCGACGCGTTATCACCGGTATTATCTGACGAAGTGATTAACGACATTGATGGCGCGTTTCTAAAAGCACAGCGCACACCTGCGTTTGTTAAGGACAGCAACGTTATTGTACCGGCTAGTTACCGCCTTATTGTCAGCGGTACTACGCAAGATGAAGTACTTGAGGCAGCGAAAGCCTTGGCGGTAATGGACGATGCGATTAACCCTATTTCACAAGTTACCGTACTTTCACAGTCACAAATGCAGGCGGAAACGCTGCAGCGTCATCGCATTCTGAACCCAGACAATCACTACACATTCCAAGACTTTGGTGTGGCGACCACTCAGTTTAGGGATGAGGGGAACTTCACCAAACGGGTGTCATTCAGATTGCCTGCAGATTTTTATGTACCTGAAAACGCGAGCGTGAGCTTGCTCTTAGACTTTGGATATGGCGCAGGTTTTGGGCCAGGTTCGGTTATGAATGTAAGCGTGAATGACGAACTTGTACACGGTTTGTCTCTTAATAATATTAACGGACAGTCCTACCGAGACTATCAGCTAAGAATACCTGCACGGTTCTTCAAAGGCGGGACGAATAATTTAGACTTTGCGGTAACCATGAGAGCGCCGTTAGCAGGTGTGCCTTGTGATGATATTCCTGGTTCCCACCTCGTGTTCCAGCTTGATGATTCTTCGGCAATAAAGCTACCTGATGCAGGAAACGTGGCAGTTCAACCTAATCTCGTCTTGCTTTCAGAAACGGCTTACCCGTTTGCGCGCTTTAAGTCAGCACCATCGTCAACCATTGCTATTCCGTCAGATGACTATTTAGATACAGCGTTAACCCTTTCAGCGAAATTAGCGCAAGTAGCCCAAGTGCCTTTATTAAACGTGAAAATAGCAACTGGAAACGACATTACAACCGAAGGTTCTGTGATTGTTCTAGGTACCCCTGAAAGCTTAACGAATATTGAGCAGTCTGAATTCAGTACGGCCATTGAGGCAACGAAACGCTGGTCTTATCGGTTACAGAACAATCTGTACAATCGCGTAAGAAACCTGACTGACGATCAGTCTTTCAAAGAAATGCGCATAGACGGTCATACCGTTCAAGAAAGTGACTTAGGTGAGCAAGCAGTACTTACTGCACAGGCAAACCCTGTTTCATCACAAACCGATACCTTGTTCATTGTTGCAGCGCAGACGCCGGAACTTCTTCAAGCTAGAGTCGAGGATCTGGTTAGTTTGTCGATGTGGGGGCAGATGGCAGGGGATTTCTTCGCATGGAAAGATGGTCTTTCGCCATCACTCATCATGCAGGTAAGCGATAAATATGAAGTGGGTGAAGCCGATGACAGCTGGCTACATTTACGACTATGGCTGTCTAACAACCCGTGGTATTGGTTAATAGGCTTTATATTGGTTGTATTTGTTGTAAGCCTACTTATTTACCTGTTGCTTAAACGCAGAAATAAACAAGTGCAAGACTCATGGTAAAGCTGCATTACGCAACAAAAGCGACGCTAGTGATAGGTTTTTTGTTCCTGTTGGCGTCGTGCTCTACCAAGGAAGATAGCGAATTCAAGTCTCAGTACATAGCGTATAAGGCATTGTTTGTTGACGGCGGGCGCGTGGTAGACACAGGAAATGATGATGTGTCTCACAGCGAAGGGCAAGGGTACGGTATGCTCTTTGCCGTCGCCGCCAACGACAAAGACACCTTTGATGCATTATGGCACTGGACCCAACGTACTCTCATGCGCGAAGACGGGCTATTTAGCTGGCGCTACCGACCTTGTGTGGATAATTCATCTTCTTGTATCGATGACCCTAATAATGCCTCTGATGGTGAGATTCTTATTGCGTGGGCATTATTGCGTGCAAGTGAAAAGTGGGGCGTTGGTAAGTATGAGGAGGCCGCCAGGAATATTGTACGTGCAGTAGAGCAGAAGCTTCTGGTGGTGAATAATAACAGTGTAGTGCTCTTGCCAGGGGAATACGGATTTGCATCTGACCAAACAGGAAATAGCAGCCTTCAGCTAAATCTGTCCTATTGGGTTTTTCCCGCCATAACTGACCTGTCTTCGCTGTCGGATACTCCGTCACGTTGGGAAAGCCTGTTCGAGTCGGGTTTGATCTTGCTGTCGAATATGCAGTTTTCTACCTACCAATTGCCCAGTGATTGGGTGCGTTTCACCCCTAATAGTGCTGAGCCAGATAACAGTAAAATTGGTGCGTTAACTTTAGATAATGTGATATCGCCTGAGTTTGGTTTTAATGCGATCCGTATACCGCTTCAGCTTGCATGGTCCCCACGTTTTCGCCAAAACGCTAGGTTAACTGAGAAGCTACTTTCCCCCTACTATGCATGGTGGGCGATAACGCCTACGCCAGCTACCATCAACCTGTTAAACGAGGAAACCGCTGAGTACGAAATGTCTAAGGGAATGCGTTCAGTGCAGATGGCCGTAAACAGCTTGATGAAATCAGAAGAAAAGCAAAGGCCAGAGTGGCCTGAGATCAATCGAAACATGGATTATTACTCGGCAAGTTTAACGCTGCTTTCTATGCTAGCAGTTTTGGATAACGCATCGTGAAAACTCGGTTTACTCGCACGTCTTTGTATCTGGCACTAGGCGCTTTGGCCACGTCACTTGTGTCGGTGCAGGCATACGGACAAGCTAAAACAACGTACAAAGAAAAAGATCTGGGTATATTACCTGCACAACAAGATCAGCCGGATTTAACAGGGCTTTGGTACCATATTAATGAGCGACAGATTCAGCAAGCCAATGAAGAGTTTACGCGCTTAAAAGCTCGTTACCCTACGTGGCAGGTGCCACAAGAAGTCGAAACCGAACTAAACAGAATAAACGGCCGCTTAAAAGGTACTATCAAGCCTGTAGTTTCAGCGCCAAGAGAATCGCTTCAGGCTTTAAAAAAGCAGCCAGATAAGCCCGCTTCTAAAGCCCTCCCGCTCGAACAATTTGCTCAGTTAACGCCGAAAGCCAGAGCAAATACGTCGAAGCAAAAAGTAGAAACGCTTATTGCATTGAGCAATCAAATTAAGCGTACTGATTTTTACTTGCTTATGGGGTGGACGGCCATTGATAAAGGCATGTTAGAAATGGCAACGCAGCAGTTCTCTCAGGCCCAACAATCGGCAGTTCGTGATATCGATAAACAATCCGCTCAACAAGGCCTTAACAGTGTCACTGGTATTAAGCTACAGCAGGCATTGTCTTTGCGCGATACGACAACGCTGGAGCAATTTCTCAAATCTGATAACAGCGGCTACGTGAAAGAAGTGCTGCAGGGTGCGGCATGGCAACAATACGACTTGAAAAATTACGACTTTGCCGACGCGCTATTTAGTTTGGTGAACGATAACGAAGGCAGGTATTTGTCACTTAGCGCGCAAAGCAGCGACATGGCCAAGCAAAGCGCGTTCGACCTAGCATGTAGTGTCGATACTGAGGCTTTCATTCGACGCTGTGCTGATGGTCTGGCTAGCCGACAGGCTCAGTTTTACGATACACGGCGCTACAAGCAAAGTATTGAGTCAGGCGAAGCACTCGCCCGTTTGAGACCGTTAAGTGTAGATGAGCAAGCACTAATTGGGTGGGCTGCTAAAGAGATACAAGACACCACAACCGCCACCGCAGCGTTCGAGCGAGTGCTCGCGAAGACGCCAACCGATGCGGTAATTGCCAATGAATTGGTTACAATTAATCAAGACGACGAAGCCACACTGAACCGATTGGCGCTGAGATACAGTGCGGTAAAAAGCATATTGCAAGAACGCACCACACGTAACGCCTGGCCCAGAAAACAGTTTTGGCTAGCCTATCAAAATCGCGATGCGCGGGGAGTTACAGCACAAACTAAAGATGGCCTAAGTGCAGTCTACGGTATTAATACTCGCAGTCGAAGCGGGAGCGAGGGACTCGGTAATTTCGATGTTCTGTCGCAATATATTGGTATTGGCAGCGGTTATGAAAACTGGCTGTGGCAAGTATCACTCGACTATAAGCAATTCTACAGCGGTAGTCCTCAAGTTGGTGACTGGTTTGGTAACGACCAATTGAGTGGAGCATTTTCGGGAATAAGCGGCTTTGAAGATAAGGGGCTTCGCGCCGAAGCGCATTATCAGGCACCTGATTTCAATTTTTACGCTAACCTTGAATATGCCATGTTCGATCAACCCGTTGGCGCTAAAGTAACGGGGCAGATATCTGCAACCAAATTTCTTACCAGTACAACGGTAGCTGCAACCTTATTTAGAAAGGCAAAAGAAGACAGCTTATTAAGCCAAACCGGAACCTTCAATGCTGATCACGCGAAACCTTGGGGCTACGTGATAGAAAGTGGCATAAGAGGGTTAGTAGCGCATGCAGTGGCCGACAACTGGTCTGTTGCAGGTACTGCTCAGGTTAGTCGCTTAGAAGGCGAGCAGGTTGCCGATAATAGCGCACTCTCTCTACGGAGTGATGTGAGTTACGATATTGCTACCATGATATCTCCCATGCTTGATTATTGGCGCGTAGGGCCATTCTTGAGCTATACAAGCTATGATAAAAATCTAAGCGGCTTTACGGTCGGCAATGGTGGCTACTTTAGCCCCAGTCAGTTTGTCAGCATCGGGGGCTATTCAGAGCTGTTAACGCTTGAGGCGCTAAACTGGCAAGTTAAACTTCGAAGTTCACTTGCGCTTTCACGTGTTGAACAAGACGATGATCTGCGCTTTCCGATTGGAGGTGCATTTCCAACGGCAGACGAGAACGCGACCCTTGGTGAAAGCTCAGATACGGGTTTAAGCGGAAATTTTATGGCTGAAGGTCAGTATCGAATCAATCACAACTGGATTGTGGCTGGGTATATAGGAAAAGCATTTGCGGTTGAGTACCAAGCATTTGAAGCGGGTATTCAGATAAGGTGGCGAGAAGGGCGAGGTGCTGGTGTAACAAGCGATGAACTGTTGCTGTCTTCGCCAAGATTAAGCGGCTTTGCACTATAAAGCCGCTTTTGCCTGAAGATTCACTCTCTTTTTAAAGCGTTAATTCGCTTTTCTACGTCTAGCTAGCATGAAACATCCAGCGCCAAATAAAAGAGCAATTGATGCAGGTTCACTTACGTTGATAGCGCCGAACTGATAGTTATTTACTTGGCCTGTTGGCGCATTGTAGGTTTCGCCGTCGTCATTAATCAGTTGCACCAACGGAGTGACCAATCTATTAGCAATGACATTACCGTCTACATGACCATTGTAGAAACTTAGCTCTGCATATGGCGCCAGTACACTACCTTTAACACCCACACTATGTAGTGTAAGAAAATCAGCATCAACAAAGTTAAACAAGATGTTGTTGGTATAAAGGCCATCATGACGCTGACCTACATTGTTGTCATTGTCTCTGTACTGGCCATTTTCTCTGAAATATTCATTTTCCTGCGTAAAGGCCGTATTAAAGAAGCCAGTGTTAAATAACTCAACTGATTCACCGTACACATTGATGATGTTGTAGCTGGTGGTTGAGAAATCGTAAACAATGCCTTTATCAGCAGCGCTGAACCAACTAGCGTCAATATTGTAGATATTGATATCATCAGAGCCAGAGAAGGTAATGGTATTTAATACATCCTTGCTAGCGTCGGTACAAGCAACCGCTTGATCCGAATCGTTAGCGTCAGTGCACGACAATGTTGTTGTGCCATTCACCGACATTGACGCAAACTCCTGAGACTGCGCTGTTACTTCGGCAGCAATAGCATTAAAGTCGATATTGTTAACGTTAGCCTTACTCACGCTGCCCTGTTCAACAGATGTTGCTGTCGAACCATTGATAGCGGTGTAATTGTTAACGTCGTTAAGCGTTACGGTACCGTTAACTTCGCTGCTATCAAGTTCAACGCTAGACTCAGCAAATACGTTTCCGTTTTCAACTTGGGAGCCATATAAAGTAGGGTTACTCACACTGTCGTAAACACTATTAGGCCCACCAAGTTTCACAGTATTGGCGTGCACATCACCTGATACAACATTTGAGTTACCTAGTTTGACATCACCTTTGGATGAGATACCGCCAGACTTCACCGTAGAATTAATGAGATTTACAGTCTGCTGAGCGTTAACCGCTTTATCGAATGTGAGTTCAGAGCCAAACACCATACCTGACACGGTAGTTGAACCACCGTGAACATCACCGCGCGTGAAATGAAGGTTACCGCCTACGGCAAGAGCAGACTCAGACATATCTGGCGATAGCAGTAAGCCGACATTGAAATCGGATACGTTCATTTCGCCACCGACAGCTAGTCTTCCTTCAACATCGGAAGATTGGCCGGTAAAGCTATCGAAGATGAATGCGTTGTATTCAAACGCTTCACTTAATTCAATTTTGGCGGCAGACACTTGTGGTGCTGACATAACCGCTGCAAGTACAGCAGTATAGAGTATTTTTTTGTGCATAATGGCTCCAGTGACATCAGAGTCTGGAACCGAGTTTCAACATGGATTTTCCAGACACACCGAATGGTACGATCTGAACAAAATTCATGCGATAGCACAAGAGATACTTTGGTATAAGGTCTTATACGAAAAAAGCCACCCGAAGGTGGCTTTCTTTATTTTGCGTGGTCAGAAAGGCGTTTTAGCTGCTCTTTTTAACCAAAACAGATACTTTATCAATACCTGCAATTTTAACTTGGTTCATAACTTCTACCACAGTACCGTGCTCACTGTCTTCGTGAGCCTGGATAGCAGCTGAATCCGTGTTGTTTTCCGCTAGGTATGTTTGCGTGTTTGCAACTACACGACGAATATCAACTTCGCGGCCGCCCATCATAATTGTGCCATCAGCATCAATACGGATAGAAAGCGCTTTTGAAGGCTTATCGTTTTTCGCTTGATTATCTTCAGGACGGTTTACGTCCAAACCTTTCTCTTTCACGAACGAGGTCGTTACGATGAAGAAAATCAACATGATGAACACGATGTCCAACATGGGGGTCATATCAATCTGAGCCTCGTCTTCAGCCGAGGTATGCTTCTTTCTTTTCATCTCGTCTTCTTTCTTCTGTTACGTTCGAGCGCTTTAGTATACTGCTTGTTACAAAAATATACAGGGTTTTGTACAAAAACAGTGTGCTCATTAACACTTGTTGTTGAAAAAATACTCAGTTTCACAGTAATAAAACAACAAACTAGGTTTGTTTATGTGAAATAGCGACACCTAATTGGTAAAAATACAACATCAATGCCTGATTGAGTGATGTACGCAAGTTACCATGAGGATAAATGCCAAGTCTAGCTTCCGTTGATTTTTTTGTCCCCTGCACCAAAAATGCGTTTTTGATCTCGTGATCTTGAATACAGGCTTCAAATGCGCGGGCAGCCATCTCCTGAGGCATAGCATAATAATACATTTTTAACGCGCGATCAGCTTCTACGGATCGCACAAAGTACTCATTTGGTCTTTTTTGATCATTTAGGAACAATAGCGAGAAACAATCGCTCAATTTTTGATTCAACGGATGAGGATTCATCGGGGCATTGTCGAGCCAGGCCTGTGTGGCAAAGCTACCGGCAGCAATACCGTCGAACATGCGCGGCGCAATATAATGATCGAAAGCGTGAAACCATTCGTGGGCTAGCGCTCCGGCTCCTGCATTTTTTGCTAGCGCAAGCTGTCTTTTCGCACTGTTGTAGTGGGCACTGCTGTGTTTTTGACCGCCACTGCCAAAAGCCAGTGACAGGGATCCGTTTAACGATAACACCTGTTCATTGATATTTAAGATCGCGACCAGATCGTAAAGCGCATCGAAAAAGAGGTTGGCAGCGATCTGTTGTTCTTCTGCTGTTACCCATCTACCCACAGTGATCGTAGCGAAATTAAACAGTTTGCGAATATCTTGAAATGAAACATCAGCGCCGTCCCTGTGGCTTGGGCCGTTGCGATAAAACTGCTGATGAATACGGCCTTTACTTTCCAACACTGACATCCGAAATTAATAGGCGTTAAGCCATCGAGACCAATAACTGTTCGCACCATGCTTCGATGCGTGCGTCTGTTTTGTCGTATTGGTTTTCATCGTCAAGAGACAGGCCAACAAACTGAGTTTTGTCTTCGGTTAACGCTTTTGAGGCGGTAAACTCGTATCCTTCGTTTGGCCAATAACCCACGATCTTACAGCCTGATGGCAATATTGCATCGTGAAGCATGCCTAGTGCATCTTGAAACCATTCACCGTAACCAAGTTGATCGCCAAGTCCGAATAAGGCGATGGTTTTCCCTGATAAATCCAAACCGTGCACTTCTTCCCAATGAGACTCCCAATCTTCCTGCAGCTCGCCAAAGTCCCACGTTGAAATACCAAAAATGATAATGTCGTATTCGGCCGTGCGCGTTAGGTTAACGTCTTTAATGTTGTGAAGGTCAACAATATCTTCGTCGAAAAGGCTATTGAGCTGCGCTTGGATTTTTTCTGCTGCCATTTCGGTATAGCAAGTTGTTGAGCCGTAAAATAATCCGATGGACAGTGCGCTATCACTCATTAGATACCTCTTTTGAACTAATCGTCTTTAGAAGCTGGGAATTCTACCTCTTTACCGTTGCTCAACAAAGCTTTGCACTGAACATCGGTGGTTTTCTGTGAAATTTTTAATACACCAATGGCGCAACCGTTGAATAATTCGCCATAGCCCAAACTTGGTTCTCTCGCTTTTACTGACATATTTCGACGTCTTGTGAAAAGGTTTAGAGGCGATTTAGAGCGATAAAGCACGCGGTTTAATCTATCTAGCCATTTGATCAATCCATCCGGAAAGGCGTTTTTTAATCCGCTGCAGGTGAACTGGGTGATGTGGGGGCTGTTGCGCCTAAAGCGCAGGCGTACATCGTATACAAAGGAATAGTGCACATCGCCAGATAGAATGATGAAATCGGGGGGCGTTTTGTAATGTCTGAATATGTTTAATATAACGTTCGCGGTGCCTTTGTGGGCCATCCAGTTCTCCGCATCAACAGTAAGCGCCTTGCCAAAAAACGTAAACACCTTTTGAATGGCTTCGATAACCTTTACGCCATAAATGGGAGCGGCAGAGACAACGATGACAGATTCTTTGCCGATTATGGAATGCTGAAAATCACACAGTGCTTCCCAGTCCATTAGCCCCGAGGGCTTATTCATATTAGATTCACTGCGCCAACGCTGCGTGCGGGTGTCTAAAACCTCAATAGGTGGTGTGGTATCTAAACGGTAATGCCACTGATCAAAATCCAAAAGATCATCAATGATTTCATCGTGCGAGTTTAAACCGCTTTCTCCCATGGATTCTTGTACTTTAGCAATTAATGGCGCTACTTTTTTTGGTGCATTTCCCCATCCTTGGCAAAGCAAGTAGCCGATAAGCGCATTGCCGATCATGCGTTTTGATAGAGGGTTTCCATAGACTTCTTGTTCCCAGCCCCGGGTTAAGTTCCAGTCGTCGGTAACATCGTGATCGTCAAAGATCATATAGGTAGGAATGTGTGCCAGGGCCCTACGTACCTGCGGTAGCTGTTTTACAAAGCCGTTAAGCGCTTCGTGTTCTTTGTCGAAAATAGCGTGGTATTTTGGGGGGATCCCATCTTTATCTATATTGATATCAGCCCAAAGCGTGTCGGACCACACCAGTAAATACATAGCGATGATCTCCGCACTGCCAATCAAATGGTTTTGCGCGTTTACTGATGTGAATACCGGTTTCTTCTTAGCACCAAAGAATATTGAAGACAGTACCGTATTGGTCGCAATTTGTGGCAGAAGCTGCTCTCGTTCGTAATACCCATGTTCATGTGTGGCAAGTTCATTAGTGTTGGTTACTACTGCCCCTTCCAGTGCTTCATGATAAAGACCTAAACGGTCAATCACGCTGTGTATGGCTTTAAGCATAGGACCTGCGACATCATCAGCGTAAATTTGATCGCCCGTCATCAACAGGAGATCGGGAAAATCATTTTGCTTTTTGAACGCATTTTTATGGAGTACATCTACTTGTGCTAGGGCATCATCACTGTGAAAGTGAGGCTTACGGCATGAGCCGTGCAGTATGGTCTCGGGAGTCTCGGTGTAGTGGAAACATAAGGAAGACTGCCCATCGTAAAGAAGCCCGCGTTGTTCATTTTCCCATGAAGCCTGCTGAGCATCGTCGCTAAAAGATAGCGAGTAACCTATCCGCGCAGTATCTTCGAAGGGCTCTGACGAAGTGAAAGAGAGCAAGTGTATAAATGCGTACTTACCTACGCGTATGGTTTCGCGTTGACAATTGCCGCTGACGACGACTTCATTTGCAGATAGATTTAGCGCAGGTGAATCGGCGTTACTGGTTACTACCCAAATATGACATTCTGTAGATGTCACCTTTCTTACTATTGGACCTGCAATAACTTGGGGCAAGTGCTGCGTAGAAATGACGCTCTCCTTTAATTTTCGTCAATATTAATACACGTAAGTGTGTTAACTAAATATGCTGCACATTAATTGAAAACATGATGACAGCACGACTATTTAACGTTGCCAAATCATATATGTACTCAGCAAACCTGATGTCTATCGCATAACCTTACTCTTTTTTGTGAATAAACGGTATGCTCGATATACTCCCTTACAATTTTTTCAGTTTTACCTTTTGCTCTCGTCTTAATAAACGGAGAGAGGACTTCACACTATGCTAAAATATTTAACCAGTGCTGTGCTAACCACTTTACTGATAAGCGCCTGTAGCGAGCCGAAAGACGTTGTTATTACTCCTGAACCTCAAGACTTGACAGAAGTCACTGTGGGTAAATGGATCCTTGATGAAAAAGGCAACGTTATGTTTGATCCTCAAACCTCAGGGTTAGTGGTGCTAGACGGTCAACTTGTCACTATCGCAGATGCTAGCGCTGATACCACTCAACAGTTGAAACTTCATAGCATTTCACCAGATACCGCAACGCTGAGCGCATCGAGCGAACGCTTTTCATTTTCCAACACCGTGCGCCGAAGCTGCTTTTATAGCTATTTGAGCGAGCAACCTGATTTAGAAGCGCTAGCCGTAGACCCCAGAGACACTAACGTAATTTATACGGTTACCGAAGATGCTACCCGTACCGGCGCATTAAGCCCTCGCTGTGAATCCAAATACGAGGAAACAGGGTCAACAGATTACCCTACCTTGTTGGTAAAATTGACACGAAAAGATAATGGCTCGGTTGAAATGTCGGATGTGCGACCTCTTCAGTTTCCCAACGATTTTGAAGTAGGTAATTTTCCTAACGACGGCATTGAAGGGTTGACGATGGCTGAAGACGGCACGTTATATCTGGCGCTAGAGAAAGATAAAGCAGGACAGCCAAGAATTTTTACATTGGCTGTTGATGAAGACTTTTTCTCGTCGAATGATTTTGCCACAGTGAGCGAGCCTAACCTTCAACTTCCTTCGTTTACTTCAGGTAATCATCCTATCAATGGACTGGCGTTATATACTCATTCAACGGGCGCATCCTATTTGTTTGGCGCAGCAAGAAACGACAATGAACTGTGGGTAATTGATGTGAGTGGCAGTAAGCCAACAACGCGTATCCCTATTACTTTCGACGTTGCCGGCGATCAGAGTTGCGAACAGTACACAATGGATAATTCGTCGATGGAAGGATTAGTGACCATTGAAAATACCTTGTGGATCATTAACGATCCTTGGGAGAAAAACTACCTTAAAAACGCGACGTGTGAAGCGCATAAGAAGCGTTATGAAGACTTAGCGCCTTTATTATTTCCACTAGAAATTAACAGCGTTTGGTTTGAATAATAAGAAAACGAATAGATTGAAAAACCAAAGGGTTGCTTTTAAGCAACCCTTTTTATTGTTGGCTAACGCTATTGATAGCGCGCTTAATATCGCTGTTTTATCTATGCGTCGCTGCGAAGTCGAGAAGCGAAGGTTTTTTTGAACTTCGCAAGTTTAGGCGCCACCACCATAGAGCAATATTGGTTTTGTGGATTATTTTTGAAGTAATCTTGGTGGTAGTCTTCGGCGTCGTAGTAGTTATTTACTGCTACTATTTCAGTCACTACGGGATCGGGCCAAATCTCTTCTTCTGTGATTTCTGCGATAATTTTTTCTGCTTCAGCTTTTTGTGTATCATCGTGATAGAAAACCGCGCTGCGATACTGTGTTCCTACATCATTGCCCTGTCTGTTAAGCTGTGTAGGGTTATGCAGCGCAAAGAAAATTTCTAGTATCTCTCGGTAGCTAATGCTGTCGGCATCAAATGTCACTTGTACCACTTCAGCATGGCCAGTATTTCCTTTGCATACCTCTTCATAGGTTGGATCGGCCTTTTCGCCTCCAGCATAGCCAGAAATTGCTTTTTCCACGCCTTCAACGCTATTAAACGCTGATTCGATACACCAAAAGCATCCGCCTGCCAATGTGGCGACTTGTAAATTTGCCATAGTAAAAACCTCTCTTAATCTTTGTCTGTAGTGTGGGTGCGGGTAGGTCACAACACAAGTCATCCAAGCGTGTTTTTTTATCGTATAAACGAATATTAAATAAGAATAATGTGCGAGCTGAGTGAAAGGTTTTAACATGTGAGGCTAGCTGCTTTCTTTCAAGCAGTTTGCAACTGGTAAGAATGCGTATAAACGTGTTCAAAATTTGGCAGAGGTATTCAGTCGTGATTATTTTCTATGACGGGTATTGTCCGTTGTGTATCGCTGAAATGCGTCATTTAAGAAAAAGAGACAAGCACAACAAATTAACATTGGTAGATATTCAGGCCCCCGATTTTTCGAACCGTTATCCAACCATGGATTGGCATGCACTCAATGCAAGAATTCACGGACTTCGTGAAGACGGGACGTTGATAACTGGCCTTGATGTCACTCATGAAGCATGGAAAGCCGTGGGCATGGGTTGGCTATATGCACCGCTTCGCTGGCCTGTTATTCGTTATGTAGCCGATGCTTTCTACAATGTATTCGCAAAGCATAGATACACCATTTCATACCTGTTAACAGGTAAAAAACGCCAGTGCGATCGCTGCATACCAGGAGAAGCCAGTGAAAAATAACGTCCTTATAGTGGGCGCGTCGGGCGGTATTGCGTCTGCGCTTATTGAGCAATATAGCAGTGATGGTGCTAGGGTGTTTGCGGTTAGTCGCGCCCCTTTATCTGACACCAATCATTCTGGGGATGTTACCTATCATCAGCTGGCCGAACAGGACGATAGGCACATTAGCGAATTTGTTGAACAGCTGGCTGAACAGCAGGTTGTGTTAACTACGGTAGTTATCACAACAGGCTTTCTACACCGCGAAAGCGATGGCATTCATCCTGAAAAACGTTTGGAAGATGTCAGCGAGCAGGCCTTAGCGGCTTATTTTTCGACTAACAGCATTATTCCCGCAATGTGGCTCAAGCATTTGGTGAATATTATGAGTAAAGAAGGCTCAACCCTTGTTTGCTTAAGCGCGAGAGTAGGGAGTATTTCAGATAATGGACTTGGCGGGTGGTACGGCTACCGCGCGTCGAAAGCGGCGCTCAACATGTTGGTTAAAACAGCGTCGGTAGAATACAAGCGCAGATTGAAAGACGTGATGCTTGTTTGTTATCACCCTGGGACGGTTGATACGGGGCTTTCTAAGCCTTTTCAAAAGAACGTCGCCGCCAAGAAATTGTTCACGCCTGAGTTTACCGCTAAACAGCTCATTCACCACCTTTCGGCGCTTAATCGAGACCAAGCTTGTCATTTTATCGACTGGAATGGCGAAGTGGTAACTTGGTGATACGGTCTAACATCATTTCAGCAAGTCCAACATCAAGACTTTTTATTTCACTGCTGTTACCATGCTATTTTTGGGAATGGTGCAGCGTATTGATAAGCCCATAGAGGTAGCAATACAACGCGTTGACGCCACACGTGAGTCATAACAACAAACGCCATCCTGATAATAAATAATACCAGTTCGCTCGGCTTGATTCTTACGAATAGTAAGTACCGACAACCAGCATAAATTGTGAGCTCACGACGTGTTTGTGCATCACAAGGCGTGATACGGCGAACTGCTATAACAATAACTCAACAAGAGGAAGGGATATGAGCGGGGCCAGAGAACAGTTCGGATCGCGCATAGGTTTTATTTTGGCTGCTGCAGGTTCTGCGGTAGGCATAGGTAATTTGGTAGGGTTTCCTGTCGGTGCAGCTAAAAATGGCGGTGGTGCATTTCTTTTAATGTACGCTATTTTCGTTTTTGCCATTTGTTTACCGGTAATGCTGGCGGAAATGTCAGTTGGTCGCCATGCTAAAAAAGACCCGCTTGGTGCATACAGTGATATAAGCGGTAATGAAAAGAAATGGAAAGTCGCGGGGTGGCTAGCTATTGCTACGCCGTTCATGATTGCCGTTTTCTACATGGTTATTACTGTGTGGCTTTTCGGCTATTTGTTCGAAGCAGTAAGCGGAAATCTAGACAAGTTAGCTAACCCAGAAACCTTTGGGCTGTTTATTAACTCAGAAGCCATCTTTTTATATATGGCGGCCGTTGTTGGTGTGGTCTACCTCATCCTTCAAGGCGGTGTAAAAGAAGGGATAGAAAAAGCGGCAAAGCTGCTCATGCCTGCGCTTTTCGTGATGCTTATCGGTCTCGTTATCTTCGTATTAACCCGCGAAAATGCGATGGCTGGCGTTGAGTTCTACATCGTTCCTGAGTTTTCAAAAATCACTGCTGAAGTGGTGAATGGTGCGCTATCGCAGGCCTTTTTCTCTCTATCGTTGGGTATGGGTATTCTTATTACCTATGGTAGCTACATTGATAAGCGTGCAGATGTACCGAGCGCTGCCAAGCTGGTGGCGTTAACAGACACGGCCGTGGCGTTCACTGCGGGTTTGATGATCCTTCCTGCCATCTTCTCTTTTAACCCAGACATTAACCCTGATGATTTAAGTGAATCGTCAGTGGGTATGATTTTTACTTATCTACCTAGTATCTTTCTAGCGTTACAAGATTCGATTGGATATATGGGCGCATCGATTGTCGCTAGCTTGTTCTTCTTATTAGTGTTCTTTGCGGCAATTACGTCGCTAGTGTCTATTTTTGAAGTACCTGTTGCGGCGCTTATGGATGAAAAAGGTGTAAGCCGTAAATGGGCGCTTGGGTCGCTAGGAAGTATTATGATTTTGCTAGCCATCCTAAGTGCGTTGTCATTCGGTAAAGTTGATATGCTTACGTCCTTTATGCACTACGCTGGCGCAGATAAATCACTGTTTGATGTCATTTACGATGTGTTCTACGACACGATTTTGCCTTTAAACGGCTTGCTAATTTGTTTGTTTGTTATTTATCGTTGGAAGAGTGCAAACTTCAATGCTTCTTTGGAAGAGGGCAGCAGTGGTTACAAAGGCAGCTGGTTTGAAAAGTACGTGGATATTTCGCTTAAAACCTTTATTCCGCTTATTTTACTCGTGATTTTTGTAAACACGGTAGCGGTAAAATACTTCGGGTTGAGCCTATTCGGATAGTCAGGTTTTACAAGAAATGACGTGAGCTAGCAGTGAGCTCAACTTAAAAACGGCAAGCCTAAAGCTTGCCGTTTTTGTTTGTGTCAGAGTGTGTATTTTACACTAAGTGTAAAGCCTAAAACATGCGATAGGGGTCGCTATACTCTGGTGTAATATTTAGCCTTGCCCAGCTTTGTGCGGCGTCAATCACTTTGCCAGCAGGTTCTGCTTCAGTATCAGAAAAGCGAGGAGCATCAATATCCATCGCCTTCGCTGCATCCACGTAATAAATACCGCGCTTAGGATGAGACAAGCTGCAAAGGTGAATAACATCGTTAAGCGGCTTGCCACAAATGATGGTCGTCAGCGCAGATACAATGTCGTACACATGTACAAGGTTTATTCGCTTATTTCCTGCATCTAACTGTTTTCCACTTAACGAGCGGGCGGGGTGACGGTCTGGGCCTACTAAACCGGCTAGGCGAACAATACTGATATCAACCTTACCTCGCTTAGACAATAAATAGTTAGTCACGTGGGCTTTGGCCGAGGCTGTTTGCGGCTGTGTAGTGCTAACTTCGGACACTACCTCGTTTGTTGCATCGCCGTAAACCGACGTGGTGCTGATAAACACGATATGCGCCACCTTTACGCTGATGGCTGCGTCTATCAACTGCAGCATATTGTTGGTGTATGACGCGAGATCTGTGTTTCTCCTGCCAGGGGGAATATTTAGCAACAAGGTAGCGTTTGGCAAATGGTTACAAAGCGCTGATGTATCTTCGCCCAGGGCATATTCAATTGCGGTGATACCTTGGTCTTGTAACGCGAGACGTTTCTGTTGGCTTCGAGTGGTGCCAACAATATTGACCTTGCCTGAAAGTGCGTTGCCCACATAGCTGGCTAACCAGCCGTAGCCACTAATTACTACATTTTGAGTCATCGATTAAATACCCCTTTGTTTAGGGCTTAAGAGTACATTAATTGGAGGGCGGTTGTCGTTAACTGTAAAAATGAAAAACCGACTGGGTTACAGTCGGTTTTCTAAGGTGAGTGGTTAGAGTTGCAAGTCGTTTCGTTTTGCGCGTTTAGTTAGCTAAATGCTCCAACTACATTTTCATTTCGTCGTTGTGGTCATGGTGATTGTCTTGATCAATATCTAGCAGGTTCAAGTCATCTAGCCCAGATATGGATGCCTGCATTTTGCCTTCGGCATAATCCGCTTTCTTCAGTACCTTACACAATGCATCGCCTTTTTCTTCTAGCGCAGCCGCTTGGCTTTCTAAGCGATATTCTAAATCTTCACCCCAGCGCTCCATCTTTTGCTCAAACTCAGACATATCACCGCCTTCCCACAACATTTGTGTTCCTACGGCAATAAGTATTCTACCCATAGACTCACTGATTAAAGACTCAATTTGCGCTTCGAATTCTTGCTCCCAGCTTTCGTCAAACCAACCTGGCTCATCGAATTTAGTTGAATCAACGCGAATATTGCCTGCGTCATCATAGAATGAAGTGTTTAGTTTGGTTTCAAGTGAGTCGAACAGTTCACGAAAATCGTCACCCATTTGATCGCCGCCTAACAGTTCAGTAAATACTTCAGTCACTGCCACGTTGGCAATTTGCAGCCCTTCACTGGCGATATTCAAGGTCATAGGGATGGCGATATCAATGTTGTTGTAATATTCACTTACCCAGCGCTGTTGTTCGCTGTCAAGCGATACTGGTTCGCCGTTAATGGTCATATTGTGATGGGAGTCAATCGTCATCACTGAGCCATTGTCCATCTGTACCGTTAGGTCACCTTGGTAATATTGAATATGACCATCAAGCTCCATGTCACAACTGTTGTTTTGAAAGCTGCTGTCATGCGCAAATGCGTGGCCGCTCATTAAAGCACTGGTAAGGGCAACTGAAAGTAATAGTTTCTTAGACATTGTTCATTCCTTAATTTACGTGTGACGCGTTAACGAAAGTGCTCGAAGCAAACTGCAATGCGTTGTAGTGTCACTGTCAGATAGACGCTAACGATACTCGCTGTTATACCTAAGGTAGAGCAATGGCCTTGCCAATATTTAAAGTCTATATCTTTCAAATGGTTAGTAATATTTGATGATTTCTTTATGCTCTGCTAAATACACTATTTAGTGAGATTACCAACTAATTAGTAGTTTTGACTAAGATCAATTAATACCAATAGCGGTACATTTAAGCCAATCCAAGCATGGTTAAATCTTATTTATTGGTGCATAATACCGCCAATATTTTTAAGGGGTTATCACAATGGCTGATTGGATTAATGCAATTATGTTTGGTGTTGCGCTAATTGCCTTTACGCTAGGGCTAAGCAGCATCGTTATGGGCTTTATGACTGCTAAAGCAGGTGCTGAAGGTATGCAGGAAAAAATCGAGTACGGTTTTTTTGGCGTTACTGGTTTAGTACTTTGCTTACTGATGGCCTACGCATTGGCTTAAGCGATAAGCATTAAAAAAACCGGCTATCTCAGCCGGTTTTTTTCGTCTTGAACAAGTCTTTATTCATCACTGCCTTATCGATTAGGTTCGCTCTTCTCCTGAGCATCCTCAGGCGCATTGTCGCTTTCGGGACTATTTCTATAAGCGCTTTGTTCGCGATGGGCAAGCAGCGACAAATGTCCATCACGTTGATAAGCACGTAAATCGAACAAATCCAGCATAGCCATAACGTGGTCGAAAATATCCGCCTGTACTTTTTCGTACCTCACCCATTCCTTTTGTGCACTGAAGCAGTAAATTTCTAAAGGTAAACCAAGCTCATTAGGCGGTAGCTGCCTAACCATTAGGGTCAGTTCTTGGTTTATATCCGGGTGCTTGCGCAAGTATGCCTCTAAATAAGCTCTAAAAGTGCCGATGTTGGTAAGGCGACGGCTGTTTAGCAGATCCGACTCATCAATGGAGTAATCTCGGTGATAAGCGCGGAGCTCATTTTTCTTCTTATCGATATATTCGTTGATATAGCGAATTTTCGAAAAGCGCTCTAGCATATCGTTGTCACAAAGCTTAATAGAGTGCACATCAATATAAATGGCGCGCTTAATTCTGCGTCCGCCAGACTCTTGCATACCGCGCCAGTTCTTAACTGCTTCTGTAGTAAGGCTGTAAGTCGGCAGCGTAGAAATGGTTTTATCCCAGTTCTGTACTTTGACGTTGGTAAGGCCTATCTCGAGTATTTCACCATCTACTTCATACTTAGGCATGGCAATCCAGTCGCCCGTATTAAACATGCGGTTAGCGGCTATTTGAATGCCGGCAACAAAGCCCAGAATGGTGTCTCTGAATATCAATAGTAAAACAGCGGCAATGGCGGTTAAGCCAGACACAATAAGTAGCGGGCTTCTGTCTACAATTAAAGAGATACTTAATAGTATGGTGACAATAGCAAATGCCAATTTGGTAACTTGAATAAAGCCAGTGATAGGTGCGCGTTTAGCAAGCGCTGAGGCGTTATAAACGTCTTCCACTGTGCTCAACATGGCATATAAGGCAAGAAGGCCGCTATATAGCATGTATAGCTGAGCGCTCTTTATCACCATACCGTGCATCACGGCTTCATCGCTAATAAGTACCGGTGTGGTTAAGTAAATAAACAGGGCAGGAAACAGGTGCATTAAGCGACGGAAAAATCCGTGCTGCTGCAAGGCGTTGTCCCAGAGGTTATTGGATTTGTATACCCAACTGGCTATCTGGGGGCGCACCAATAGCCTTGCGATAATATAGATTACCGCCGACACCACTAAAATACTACTTAGTGCGATGACGTTATACAGCGGATCTTCAGTAGTAAGATTCGGGAAAATATCATTAACTATGTGAATAAAGTTATCGCGTACTGAAGCACTGACTTCCATTAATTACGACTCCAACATTTTCTTTATACGGTTGTCTTTATTTTCCCATAGACCGTTCAACCAGTTTTGGAAATAAAGACGAAACTCAGACTCAGTGCGTTCTGAATGCTGTTGTAATTCAGGTACCGGCGTAACGTTCACATCGATCACGATTTTTGTCATCTGACCGCTAAGCATTGCCATCATAGGATGACGCTTATTTTCCGGGTAAAGCAGCGAGATATCTAACACGTTGGTAAATAATTCGCCCATAGCTGAGAGCGTAAAGGAAACGCCGCCGGCTTTGGGGGGCAGGAGGTTTTCATAGGGACTTTGCTTTGACAGATGCTTCAATGAAGTAAATCGAGTTCCCTCTACAAAGTTAATGACCGTTGTGGGCACCGTTCTAAACTTCTCACAATACGCTTTGGTGGTTTCGAGATCCTTTCCTTTTTTCTCTGGGTGCTTTTCTAAATACGCACGGGTGTATCTGTGCATAAACGGCATATCAAGTGCCCAGGCACCCAGTCCGACAAATGGCAGCCAAATAAGCTCTTTCTTAAGGAAAAATTTGGGTGCAGGAATGCGGTTCGTTGCGAATTCAATGAGCAGAATAATGTCGAGGTAGCTTAAATGATTGGCAATAATCAGATACCAACGGTCTTTTGACAGTTCGCCGTGTACCGAACACTCAATATCGACGCGGTTAAACAAGCGTATCATGAGAACGCTGACCCGTCCGAAGCTAAACATTAGCCCGTGCATCACTTTATTCCATGCCGTTCTTATCTTTCCGTTAGGCATAATAAGTTTTACCAAACCCAGTAAGATAATTAAGCCTCCCCACAACGCAAGATTGAGGATTTGTAGTGAAGTATGTAATACGAAAATAAAAGGAGCGAGTACTGCGCGAATCATAATGGTTTCTGTGTTGCGTTTAGTGAATCTAAAAGTTGATCTTTGGCATGCCAGCGTTCATTCAACCACGTCTGAAAACGGGCTCGAACTTGCGGATCATCAAAATAATTGTCGCTGAAAATGCCGTTTTCCATAATGTCTTTGATGGGCATTACGTTGATATTCACACGAATATCACGAACCTTACCACTAACGAAGTCCCAGAAAGACGGTACGCCGTTCGGATAATCAATTGTGACATCAATAAGCTTATGCAAATGATCGCCCATCGCAGATAAAACGAATGCAATGCCGCCTGCTTTAGGCTTAAGTAAATGAGAGAAAGGCGAGGCCTGCTTGTCGTGCTTGGCTTGCGTAAAGCGGGTGCCTTCAACAAAATTCATAATACTTACAGGCTTATTCCTAAATTTCTCACACGCTTGACGCGTGGTTTCCATATCCTTTCCTTTCAAATGCGGGTTTTTAGCCAAAAATGATTTGGAATACCGGCGCATAAATGGAAAATCGAGTGCCCACCAAGCCAGACCTAAAATGGGAACATAGATAAGCTCTTTTTTGAGGAAAAATTTCAAAAATGGGATTCTTCGGTTAAATACACGTTGAAGAACTAAGATATCGACCCAAGATTGATGGTTAGCAACAACGAGATACCAATCATCTCGAGTGAGTTTTTCTAGTCCGTTTATTTGCCATTTGGTGCGTCCGCTGATGCGCTGATTCAGGTTATTAACGCCGATCCACGCAGTCGCGCATGCGTCGAGTAAATAAGAAATGAATCGTCGCCACGGCGCAATAGGTATAAGTTTAAAAATAGCCAATATGAAAATAGGCGTTGACCACACTACCGTATTGACGAAATAGCAGATGACCGAAATAGTGCCAACAATATGATGCAACAGTGCTTTTACCATTGTACTTACCTCAAAAATTAGGCGCTTAGTGTAAACGAACTTGATCTAAAATCCGATAGAGCCTTTACTGATTCCACAATAAAGGTGCAAATTTACGTATTTAAGGAGCTGAAATGGAGCTTATTGGCGAAAATAGAGCATTCGGGGGACGGCATTTACGCTATACCCATAAAGCTGAAACAACACAATGCGATATGACCTTCGCAATTTTTCTTCCCCCTTTCGCCTCGAAAGAAAAGCCAGTGCCCGTGCTTTACTGGCTGTCAGGGCTGACATGTACCGACCAGAACTTTATGCAAAAAGCCGGTGCAATGAAGCTAGCGGCGGAATTAGGTATGGCTATTGTAGCGCCCGATACATCTCCCCGTGGCGAAAACGTTCCAGATGACGAAGAAGGATCTTATGACTTTGGCCTTGGGGCAGGCTTCTACGTTGACGCTACGCAGGCGCCGTGGGATAAGCATTACAAAATGTATAGCTATATTGTGAACGAGCTACCTGCGCTTATTGAAAGCGAGTTCCCTGTAACCAAAGAGCGCGCTATTAGCGGCCACTCAATGGGCGGACACGGTGCTTTAGTTATTGGCATGCGTAATCCTAATAAGTTTGTATCGGTATCGGCCTTTAGCCCTATCTCAAATCCTTCAGATTGTCCGTGGGGCGAGAAAGCCTTGGGTCGATACTTAGGCGATGACAAGGCGGCATGGCAGGATTACGACGCCTCGTTGCTATTAGCAAGCAAAACACACAGCGTACCTCTGCTAGTAGAGCAAGGGACAAAAGATGAGTTCTTGCACGAGCAGCTGAAACCTCAGTCTCTGGTTCATGCTGCGCAACAGTCAGATACGCAACTTACGCTTAACATGCATGAAGGTTACGATCATAGTTACTTCTTTATTGCATCATTTATTGAAGAGCACTTGGAGTTCCATGCAGGACACATGGGGCTAATTTAAGCGTAGAATACAAGCTGTAAAAAAGCCGGATCGTACTCCGGCTTTTTTGTTTATGGCTGATGAGGCTTTACTTAAGCTTTTGCGCTAAAGTTATAAATTCAGGTATGGCAACGGGGCGCTGATATAAGTAACCCTGTCCATAAGCACACCGATGATTTTGCAAAAACTGTTGCTGCTGTTGGGTTTCAATACCTTCTGCAATAATCTTAATGTTTAAGTTGCTCGCCAGTCCAAGAATAGCCTGAACGATAGCTTGGTCGTCGGTGTTTTTCTCAAGTTCACTGACAAAGGAACGGTCAATCTTAAGCTCATCGATAGGCAGTTTCTTCAGATACACCAGTGAACTAAAACCAGTACCGAAATCGTCAATCGACACGGTGATCCCCATTGCTCGAAGCTCGTTGAGTAATACTGAAACGGTATCCAAGCTTTCCACAAACACGCTTTCGGTTAACTCGATAGATAAGTTTGAGCCGGGGAGTTGGTGATCTTCCAATGCGTTTTTAATTTGGTTTAGTAGTGCTAAATCTGACACTTGGCGGCCAGAGATATTAATGGCCAACCTAATGTCTAAATTAGAAGCCTTTAACGCTTCTATAGCATCACAAGCTTCATTGATAAGCCACTCGCCGAAAGGGAAAATGAGTTCACTTTTTTCAGCAAGAGGAATGAACACTTCTGGGGAAATAAACTTACCTTCCGGCGTTATCCATCTTGCCAATGCCTCGCATTTAACAATTTTGCCAGTCTCTAAATCGACAATAGGCTGCAAAAAGAGTTTGAGTTCATTGTTTTCGATGGCAGAACGTAGCTGACTCTCAAGCTCGCTAATTGCATGATGTTGTTTGTGTAGTTCTTCACTGTAGGTAAGTACCACATTGCGACCTTGGTATTTAGCGGCCTGCAAGGCGATGTCAGCACACTGTAGAAGTGATTCGGTTGACGGGCAGTGTCGGGGAAAGTTCGCTTCGCCAATATTTATGCCTAAATTCGGCTCGCTGCCATTGAGAACGGTATAGGTTTGAGTGAGCTTTTTGACTAGCTGCTCAATATACTCGGCACTGATAAGTTCGTTAAAGGTATCTTCACGTTTCACCAATGCAAACTCATTGCTGCCTATTCTCGCTATAAACCCGCTGTTGCCGACAAAGGTCTGCAGTCGCAGTGCGAACGATTTAAGGATCTCGTCACCCGACTGATAGCTAAGTGATTCATTTATCTTCTTAAAGTCGCATATATCTATGATGAACAACTTGAATGCGATTTCTTCCTGAACCAGTCTTCTTACTGTATCGGTAAACAAATTGCGATTGGCTACCTTTGTTAACGAGTCCATTCCACTGGCAGTTAATACGCTCTCTTCTTTATTGTGGATATGGGTAATATCGGTAAGTAGGTAAACCCAATGGGTTAACTCATCCCCTTGTAATACAGGGTGAATGGTAACCTGAAGCCACACACCATAATCGTCAACAGGTTGCCAATAAAGCTCCCCTTGCCAGGGGGCTTTTCGCTGCACCAGTGCGGGAAGAAACGTTGCCGGCGCATCAATATCAGTAAGAAGCTCGTTGACGCGAATAGAGCTTGGCGTCGTGCTATTACACAGCAGCAATCTATGAGACGCTTTGTTGTCCAATATCAATCCGCCTTTGTCGTCTAAAATGACAACGCCGGTTTCCAGGTTGTGAATAGCTTGCTGAATGGGCGGAACGAGCTTTTGAAGTCGGGTGTTCTTGCGTAAAACACCATTTAATTTGTGCCTAATATACTCATGCTGACCTACAATTTCGTGATGGCTTAGCAATAATTCCCGCGCGGCTTGCAGCGTTTTACGTTTTTCGTCAAATTGCTCTTCTACGTTTTTAACGACCAGATAGCGAGAACCCGATTCGCTATTAATTGCCAATGCTTCTAAGCGAAGTACTTGGCTCTCATTGTGCTCCGTCCAAAAGCCAGATGAAAGCGTAAATGACGTTTCGCCTTTCCATACCTCGTCGGCATCGAGAAAAAAGTCGTCTAAAAAAATGGAGGGGATATGCTTCTTTTGCAGTTTGTTGTTTTCGTCAATCGTCACAACATTTGCTAGCCATGGAAGTTCTGGCGTTAAGCATTCAATGTCGCTTTCGGAGTTACACCTAAATAGCGCGCAGTTAGTAATGCCTAATGCATTTAATAAATGAATATCCATGGCAATCTCCTACCAAAACGCAATTGTACTGAATAAATTCTCTACATTTTCACCGGTCTTTGCGCTGGTCTTCGTTAGTGAAGCGAATTTTTGAGCGTAAGAATTGAGTTCTTCCTCACTCCAGTGCCAACTTGTGGGGAGATCGGTTTTATTTACAACAAAAAATGCGGGGATATCGGGGTAGTGTTCGCGTGCGAGTTCTAGAATTTCCATGCCTTCAAGCAAGGATTGAGACCGAGTTTGGTCAACTACAATAATGTAGGCGCTTGCGCCGCGAAGGTAGCGAGGGTTGAAGCCACAGTATCTGTCGATACCTTCTAAATCCCAAAGTAGAAGCTGAACGCCGCGTCCGTCTTTATTGACTTGTTTCTTGTCTATTTTTACGCCAATAGTGGTCTTGTATTTTTCGGAGAAAATACCTTCAACGAACTGTTTTATCAGGCTTGTTTTGCCAACACCAGTGGGCCCTAAAATACATACTTTTTTCTGTATCACTGCAAAGCTTCCTTACTGCTGCTCACTGGATATTAAAACGTTTAACATGACTGAACGCCCCATTGATGCTTTCTGCAATGGTAGCTCTCCTAAGCTTACAGGTATAAGAATATCACTTTCTACGCCAAGTGAAATTAATGAATTCACAACATTCTCTGCTCGTTTTTGACTCAATGCGCGATTTCGTGCGCTTGAGCCTGAATTATCACTGGCACCCATTACAACAATACTGACAACAGTTTTTGTCTTGTCAGCAAGGGTTAACAATTGTTTTATGTCGTTTGCCAGAGGTTCTAATTTTGCTAACTGTACTTCAGAAAGCGCTTCTTGGTTAGTAGCAAAAAGTACATTTTGTGAGGAAACCTTATTAACTAGTCGGTTCAATGCGGCCTTCTGGAGCTCAGCATTGTCAATTTGATAGGCTGCTTTGACGTTTAGCGCGGTGGTATCAACGTTAACTGTCGAAATACCAGGAATAGCGTTTATTTGCTGAGTAAAGTTAATTGCGGTTGGGGTGAATACGGTTCCTGAAATAATAAAGCTATGGTCATCACCTTTTTTAATTAATAGGCTTTCTGATTCGCTGAGTGGATAGTCGCTCACGAGCTTTTCAAGTTTGCGTTCAACCACACTTGGTTTTAAAGAAACAAAGGGTTCTTCAATAACAGTAACTCTTTCTGCATCGATGTTATTATCGCTAAACCATTGTTCGATGCTGGTAGCGACTGGGTCGCGAAGGACTTTAGCGTGCACATTCCCATTGGAAACATAAGTATCAGTTACTATGATGCCAGGTGGAGGGGGAAGCTCGTGCAAGTCGCTTTTTAAGATGCTTAACGACAAACGCATAAAAGACAGCACTGCAAGTGCGAAAAAAATCACCAGAAGCACTAGTGCACCTATTAATCGGTTTGATTTTTTTCCTTCACCCTCTTTTCTTTCGCTTATTAAGCAGTCTGAAAGAATGGTTTCGCAACCGTCGAAGGGCGCATTGTCACCTTCATAAGTGAGCAACGGTTGTTGATAGAACTGATGAAAGTCTTCCAACGCCTGTTGAAGTTTTCCGCGTACCTCTGGAGGAATACTGCCCGTAACCGCAGCAACAAGCAGCGCTTGTGGCCCAATTTTTATTAGCAGCGTAAAGTCTTCCGTTTTTATCTCGCCGAGCTCGTTTTCTGACTCGGTACTGGTAACGCCAAACGCATCTGCCACAAAGTCATTAATGGCCACTAGCATTGACGAAATTAAGTCTGCGTCTTTTTCTTTATCAGGATCTGAAGAAATGCTGTGAAGTAGCGTGCCGGTCTCTCGATGAATGACCAGCAGCTGTTGGACTTGGTATTGGTAAATTTGAGATGCGACAAATTCAGAATACCTGACTCCGGACTGCCAAGCTTTGAATCGCCAAGATACGCTTTTGGGACTTAAGCTGTTTTCGATAAGCGCGTTAGTGCGCTCGACAAACTCAACAAGAAATGAAGATACCGCCTTTCTTACAAGCGTGCCAACCAAGGGATAAAGTGTACCAACAATCTTGTCGCTATTAGCATCTATAGAGCGGTGAAGCGACTTCTCTACAAGAGGAACAAGTACTTTGTTAACTGAGCCGTCCTTCGTTTCGCGTTCAAAGAGCGCTTCAGAAACGACGTTTGTCACGATGCCTTTCGCATCGCGATTCAACTTTTCTTGAACGAACTTGTCGTCCCTTCCAATGAGTAGCTCTCTGACTTTGTCTAGAGAGTTGTCAGATAGCTCCGACGGCGGCACTTTTTCAGTCATTAATTAATGATCTGTAGCGAGGTTGGTGGCCATAGTCGAAAGTAAGTTTGCCAACGTTTTTCTATCGGTTTTACTTTCTGAAAGCTCACTGGTTACCTGCTGAAGCTTCTCTAGCAGCTCTTGGTGACGCTTACTAAATAAATTATCAAGCGACTCTAGTTCTTTAACCACATGAGCTTCCAATGCATCGTTGTCATTCTTTGCAGCAGTTTCCGCTATCTCCAATTCACTTTGCAATTTGTCAGTGGTGTTTTGAAGTTGCTCTTGCACGTTACTGTGGTTGTCGTTAGCACTGGCCAACTGATTCGATAATTCTGTGATCTGTTGGTCAATAAGCTTACGTATATCGTTAAACTGATTATCAAGATGCGTATTCAGTTTAGAGAAGCTGTCGTTAACCCGTGACTCCAACGCAGAAAGATCTGCACGGAATGCACGGTTTGTTTGACCAAACAAAATTTCTCTAAGTTGAGCAAGTTCGTCTGCTGGTTTGGGCGCGCCTTCAGTTTGAGTTACGTCTTGCGCTTGCTGATCCTTCGGCTTCTTGTCCGCCATAAAATGTCTCCGGAAGGCGCAGTTCTTTGCGTTGAACACGCTAATGAGCTGCAATCACATTTTTGTCTGTGCTAATAATTATGGTTATTACTTTATACAATAGCCGCTAATCGTGAACTTTGAAATACGCTAAAAGCATAATAGTGGCAAATACCTACAAAAATCCTTATACAAAAAACGTTATCTTTTCAGTAAGTTGACTAATCTATGAAGATTTACTTATGCGTTCTACGATTTGAGCTGTTTTTTAAGGCTGGAATAGGCCTATCAAATAATGGCAAGCGACATTGTTTTTTTATTGAACATAGGTACTATACGCCGCTCGCGCGTACGCGAGGTATATAAGTAATAACTGTGTCTGAGGTTCCTGTCGTGTCTATCACTCCGCTAAATCGTAAATTCTCTGTCGCTCCAATGCTGGATTGGACAGACCGCCATTGTCGCTACTTTTTACGATTAATGTCTAAGCACACACTTCTCTATACAGAAATGGTAACCACAGGCGCGATCATTTACGGCAAGGGTGACTATCTGGGTTACAACCAAGAGGAACACCCTGTTGCTGTTCAACTGGGCGGAAGCGAGCCGTCTGACATGGCCAAGTGTGCAGAGCTATCACAAGCGCGCGGTTATGATGAAGTTAACATAAACGTAGGTTGTCCAAGTGATCGAGTTAAGAACGGTAGCTTCGGTGCCTGCTTGATGGCTCAGCCAGAGGTGGTAGCAAGTTGTGTCAAAGCCATGCAGGCTGCGGTAGATATTCCCGTTACGGTAAAGTGCCGTATTGGCATTGATGATATGGACGAAGATGAAGACTTCGCTCGTTTCATCGATACCGTGGCAGATGCCGGATGCGATACCTTTATTGTTCACGCAAGGAAAGCGTGGCTACAGGGATTGAGCCCAAAAGAAAATCGCGAAATTCCGCCGTTAAACTATCCGCGGGTTCATAGACTGAAACAGGCTCGCCCTGAATTATCTATTAGCATCAATGGTGGGGTTAAAACGCTAGGGGAAACCCAGCAACAGCTAGAACTTGTTGATGGCGTTATGGTAGGGCGTGAGGTTTACGCCAATCCTTACATTATGGCTACCGTAGATAAAGAGATTTTCGGAGACACTGAAGCTCAGAGCATGTCACGCCGAGAAATTGTGCTGAAAATGCAGCAGTATATTGAACGCCAAGACGATCCCTATTTCAAACCCTGGCATGCAGCTCGGCATATTTTGGGTCTTTATCAAGGGCAAGCGGGTGGACGTATTTGGCGTAGATACTTAAGCCAAAATGGAACAGGAAAAAATCCAGATCCCAATCTGCTGCTAAATGCGCTAGACGCTGTAGAAAGTGCACAAAAGGAAGTCGCTGCGTTTAATAGTCAAAAAGACTAACGATTTAGTAATTTTGACCAAAGTTTAATATTTGTTCAATTCTTATAAGCTCGCTGTCTCGCGAGCTTTTTTATTTAAATTTATATATATCAATTCCTTAACTGTTTTTAAAGGAGTTGGCACAGCTCTCGCAATCCTCTAAGTATCGCAACAACGGCGTGTTGTTGCACTGACTAACTTCAGAGGGAAATTATGAAAACTTCACTAATCGCAGCAACTTTACTGACAGCAAGCATGGCAAGCAGCGTAGCAAATGCAGAAGAGTCAGTGCTTCAAACGTTTTTAACTAATGTGGTTTCAAACGCAGTGGCTACCACATCACAGGAAATTAAGGCTGACGTATACCAAGCAGTAGCAAACGCAACGTATCACTTTGAGCTAAGCCCACAAGAAGTGCGCGGAAGTGGTAAAGTCAGCGTGACTGATTTAGTTGTTGCTACCCCGTCTGAAGGTAGTTCTACAGAACAAGATGCCGACTAATTCGATATTGGTATATAGCAAAAGCGCCGAAAGGCGCTTTTTTTGTGCGTGTAGCACAGTGACTTAGACATTAAAAACGCAAAAAACAGGGTTGGTCAAATTAACAAATCTATTGGTTAAATACGCTAAAAAATTGTATTTGGTTGCTTGGTGAACAGTTGGTAATTTCCGGAATTAAATTAAAGTCCTTTTAAAACAGTGCTTTAAATAAATGGCACGGTGATTGTAATAGTTAGAGTGTTGAGGAGAACTCAGTCAGCGGTAACCAGCGGTCAGCGTAACTAAGAATAAGTGCTGGAAACCACAACACTACTTTTAACGGAGAAATAATCATGGGTATGTTTTCGCGCATTAACGATATTGTTCAAGCAAACATCAACGCAATGTTAGATAAAGCGGAAGATCCTGAAAAAATCATTCGTTTGATTATTCAAGAAATGGAAGAAACCTTAGTTGAGGTTCGCACTGATGCAGCGCGCTTTATTGCTCAGCAGAAAACCCTTGCACGCCATATGGCATCAGCAAACAAAGAAGTGGAAGGGTGGCAGCACAAAGCACAGATCGCAATGAATAATGACAAAGAGTCATTGGCTAAAGCCGCACTAATCGAAAAACAAAAGTATGTTGCAAAGCTAGCTTCTCTTGAAGAACAAGAAGCGCATATTGCAGAAAGTATCGAAAAAATCCAAGGCGATACTGCGCGTCTGAACAGTAAGTTAGCCGAAGCAAAAGCCAAGCAAAAAACGCTGGTTCAACGCAAGCATTCAGCGCAAACACGCTTAAAAGTGAAGCAAGCTGATCACGAAGGAAAAATTGATGATGCCATGATGCGCTTTGAAAGTTACGAGCAGCGCATAGATCATCTAGAAGCGCAAGTTGATGCGTACGACCTAACAAAGTCGAATGAAGCGACGTCACTGCAGGCCGAGTTCGATGCAATGGAAGCAGATGAAGCTATCGAAAAGGAATTGGCTGAACTTAAGAAGAAGAAGGTCGCGTAGGCGACCTTGAGAGCCGCAGCCCGCATTGTAGATATCGAAGTAAGCATTTTTGGAGAAGATGATGAAAGTACCATCACAAAAACGAATTTATAGAGACCTTGATTCTGGAATCATTTCAGGTGTGTGTGCAGGAGTTGCACGTTATTTTGATATAGATGCAGTATGGGTTAGAGCCGCAGCTGTAGCAGGCTTGTTCATCGCTACGCCTATTACGCTAGTGGCTTATATTGCAGCCGTTATCTTATTACCGAGATTAGTGTAATGAAAAACTTTCTGATTGCATTGGTCATCGCCATTATTTTGGTGAATTGTTTAGGCAGCTTAGTAGATAGCTGGTTGGGTATGCACCTAATCATGTCAGATGAATTGCTAAGTCCTTGGGAAAACGTAGCAGTGTTATCGCTAGTCGGCGTAGTCCTCGCTATCGTTGGTTTCGTTGTTGCTGTAAGCGTTATGGGCACAATTCTTTTAGCGCTAGGCGCAGGATTTTTAGCATTGTTAGTGGTGGGAGTAAGTGCATTTTGGCCAATTATATTTATCGCGATAGCGCTATATGCTTTGAAAAATCGAAACTCTGCCGCTTATAAGCAGCAAAATGACCGAAATATGCACCATAATGTATAATCATCATAATTTTATTTAAGTTGTGTTAACGTAGTAAAAGATGGTGATATAAAGACGACCGTCACAAAGGTTTCGCATTTTTCACATAGTATTAAGACTACAAATAGCTGACCTCCGTCGGCTATTTGTTATTTAAAAGGAAGGTTGGTGTTATATGAGACAATCTATTAACTCAAAACGGATAGCGATTGTCGCTGTAGTGATAGTTTTACTTTTCTGGCTAATAGGATGGTATTGGAGCTTATCTCCAGACACGTTTGATGTTAGACAACGTTTAAAGCAAAACTCGCCTGTTGAGAATCCAACTAATATTGCGGGTTACACATTAACAACAACCATGATTGATGTGTCGGAAACCTTACTTGATAAGCCTGGTGGATATCTTTCTAACGACATTACGCCTCCTGGCATCTTTTTAGATAACATGCCCGCATGGGAATTCGGTGCGCTGGAAATGGTGCGAGACCTTGCACTCTCTATGCGTAAAGACTTCAGCCGCTCTCAATCCCAATCTATTGAAAATCCATACCTTACAAAAGCTCACCCTAAGTTTAATATGGATCACAAAAGCTGGGCGTTGCCTTCTTCTGAATCGAGTTACTCTGACGGTATAGAGCTTCTAAAAAAATACCGTGACGAGCTAGCGAATACCCGAAACACTGACAGCCAGTTTTATACTCGCGCAGACAACTTGCGCGAATGGTTGAAACAGGTAGAAAAACGGTTGGGCAGTTATTCACAAAGACTTAGTGCCAGCGTAGGATCGGCTAGATTGAACACTGACCTGGCGGGTGACTCGAATGCAAAGCAGTCTTCTCCTGTAGCCAGCCAGCGTGTAGTTAAAACGAGTTGGTGGAAACTAGACGATAATTTCTATGAGGCACGCGGTGCTACGTGGGCTTTACTTCACTTTCTAAAAGCCGTGGAAATTGAATTTTACGACGTATTGGAAGATAAGAATGCATTGGTTAGTCTTCAGCAAATTATTCGTGAACTGGAAGCGACACAGCAGTCGGTATTCAGTCCAATGATTTTAAATGGTAGTGGATTTGGCATGTTAGCGAACCATTCTTTGGTAATGGCAAACTATATTTCTCGTGCAAACGCTGCTTTAATTGAACTTTCAGAACTTCTTAATCAAGGATAATTAATGAAAAAGGGTCTTATAGCTGCCGCATTGGGATGCGCATTAGTTTCAGTTTCATCTCATGCAGACACTATCGCAGGCGTATATGTTGGAGCCCAAGTATGGCAAACCGACACGCAGGGCGGTTTTGCTGATAGCAACAACACCGCTGACTTTAACTTTGATGATGAGACCAATACGGCGCTATACATTGCCTTTGAGCATCCGGTACCGTTTTTACCTAACGTAAAAGTAAATCACACGACATTAGATAACTCGGGCACCACAACGCTTCAGTCTGAATTCACTTTCGACGGCGAACTGTTTACTGAAAGTACCACGGTTAATACAGATGTAGAGCTTGATGCTACAGATTTCATTTTGTACTACGAGTTATTTGATAACGATCTAGTGAGCTTTGACTTAGGTGTTAATGCGAAGTACATCGACGGCGCACTGTTCGTTGTGGATAGAGCGAGTGACACAAGCGGATCTGCAGAGTTCTCTGGTATTGTTCCAATGGCCTACTCAAAGGTTCAGCTAGGTTTACCGTTTACTGGTTTATCAGCATACTTTGAAGGAAGCTATTTGTCGTTCGACGACCATGAGCTTAGCGATTATCAAGCTGCAATTCAGTACTCGTTTATTGAAAGTTTAGCGGTTGATATGACGCTTCAGGTGGGTTACAGAAATGTAACGGTAGATATTGAAGACCTTGATGATGTGTACGCTGATATGGAATTCGATGGTGTATTCGCAGGGCTAGAACTTCACTTCTAAGCCTCAACTACGGATTTTAAAGGGCGGGGCTGCGATTGCAGCCTCGCCCTTTTTATTGCTTCTCGCCCAAATTCAATTGTGTTATTACCTATTCGCACAGTCATTAGCACTTTCAGTAATAAAAAAGTTTCATTTATTCTTTTCTCTTCTTGAAGAAAGCCGTTAGCCTTAGCGCCATTGATAAAAGGCTAAAAGACTATGTCACAAGATTCTAATTCGAACTCAGCGCCAGGCGCGGTATTAAACGAACAGCAGTGGAATGCAATAACGCAAGCCATTGCAGGCTTAAATCGTGATCAACTTACTTGGGTAAGTGGTTATGCTGCGGGCATGGCTGCTGCACAAGGTGGTTCGGTTGCACCAATGATGCAAGGCACTCCTGCAGTAGCGGGTGACGCGCCAACGCTTACTATTTTGTACGGTTCACAAACCGGTAATGCAAAAGGTGTTGCAGCGCAGTGTCAAGCGAAAGCAGAAGAAGCGGGCTTTAATAGCAAGCTGGTTAGCATGGCAGATTACAAGCCACGTAACTTGAAAGCAGAAACTCACGTTGCGGTATTTGTTAGTACCCATGGTGAAGGTGATGCACCAGACGATGCTATTGAGCTACATGAATTCTTGGCTGGCAAAAAAGCCCCGAAGCTTGCTGATACCAAATACGCAGTTTTGGGTTTAGGTGACAGTAGTTACGAGTTTTTCTGCCAAACGGGTAAAGACTTTGATGAACGCTTAGGTAAGCTTGGCGGTAAAGCGATTGTAGAGCGTCTGGACTGCGACGTTGATTATGAAGCGGAAGCCGAAGCATGGCTGAGCAAGCTCATCGACTCGCTAAAAGACGATTTTAGTGCAGCTCCGCAAGCAGCGGTAGCGGCGCAAACTGGCGCGGCAGTGCAGGGTGTAGCAGCGCAAACTTACACCAAGAAAGCGCCGTTTAAAGCGACCTTAATTGACGCACAAAAAATCACAGGTCGTGATTCTGTTAAAGATATACGCCATATTGAAATAAGCCTTGAAGATAGCGGAATTACCTATAAGCCAGGTGATGCGCTTGGTGTATGGTTTAAAAATGCAGCATCTCTAGTGTCAGAGCTTATTAGTATCTTGTCATTAAACGGCAATACAGAAGTGTCTGTGGCTGACGCGACCATGTCACTCACCGAAGCATTAACGTCGAAGCTTGAATTAACCTTAAGTTACCCTAATTTCATTAAGTCATATCAAGAGGCGACAGGCTCTGAATCATTGGCTACATTGATGGAAGATAAAGCGCAGCTGCGTACCTACATGGCCGAACGTCAAATTATTGATATTGTGCGCGACCATCCGGGTAAGTTGTCTGAACAACAGCTTGTAGATGCTTTGCGACCGCTAACGCCTCGCTTGTACTCGATAGCATCAAGCCAAGCCGAAGTGGAAGAAGAAGTACATTTAACCGTAGCTCACGTTGACTATGAAGCGTTTGGACATCGTCATCAAGGCGGCGCATCTGGCTTTTTGTGTGAATATCTAGAAGAAAATGGCGACGTAGAAGTGTTCGTAGAAAGTAACGATAACTTCCGTTTGCCCGCTGATCCAAATACGCCAGTGATCATGGTCGGCCCGGGTACGGGTATTGCACCGTTTAGATCGTTCATGCAAGAGCGTGACGTACAAGGTGCTGAAGGCAAAAACTGGTTGTTCTTTGGCAACCCACATTTCACGCAAGATTTTCTATATCAAGTGGAATGGCAAGGCTACGTTAAAGAAGGCCTGCTAGACAAAATTACGCTGGCATTTTCTCGTGACCAAGAAGAAAAAGTATATGTTCAGCACCGTTTACTAGAAAACGGTAAAGAGGTGTATGAATGGCTAGAGCAGGGCGCACACTTCTATGTGTGTGGCGATGCAATGCACATGGCGAAAGATGTAGAGAACGCCCTAATTAGTATTGTGCAAGAGCACGGCGGTAAATCTGAAGCCGATGCAAAAGCCTATGTTGTAGAGTTACGTAAAGCGAAACGTTATCAGAAGGATGTCTATTAATGAGTAACGAAAAATCACCATTTATCGTTGAGGGCAAACTGGCTGACAACGAGCGTTTAAAGCGTGAAAGTAATAATTTGCGTGGCACCATCACTACCGATCTTAAAGATGATCTTACTGGTGGTTTCACCGCTGATAACTTCCAGCTTATTCGCTTTCACGGTATGTACCAACAAGACGATCGTGATATTCGCGCTGAGCGTGCAAAGCAGAAACTTGAGCCGCTTCACAATGTGATGTTGCGTGCCCGTTTACCTGGTGGTGTTATTACGCCTGACCAATGGTTAGCGATTGATAAGTTTGCAGCCGATCACACCATGTACGGCAGCATTCGTTTAACAACCCGTCAAACTTTCCAGTTTCACGGTGTGTTAAAGCCTAAGATTAAGTCCATGCACCAAATGCTAAACAAGGTAGGCATCGACTCTATTGCTACGGCAGGCGACGTAAACCGAAACGTACTATGTACGTCAAATCCGGTTGAATCTGAGCTTCACCTTCAGGCATTTGAATGGGCGAAGAAGATAAGTGAACACTTACTACCTAAAACCCGCGCGTATGCTGAAATTTGGTTAGACGGTGAAAAAGTTGAAACGACTGAAAAACCTGTAGAGCCTATTTTGGGTGATAACTATTTACCGCGTAAATTTAAAACGACGGTGGTTATTCCTCCGCAAAACGATGTAGATGTTCACGCGAATGATCTTAACTTTGTTGCGATTGCAGAGAACGGTCAATTAATTGGCTTCAACGTGCTTGTCGGTGGTGGTCTTGCGATGACCCATGGCGACAAGAGTACGTATCCACGAAAAGCGTCTGATTTCGGATTTATTCCGCTTGAAAACACGCTAGACGTTGCCGCAGCGGTTGTAACAACTCAGCGTGATTGGGGGAACCGTGTTAATCGTAAGAACGCGAAAACCAAATATACGTTAGAGCGTGTTGGGGTAGACAACTTTAAGGCTGAAGTTGAAAAACGCGCAGGCGTGACTTTCCAAGACAGCCGTGCGTATGAATTTACGGGACGTGGCGATCGCTTTGGCTGGGTTGAAGGTATTGACGGCAAATATCACCTGACCGTATTTATTGAGAATGGCCGTATTTTAGATTACCCAGGTAAAACGCTAAAAACAGGCTGTGCCGAAATTGCGAAGATCCACAAAGGTGATTTCCGCTTAACGGCAAACCAGAATTTGATTATTGCCGGTGTAGCGCCGCAAGACAAAGACAAAATTGAAGCATTAGCCCGCGAACATGGCTTAATAGCGCCATCGATTTCTAACCAGCGACTTGACTCAATGGCCTGTGTTGCATTGCCAACCTGTCCGTTAGCCATGGCAGAAGCTGAGCGCTACTTGCCAGATGCCGTTACGGAATTAGAAGGTTTGCTTGCCAAACACGGATTGGAAGAAGACAGCGTAATCTTCCGTGTAACAGGCTGCCCGAATGGCTGTGGTCGCGCGATGTTGTCTGAGGTTGGTTTAGTAGGTAAGGGCCCAGGCAAATACAATTTGCATTTGGGTGGAAACCGAGAAGGTACACGTATTCCACGTATGTATCGAGAAAACATAAGCGAACAGGAAATCATGGCAGAACTAGATTCACTGTTTGGCCAGTGGGCCAAAGCTCGTGAAGCGGGTGAAGCCTTTGGTGATTACGTTGTTCGCGCTGGTGTTGTAAAACCAGTAGTAGACTCCGCACGGGATTTCTATGACGAATAATACAGCGATTAAGCAGCAACCACTAACGCTTGATATCAGTAAGGAAGCCCTTGCTGATATCAATGAAACGTTAGAGAAAATGACAGCGCAGGAGCGAGTAGCTTGGGCGCTGGACAACTTGCCTGATACTCATATTGTGTCTTCAAGCTTTGGAGCACAATCGGCGGTTATGCTGCATATGCTTACCCAAGCACAACCGGATATTCCTGTTGTGCTTACCGACACAGGCTATCTTTTTCCTGAGACATATAAGTTTATTGATGAACTTGTAGAAAAGCTCAATTTAAATTTGCATGTGTACAGCGCAGAGATGTCTTCTGCGTGGCAGGAAGCGCGCTTTGGCAGACTTTGGGAACAAGGCATCGAAGGTATTGAGAAATACAATAAGATGAACAAAGTTGAGCCAATGCAGCGCGCCTTACGTGACCTGAAAGCAGGTACGTGGTTTGCAGGTTTGCGTAGAAGCCAATCAGATACCAGGGGAAAGCTTCCAGTTCTACAAAAAGTAGGGCAGCAGTTTAAACTTTACCCGATCATTGATTGGAGCAACAAAGACTTACATTACTACCTGAAAGATAACGACTTGTCTTATCATCCGCTTTGGGAGCAAGGGTATGTATCCATCGGTGATTGGCATACCACGCAGTCGCTCCAAGAAGGAATGAGTGAGCAAGACACGCGCTTCTTTGGTTTGAAACGCGAGTGTGGATTGCACGAATTTGGTGATGGTATTTAACTCACGTTAAATACCTCGCCTAACACCGACTTAATGCTGGTTAAATACGCTTCATTAGGCGATTTAGTCACTAATTTATACAGCTCACTGCCGACCGAAGTGAACTTGTAATACACCAAAGCAACCCCCGACGTTTTACTGGTTAATGAAATATTTTCATTTACGCATCGCCAGGTTACTTGCTGACCTTCATCGTATTCGGCGCTTTCAATTTCGCTGGTATAAATCAACTTCATCTCTTGTAAAGACAACAGATCAGGGTAACTCAACCCTACGTTGGCTAAGTTAATTTGCTCAGGAACAGGGCGTCTCAATAGTGAAAGCAAGCCTTTGCGTTTGTGATACCCCACAAGAATACGCGGGACCGCATCGTTATTTCTTCTACTCGCAACATTCACAGCCTTATTGAATACTTGTGCATCCCTATGCGTTAGCGTCTTTAATAGCTGCAATGTACGAAGGGAAAAACTGCCCGGGCGAGCCACCTCAACGGCAAAAATCTTTCCCCATAATTCCTGCATGGGCGGGCTGTAAATTTCCTCAGCCATCGTACTAAATGCGAAAAACCAGTCGGGATCAAGATTATCGCTAGTTTGTTCGTTGATCGTCACATTTAATGCTATATTTAATACAGCTTGAAGATTGCTCGCTTTTTGGGTTTCTAATATTTGTTTTCTTCTTTCTAGTGCATGCTTTTGCTTTTTAGGATCAGGGGACATCATAGAGGGGCTTATACCCACTCTGGCAAACCAGGAAAGCATGCGTTGGCGACTAGCATCGGTTTTCACTGCGTTGCTGGCCGCTTTTTCAGCCGCAGGCGATTCGGCTGTCACCTTTACAGTCTGCTCTTCCGTTTCCTGTGGTTTTTTTACCTCAGGGGAAAAGTGCTGGGATGTAATCTTCATAAATGCTTAAATGATCGAATGTAAAATGGCATGTAACATGAGAGCACTATTGCATTGCGTAACCCATTTATCAATGTAATCGTTGCCTTAATACAATGAGTAGCGCATTCTTGTTTTGTTTGTATCGAGGAAATGAGCGGTAATGTCGGCAATGGATTACGATAACGACGAATTAATTTTTTTAGATGATGATGGTTCAGTTGAAGAGCAAACCTTATTGGGCAAAGACTGGAACATTCTTATTGTCGATGACGATGAAGAGATTCACACCGTAACGCGTCTCGCGCTATCTGATCTCATCGTAAACGATCGCAAATTAAACTTCATCCACGCTTATTCAGCAAAACAAGCCAAAGAAATGCTGCACGAATATGGCAACAGCATTGCCATAATTTTACTTGATGTCGTTATGGAGACTGATGACGCGGGTTTTGATGTTGTTAAATACATCCGCGAAGACATGAAGTTAGTTGAACCTCGAATTATCTTACGTACGGGCCAGCCCGGCTACGCGCCTGAAGAGCAAGTCATTAAAGTTTACGATATCAATGACTATAAAACCAAAACAGAACTTACTCGCGCCAAATTACTAACTACTATCATTTCCTCACTACGCTCTTATCAGCAAATTGTAACGATTAGTCAAAGCCGTGCTGGTTTAGAAAAAATAATCACCTCTTCAGCCAACTTGTTTGAAGAACATTCGGTGAAAGAGTTTTGCGAAGGTGTAGTTACCCAAATCAGTTCGCTTATTGGTTTAGACTCCGAAGGTTTATTATGCGCGAGAGCGGGTTCTTTGCTAGATCGAGAGGACGAAGAGGTTTACGTGCTTGGCGCTGCGGGTGAGTATGCGAAATTTATAAACCAGCCTGTGTTCACGCTTAAAAACCTTGAAATTGAAGAAAACATTAGTCGGTGCCTACGTCTTAAAAAGCACATTTTTGAGCCCAGTTGCTCTGTGCTGTATATCAGCCGCGCTGGTTTTGAAGCTGCCGTATTTGTTCGACAAACCCACGAGATTAGTGAGCTAGACAAGCACTTACTTGAGGTTTTTCTATCCAGTATTTCTGTGGGATACGAAAACGTTAATCTTTTCCATGAATTAAGAAATGCGGCGTTCAGAGACTGGTTAACCCGTCTGCCAAACCGCAATGAGTTTATCAATATGCTCGATAAACCTCATTTGTTTGCCGGAGAAAACTATAGCGTAGCTCTTATCGACGTAAATCACTTTTCCGATATAAATGATGGTTTAGGGCAAGAAGTCGGCAACGAATTGTTGCGAGCTATAAGCGATCGCTTTCAATCTTCTTTCGATAGCATAGTGAAAAAAGGCCGCATAGGTGCTGATGTATTTGGTCTTATTGGTCCTGACGATTTGGTATGCCCCAAGTCCATTAACAACATTTTCCAATCTTCATTTCAGGTAGGTGATCACACCCTTCCGGTGAATATAACACTTGGATTGTGCAAGTTAGACAATAAACGCCACATCGGCATTGAGATTTTAAAGCGCACGAATATTGCGTTAAACCGTGCTAAGAAAAATCTAACAGATAACTTCGAATATTACGCCAAAGATATTGAAGATCAGACGACTTGGCGCCTAGATATGATTCGCCAACTCCGAAGTGACTTTGCAGCAAGAAAGCTGGAGCTGTGGTTTCAGCCGCAAGTGGACTTACTGAATGAAAAAGTTGTTGGCATGGAAGGCTTACTACGCTGGCCCAATGGTGAAGGGGGATATATTTCTCCCGCCGTATTTGTGCCACTAGCTGAGTATTCAGGCCTTATCGTTGATATCGGTGAATGGGTATTAGAAGAATCATGCCGTCGTCTTCAGGAATTGAAAGAAAAAGGCTACGGCCATCTAAGAGTTGCCGTTAACATCTCTATTCCGCAGTTCCGTGACAGGTTATTTGTAGAAAAAGTTAAGCAGGCACTATCTAACGCCAACTGCGACCCAAGCCTGTTAGAGCTAGAAATAACAGAAAGCGTGGTGATGGATGAGCCGCAAATTGTAATAGATGCATTGCGTTCGTTAAAAGAATTTGGGGTGAAAATAGCCATTGATGACTTTGGAACAGGCTTTTCCTCCATGAGTTATCTACAGCAGCTTCCGTTAGATCGATTGAAGGTCGATCGTTCTTTTGTCAAAGACATTAAACCGGGTGCAAGCGCAGTGCTTGCTGAGACCATTGTGACTTTGGGTAACAAGCTAGGCTTATTGACTATTGCCGAAGGCGTAGAAAAAAGAGAGCAGGCGAGTTACATGATAAAGCTTGGATGTGACGAAGCACAGGGCTACTTGTACGCGAAGCCTATGCCGTTCGATGCGCTTTTAGCGTTTCTTGAAGAGCACGACTAAACTTTTAATACAGATTCGACAGTGTCTCGCAACTTGGGAAGAATATCTAATTCAAACCAAGGGTTTTTAGCGAGCCACCTGTTGTTTCTTCCTGACGGGTGGGGCAGTACGAAATGTGTTTCAGTCGGACTGCGTACAGCTTCAGTTAACGTTTTGTGTTGCGGTAAATAATACTGTTGCGAGTAACGTCCCACGTAAAGCGTTACTTCAGGTTTTAAATAAAGAAGAAAGTCATTATGCCAAGCGGGAGCACATTCTTTTCTTGGCGGGGCATCGGCTCCATTTTTATAACCTGGAAAGCAGAAGCCCATTGGCAGCACCGAAATTAAGCTAGGGTTATAAAAGGTCTCTCTCGAGACAGACAACCAATCGCGTAACCGATCTCCGCTGGGATCATCAAACGCAATGTTGCGTTCATGAGCTTTCAACCCCGGTGCTTGCCCAATAATAAGTACTTTAGTTGATGGTGCAGTGCTAAATATGGGGTTGGGTTGATGCGGTAGGTGAGGGGCACACAGTCTACAATTTCTCGCTTTAACCACCAGTGCATCGTGGCCTTTCACATTTTTCTCCAAATATTTCTCTTTGTCATACTTTTGTCACAAAACTATGATCTCAGTTTGACTATCTTATGTATATACAGTATGTTTAATAGTGACAGTAGTAGACTGTAACACAGGAGAAGAAACATGCGTAAAGTAGTACTAACCCTAGCTCTATCAGCGGCCTTTGGTATTGCGCATGCGGAATCTGGTGATAACCAGCTTTTCGATTGCATGGATGCGAAAACATTCGAAATGAATAACCAATGTATGTCTGACAAAATCGGCAATAACATTCGTTTCCGTGATGCACAAGCAAAGTTGATCGACATTGCAAGCGATAGTCAGGGTGACTACGCCATTGCAACAATGACGTTCGATCAAGAAAATATGCACATCGACATCGTAGCACATAAAGATTCGCTTAACGCGCTTGCTGCGAACCGTAACTAATTTCTTAGTTAACGCATATTAAGCCGGCGACAATCTCGCCGGCTTTTTTGTGTCCGTTAGAAAATTCTATTAAGTCCATTAATAGCAGCAACTCGATAAGCTTCTGCCATGGTTGGATAGTTAAACGTAGTGTTAACGAAGTAATCTATGGTATTGCCTTCGCCCTTTTGCTGCATGATCGCTTGGCCGATGTGAACAATCTCGGAGGCACGTTCACCGAAACAATGAATGCCCAAGATTTCTTTAGTTTCGCGATGAAACAAGATTTTCAGACTTCCTGTCTGCGTTGACGCGATTTGGGCTCTGGCCAAATGTTTGAACTGAGCTCTTCCCACTTCATAAGGTACTTTTGCTGCAGTAAGCTCTTGCTCTGTTTTACCAACAGAACTTATTTCTGGGATGGTGTATATGCCTGACGGAATATCTTCTACCAATGCCGAATGTGTTTTTATGCCAAGCATAGCTTCAGCGGCAAAGCGACCTTGGTTATAAGCCGCAGATGCTAAACTTGGATAGCCAATGACATCGCCGACTGCAAATACATTGTCTACGTCAGTTTGATAATTTTCGTTAACCTTGAGTTGGCCTCTGCCATCGGCTTTTAAACCAATATTCTCGAGTTTAAGTGTATCTGTATTACCCGTTCTTCCGTTAGCAAACAAGAGACAATCTGCGCGCATACGCTTGCCCGACTCTAAGTTTAAAATAACCGAGTCATCGGTAGCTTCAACCGAAGAATAGGCCTCATTGTGCCGGATGAGTACGCCATTGTTCCACAGGTGATAACTGAGTGCGTCTGATATCTCGTCATCAAGAAATGACAGTAAGCGATCGCGCATGTTGACGAGGTCAACTTTTACGCCTAGTCCTCTGAAAATACTGGCATATTCAGAGCCAATGACCCCAGCGCCATAGATAATTATTGATTTGGGATCGTGATCTAAAGATAGGATAGTGTCTGAGTTATAAATACGCGGGTGATTAAAGTCGATGTCTTTAGGACAATAAGGACGCGACCCTGTGGCAATAGCAATTTGGCCTGCAGTGACGGTATCTTTAGAGCCATCTTTACGGGTTATCTCTAACGTATGCGCATCTACGAAACTGGCTTCGCCGTGAAATAGCGTCACACGATTTCTGTCGTAGAAAGAAGAGCGAAGTCGAGTTTGGCTTTTTACCACACCGCTAGCATGGCGCATGATGTCAGAAAACGTAAGACTCTTACTTAAGTGGTTGTCGGCAAACAAGGGAGAAGAGTTATATTCAATAAGACGACTTACTGAGTGACGAAGCGCTTTCGATGGAATGGTTCCCCAATGGGTACAACCCCCTCCCACTGCCTCGTAGCGCTCAACAACCGCCACTTTTTTTCCGGCTTTGGCAAGCTGCATTGCAACGCCTTCTCCACCAGGACCTGTGCCAATAACGATAGCGTCGTAATGATACGACGGGGCTTTGGTTTTTTGCTTCGTTGCCATCTTACTTTCCCATGTTGTTACTTTTGTAATGCGATGTCACCACTAGGTTAGCCGTAATACAAAATGAATGATTCTGGTTTTAGTATAACGACCTTATCCAACTATAGAATAAAAAAAAACCACATAAGCAGACACTTATGTGGTTTTTAGCGTTCAAACGTATAAAAGAGGGCGTTAATTTACGCCATTTGCAATGACAAACTATGTAACTGTGTCCATTTCTCTTTCTGTACAGCAAATGCGTGTTTCAGCTCTTTGTACTTGTATGCAAGCTCAAGCCCTTCGATACTGCGCTTTAGGGTGCGTTGTTTAACGCGCATAACACGTTTTTTCGTGGCGTAGTATTCACTCATGCGCTGCATTAACAAGTCGTATTCTTCTTGAATGGTATGCATCATTTCTTCAGCATTAGGCAGTAGCGATACTTTTTCACTTGCTCTTTGCAGCTGCATTGCTGCTAACGCTTTCTCGATGCGCTCTTCTGGCACTTTGCGAAGGTTGGATGTCAGTCCTACCAGTGATAATCCCTTAATAAGCCATTTTGTAGGATCAAACTGATACCAGCGAATGCCATTACGATAGTCGTACTCAAAGATGTGATGGTAATTGTGATAACCTTCACCAAAGGTAAAAAACGCAAGAATACCGTTATCTCGTGCTGTGTTCTTATCGGTGTAAGGCTGGCTACCCCAAAAATGAGCAAGAGAATTGATAAAGAAGGTTACGTGATGCACTAGCACCAGGCGAAGTACACCGGCTACCAAGATCATGCCTAATACGTCACCATTTAAATAGCCCAGAAGACCTGTGATACCAAAGTTGGCCGCCAGCACGATGGGCAAATAGTAGTTATGCTGCCACATCACCACTTTATCTTTTTGAAGATCTTTACAGTTACTGTAGTCATCGTAACGTTTGGCCTGATACTCACGCAACATCCAGCCGATATGCGCAAACCAAAGCCCTTTCTTCGCAGAGTAGGGGTCTTTGTCGTTATCATCAACATGACGATGATGAACGCGATGATCTGACGACCAGTGCAAAATACTATTTTGCAGCGCCATAGCGCCACCAATCGCAAGGATCACACGAACAACCACATTGGCGTCGTAAGTTTTATGCGACCATAATCGGTGGTAGCCGGCAGTTATAGACATACCGGTAAAGTAAAATAGGAATATAGCCGCACCGATTTCTGCCCAATCGATGCCTTGATACGCCACCCATAGCGGCACACCAATAAACGCAATTGCGCCAGATATAATAAATACCAGCACATTAGTAAGGATAAGAGGAGGTTTTTTCATTTTATACAACTTGGCTTACAACTGTTCGCTAATTTATCGTTTTACGAGGCTTCAGGCAAGCAAAACCCAGATTAGTTCTGCTTACATGTGTAAAGTTTAATTATAGTAAAGCTACGCTGAAGCGCTCGTTAATTGTGGCTTTTTCTGCTTAATGCTTGTTTATAAAAGAGATGATTCTGTTTCTCTTTCCCCACTGGTGTGTGTTGCGATAAACTACACATGCTAGTCTTTGATGTACGAAGTTTGATTGCGTTAATGGCTATACAGATGACGTAAGGGCTTCAACCCTAAGCGCTAAAAATCATCAAGCCGTTTAGAGCTAATCAACCTATGGTGCGAATGTGAGTCGACAAGAACAGAAATTAAAAACCCGCCAAAATATCATTCATGCTGCGTTTTCTTTGCTCGATGAAAACCGCAGCTTATCGGCAATCAGCTTGCGTGAAGTTGCCCGAGAGGCAGGTATAGCACCTACGTCTTTTTATCGACACTTCAAAGATATGGACGAATTGGGTTTAACGCTGGTGGATGAAGCCGGTTTAGCATTGCGGCAGCTTATGCGTCAGGCAAGGCGGCGTATAGCCTCTGGAGGTGGCGTAATACATACTTCTGTTGAAACCTTCATGGAATTTATTGCGGCAAATACAAACGTATTTCGTTTATTACTACGCGAGCATACTGGTACGTCGTCGGCTTATCGGTTGGCAGTATTTAGAGAGATTCAACACTTCATCGACGAGTTGACCGACTACATTATTGAACAGCAGGGCGTAGAATACGCATGCGCGCAGCTTCAAGCTGATGCTATGGTAAGGCTCGTATTCAGTGCTGGGGCAGAGGCATTAGAAGCAGACGATAAACTTCGCCGAGAAATCGGTGAGAGAGTGAAAGCGCAGCTTCGCTTCGTTCAACTAGGTGCAACGCAAAAAAGCGTATAATTGAATTAGTGGTTTAAGTCCACATCGTTTGCTCTAATCAAAGCCACCTTATTTTAATACGTCTTCATAGGCCTTTGTGACTCCAAAGGCCTTGTCAATTTGTACCAAAACTAACTTTTGCGTGTAAGTAAAACGCCAGCCTCAATGTGATGAGTAAACGGGAATTGATCGAATAATGCCGATTGAGCAACGTCGTGAGTTTCACTTAAAAGCTCAAGGTTTTGCGCCAACGTTTCAGGGTTACACGAGATATACACGATATTATCGTAATCCTGAATCATTCTAAGCGAGTCTTCATCCAACCCAGCTCTTGGTGGATCGACCAATACAGTTGTGAAATTATATGCACTTAGATCAATGCCTTCTAAGCGACTAAACGTACGTTCACCTTTCATAGCCTGAGTGAATTCTTCAGCGGCGAGTCTTACGATCTTCACATTATTAAGCTGATTTTGTTCAATATTAAACTGCGCAGCTTGTACAGAGGGCTTGGCTATTTCGGTCCCCACAACATTATCGAAGTGAAGCGCTAGCGGCAGTGAGAAGTTACCTGCACCGCAATACATCTCCAGTAAATCGCCAGAGAGCGGCTTTACGCAATCTAGTGCCCATTCAATCATGCTGCAGTTCACTTCGGCATTGGGCTGAGTGAAGCTATTTTCGATATGCTTAAATATGAATTCTTTGCCATTAACGGGTAAGCGCTCAATAACAAAATCGTTGTCGATAATAAGCTTTTGTTTTCTCGCACGGCCGATGATGTTTACTTTCGGAAAGTGAGCCTCGAGTTTCGCCTTTAATTCTTTTGCAGCCTCTTGCCACTTCTCATCTAGTTGACGATGGTATAAAAGGCTGATGACAAGCTCGCCAGATAGTGCAGAAAGATAATCGATTTGAAAAAGCTTCTTTCTTAGCGCTTCATTTGGTCTTACTTCTTTTAACAACAGCGCCATAGCATCGTTTATTGCTTTACAAGCAGGAGGAAAGCTATCTACGCGATACTTTTCTTTTGTTTCCTGGTTGAACATGATGTGAAACAAATCATCGCCCTCATGCCATACTCTAAATTCGGCGCGCATACGGTAGTGCGTTGGTTGCGATGGAAATACGGTTAAGTCAGGCGCATTGAACGGAGAAAGTAACGCAGTAAGACGTTCTACTTTTTCGTCCAACTGAGCTTGATAGCGTTGTTGTTCGGTCGCGGTCATAAAATTCTCCATTCAATGTTGAGGTCGCGAATTGTAGTCCCTTATAAAATAACTGCAACAAGCGCTATCTACTTCTGCATTATTATTAGGAACGACCCAGTAAAAAAAGCTGTATTAAAATTAAACAATACTGATTCTTTGCCGATAATAAGATTGAGGATAGTGAGGATCAAATTATGAACGTGGGTCAAATTAAGGCTTTTATGGGCGACCAGAAGGTCGATCAAAAAGCAGATCAAAAGGCATCAGTTCACCCGAACGAAATGTTGAAAAAGCAGTTACAGCAAGACGGATTGCAGCAAGCGGCTGAGTTTTCTAAACAACAAGCGGCATCAGTATCTGTTTCCAGTAGCCAAACTAGCATCGGCTTACGTGTGGTGAGTAGCAGCCTTAACCAAGCGTTAGTTATAGATGGCCAAAAGCCACAAGAAGCCAAAGAGAAAAGCATTGAAGATAAGTCGAACAGTTTGTTCGACTTTGAAAAAGTTGCCAGAAACGTACTTAAGTTCGTAGGTGGCGTCATTAGAGGTGCGGCAAACGGTGGTGCCAGCGAAGAAAAGCTTAATGGCTTATTTAGCCAAGCGAGAGAAGGCGTAAGCCGTGGATTCGCTATGGCTGAAAAAGACCTCGCTGGTTTTATGAATGAAGAGATTGAGCAAGGGATGACAAAAAGCCGCGATCTCATCGATACAGGAATAAACGATCTGGAAACTGACATATTTGGTCGCCAGCAGCCGAACGCTGTAACGCTTTCGTCCTTAAACGCGGTAGCTGCATCGGATGAGAAAAGCGGAAGCTTACTGATTCGAACTAAAGATGGCGACGAAGTGAGTTTTAGTTTTGAGAGTCTTCGCTCGTTCCAAGCATCTCAACAACTTAATTTCCAAGCACAAGCATCTCAGGAGCAATCAGGCGGTAGTGGCGAGCAAGGTGAAAACAATTTTTCAGCGTCATACCAACAACAAACTTCGTACCAATACTATGAGCGAAGCGGTATTAGCTTTTCATTAAAAGGCGAGCTTGATGAAGATGAGTTAGAGTCGATAGCTGATTTAGTTGGTCAAGTTCAGGATCTCGCCGACACCTTTTACAGTGGTGACATCGACAAAGCATTTGAAGAAGCGTTAAGTTTAGGCTTTGACGATAAAGAGTTAGTTGGCTACGCGTTACAGTTAAATAGAACCACACAGACCGAAGTGCTAAAGACGTATGAGAACATCCAACATTACAATGAAGACAAAAGCGATAATTCGAAGTTTGGAAATGTGGTTAGCCCTATAGCGCAATATCTAGAAAAGATGATGGATACTTTTGCTAATGCCGAAAGTACGTTAGAAAGTAACGAAGACTATAATACCTTAATAGGTGGGTTGATTAATGAGATGAAAGACGTGCAGGTGCCAGACCTTGTATCTGCTATAAATAGGTTTCACGCTTTTAATCAAACGTTACTTAATGGACTTCCTCAATCTGCTGAGACAAGTGAATAACTAACTATTTGCTAATATAAAAGCCCGGTAGCGAAAGCTAACCGGGCTTTTTTATAGCCTATAAACCGTACTCACAAAATTATGCGTGTTCGACTTTGTCCTTTGCAGGGCGAACTTTTAGGGTTCGCTCCTGGAAGATTGAGTCGTTAGTTTTATCGATAACGCTGTTTAAGTCGTCAGTTACAACTTCGATAAAACCGTATCCTTTTCTTTTTCCAGTTTTACGATCCTTCATTAAGCGAACCGACTGTACTTCAATAAAGCTACTGAAGTATTCCTTTACTGCGTTCTCGTTTGCTCTATAAGGCAAATTACCCACATATAAAGTTTCTACTGATCCGTCATTAGAATGTGCTCTGGCATCTGAGGAAGATGGACTTTGAATAAGAGACGCTAGCCAAGGAGTAACGATACCGCTGATCAGCAGAGCTGCTGAGACGGTCAGTGGAACATGGACGTTTAAACTAGCAGAAGAAAATAACAAGTAACCTGCAATTGCAAAAATAGCGCTAATAACAGCGCATTGAATAAAGCCTACTTTCATATACCTACCTTTCTATTGTTTATTATGGTGTTGGAGGCTGTATATAGTTTACTCATTTGTAACAAATTGAACAATAAAATGTGAAAAAACTAGTCTAAAGATGGATTGAGTCGCTAGAAATGATGCAGAAATGAGCGGTTGACACCAAAAGTGGCTTAAAAAGCAAAAAAATCCAATTTAAGTGTTGATCTTTCACAAGAGGTATCTATAATGCGCTCCACGTTCTGAGGGGGCTTCGAGAAAAACAAAGCCAACTTAGCAACAAGTGCGAAACCAAGTTTTCAAACAAATAAAAAGTTTAAAAACATGGTTGACATCGAAAATAAACGATGTAAAATGCGCACCTCACTCGAACAGGGTGAGTCACTAAGAAGCAACGGCTTCAAGTGA
>PPCM01000078.1_pt1 | contig 160119 bp, 148 predicted proteins | sample 1555541 | NCBI WGS metagenome assembly PPCM01 (sample SAMN05284479, study PRJNA326546) | Marine sediment metagenome, whole genome shotgun sequencing project. | isolation source: marine sediment | place: Germany: Wadden Sea | collected 2012-09-05
TCTACATGAGAATCAATGAGGACAACAACACAGTTGCAGCAATGGACCTTCTTGTACCAGGTGTTGGTGAAATTATTGGTGGAAGTCAAAGAGAAGAAAGATATGATGTACTAGTAGATAGAATAAAAGAAATGGAATTAAATGAAGAAGATTATTGGTGGTACCTTGATCTTAGAAAATACGGTGGAGCAAAACACGCTGGATATGGTCTAGGATTTGAGAGAATGATTATGTACCTAACTGGTATGTCTAATATCAGAGACGTTATATCATTCCCAAGAACACCAAAATCTGCTGAATTTTAATAGATGACAATGTTAATAAAGCGCATGATCGAAGTATTGCGTAAAGAATCTGGTGACCTCGATGGGCACCAGAACTTTATACAATCAGTAAAAACAGGATTCAAAAAAGGAGTAGAAACATTATTATTCCTTGCTAAGATAATAATACCAGTATATATAATCGTAACAATAATGAAACACACACCAATAATGGATTTTTTAAGTAGATCATTAAGTGGTGTTATGGGCGTATTTAATCTTCCAGGTGAAGGTGCAATACCATTTGTTACAGGTATATTTACAGATGAGTATGGTGCAATTGCAGCAATGAACGCAATTGATTTAACAAAAGGGCAAATAACGACTATAGCAATGATGGTCTTGTTTTTCCATACTATATTTATAGAAATGGCTTTAAAGAAAAAGCTAGGCCTAAGCGGCACATTTTTCTTCATATTAAGACTGGTATTAGCAATCGTAGTAGGAATAGGTGTTGGCTTAATAGGAGGGCTATTATGATAGAAATTATAGCAAAAGAAGCCTTCTTTGGAAGCATAAATACATTATGGGCAATGGCGAAAGTTGTTATTCCATTAATGATTTTACTCCAACTACTGCGAGACTATAAGATTTTGGAATGGTTAACAAAAAAAATGCTTCCGGCATCGAAAGTACTAGGCATATCTAAGGATGCTATGTTACCATTAATTATAGGCTTTTTCATAGGAATATCCTATGGAGCAGGAGCAGTCAAAGAAACTGCTGAAGAAGCAAATCTTTCCAAAAAAGACATTTTTCTCATCGGCATATTTCTCTCGAGTTGCCATGGTTTCATCGAAACCACATTAATATTTGCAGCAATCGGTGCAAATATATGGATCCTTACAGTTGGAAGGATTTTAATAGCAGTCATTTTGACAATAATCATGTCAAAAGTGGTAAAATTCAAAGATACCGATCAATTAGCTAGTTAGATTCGAAGAACTATACACAACAACATAGTAGCAATCTTAAAGAAAGTAAAAAATAGCAATATATACATTTACATTGAACCATGTAAGCAGTACCTATTTAATAGTTATTAATGATAAGTCATCAAATAATCATTGAGGAGGTTATTTATATATGAAAGTTTATACAAGTGATAAGATTAGGAATGTTGCGCTGGTAGGGCACGGTGGGAGTGGGAAGACCACTCTGATTGAAGCAGCTCTATACACAACAGGGGTAGTGAACAGAATTGGCAAGGTAGAAGAAGGAAACACAGTATCAGATTATGGCAAGATGGAAATTGAGAGAGGGATGTCAATAAGCACATCTTTAGTTCCCATTGAGTGGAACGACACAAAGTTAAACTTTTTGGACACACCAGGTTATTTCGACTTTGTTGGTGAAGTAAATTCAGCAATGAGAGTTGCAGGTGCGGTAGTAATAGTAGTAGACGCATCATCAGGTGTTCAAGTAGGAACAGAAAAAGTTTGGAAAAATGCACAGGAAAGAAATTTGCCAACATTTATATTGGTAAATAAAATGGACAAAGAAAACATTGATTATGAACAAGTTTTAAATGATATTCGAGAAAAACTAGGTAAATCTGCTGCGCCATTTATGATTCCGATTGGAGGAGAAGACTTCACAGGTATCGTAAATGTAGTTGATAAAGACGCAAGAGAATTTACTGATAAAGGATATAAAGATATTGATGTACCTGCTGAATTAACAGATCAACTAGAATCAGTAAGAGAAATGTTAATTGAGTCAGTTGCTGAAAGTGATGACGCGTTATTAGAAAAATTCTTTGAGGGTGAAGAATTTACAACAGAAGAAATACACAATGGACTTAAAAAAGGTATTGGAGAAGGGTCAATTGTACCTGTAATTCTAAGTGCAGCAACAAAAGGTAATGGTGTACCAGCGCTATTAGACATGATAACAGAATATGTTAGAAATCCTGAAGAGCATGAAGATTATGAAGGTGTTAATCCAGATACAGAAGCAGAAGAAACTAGAAAATGCTTAAATAGTGAACCATTCTCTGGTCTAGTATTTAAAACAATGATTGACCCGTTTGTTGGGAAGATATCGTTTATGAAAGTTATTTCTGGATCACTAAATCCAGGAACAGAAGTATTAAATACAACACAAGACGAAACAGAAAAAATCGGAAACATATTTACAATGATAGGTAAAAAGCAAAGTGAATTAAAAACTGCAAATGCTGGAGATATTATAGCTGTTGCTAAAATGTCATTAGCAGGAACAGGGGACACACTAAGCGTAAAAGGAAATCCTATTAAATATACAGGCATAAGATTACCAAAGCCATCTCTTTATATGGCAGTTGAGCCAAAAGATAAGGCAGACGAAGAAAAAATAGGTACAGGACTACATAGATTGACTGAGGAAGATTTAACATTTGTAGTAGAAAGAAATGCAGAAACACACCAGACATTAATTGGTGGACAAGGCGATATACACATTGGTGTAATTACTGCCAAATTAAAAGATATCTATGGCGTTAATGTAGATGTTGTAGACAGAAAGATCCCTTACAGAGAAACTATAAAAGGCTCATCTGATGTTCAAGGAAAGCACAAAAAACAATCTGGTGGAGCAGGGCAATATGGAGATGTACATATTAGATTCTCTCCGTCACAAGAAGAATTTGAATTTGAAGAAAACATTTTTGGTGGTTCAGTACCAAGATCTTATATACCTGCTGTGGAAAAGGGGTTAAGAGAAGCGATAGTAAAAGGTGTATTAGCAGGATATCCTGTAGTAAATTTAAAGGCAGAGCTTTATGATGGTTCTTATCATGATGTAGATTCATCAGAGATGGCATTTAAAATGGCTGCATCTTTAGCATATAAAAAAGGTATTGCAGAAGCAAAACCAATATTATTAGAACCTGTTATGCATGTTGAAATTAATATTCCTGATGATTATATGGGAGATATTATGGGAGATATGAATAAGAGAAGAGGTAAAATACTAGGTATGGAGCCTCAAAATGATGGTTCACAAAAAGTTATTGCAGAAGCACCACTGTCTGAGATGTTTAAATATGCAATCGATTTAAGATCGATGACACAAGCAAGAGGTAATTTTGAAATGGATTTTGCAAGATATGATGAAGTCCCAGCACAGTTTGCTGACAAGATTATAGCTCAAGCAGCTGCAGAACACGAGTAAAAAATAGTGATAAATTAATGTAGGAACCAGCAAAAGCTGGTTCCTATTTTAGTGCAGACAATGGAGAAGCAAAGGGTCGGGTACCATGCTACTTTTTTTAAAAAGTAGCATGGTACCCGACCCTTTGCTTCTCAAACTAGCTATTAACCACTTACCAGTAACAATTGCCTTTTCCAGTTTGACTACTAAATGGAAAAAAGATATAATAAAAGTCAAAGAAAGTCTAAAAACCGTTTAGAGGTGAAAAGAATGCAAAAAGTAAGTGATGTAATAGAATTGTTTTTAAAGGATTTATTAGGAGAAAGCAATGAGCATATAGAGATTCAAAGAAATGAATTGGCAAACTTTTTTAGTTGTGCCCCTTCACAGATAAATTATGTACTAACCACTAGATTCTCCATAGATAAAGGATATTTAGTAGAAAGTAAACGTGGAGGCGGTGGATCTATTAAGATTGTTAAAATCGCACTAGACTCAAAAGTTATTACGCAAAATCTTATCAGAGAAATCGGTGAAAGTATAACGAAGCAAAAAGCTGCTCATATACTCGAAGTGATGATAGAAAGAAAAATGATCTCAGAGAGAGAGCGCGTGTTAATAGGCGCAGCGATTAGTGATAGATCCATACTATCACCTATTAGTCTTAAAAATCAGTTGCGTGCTAATATATTAAAAAATATTATATTAGCACTTGAAACAACTACGAAGAAATAAAGGAGGAAAGAAACATGTTATGTGAAATATGTAAAAAAAATCCTGTAAAAGTTAAAATAGTAAAAGTAGTCAATGGGAAAAAAATCGAAAAGAATGTATGTGAGACATGTGCAAGAGTACATGAAAATATAAAAATACAAGAAGCTAAAAGAAAAGATACGAGCCAAGTAGAAGAGCTTTTGAAAAATGCTCAGACCCTAGATAGCATATTAGATGAAATGAAAGATAAACAATGTATATTATGTGGAATGGATATGAAAAAATTTGTTAAGACGGGAAAATTAGGATGCACCAATTGTTATAGCGAATTCAAGGATACCATTGATTTTCTAATAGATAAAATTCAAAACCCAGAAAAGAAAGAGAAAAATGCGGAAGACAGTAAAATAAAAAGTTTAGATAATGATATAAAGCATGAAGCCATAAAGAAAAGTGGAAAATATACTGAAAGTAGTATTAAGCTACGTAAGTTAAAAAGAGAATTAAAGAAGAAGCTTAAAGATGAAGCCTACGAAGAAGCTGCTCAAATACGAGATGAAATAACCACAATAGAAAAAGCAGAAAAGCAGGGGGAACAACTATGAGTATAATATCATACAATCCTGTTATTCACACAAGAGTACAGGTTTCAAGAAACTTAAATAATCATAAATTTCCACTGACCATGAATCAGGAGGAAAAGAATACTGTACTAGAAGAAGTAGTAGTACCGATAGTCGAAAACCCAGTGTGGGGAGGGCGATTAGACGCACTATTGCTAGAAACTATAGATGATTACGAAGCACAAGCTTTAGTAGAAAAATATATAATAACCAAAAAAATGTTAACAAATAAGCCTGGCAGAGGGATCTTGTATAAAAAGGATAAATCAGTTTCAGTGATGATTAACGATGAAGACCATTTATGCATTCAAAGTTTGAAAAAAGGACTTAACTTAAGTGGCGCATATGACGAAGTAAAAGAATTAGATGAAATGTTTGCCCATCAATTAACCTATGCAGTAGATGAACAATACGGATATAAAACAGCTTGTCTTACTAAAGTAGGAACGGGTATGAAGCTTTCGATTTTATTGCATTTACCAGGAACAATAAGAACTGGTGAGCTTAATAATATGATTCAGTTTTTAAGCGGTATGGGAATAGCTGTCCAAGGAACGTATGGCGAAGGTACAGATACAATAGGAAATCGTGTCATGTTAACAAACAGTAAAACAACAATTGACGAGGACGCCATATTTAAGTTGATGAAAGATGCAGTTATGCTAGTCATAGAAAAAGAAAACATGTATAGAACACAATTGATTAAACAAGATCAAATGGTTATTGCAGACCGGATACATAGAGCCTTTGGAATACTTAGAAATGCAAGGTTGATATCATATAGAGAGGCAATGCAATATTTCTCAGACATAACATTTGGAATAGATATGAGCCTCATACAAGGAATGAGCAGACAAAAAGTAGAAACAATTTGTCAAAGCGTACTACCATCAAGCATACAAAAGAATAACGAAAAAAAATTAAACGGCAGAGAAACAGACTTTAAAAGAGCAGAACTAATAAGAAACGCATTGGTTTAAAACAGAAAAAGATAAAAATTAAGAGGTAAAAGATAATGAATGATTTTGCAGTGCAAAATCTCACAAAAACTTATAACTTATAACTAATAGTTTATAACTGCGAAGCTAAGCTTCGCCGGAGGTCATATGGAATTTTTTGGAAAATTTACAGTATCAGGAAGAAATACAATCTCGATGGCACAAGAAGAAGCTATGGGATTGGGACACAATTTAATAGGAACAGAGCATTTGTTACTAGGTTTAATAAGAGATGAAAATATTATTCATTTATTAAATGAATATGGTTTAACTGAAAAGGCAATTAAAGATGAAGTTGTTAAATTAGTAGGAAAAGGGCAACAAACAAACTCAAAGTTATTAGGTTTTTCTCAAAAGACAGCCCAAATAATGGAGATGAGTAAAAAAGAAGGAGAATTACAAGGGGAAGAAGCCATAAGCGCAGAGCATATTTTTATAGCGATTTTACAACACGAAGATAATATTGCGACAAGTGTGTTGCTAAACTTACAAATAGATGTGCAGGAGTTGATATTAGACTTAAGAGATTATGGTGATGAAGAAATATTTCATGAGCATTTTGATGAAGAAGCAACCCATATAGACCACGATGAAAATCTGGCACTATCAAAGTACGGGAAAGATTTGACAGAAGAAGCAAAAAATGGCTTAGTAGACCCTGTAATAGGACGAAGTATAGAAATAGAGCGTGTGGTACAAATTTTATCAAGACGTACAAAAAACAATCCTTGCCTAGTAGGAGAGCCAGGTGTAGGGAAAACAGCGATCGCAGAAGGCCTAGCTCTAAAGATAGCAAATAAAGACATCAATGAAAGCTTAAAGAAAAAAAGAATCGTAACATTAGATATAGCATCAATGTTAGCAGGTGCAAAATTTAGAGGTGAGTTTGAAGAACGTCTAAAGAAAGTGATCAATGAAGTTATTGAAGATAAAAATATTATATTGTTTATAGACGAACTACACACAATAATAGGGGCAGGTGCGGCAGAAGGCGCAATAGATGCGTCAAATATTTTGAAGCCAGCACTAGCAAGAGGAGAAATACAAGTCATTGGTGCTACAACTTTCGAAGAATATAGAAAAAGAATAGAGAAAGACTCTGCTCTCGAAAGGCGTTTTCAACCAATAACAGTAGAAGAGCCTTCCATAGAAGATACAGTAGCAATATTAAAAGGGTTGAGAGAAAAATATGAAGAGCATCATAACGTAACAATAACAGATAACGCACTAAGATTTGCAGCCGTATTATCTGACAGATATATTACTGATAGATTTTTGCCTGACAAAGCAGTTGATTTAGTAGATGAGGCTGCATCAAAGATAAGACTATTTAATGAATCACCAGCAGAAGGCATAGAAGTCTTGGAAAATGAGTTAGAGAAAAAAGAAATAGAAAAAAAAGAAGCGGTAAACAACCAAGATTACGAAGAAGCAGCCAGAATAAGAGATCAAGAAAAAGAAATAAAAGAAAGAATAGATCAAATCAAAGAAAAATGGCTAAAAGAAAAAAGAGATACTTCCATAGTGGACGAAGAAGAAATCGCTCATATAGTATCAGATTGGACAAAAATACCTGTGGCTAAGCTAACCCAAGATGAAAGTGATAAACTACTTAACATAGAAAACATATTACATCAACGTGTTATAGGTCAAAATGAGGCTGTAATTGCAGTTTCTAGGGCAATAAGAAGAGCGAGAGTAGGGCTAAAAGATCCTAATAAACCTGTAGGCTCATTTATCTTTTTAGGACCAACAGGGGTTGGAAAAACAGAGCTATCAAAAGCATTGTCAGAAGCCCTTTTTGGTACAGACCAATCAATAATAAGATTAGATATGTCAGAGTATATGGAGAAGCATTCAATATCAAAGATGATAGGGTCGCCACCAGGCTATGTTGGATATGATGAAGGTGGACAATTAACAGAGATGATAAGAAGAAAACCATACTCAGTTATATTGATGGATGAAATAGAGAAAGCACATCCAGATGTGTTTAATTTGCTATTACAAATCTTAGAAGACGGTAGATTAACTGATTCAAAAGGAAAAGTAGTAGATTTTAAAAATGCAGTGGTTATAATGACATCAAATGTTGGTGCACATAGAATAAAGAAACAAAAGCATATGGGATTTGCAGCATCTGATGTAGACGCAATCATGGATGAATACGAAAAAATGAAAGAAAACATCATAGACGAATTAGAAAAATCATTTAAGCCAGAATTTCTAAATAGAATTGATGAGGTAATAGTTTTCCATTCATTAGAAAAAGAGCACATAAATGAAATAATTGAACTACTAACAAAAGATTTAATAAAAAGGGTAAAAAGTATGAATATTTATCTTGAAATTAGTGACAAAGCAAAAGCATATATAGGAGAAAAAGGGTTTGATCAGAAGTATGGTGCTAGACCACTTAAAAGAACCATTGCAAGACAAATAGAAGATAAATTTGCAGAAGAATTATTAAAGGGCAATATAGTTGAAGGAAGTAAAATTCGAGTAATAGTAGAAAATGAAAAAATAGCGTTTGAAAAGATATAAGAGAGGGATCAAATGGCGGCTAAAAAAAATAAAGTAGTATACGTCTGTCAATCGTGTGGTTACGAAAGCCCGAAATGGATGGGTCAATGCATATGTGGTGAATGGAACTCGTTTGTAGAAGAAAAAGATGTGAAAGCATCCACAAACAATAGAGCAAAACTAACAGCAAATAACAATAAGCCAATAGCAATTACAGAAGTTTCATCAGAAATTTATGAAAGAGTACCAACGCATATTACGGAGCTAGATAGAGTTCTTGGTGGAGGCCTTGTAAAAGGATCGTTAACATTAATCTCAGGGGAACCGGGAATAGGAAAATCAACCTTGATATTACAAGCCGCATATAATATAGCCAAACAAGGGCAAGTGCTATATGTAACAGGAGAAGAATCATCTGAGCAAATAAAAATAAGAGCAAATCGTATAAAGGCAATACATGAAAAATTGTATATTATATCAGAAACGGATATTGACCAAGTCGTAAAATATATAGAAAAAGAAAAGCCAGCCTTTGTAATCATTGACTCCATACAAACCTTGTTTTCTCCAGATATTTCATCTGCTCCAGGTAGTGTATCTCAGGTTAGGGAATGCACAAATCATATAATGCGGATTGCTAAAACAAACAACATACCAGTATTTATAGTTGCACATGTAACAAAAAGTGGCGAGCTTGCAGGTCCGAGAACTATGGAACACTTGGTGGATACAGTATTAACATTTACAGGAGATAGAAATCAAGAAATCCGCTTATTAAGAGCACCAAAAAATAGATATGGCAATACTAGTGAGATAGGTGCATTTGAGATGAAAGAAGATGGTTTAGAGCCGCTTGATAATGTCTCAAGTAATTTTATAGACAGTATGTCATTGGATTCTGAAGGAGCTGTAGTGACGGCGAGCTATGAGGGGACAAGGCCTTTGTTGATGGAACTTCAAGCCCTAGTAGTGCCAGCAAATGTTGGATTTGCAAGAAGGACAACAATCGGAATCGATCAAACAAGAATCAATATGATTATAGCAGTACTTGAGAAAAAGGCAGGTGTATCTCTGTTAAATTACGACGTCTATACAAATATCGTTGGAGGCATAAAACCAGAAGGCACATCAACAGATGTAGCAGTAGCGCTAGCCATATATTCAAGTTACAGAAATATAAGTATCTCCCATAATGACATCATCGCTATTGGGGAGTTAGGGCTAACTGGTGAAGTAAGACCAATCCAAAAGGCTGAAAATATAATAAAAGAAGCAGAAAAGCTAGGCTTTAAGAAAATAATACTGCCACAAAAAAATGCAGACAAAATAGAACAAAGCAAATTCAAAATAAAACTAGAACCCATCCAAACAATAACCGACGCACTAAGTTTGATTAGATAAGAAACGTAAAATAGCGGGGATGCATTATTATTTTTTGAGCTGGTGGACCACAAACAGTCCAAGGCTTCAAAAAACAATAAAGCATCCCCTTTATCTATTTTACTCACCGTGAGGCATAGCATCGTTTTACAGTTGGGAAAAAAGCGTGAAAGGCATCCGTTTTCGCAGACTCAACGGAGAAAGCGTTATAAACCATAGTGTCTTTAGGAACTGTCGCTCAAAGTGGAACGGGGATGTTTTTGGCGATTTTCCAAAGGCGTCCCCTGAAACGATTCAAGCAAGAAACGTAAGTGCCTGTCACCCTTGAAACGAGTCAAGTTGAAAAAGTAGATAAGAACGAAGAGATAAAAGGTAAAAGATATTGTGGGATTTTCAAAGAAAATCTCATTAAGAAACGATTCCAACCTAAAGTGGATGGGGATGTTTTTGACAAAGTCAAAGGCGTTTGAGACCTAGCAGAAATTTAAATTTCGTAGCAGGTCCAATGTGACTTAGCTCCAAATCTTGATTTGGCAAGCTCAAACCATCCCCCGTAACGATTAGACGCCATTCTAGTAAAATGATTCCAATCCAAAACAGATATAACCTAAAAAATAGGACTTTCAAATTTGCAAAGCAAAACGAAAGTCACACAAAAACCTATCACCTATAACCTATCACTTATCACTATATTTTCCCCTTGACAACAACTAATGAATCATGGTAATATAATTTCTTGACTTAATTACCGGAATACCTTATACTGAAAATACAGGCTAGGAGGTAGTCGGATGTTTAATATTGGTGACAAGATAGTATATCCAATGCATGGCGCAGGGATAATCGAGAAAATAGAAGAGAAAGTCATATTAGATGAAAAGCGGGAATATTTTGTCGTGAAGATACCAGTAGGCGATATGAAGGTTATGATTCCAATTGATAATATTGTAGAAATCGGTGTTAGACCAGTAGTCAATGCTGAACAGATAGAAATCATGCTAAATGTACTGAAAGAAGATCCATCTGAAATGCCAGACAACTGGAATAGAAGATACAGAGAAAACATGGAATTATTAAAAAAAGGTGACTTATGCGATGTAGCAGGGGTTGTCCGAAATTTAATGATAGTAGATAAGGAAAAAGGCCTTTCAACAGGCGAGAGGAAAATGTTAGCAACAGCAAAACAAATATTAATGAGCGAGTTGATTCTAGTAAGAGGCATTGGCAACGAAGAAGCAACAGAAATAGTAGATTCAGCAGTATTCAAATAGTACTTCTCGGAGTGCTATTTTTAATAAAAATTTTAAGAAATAATAAAGATAGATTTAAGAGTATCTTAAGATTTAAATGTTATAATGTATATATTAATTGAAAGGAGGTGGAGAGAGAAAAATGATCAACATCATCATGAGAGTAGCTATAACTTTTGCAGGCTTGTTTTTAGGCTATGGCGCATCTATTGCCGCCTTATTTATTTTGAAAATGCCACGATTTGAAAGTATGATAAATATTACTACGAGATTAGAGTTTATTATTACAGTGGCGTGTATTGTTTTATTCGGACTTATATTTTATTTTATTACACCAACCTTAAAGCGAACTGCATTAAGTATCACAAAGCGTATTGAAACTGATTTACAAAAGGTACCAGCTAATGACATTTTAATTGGTGCTATTGGACTGATTATAGGCTTATTAATTGCATATTTAATTAGTCAATTATTAATGAGAATAGAAATCTTTTATATAGGAACAGTGCTATCAATAATAGCATATGTATTCTTAGGTTATTTAGGCGTAACTATTGCAACTAAGAAAGTAAATGATTTTTTACCACCAGTAATACTGTCTAATAAGCAACAAGCAAATCAACCAAAGAAAAAATCAGCAAACGCTAATGAAAATGCAACGCCAAAGATTGTTGACACAAGTGTAATAATTGATGGAAGAATACTTGATATTTTAAAAACCGGTTTTGTAGAAGGCACAATAATAATTCCAGAATTTGTTTTAGTTGAGCTGAGACATATTGCAGATTCAACAGACGCATTAAAAAGAAATCGAGGCCGAAGAGGACTAGATATTTTAAATGCATTGCAAAACAATAAGATAATGGATATACAAATTGTTAATAAAGATTATTCAGATGAAACAGAAGTTGATATGAAATTGTTAAGATTAGCAAAAGATATGAGCGGAAAAGTACTGACGAATGATTATAACTTAAATAAAGTTGCCGAGCTTCAAAGAGTAGATGTATTAAATATCAATGAATTGGCAAACTCAATAAAACCAGTTGTACTTCCAGGCGAAGAAATGATACTAACAGTAATAAAAGAAGGAAAAGAAAACAAGCAAGGGATAGCTTACTTAGACGATGGCACAATGATTGTCATCGAAGAAGGAAAAAAATATATTGGAGAGACTTTAAAAGTCTTGGTAACAAGTGTGCTTCAAACTGCTGCAGGTCGTATGATCTTTGCAAAACCAAAAGAAGTCATAAAGCATTAAAAAAAGAGGCGCTTTTATATAAAGCGCCTTTTCTAATTCATTAATTGGAGAAAAAAGATGAAAACAATTGCAATAATTCCCGCTGCAGGTCTTGGTAAAAGAATGCAAGCAGAAAAAAACAAACAGTTTTTAAAAATAAATAATAAACTAATTATCGCGTACACTTTAGAGGCATTTCAAAATAATGATAGCATTGACGAGATAATGATTATCGTTGCAGAAGGTGATTCCGAGGAAATGCAAAAGGTAGCAAAGTTACATCATATAGATAAACTAACACAATTAGTTGCAGGTGGTAGGGAAAGACAAGACTCAATAAAAAATGCTTTAGATGAGATAACTGTTAAAGAAGCAAAGGTCTTGATACATGATGGGGCAAGACCTTTTATAAAACAAACAATCATTGATGATATTATTGCCAAACTTGATACACATGACGCAGTAGCAGTAGGTGTGCCTGTAAAAGATAGTTTGAAAGAGGTAAAGGACCACGTAATAGAACAAACTATAGCAAGGCAATATGTCTATGGAATTCAAACGCCTCAAGCATTCAAGTTAACTACAATAAGAGAAGCTTACGAAAAAGCATATACAACAAACTATTATGGAACAGATGATACTGAGTTGGTAGAGCAAATAGGAAAAGAAATAACTATGGTCATTGGAGACTATGACAATATAAAAATTACAACACAAGAAGATTTAATTATCGGAGAAGCCATTGCAAGAAAAGGAAGAAAGAAAACAATGAGAGTTGGAACAGGATACGATGTACATCAGTTAATAGAAAACAGAAAGCTAATAGTTGGCGGTGTGGATATTCCTCATGATAAAGGATTGCTAGGGCATTCAGATGCAGATGTATTGCTACATGCAATAATGGATGCATTATTAGGTGCAGCAGGACTAGGTGATATTGGAAAGCACTTTCCTGACACAGACAATAAATACAAAGGAATATCAAGTATAAAACTACTAGAAAACGTAAATGAACTAGTAAAAGCAGAAGGTTTTAGCGTAGGAAATATAGATAGCACAATAGTCGCCCAAAGACCAAAGATGGCACCACACATAGATAAAATGCGAGAAAACATAGCAAAAGCGCTAAAGATAGAAATAAACCAAATCAACATAAAAGCGACAACAACAGAGTACCTAGGTTTTGAAGGAACAGAAGAAGGAATAAGCACCCAAGCTATAGCAAGTATAAATTGCAATTAGAAAACAGAAATGTAAAGAACCGTAAAATAGAGGGAATAGCGTTTTATTTTTCTTCGCTGGTAGGCCACAAACAGCCTAAGGCTACGAAAAACAAAACGCTATCCCTTTAATCTATTGTACTCACTAAATTTATTCCAAAAGCATACTCAAGTCTCCAAAGAGAAACGGGGACGTTTTTGGCAAAACGCCAAAGGCATCATCTGAAACGGTTAAAGTAGAAACATAAGTGTCTATGGGGACTGTCTCTGGTGACATGCTCTTTTTATGTCAGCGGTGCCTGTCCCCATTGACACGACTCAAGCAGAAAAAGTTGAAAAAACAAACCGATTCTAACAAAAAAGGATATTCGAAGTTGCAAAGTAAAAAGAAAATCTCACCAAAACTAATCACTAAAAACCAAAAACTAATACCCTTGATTTGCAACGCGGATCAACAACTTGACAGTACCAAGATATTTCTATATTATATACATGATTTAAATAAAAAAAAGCAATGATGGAGCCAGTAAAAAAGCAAATGGCAAAAGAGAGTATAGTCCTTGGCTGAAAGACTATAAAGCAAATACCTTTTCGAACCTACTCCTAAGCATAAAGCAAAAACTTTACGGTGAAGACCGATATAACTTATCTGAGTATATTTGTAAGTAAAAAAACAAATAAAACTAGAGTGGTACCACGAACAACAACTTCGTCTCTAAATAGAGAAGGAGTTTTTTTATTGCCTAAAATATATAGAGTGAAAAATTAGAGTAAGAGTCTACGGTGCTGTCACTGTTGACATGATTCAAAATAATAATTATTAAAAACAAATAACTTTAATTCGCTATGCGAATCAAAACGGAGGAAAATAACATGAGATTATCAAAAATGTATTTAAACACTTTACGAGACAACCCAGCAGAGGCAGAAATACCTAGTCACCAATTATTATTGCGTGCAGGATTTATAAGAAAATTAGTATCAGGGGTATATGGATTTATGCCTATGGGACTAAAAGTAGTAAATAATATAGAAAATATAGTAAGAGAAGAAATGAATAACAAAGATGCACAAGAAATATTGATGTCAGCGATACAACCTGCTGAGCTGTGGCAAGAATCTGGTCGTTGGGATGCAATGGGTCCAGAAATGTTCAGATTAAAAGATAGAAATGATAGAGATTTTTGCTTAGGACCAACACACGAAGAAATATTTACAGATATTGTAAGAAATGACATAAAATCACATAAACAATTACCACTGAATCTTTATCAAATACAAACAAAATACAGAGATGAAAAAAGACCAAGATTTGGATTGATGAGAAGTAGAGAATTCATAATGAAAGATGCATATTCTTTCGATAAAGACTATGAGGGTCTGGATGTAAGTTATAATGAAATGTACGATGCATATGGAAAAATATTTGACCGTTGTGGACTAAAACATAGAGCAGTTGAAGCGGATACCGGTGCTATGGGTGGAAGTGACTCTCATGAGTTTACAGCACTATCTGAGCATGGAGAGGGTGTTATTGCCTATTGTGACGCATGTGAATTTGCAGCAACAGATGAAAGAGCAGAAGTGAAAGATGATGTACTATATACTGATGAAGCAGAAAAAGCTTTAGAAGAAGTTGCAACACCAGGTCAAAAGACAATTGAAGATGTAGCAAAATTCTTAGGACTAGAGACAAATAAAACAATAAAAACACTATTATATAAAGCAGATGACCAACTAGTTGCAGCAGTAATTAGAGGAGATAGAACACTTAATGAAACCAAGCTATTAAATGCAATAGCAATACCAGAGCATATGTTAGAATTTGCCTCAGAGCAAGAAGTCAAGCAAGCAACAGGTGCAGAAACAGGATATGCTGGACCAGTTGGTTTAAAAGATGTAAAGATTATAATGGATAGTGAACTTGAAACAATGAAAAACATGACAGCAGGTGGAAACAAAACTGATATACATATAAGCAATGTAAATTATGGAAGAGACTTTACCGCTGAAGTTATTACAGATTTAAAGATGGTTCAAGAAAATGATGAGTGTCCAAGATGTCAAGCACCTGTAAAGTTAGCAAGAGGAATAGAGGTAGGACAAGTATTTAAACTTGGAACAAAATACAGTGAGTCAATGGGTGCTATGTATCGTGACGAAAACATGAATGAAAGAGTAATGGTAATGGGTTGTTATGGTATTGGAGTGACACGTACTATGGCAGCTATTATAGAACAACATCATGATGAAAATGGGATTATATGGCCTATGTCAGTTGCGCCATATCAAGTATATGTTGCAATTGTAAATGTTAAAAAAGAAGAGCAAGTTGCTCTAGGAGAAAAAATATACAAAGAATTTAAAGCAATGGGAATAGATGCAATACTAGATGACAGAAATGAAAGAGCCGGTGTTAAATTTAAAGATGCTGATTTAATCGGTATTCCTGTAAGAGTAGTAGTAGGAAAAAAAGCAGACGAAGGCATAGTAGAATATAAAGAGAGAGTCAAAGAAGATAAAGAAGAATACACAGTAGAAGAAGCAATAGCAAAAGTAAAAGCATTAGTAGAAGCAAAATAAAAAAAGTAAGAGTCAACCGAGAAAGTTTCTGTTGGCTCACTATTCGCTATCTAAAATAGGATTTTGCAAAGCAAAATCTCACAAAAACTATTCATTATTCATTTTTCACTATTCACTATAATACTTTTGGGGGTAGCACATGAACACAGAAAAATTAAAACAAGAATTAAATAGGAGTGATCACACATGTATGATTTACAGTGGAGAAGAACTTGTCTACACATCACATGCTAAAGGTGTAAAACCACTAATGGATTATATCCGTGAAGGGTTATCCCATGACAATGTATATATTGCAGACAAAGTGATAGGTAAAGGCGCAGCGATGTTAGCAAAGAAGATCAATGCAAAAGGTGTATATACACCGTTGATTAGCACGCCTGCACTAGCATATATTCAATCACAAAGTATTGAAATAGCATTTGAAAAAGAAGTACCATACATAATAAACAGAACAAATGATGGTCAATGCCCAATAGAAAGCGCAGTAATAAATGAAACCGAAATAGAACCAGCATTCGAGAAAATAAAAGCAACAATAAAAATACTTATGGCGCAGAAATAGATAGAAACAAAGGGTCGGGTACTATGCTACTTTTTTAAAATAAGTAGCATAGTACCCGACCCTTTTCTTTTTAAAAGTTATATAATAAGATTTTTTCAATGCAAAGCAAAAAAAATCCCGCCATAACTATTCATTATTAACTATTAACTATACACTTATTTATGTATAATAGAAGTAGACATAAATACAGAGGTGTTCTATGCTTAGAAAAAGAATTTTTGACTCAAGGAGTTGGATATCAACTCTACGACTATTAATATTGATTTTAGTATCCATTATGTTTTTTAAACTGATGGATAATTCTGATGCCCTTTATCAGGGAATCGGTTCAAAAATACACGGACTAGTTTCAACAGTAACGCCTTTTGTATATGCAGCACTGATAGCCTATATCATCAGTCCAATCGTAGATACTTTTGAAAAGTACGTTATAACAAGAACGGCACTTAATAAGCTTTCAGATGGAAGGCGTAGATTAATAAGTACATTAATAGTCTACACACTGATTATATATTTAATCGTATCGGGCACAGTGTATGTTTTACCAGAAGTCGTTGAAAGCATACTTGAACTACTTGAAGATGCACCGGCTGTATTTAAAAGCCTAGAACAACAATTAATTGAACTAAATAACAATGTAAATAGTGAAAATGCAGATATAATATCAATAAAAGTAGCTGAAACCTTAACAGGTGTATTCGATGCAATTGCAAATAGAGCTACAGAAATTTTAAATACAATATTACTAGGCGCATTAGATTTTACAGCTAAAACAGTAGTGATTGTTTTTTCTGTAATAGTTTCCATATATTTAGTCATATCAAAGAATCATTGGAGACGAAGTATTAGAAAAGTAGTCGAAGCATTATTTGGAAGAAAAGTAGCAGTAAAATACGATTTGTTTTGGAGAGACATGAACAGGACATTTATAAAGTTCGTATTAGGAAAAGCAATTGCTTCATTAATCCTAGGCATAATATGCTTTATTGGACTTATTATAATAAAGAGCCCTTATGCAGTGCTAATAAGTGTAATCTTTGCAATAACAAATATGATTCCATACTTTGGACCATTTCTTGGAGAATTAATAGGAGGGATTTTAGTTGCCCTTGTTAATCCATTCTTAGGAATGATTGTATTTTTCTACTTACTAGGACTACAACAAGTAGATGCATTCTTATTAACACCAAAGTTGGTAGGCGATGCACTAAAAATTAGCCCCGTTTGGATCATGTTTGCTATATTACTAGGCGGTAAGTTATTTGGCTTACCAGGCATGTTCTTTGGAGCGCCATTAATGGCAGTAATAGTAGAAATCGTTAACCATCGATTAGAAAAAAGATTAGCAGAATAGATAAGAAGAAATATAACCATATTTATAGATAGATTATTAGGGAGGATTATTAAATGATAATATCAGATGGAACAATACAGAAGTTAATGAAACAAGGAGATTTGATAGTAGACCCATTGGTAGATGGACAGATACAACCAGCCTCAATTGATTTGAGATTGGGAACACATTTTTTAAAAGTTGATGAAAACAATGTTGAGTCAATGTCACTAGACAAAGAAATCAAATACGTAGAGATTGAAGGGAATGAAATAATTATTCCGCCACATTCTTTTTTACTGGCAACAACAATGGAATACATAAAGTTACCAAATAATTTAACAGCATTTGTTGAAGGAAGAAGCTCAATAGGAAGAATAGGATTATTTATTCAAAATGCAGGTTGGGTAGATCCTGGGTTTGAAGGAGAAATAACATTAGAATTATATAATGCAAATAGGTTGCCGATAAAGCTGACGGCAGGAAGAAGAATATGCCAGCTAGTAATTGCAGAAATGGATGAGACAGCTCAAAACCCATACAATGGAAAATATCAGAAACAAAGAAGCGCTACTGGCAGCAGAGTGTTTTTAGACAAATAACATTACAGACCCTACTAAGTGAATCTAAAAAGATACACCAAGTAGGGTTTTTATTAGGCGAAAAAAGGAGGAAGTCTTATGAGTAAAATAAAAGCAGTATATTTAATGCCTCATCCGCCTATAATAATCCCAGAAGTAGGGAAAGGTGAAGAAATAAAGGCATATAAGACAATAAAAGCATTAAGTAAAGCGAGTAAAGAGATTGCAGAAATAAAACCTAAAACAATAGTGTTTATTAGCCCTCATGGCAATCTGTTTGGAGATGCAATATCTATATTAGGTGAAGAACGATTGAAAGGCGACCTAGGCCGATTTAATAAACAAGAAGTAAAAGCAGAAAAAAACAATAACATAGATTTAGTAAATGAAATAGATGGAAGTGCATGGGAAAAAGGCATACAAACAATAGTAATAAATAAAGAACTAGAAAAAGACTATCAGATTACAAACGAACTTGATCATGGCGTAATAGTTCCTATGTATTTTATCGATCAGTATTATTCTGACTACAACATAGTACATATTAATTATGGATTATTGCCAAGAGATGAACTCTATAAATTCGGAATGATAATATCAGAAGTCATAGAGGGAATAGAAGATGAAGTTGTGGTTGTAGCAAGTGGCGATTTGTCTCATTGCGTGACAAAGGATGCACCTGCAACATATAGTCCGGAAGGCATAATATTTGATGAGAAAATAATAGAGTTGCTTGAAAATGATAGAATCTTAGATGTGTACAAAATTGACCAAGACCTAATAAACAAAGCCGAAGAGTGTGGACTAAGGTCAATTGATATCTTACTCGGGGTAATAGATGGTAGAGATAGAAAAATACATACATTGTCATATGAGCATCCTTTTGGCGTAGGTTATGCTGTTGTAAAAGCAGCGCTATATGAGTCAAATCATGAGAAATTGTTATATACACAAATAAAAGAAGAAATGAAAAATAAAATTGATGAAATCAGAAATAATGAGTCGGAAATAGTTAGCTTTGCACGTCAAGTAGTAGAGCAATATGTAAAAACAGGCAAAAGAACTGTGGAGAAGATAAATGAGGATAATCAATTTGATAAAATAAAAGCAGGTATATTCGTATCAATTAAAAAAGATGGTAAACTGCGAGGGTGCATAGGGACCATAGAGCCGACACAAAACTCAATTACTGAGGAAGTTATTAACAATGCCATTAGTGCAAGCACAAAAGATCCGAGGTTTTCCCCAGTTGGCAGCGAAGAGCTTAATCAATTGGTTTATTCTGTGGATATACTAAAAGAAGCTGAATTAATATCAGATGTCGAAAAACTAGATCCCCAAAAATATGGGGTAATAGTTGAAAAAGACCATCGTAGAGGGCTCCTGTTACCTATGTTAGAGGGAATTGATACCATAGAAGAACAAATAGAAGTAGCATTAAAAAAAGCAAATATCGACAAAAGCGAAGATTATCTTATCTACAGGTTTGAGGTAAGGCGATATACATAAGTAGCGCATGCTGTGGATAAGTTGTTGATAAAAAAATCGCTGATTGCTAAAAACGTTGAGATTAAAGGCGCTAGAGAGGCGATACTTATCCACACATGAATTGGGGAAAGAAATAAACAACCCTATTGCGTTATGTGGATAACTGGTCGAAAGCTTAATATATTAACATATGTGCCTGTTGAAGAAATATTCTAAAAATTACCAAAGTTATAAAACTTAGAAAGGAATATAAAATGAAGAACCATAAAGAATGTTCGTATTACACAAAACTAGAAGATAATTTAGTACAATGTAGACTATGCCCACACAATTGTGTAATCAAAAATGGTGAAAAAGGGTTGTGTAGAGTACGCGCGAATATTGACGGTCTTCTATATTCTTTGAATTATGGGAAAATTTCATCATATGGTATTGACCCAATAGAAAAAAAACCACTCCAATATTTTTATCCACAGAAAAGAATATTATCCATAGGTTCCTTTGGATGCAATATGACTTGTGGATATTGTCAAAACTATAAAATATCACAAGAAGATGTTCAAGGCGTAGAAACCTCTCCAGAAAATATTGCAGATATAGCACTAAGAGAGTCAACGAATTTGGGCATAGCATTTACATATAATGAACCATTAATATGGTACGAATTTGTAAAAGATGCAGCAAAGATAAATAAAAGAAACGGTAAAAAGAATGTACTGGTAACAAACGGATATATTAATCCAGAACCAATGAAGGAGTTGTTACCCTATATAGATGCAATGAATATAGATCTAAAATTTTCCAACAATCAAGATTACAAGAAAATGTGTAATGCAACACTACAGCCGGTATTAGACATAATAGCGCTATGTAACGAATCATGTCACGTAGAAGTTACAACACTGGTAGTAACAGGTTATAACGATAATATAGAAGCAATAGAAGAAATTGCACAAATGACTGCAAAAATAGATACAAATATGCCACTGCATCTATCCAGATATTTCCCAAAATACAATTATAACGAACCAGAAACAAATATAGAATTCATGGAAAAAGCAAAAGAAATAGCAGAAAAACATTTAACAAGAGTAGTCCTAGGAAATATGTAAAATTGTAAGTGGATGGGGATGTTGTCGGTGATTTTCCGTTGGCGTCCCCGTAACGATTCAAATTGTATCAGTATGATTAGTCACTATTCATTTATTTAAAGTTATTTACTTGATAAATAACTTTAAATATTGTAATATAATCAAAAGACTTTAGCATATTAAACAGTTGACACAGAGTCTCAAGAAAAGGAGTAGATTGCTTATGAAACATTTATTATCAGTTTTAGTAGAGAACAACCCTGGAGTCCTAAGAAAGGTTGCAGGCTTATTCAGTAGAAGAGGATACAATATTGATTCGTTAGTCGTAAGTGAAACTGAAGACAATAAAGTTTCAAGAATGACAATCGCTGTACATGGAGATGATCAAATACTAGAGCAAGTAATGAAACAACTTGCAAAGCTAGTAGATGTAATAAGAGTTGATGATGTAACAAAGAAAAGAACTGTTTCGAGACAGTTGCTACTTGTAAAAGTAAAAGCAAACTTAGAAACGAGAGTACATATAATCCAAACAATGGATGTGTTTAAAGCAAGAATCACGCATATAGGTGAAGAACACCTAATCGTTGAAGCAACAGGTGAAGGAAGCAAAATCAATGCAATAATAGAAACCCTAAGACCCTATGGCATCATTGAGCTAGTAAAAACAGGCCTAATATCAATGCTAAGAGAAGACGATTTATCAAACCCAGAAAAAGAATAAAAATTCAAAAGACAAGAGAAATCTTGTCTTTTTTAATGGAAGAAACATCTAATGCAAAGGTTACCCAATCTATAATTGGGTAGTAATATCTAAATAAAAACAAACTAAGTAATCAATCATCAAATCCACAAAGTGACGGGGATGTTTTTGGTGAAGTGCCAAAGGCGTCCCCACAACGGTTTGAACAATAAAAAAGGTGATAGTAATACAAATAGTGAATTTTGATTCAAAGGTGAGATTACATCTTGTTTTTTTAAATAAATCTATATATAGTAATTATAAAGAATCGAATAGTAAGTGACGGGGATGTTTTTGGATTTTATCCAAAGGCGTCCCCACAACGAATTGTAGAAATAGAAATGAGGATGAGAATTATGCCAAGAGGATCAAGGATAAAAAGTGAAACAGGTATTTATCATATTATGGCCAAATCATCCGAAGAGATTGTAGCGTTTAAACTAGAAGAAAATAAAAAACTTATATTAAGATCACTAAGTGAGATGGTTGAAGAAAAAAGATGTGTTATATATGCATATTGCGTAATGGATAATCATATACACTTAGTATTAAATGAAATGAATGATGATATATCAAAAATAATGAATACGTTAAAATCAAAAATTTCAAAGCTATTCAGGATGAACAATGCATATAATGGCAAAGTTTTTGGAAATAGGTTCAGGAGTGAGCCAATCGTATCAGATGATTACTTATTTGCAGTAATTAGATATGTACACAATAATCCAATTAAAGCGAAAATGGTAAATAAAATATCAAATTATCGTTGGAGCAGTTATAATGATTATATTAATGGTGGTAGCGATATTGTTGATGTGAGCTATTTTTTAGATTATTATTCTAAAAACAAAGATGAAGCGATTAGTGGATATATTGAATTTCATAAAATTGAAGATGATATTAATACTATTGATTGTTAACAACAACTAACTGATTAAAAGGAGAGAACCTAAAATGAAGTTAAACATTGAAATGAATAAAATTGATGATTTTATCAAAAAAATGATGTTATATCACGACATACCAGGCCTGGCAGTAGGGATAGGACAAGACGAAAACTTATTAGTAAATAAAAGCTATGGCTACAGAAACATAGAAACAAAAGAAGTCCTAAAAGACAATGAAATATTTCATATGGCATCTGTAACAAAACTTTTGGTAGGCACATCAATTATGCAAATGTGGGAAAACGGAAAAATAGATATAGAAAAACCAGTAATAGACTATGTACCTTATTTAAAAATTGATGATGAAAGATACAAAACAATAACAGTAAAACAAATGATGGCACACATATCAGGAATGCCAGATATAGATGATTATGAGTGGGATAAACCACAAACAGATGAAGGTGCATTGGAAAGATTTGTAAGATCCATAACAGATTTGAAATTACTATGGGACCCAGGACACAAATTCCAATACAGTAATGTAGCATACGAAATATTAGGGGACCTAATAGCAAAAGTATCAGGATTATCTTTTGAAGATTATGTAGCAGAAAATATATTCAAACCATTAGAGATGAATCAGACAACACTACTTACATTTGAAAGACCAGAAGGGGAAGTAATAAAACCCCATACAAAAGACGAAAACAAGAACGTCATTATCAGTGATATATTTCCATACAATAGAGCACATGGACCTAGCTCAACATTAACATCAAATGTTGGAGATTTAAGCAAATGGGCATTCGCCTGCTTAAATAAAGGCGAAAAAGATGGAACGAGAATACTAAATGATGATACATTTGATTTAATGTGGACACCAATAAAAGAAATCAATGGAAGAGAAAACATAGGTTTAAGTTGGTTCCTAAGAAGCCATCGAGACAGAAAAGTATACGGCCATGAAGGTAGCGATATAGGATTTAGAACAAGCTTTGCTATATTGCCGGAAGAAAAGCTGTTTGTAAGTATTCATACAAATACACAAGAAGCTCCAACAAGAAGAATCCAAAAAGGAATAATGGACATCCTATTTGGCTTCGAACCAGAGATTAAATAATAAAAAGAAAAGGTCAAACTAATGTACTTAAGTACATTAGTTTGACCTTTATTATTGATGTGAAGTTAATTGTTTCTATTTTTTTCTTTTACCAGATACTTTAGCTTTCTTTTTCTTATCTTCTTGAAAAAGTTCTTCGTGAACATTTTCTAAGAGTCCCATAATTTTTAAATGCTGCGGACAAGCATCCTCGCACTGTCCACATTTAGTGCATTTATCTGCGTGGTATTTCGCATCCATCCATTTGTTATATGACACTTGCGAGCCAGATAAGTCATTATATAAAAATACATTGTTATATAAATCAAACAAATGAGGAATCTGGATTTTCACAGGGCAAGGCAAGCAATACTTGCAATCTGTACAATCAATTTTTAATAACTTTTTGTACTCGTTTCGGATTTTATCAATAATAACATAATCTTCCTTGTTCATGACATTAGAAGGCATATGCTTAAAAGTCTCAATATTTTCTTTTACTTGAGAAAAATCATTCATACCACTCAATATTAATTTAACATCAGGAAAATCTGTTAGCCATTTGAATCCCCATTCAACAAACGACCAATCGTTGTTTGACGATTTGATTAACTTTTCAACACTTTCAGGAGGATGAGCGGCTAAACGTCCACCTTTCAAAGGTTCCATAATAATAACAGGAATATCTTTACTAGAAGCATATTTTAAGCCTTTTAAACCTGCTTGGTAATCAACATCCATATAATTCAACTGGATTTGACAAAAGTCCCAATCATAATAGTCTACAATTTCTTCAAAAAGCTTATATTCATCATGAAAAGAAAATCCAATATATTTAATTTTACCCTTCTCCTTCATCTCTTCTAAGAATGGTAATAAATTTAAGTCTTTAGCCTTTTGCCAAAAGCTTACAGTTAAGTTGTGAACAAGATACATTTCAATGTGGTCAACATCAAGTCTTTCAAATTGTTCATCAAATAAATTGCACATTTCATCTTCATCTTTACAATACCAAATAGGCATTTTATCTGCCAAAAAAACTTTTTCTCTATAGCCATCTTTTAAAGCTTTACCAACTAACACTTCGCTAGCACCATCATGATACATATAGGCAGTATCGATATAATTAATGCCATGATCAATACCATAGCGAATAATATCAATGGCCGCTTTTTCATCAATATCACTTGTACCTTCAATTAAAGGTAGGCGCATACAACCAAACCCAAGTAAAGAAGTTTCAATACCAAGTTTATCCCATTTTCTATATTCCAAATCAAACACTCCTATCAATTGTTTTTCAATTATTTTTAATAAAACAATCATATAATAGGAATGCAAAATTTGCAATTATACCTAAGTAAATGCCGGTGAGCAAAAACTCTCGTGAACAAAAGCCCAGTCCTTCTGTTTACGCATAAACAGAAGGACTGGGCTTTTGTTCACATCTCAAAGGCGTCCCCGTAACGATTCTAATATAATAATATCAACTTGATATATAACAAACATTATGATATTCTAATATCATAAAGTGCATTGGGTTTAAAACATAATCAAAAACAAATCACTGGGGGTATCACATGAACAAACTAGACATGGAAGTAAAGCTATATAAAGCCTTAGCACACCCGACAAGACTAGCCATAGTAAAAAGCTTATTAAATGAAACAAATTGTGTATGCGAACTAGTAGATATCGTAGGTATATCACAGTCCAACCTATCACAACATATTGCTATATTAAGAGATGCAGGAATAGTAAAGCAAGAAAGAGAAGGCAGTAGAATCAACTGCCTAATCAACGATCCAGAAATAGGAAACATAGTCAAACAAACCAACCAAATAATAACAAACCAAATAAAAAAAATACTAGAGGACTAAGAAAGGAGAAAATGAGTAAGATAATGATTAATGGTCAATAGTTACTGGTTAATTAATGTATACTTTCATAATGAAAGTTGAAAATTTAGAAGGATTTTCGAATTAGAGTAGCGAAAAGAAAATCTCACAAAAACTATTCATTATTCACTATTCATTATTCATTAAATTAGAAATGGATATAAAAATACTAGGATCGGGTTGTGCAGCGTGCAACACGACAGAAGATAACGTTAGAAGAGTCGTGGAGGATAACAACCTTGACGCAACAATATCAAAAGTAACGGATTTTGCAGAAATAGCAAAAATGGGTGTAATGAAAACACCAGCAATAGTAGTAGATGGAAAAGTAGTCGTATACGGAAAAATACCAAAAGAAAAAGAGATTAAAAAGTATTTAGGTGTATAAATATATATGGCGTGAACAAAAGTCCAGCCCTTTTGTTTAAGCGTAAACAGAAGGGCTGGACTTTTGTTCACATAATAATTGTGAGTGAAACGGGGATGTTTTTGACAACGTCAAAGGCGTCCTCTAAGCGATGCAAATGTTAAAATTAAGTAACAATTATTAACATTTCCTTTTCAAAACCAAAAACTTATTGTAAAATAAGATGTTAGAAAATTAGGTAAAGAGATTAGAAACAAAATGGAAACACATGGGGGAAACAATGAAAACATTTTTAAAATATTTTAGTATAACATTTATTATATTTGCTATAGGTTTTACAAGTATATTATGGTGGTATGACGAAATGCTAGAAAGTGCAGCACTGCCAAACCAACCGGATATAGAGATAGAAACAGAAGAGCCAAATATAGAAAGTCCATATCAAGAATTGTATGATGCCAGTGATAGAATTAACTTTTTAGTTCTTGGTCTTGAAGATTTCAGAACAGATACAATCATGTTCGCATCATATGAGCCAAACTTAAAGACAGTAGATATAATATCTATTCCAAGAGATACTTATCATGTAAGAAATGAAAACCATTCAGCAGATTTGAAAAAGATTAATTCAGTATATGGTGGAGATGGTATTATTGGTGTAGAATACGCGGTTAGTGAAGTTTTACTAGGTGCTCCAATTGATTATTTTGTAACAGTCAATTATTCAGGCGTATCAAAAGTAGTAGACTCTTTAGACGGCGTAGAAGTATATGTGCCAATGGATATGAAATATGATGATGTATGGGATGAGCCACCGCTTCATATAGATATAGAAAAAGGACTACAAACACTAAATGGCGAAAAGTCAGTTGAGTTTTTAAGATTTAGAAAAAACAATGACGGAACAGGCTATCCAGATGGTGACTTAGGAAGAATAAGAGCACAGCAAGGATTCATAGAAGCGGCATTTGATAAAGTATTAAGCTACAGATTACCAATCGTAGCAAATACAGTAGTAAAATATGTAAAAACAGATATACCACTAAAAGATTTAACACTATTAGCAACAGGCGCTATTGGAATGAGTGGCAGTGATATAACAACACATTCATTACCAGGAGATGCAGTTTATAGTGGTGGGGTATCATATTATTTACACGATCCAGAAAAAACATCAGCTTTAATTGAAAGTTTATATGAATAAGTGATAGAATAAAAGTACTCGAAAGAGTACTTTTTCTTATAAGCGTGAACAAAAGCCCAGTCCTTATGTTTACGCTTAAACAGAAGGACTGGGCTTTTGTTCACTTGACCCCCAATCAAAATCAAACATACTCATCGAAACAAAAAAGGATGAAAAAATGAAGAAAATTATAACACTATTATTAATAATGCTATGCATCGCGACAATAATTTCATGTAGCGAAGATGAACCCACACCTCAAGACCGAGACGTAGTGGTATCAAACAGCGCAATAAAAGATGTATTACTAGATAATGAAATAGAAGTACAAATAGAAGAAATACAGGCAAATACATTATCAAAGATATTAACAATGACAGAAGATGTCTATTTAGAGAACCTAGATTCATCTTCCAACTTAATAGAAATACCAGAACAACAGTTGAATGAAGTAAGTGATATAATTAGTCGCTGGGAGATAAAAAAAATTGAAAATGATGCCATCGCAATATATACATTTGCTATATTTATACCAGAAAGAAATATAAAAATATATATAGGACAAGGGCAGTTTTTTATAGAAGAGGGTTTTAGCTCAGAGACCTATGGCGTAGATCAAGCAAGTATAGAAGATGTAGTAGAAATACTAGCAAAAGTTTACATATCGTCGATAGACGATTACATTAGAAGTATTGATTTAACCAAGTTTGTAATAGAAGCAAAAGATGAAAATAAAATATGGTCAATGACAAATGAAGAAGCCGATTTTTTAATGGAGTACTTAAAATTAATAGAAATAGTACCAAATATTGAGATGATAGATGTACCGGTAGAGTATCCTGACTATAGAGTGTATTTAGAATCAGAAAGCAAAACTGCTATATTGGAAATAGTAAATGATGAAATAATACAAGTTAATATATTTAATGAAAAAACATACTTTAAATATCAAAATGAATTTAAATCATGGATTAGTGTTTTCAACGAATACGATTCAACATCCGAACTGACAATATTTACAAAATTAATTACAGCAGATAGTGTATATATAGAAAGTATTGGAGAAAGAAAAGACATAGAAGGCTCAAACTTTTACTCAATAGAGTTGGCAAGAGTATTAAACAACGCAAAAAAAGAAGAAGTAGAAGAAGAGATAATAAAGGAAGAAACAATAATATACAAAATGGAGTTTGAAATACTAGGAGAAAAACTAAGAGTAGATATATACGATAATTATATCTACCTAGACAACAAAGTATACCACAGCGAAAGCATCTCAGAAAAAATATACACAGTACTACTAACAATATAAAAATAAATAACAAAGTGAAACAAGGGGACTGGTACAATGTTTAAATGTATCAGTAATCAGTGTATCTGTCCCTTTGTTTCACGGTTCTAAATCAAAAAGGAAGAACACCATGAAAACAATACTAATAACAGGTGGCGCAGGCTTCATAGGCAGCCACTTCATAAATTACATATCAAGCAATTCAAACAAATACAAAATAATAAATTTTGATAAATTAACCTACGCAAGTAATGTTGAAATGGTAAGTAAGTCAATGGGGACCGACTCTGAGGACTCGCAGACTTTGAGTAAACAGGGTCTGTACCCCTTGGCTTACACTTTCATAAAAGGCGACATAAGCAACAAAGAAGATGTGGAAAAAGTCTTTCGTGATAATGATATAGACATAGTCATAAACTTTGCAGCAGAGTCTCACGTAGATAAAAGCATAGATGATGCAACAAACTTTATAAAAACAAATGTCATAGGGGTACAAGTGTTATTAGACGCATGTAAAAACCACTGGGGAAATTATGAAAAGCACCTTTTCTTTCAAATATCAACAGACGAAGTATATGGCTCAACACCAAAAGGTGAAATCTTTGATGAAGAGGCACCATATAACCCTGGGAATCCATATGCTGCAAGTAAAGCTTCAGCAGAAATGTTAGTAAAGGCATATAACAATACATACGGTATGCCATATATCATCACTAGAAGTAGTAATAATTTTGGAGCAAATCAAAACGTAGAGAAACTAATCCCCAAAACAATACATGCATGCAAAAATAATGAAGATATAACAATATATGGTAATGGCGAAAATAAAAGAACCTGGCTATATGTAGAAGATCATTGCCAAGCATTATTGAAAATTGTAGATAGTAATATCAAAAATGAGATATATAACATATCATCAAAAAACCAACTAACAAACAACCAGGCAGCAAAAGAAATATTAGAAAGCTTCCCAAAATCAAAAAGCAAAATAATATATATAAAAGACCGATTAGGTCACGATACCCAATATAAAATTACCAGTCAAAAAATACAAAAAGAGCTAAATTGGCAACCCAAAACAACTTTCCAAGAAGGCATAACAAAAATAATAAATAACAAATAAAAGTAAGTAAACTAAAGGACAGGCTTAATGTTTGAAGATTTAACAAACAGGAAGCCTGTCCTTTTGTTTACGATTCCAGTGTAGAAAGTGGACTGGTCCAAAGTTTGACGATTTAACAAACAGGAAGCCTGTCCTTTTCAGTGTAGAAAGGGGACCGGTTCAATGTTTAACGTTTCAATAAACAGTGTACCTGTCCCATTGCTACACGTTTCCAAAGTGGTTGGAGATGTTCTCGAACGATTCTTAGCAAATACCTCTTGTCTTTGCAACAAACAGCAAGCTTGTCTCTGCATTTACAATTCTCAAACATCCACTAAAACAAAACAGTATAAACAATACCATTCACAAATAACAAAACAACAAATTCCAAGCAACAACTTGAAGAGAAACCTAGTGAAGAAGATGTTTTTGACGATGTTTCAAAGCCATCTCCAAAACGATTCTTAACAAATCCCCCTTGTCTTTGTGAACTTTCGCATAATGCATGATCTGTCCGAATTCCAATCAAATCTGCAAAAAACAATATAGCAAAAAGCCCTAACCAAAAAAATAGGAACAATTCATTGTCATTTGGATTAATAATAATAAAAGATACTAACTCAATAAATATAATAACGAATAAAAATAATGATTTCTTGAATAAATTTTTCATAGATACTCCTTTCAAAAGAAGTAACCAGAAGTTGTTGTAGATAATGATTCTAAGTTTATTGCTTTAGAGAACCATTGATGAAGTGATCATTAACCTTTGTGAGAAAAGGTTGATAAGAAAAATGATTTACATACATTTTCGACTTTGTTTATGATTGTCTTCAAGGCTCTCGCCAGCTTGGCTAAGTGCACTGATTTTCCAACTTAGAAAATCCACCGAATCTTGAAGTTCATTTAACTGCTGAATCAATACCTGTCGGTGTTCATCAAGAATCTTTACCCGTTCAGATAAACATTCGATACATGAATCACTACAATAATACAATTCAGCATACCTCCAAAACTCGGATATTGGCATCTTAGTGCGTTTTAAGCTAACTAAAATATTAATCCATTCTACATCTTTTTCCGAATACTCTCTTTTGTCCTGTTCATTTCTTTTGATATTACGAATTAAATCAACTTTTTCATAATACCTTAAAGTGTGATAACTTAGTCCGGTAAGGTCAGAAACTTCACCTATTGTCATATTAAATTCCTCCTTTCAAATATTTCTTAAAAATAATATCATATAAAGCCCACTCTATGTCAACACAAAATTTATCATATGCACAAAAACACAAGAAAAGTAAGTGTAGAAAGGGGACAGGTTCAATGTTTAAAGTTTTAATAAACAGTGTACCTGTCCCATTGCTACACGCATTAATGCACCAATCAAGTGGAACGGGGATGTTTTTGGTGGCCTACCAAAGGCGTCCCCTGAAACGATACTAACCCAAAAAATCAGCTAGCCATCAACTACGCCTTTCTATTAGAAACCACCTTTTCATAAAGCGAGTAAACCTTCTCCCCAAACTTCTCAGCAGAAAGCTCCCCAACCATTTCTTTCCCATTAGCAACAAGTCTATTTCTCAAACCAGCATCATCATAAACAGTACGAATAAACCCATTCAACTCTTTTTCCTGATCAAAAACCAAACCATGTTCAAAGTGCTTAATATGAGAAAGAACATTATCATCTTTTCTAACGATAGTAGGTGTCCCAGATGCCAAGGATTCATAGATAGTAAGCCCTTGGGTTTCTGTTTTAGAAGCACTAACAAATAAGTCGGCCATGTTATAATAATCACCAGTTTCATCCCATGGAACTTGACCGGTAAAGATAATATCGTTAGCATATAAAGACTCGCGTTTTATAGCTTCCAATTTATTACGATAAGGTCCATCACCGACAATAACCAACTTGCTATTGGGCATATTAGATTTTACTTGAGCAAATTCATTAACAATAACATCCAAACTTTTCTCTTCAGAGATTCTCCCAAGCGATAAAATAACAAAATCATCTTGAGTCAAATTAAGTTTTTCTCTTATATAATTAGATTGATTTAAGTCTTTATCAAAGTTATTTAACTTAATCCCACTAGGAATAATTTCAATTGGACACTTCACACCATAGCCTGTAAGCATCTCTTTAGTCTTCTTAGAAGGCGCAATAACAGCTTTGCAACGATCAACATAAAGCTTAGAGCCTTTTATAGCAAATCGTGCAGCAAAATTTTCAGTAAGAAAATATTTCGACAAATAATGAGTATAATGCTCATACAAAGTATGGTACGTATGCACAACAGGTATCCCTAAAACCTTCGCAATAAAACGCCCCATCAAACAGATCCCAAACTCCGTTTGTGTATGAATAATATCTAATTTTAAATCTCTAATTTTCTTTAAAGTAGTAGGAGGATAAACCAACCCAACTCTAAACTCTTTCCATTTAGGAAAAGGAACAGAAGGAACCCTAATAACATGTTTGTCTATATCCTTATGTCCTGGAGCAGTAACTGTAATAACATAAACAGTATGCCCTAATTTTTCTAGTGCCTCTTTCAAAGTCACCGTCGAGACTGTTACCCCGTTAATCTGAGGATAATAACAATCCGTAAAAAGCCCAATATTCATATAACTAATCTCCCTTTTGATGTTTCTTTAGTGTCTTTTGGGACTGGCGCAGTTGGCTTGAGATTTTTAAGCCAAAAGTGCCTGTCCCAAAAGACACATCTAACTTATCATCGATATTTAAGTGTATGGGGATGTTTTTGGTGTTTTTCCAAAGGCGTCCCCTGAAACGATTCAAAACAATCCTCTATTTAATAGGATTTTGATAAGCAAAATCTCACAAAAACTATTCATTATTCACTATACATTATTCATTGTATTACCTGTCCCATTGCTACACAGAACAGTTCAAAAATAAAACAAAGCGTCAGTAGTATCCTTTTCGACACCTGAAATTTTATCTCATACCTTTTATCTCTTATCTAATCTTTGCTGCACCTCTATTATACTCCTTTACATGTTAGAACGTTGTTAAAATATTGTAAAAGAACAAAAATATTACAAATTTCGCAATTGACTGAATATTGTCGAAATGATAAAATTGAAATGTGTTCAAAAATCGAACAAAACTAACTGTTCAAACCCTGAACAAAAGGATATAATAAGGTGAAAGAAATGAAAGAAAGTATACTTGCAATAAAGAGTCTTGATTTTGCTGAAAAGATATATTATTTATGCAAAAGAATTGATCAAGATAAAAAAGAAAAAGTAATAAGTAATCAATTATTAAGAAGTGGAACAAGCATAGGTGCAAATATTTCAGAAGCTCAGTATGCGCAAAGCGCAAGTGATTTTATTTCTAAAATGAGTATTGCACAAAAAGAAGCGAGTGAAACAAGATATTGGCTAACCTTATTGAAAAGGATTAGTGTCATTGATGAGCGAGATTATAAAGTGCATGAAGAAAGTTGCACATTATTGATAAAAATGTTAGCAAAAACAATAAAAACCACAAAAGATAACAACAAGAAAAAGAATTGATAAGAATTTAATAGATAGGATTATTTGACTTGTAAAGCAAGATAATAATCACACATTAACTTATCACTTATCACATATAACCTATCACTACTACGCTGGAGGTCCAAAAATGCTAAAAGCCACCATTTTCCTAATCTGCATCACCCTAACCGTCTACCTAATCGACACCCTAGGCGTTTCCTTGCGTTTAATCATTTACCGCAATCGCCAATACACTCTAACCGGATCAGCATTCAATTTCATATCAGTAGTAGCAAAATTTGCACAAACATTCCAAGCACCATTACTTGGGATTCTAATAGATGTAAGCATAAAATCAATGAAAGATCCAATTGGTGATTTTAGACTAATCATGCTTGCCGCAACATTCGGCATAACAGCAGGTATTCTATTACTACCAACATTTCTAAATATATTCACCAAATTTGTAGAAAAAAGCGCTGAAAAAGGCTCAGTTATCAAAGGCGTCACAGAAAGCCTAAAACCAGAACGCGTAAAAGATACTCAAAAATATCTAAGAAAGCCATCCTTTAAAATGGCAACAGAACTAAAAGCACTAGCCAAACACAAATGGATACTGCTCCTAAACTTAGGCATATCAGCAATATTTACCTTAGGGGTACTTAGCTCATACTACGCAGCACTAAGCATGCCAGACAGCAGGCTATCCATAGCAGGTTTTTCAGGCAGCATCAACTCGGTGGCATCATTAACCATGCTACTCCTATTAGAACCCAAAATATCAATGATAACAGACGAAGCATACAAAGGAAAAAAAGAATATAGCGAGCTAAAGCTAATAGTATTGATACTAATTTTCTCGAAACTGCTAGGGACATTGTTAGCACAAGCATTATTCATCCCAGCATCAAAATGGGTGCTATTTGTATACCAATTCTTAACATAAATAAAATGTTCAGATAATGAACGGTTGTGATATAATATATGCAGACTATATAAAATAGAAGGATTGAGAAAAAATATGAAAAATGATTCGGTAAATAAGATAATAATCGCAGTTATTGGCCTGGGGTATGTTGGGCTACCAATAGCAATTGAGTTTGCAAAAAAATATGACGTAGTAGGATTTGACATAAATAATGAGAAAATTGAAAAGTATAAAAAAGGCAGAGATATTACAGGCGAAATAGGTGATACAGAGTTATCAAATTCGACATGTTTTTTTACAAGTGAGGAAAAAGATTTAAAAGAATGCAATTTTTTTATAGTTGCAGTTCCAACACCAATAAATATGGACAAGACGCCAAATTTAAACCCTGTTGAAGATGCAAGCAAAATTGTTGGCAAATATTTGAAAATTGGAGATTATGTTGTGTATGAATCTACAGTGTACCCAGGTACAACTGAAGAAATATGCATTCCAATTTTAGAAGAGCAATCTAAATTGGAGTTAAATCTAGATTATAAAGTTGGTTATTCTCCAGAAAGAATAAATCCTGGGGATAAAGTAAATACACTTACTAATATTATAAAAGTAGTGTCAGGAAGTGATAACGAAGCACTAGAATGTATTTCAAATGTATATAGCTCAATTATTGATGCGGGGGTTCACAAAGCAGAATCCATAAAGGTTGCAGAAGCTTGTAAGGTGATTGAAAACTCTCAAAGAGATATAAACATTGCATTTATGAACGAATTAGCAATAGTTTTTAATAAAATGGAAATTGATACAAAAGCTGTTCTAGAAGCAGCACGTTCTAAATGGAATTTTTTAGATTTTAAGCCTGGTCTGGTTGGAGGACATTGCATAGGAGTGGATCCATATTATTTCACCTATAAAGCAGAATTATTAGGATATCATTCGCAGATCGTTTTAGCTGGCAGAAAAATTAATGATAGCATGGGAAAATATATAGCAGAAAATGTCATCAAAGAATTGATAAACAATGAATGCTTAATTAAAAAAGCTAAAATAGTAATTATGGGATTTACTTTTAAGGAAGATTGTGAAGATGTAAGAAATACAAAAGTAGTTGATATATATAATGAATTAAAAGAATATGGCGCAAAAGTTCAAGTGTATGATCCTATAGCAAATATTGATGAAGTAAAAAAAGAGTACGGAATTGATATTATATCAAAAGAAAGCCTAAAAGAAATAGATTGCATGATTTTTGCAGTTGGACATCAGCAATTTAAAGAGTATAGACAAGATGATATTAACAGTTGTTATAAAAATGCAACATGTAAGTTGATGTTTGACATAAAGCATATTTACAACAAAAAAGAAATTGAATCTAAGGATATTAAATATTGGAGATTATAAATATAGTGTTTAGGAGATTTATATGGAAGAAAAAGAATTAGACATTCTTCAGATAGTGGCAGACAATCCCAAAATAAGCCAAAGAAAAATAGCTGAACAAACTGGTGTGTCTCTTGGGCAAGTCAATTTTTTACTAAAGAAATTTGTAAAAAAAGGATTGTTAAAAATAGAAGGACAAAGTACAAAGTCACTTCAGTATAACTTGACACCTAAAGGGATAAAAGAAAAAGCAGAAAAAACACTAAGCTATATCAAAATTTCATATAGCGCTGTGCTAAAGATAGCATTGACAATAAGAGATTTTTCTAAAAAAGCATATTCGGAAGGGAAAACAATATATATTTATGGCGAAAAGGATGAAATGTATGATTTGGTAACAACGGTATTAGATGAAAATAAAATCAAGTATGTCGATATGAACAATTCTTTAGAATTTGAAAAGATAAACTATGTAATCTTATATTGGGATGTAACGGTGGAGAAGAATCTTGAAGAGTGGGAAAATAAAAAATTGATAGTTTGATAGGAGATTGAAATGAACGAAAAGATTTGGTTGTCTTCACCACATATGAGTGATGAAGGATTTGAAAAGCAATACGTAGATGAGGCGTTTGATACGAATTGGATTGCGCCAGTTGGGCCTAATTTAATTAGTTTTGAAAATGAACTAGCAAAGAGTATAGATGTTGAAAATACACTCGCTCTTTCATCAGGGACAGCATCTTTACATTTAGCTTTAAAGCTAGCTGATGTTCAACGTGGAGATAAAGTTATTTGTCAAGATCTAACATTTTCTGCATCTGCAAATCCAATAATATATCAAGGAGCAGAACCAATATTTGTTGATAGCAACTATGAATCATGGAATATGAACCCAATAGACTTAGAGAATGCTTTAAATGAGAACCGAGATGTAAAAGCTGTCATAGTAGTTCATCTTTATGGTTTTTCAGCTGAAATGGATGAAATTGTTGAGGTGTGTAAAAAGTATAATGTGGCATTGATTGAAGATGCAGCAGAATCTCTAGGAGGAAAGTATAAAGGGCACTACACGGGAACTATTGGTGATTATGGAATATTTAGCTTTAATGGGAACAAGATTATAACAACATCAAGTGGAGGGGCACTAGTAGCAAAACCACTAGATAAGCTTGATAAAGCTAGATTTTGGTCGACTCAGTCCCGAGAAGATGTTAGACACTATGAGCATTTAGAACTTGGCTATAACTATCGAATGAGCAATGTGTTGGCAGGTATAGGGAGAGGGCAATTAAAAGTCCTTTCAGAGAGAATAGAACAAAAGAAATTTATATATAATTATTACAAAAAAACATTTGAAAATAATGATAATATCTGTATGATGCCACAGAACTCATGGGATGAGCCTAACTACTGGTTAAGTTGTGCTCTGCTTAAAAATGAGGAAGATGTAATTGAAATAATTGAAATACTTGAGGGAGAAAATATTGAATCTCGACCACTGTGGAAGCCTATGCACATGCAACCGTATTTTAAAAAAAATAAGTATTACGGAAGTGGTATATCTGAAGACTTATTTAGGAGAGGGATTTGTTTACCTAGTGATACAAAAATAACTGTGAGCCAATTAGAGGAAATTACTAGTAGAATATTAAATTATTATAACGAAAAGGATACAGAAATTGATGAGACTAAATAAATCATTGTACTTAAAATATGGAAAGCGCTCATTTGATTTTTTTGCAGCTATTATATTAATTGTATTGTTTTCACCTGTCTATTTAGCTTTATATATTACTGTACGACTTAATTTAGGAAGTCCTGTTATTTTCAAACAGAAGAGACCTGGTTATAGTGAAAAAACATATGAAATGTATAAATTTAGAAGCATGACTGATGAAAGAAATAAAAATGGGGATTTATTAGAGGATGAAATGAGGCTAACAAAATTTGGTAAATGGCTACGAAGGTCTTCTCTAGATGAGATTCCTGAGTTGCTAAATATTATTAAAGGTGAAATGAGTTTTATTGGTCCAAGGCCACAACTGATTAGAGATATGGTTTTTATGACAGAACAGCAAAGAAGAAGGCATACAGTATTTCCAGGACTGACTGGATGGGCACAAGTTAATGGTAGAAATAACATATCATGGGAAGACAAACTAAAATATGATATTGAGTATATCGAAAACTGTACGTTTGAGTTTGACATGAAAATTTTATGGTTGACATTCTACAAAGTAATTAAGCAAGATGGAATAGGGGATGGGGACAATGATTTTGCTGACGATTTTGGAGATTATTTGCTAAAGAATGGTAAAATAACACAAGAAGAATACCAATTAAAAATGGAAGAAAGTTTATTTATAAAATAATTAGCAAGGAATGAGTAATGAATGAATTATGAAAAATTTTCATTAATATTATGCACATACATGAATGATGATAAAACACATTTGAAAGAAGCTATTAGTAGTATTATTAATCAAAGCAAAATACCAAATGAGTATATTGTCATAGTTGATGGACCAATAAATGCTGAAAGCGAAAGAATGCTATTGACCTATGAAAATGAAATGGAAAACTTTCATATATATTGGTTACCAGAGAATGTAGGTCATGGAAGAGCGAGACAATATGGACTGGATAAATGTAGTTATGATTTAGTTGCATTAATGGATGCTGACGATATTAGTGAAAGAGATCGATTTGAAAAACAATTACTGGTGTTTTATAAAGAAGACGCATTAAGTATAGTAGGAAGCAACATTCTGGAGTTTATAGGAAGTCCTGACAATGTTGTAAGTAGGAGAGTAGTTCAGCAAACTGATGAGAAAATAAAGCAAGATTTGAAAAAAAGATGTCCATTTAATCAAGTTACAGTAATGTTTAGAAAGAGTGATGTTGAAAAGGCTGGAGGGTATGTTGACTGGTATAATGAAGAAGACTACTACTTATGGATTCGTATGTATCAAAATAATGCAAAATTTTATAATATAAATGAAGATTTAGTGCATGTTCGTGTTGGAAAAGAAATGTATAAACGAAGAGGTGGCAGCAAATATTTTTATTCTGAGGTTAGGCTCCAGAGGTATTTATATAAGAGTAGCATTATTAGTTTTAAAGAATATTTAGGAAATGTTCTAAAAAGGTTTGTGATTCAAGTGATGCTACCAAATACATTAAGAAGCATTGTGTTTAAAAAATTTGCGAGAGAAGAAATTTGATATGGAGAAAAAAATGAATGAGAAAATTGTAGGTTATACCGCTGGTGTGTTTGACTTGTTTCATGTAGGACACTTGAACATACTAAAAGAAGCAAAAGAAAAATGCGATTACTTAATTGTTGCAGTGAGTACAGATGAACTTGTATTGAACTATAAGAACAAGCAGCCCGTCATACCATTTGATGAGCGTTGTCAGATCGTTGATGCAATAGAGTATGTAGATGAAGTGGTTCCGCAAGTTGACAGAGATAAGATAGCAGCGTATAACAAACATAAGTTTGACATAATGTTTGTTGGAGACGATTGGAAGGGGTCGGATGTATTTGATAAAGTTGACTATGAAATGAAAAAGAATGGCGGAAGAGTGGAATACATTCCATATACCCAAAACGTATCGTCTACTTTATTAACTGAAGTTTTAAATAAAATATACGAAGGGAAGTAGTATATGTTTGTATTTAAAGAGTGGGAAAAGTTTTGTGAAGAGTTGTCGGAGGCTGGACACATTAGCGTTACAGCCAAGTCACTACTTGATAAAGTTGAAAAAGAAAATTTTGTTGTGTTAAAACATGACATTGAAGGAAGTCCCCAAAAGGCTTTGGAGATGGCAAAGATTGAGAGCAAGTATAAACATAAAGGCTCGTACTATTTTCAAGCATTTTTATTAAAAAATGAGAGATCAATTGATGTGATAAGAGAAATAACAATGCTTGGGCATGAGGTTTCATATCATCATGATGTTATGGATCAATGTGGGGGGAATATAGATAAAGCTATAGAAGAATTTGAAATTAATAAAGAAAAGTTTGAATCAATAGGGATTGATATTAAGACCATATGCCAGCATGGAAATCCTGTTGCGAAAAGAAACGGATATTCATCTAATAGAGATTTTTTTAGAAATGATTTAGTTCAACAGAAATATAAAAACATTTATGAATTAATGGTTAATTACAAGCAAAAGATTGCAAATGATTATAGGTATATTTCTGATTCGGGATATGGTTGGAAAGTAATATTTGATCCAGAAAATAATGATAGAGTGGATTCTAGCAATATGGATATGCCTATAACATATAATCAAATTAGTAGTACTCTAGATAGAAATGAAAACGTAATAATTAGTACTCATCCACATAGGTGGTATTCAAGTGTGATTAAAGCAAAGGGAAAGCATCTATTATATAAGGTTGTAAAACGAATATATGGAATTGTCAAAAGAAATAAGTTTTTTAAAAGTATTTTAGAGAAATTATATTTTGTCGCTAAGCGATTTTAGGAGAAACTATGAATAATAATAGTGTGAAAGAAGTGCAATCTAAAATATTACATATAATGAAATATATTGATAAGATCTGTAGAGCAAATGATATTGAGTATTTTATTATGGGAGGAACAGCGCTTGGCGCAGTTAGGCATGGTGGCTTTATACCATGGGATGATGATTTAGATATTTTTATGACGCCGAATAACTATACAAAATTTAAAAAAATCCTTATTGAAGATAAGTCGAGTGAATTTGTTTTACAAGAATGGAAAGTTGTAGAGGAGTATTTGGAATATGCAAAGGTAAGGATGAATGGAACAACATTTATTGAGGAAGCATTTAGAGATAGGAAGGATATTCATCAAGGGATATATGTAGATGTAATGATTTTACATAAATGCCCTGAAAACACATTTGTTCAAAAGGCGATTTACTATGCATCAAAGTATGTAACTGCTTATGCACTTACTAAAAGAAATTGGGTGCCTAAGAATGTTGCACAAAGATTTATGATTGCATTGATAAATATGTTACCAAATAAAATGTTGTTAAATTATGCGTATATATTAATATACAAATATGATGATTTAAAGTACAAGTATAAATATTGCTATTACATTACAAAGGCAAAATTTAAGCAAGGACTATTTGATGCTGAGTTTTTTAATAATTCTATTGATGTGAAGTTTGAAGACGCAGTTTTGCTTGGACCGAATAAAATATATGAATATTTAGAGTATAGATATGGTAATTATATGAAACTTCCATCTATTGAGGAGCAAAAAGAAGCGGTGCATGCTTTAATATATGATACAAATTTAGACTATAAAGAGTATATAAAGGAGAACGGATGTGGAACAGCGGATATTAATTATCAGTCATAATGCATTTAGTACATTTCAAAATATGGGTAAGACACTTGATCGTCTTTTCAAAACATTTCGCAAAGATAATTTATTTCAATTATATTTTCACTCTTCGTTTCCTAATTTAGATAAATGTGCAAGCATATATAGAATAACTGATTCGGATATTACAAATAAGATTTTAAGGAAGTCAACGGTTGTTGGTAGGACAATTGAATCAAAAGAAATTTCTATTAATAATAATTTGTTTGATGATAAATTAAGCGAAAAATATCATTTGGCCAAAAAAAAATGGAAATACTTGTATGTTATAAGAGATATTTTATGGAAAACAAACATTTGGGATAATAATAAATTGCATGAATGGATAGAGAAAACAAAGCCCAAAACAATTTTTTTTGCTGCAGGAGATGCTATATTTCCTTATGTAATTACATTGAAGTTGTCAGAAATGTACAACTTGCCTATTATCACATATTATACTGATGACTATTTTTTTTATAATAAAAACACTAGTTTTTTAGGTGGAATTTTTCATAAGGAATTAAAGAAGAATATAAAAAAAATATGTGAAAGAAGTAGTCATACTATATTTATTAGTGAAAGCATGCAAGAAGCATATACAAATGAAGGTATTTTATTGAATAAAAGTAGTGTTGTAATGACGCCATATGAGAATCAAATCAAGCCAAAGGAAATGCGGAATGGCATCTTAAAGCTGGTATTTGCAGGAAATATATCGCTAAATAGGTGGAAAACACTAAAAAGCATAGGCGATACGTTGATTGATATAAATAAAAATGGTGTTAAGGCCACCCTGTATGTTTATAGTGGTTCACAAGAATATACAGCTATAGAGCATCTGAAAAACAATGAAGGGGTCAAATTTATGGGAAATGTTTCTAGTGAGGAATTAGAAAGAATATACATAGATTCTGACATATTAGTACATGTGGAATCCTTTGAAAAAGGGGATACTGAGAGGGTGAAACACTCTATTTCTTCAAAAATACCTGATTATTTGGCAAGTAACCGTTTGATAATTGCGTGTGGACCAAAAGATGTAGCATCGATTGAGTACTTGCAAAGACATAATGCAGCTATATGTGTTACAAATGAAAGTGATTTGTACAAAAAATTACAATACTTGTTTGATAACTTTGATCAAACAGATGGATTGATTATAGAAGCATTGAGAATTGCTTCTGAAAATCATAATATCAATAGTATTAACACGAAAATGAAGCAAATTGTATGTGGTGTAGAAAGATAATATTGGGGGGAGAAATATGTTTAAAAATAAGATATTATTAATAACCGGGGGAACAGGCTCGTTCGGGAATGCTGTATTAGAACGTTTTTTAAAAACAGATATCAAAGAGATAAGAATATTTTCGAGAGATGAGAAAAAGCAACATGATATGCGTTTGAAATATAATGATAATAAAATCAAGTTTTATATTGGTGATGTAAGAAATTGCGAAAGCATTAAAGATGCAATGTATGGAGTTGATTATGTATTTCATGCAGCGGCATTGAAACAAGTTCCATCATGCGAGTTTTTTCCAATGGAAGCTGTTAAGACAAATATATTAGGCACCGACAATGTAGTGAACTCTGCTATTCAAACTGGGGTGAAAAAAGTTATTTGCTTATCTACTGACAAAGCTGCATATCCTATTAATGCAATGGGTATATCTAAAGCTATGATGGAGAAAGTATTTATAGCAAAATCAAGAACGATAGATGAAAGTAAAACATTGATTTGTGGAACTCGTTATGGAAATGTTATGGCATCGCGTGGATCTGTGATTCCTTTATTTGTTGAGCAGATAAAAAATAATGAACCAATAACTGTTACAAACCCTAATATGACAAGATTTCTAATGAGTCTCGAAGAATCAGTAGAATTAGTATTATACGCTTTTAAGAATGCGAATGCGGGAGATCTTATGGTACAAAAAGCTCCGGCATCTACTATATATGATTTAGCAGTAGCGATAAGAGAATTATTTGACGCAAAAAATGAAATAAAAATTATTGGAACTAGACATGGTGAAAAATTGTATGAGACATTGTTAACAAGAGAAGAATTTACCGTGGCAAAGGACGCTGGTGATTTTTACAGAGTGCCTTCAGATACAAGAAATCTAAATTATAGTAAATACTTTGATGAAGGAGATAAAGAACTAAGTGAAGACAAAGAATATAATTCAAATAATACTAATGGACTTTCGGTTGAAGAAATAAAGAAGCTGTTGTTAAAACTTGAATATATAAAAAGCGAACTGGAAAGTTGGAATAGAAAATGAAGGTACTTGTAACAGGTGCAAATGGATTTATTGGCAAAAATCTTGTAGCAGAGTTAAAGAATAGAAACATTCATGATTTGTTTCTTGCTACAAGAGATACTTCAGACCAAGAGTGGAATAATTATTTGAAAGAGTGTGATTTCATTTTTCATTTAGCAGGCGAGAATAGGCCCAAAGATACAAAGGCGTTTTATGTTGGAAACAGAGATTTAACAAATACTATTATAAATAAATTGAAATCATTTGGAAGGAAAACGGATATTGTTTTTGCATCTTCTATACAAGCAGAAAAAAACAATGACTATGGAAAAAGTAAAAAGGCAAGCGAAGATATAATATATAAGTATGCTAGTGAAAGTGGATCAAAAGCATATGTTTATAGATTATGTAATGTTTTTGGTAAATGGAGTAAGCCAAATTATAACACTGTTGTAGCAACTTTCTGCACAAATATATCTCATGGCAAAGAAATAATAATTAATGACACAGAGGCACTGATAAAGTTAGTCTATATTGATGATGTAGTTTCTGAGTTTATAAATGTGTTTGAAAATAAAGCAAAACAGATAAATGTCCATAAAAATGTTGAACCAATATATTCAATAACGGTTGGTGAATTATCAAAAATATTATACGCATTTAAAGAGAGTCGAAATGATTTGTTTGCACCAGATTTCTCAAAAGAGATAGTTAAAAAGCTTTATAGTACATACTTAAGTTTTTTGCCTGAGAATGAGTTCAAATATTCTCTGAAAATGAATGAAGACGAAAGAGGTTCATTTACAGAATTTGTTAAAACACAAAATAATGGTCAAGTGTCAATAAACGTATCAAAGACAGGTATAACAAAAGGTAATCATTGGCATCACACAAAGAATGAGAAATTTTTAGTTGTTAGTGGAGAAGGACTAATTCAATTTAGAAGAATTGATTCTGAAGAGATTATTGAATACAGAGTTTGTGGAAAAAAACTTGAAGTAGTTGATATACCAGTTGGATATACGCACAATATAATAAATATTGGTGATGTAGATATGGTTACAGTTATGTGGGCTAATGAAACCTTTGACCCACAAAATCCAGACACATATTATTTGGAGGTATAGCATGAACAAATTAAAAGTAATGACGGTTGTAGGTACTAGACCAGAAATAATAAGATTATCTTCAGTAATTAATAAATTAGAAGAGTCGGAGTCAATAGAGCATATACTTGTTCATACGGGGCAAAATTACGACTACGAATTAAATGAGGTGTTTTTTAAAGATTTCAATTTGAAAAAACCAGATTATTTTCTTAATGCTGCTACTGGAACTGCAGTAGAAACAATTGGTAATATTTTAATTAAAATAGATCCAGTTTTAGAGGAAGTAAAACCAGATGCGTTCTTAGTTCTTGGAGACACCAATAGTTGCTTATGTGCAATTGCAGCAAAAAAAAGACAGATACCAATATTTCATATGGAGGCAGGAAACCGTTGTTTTGACCAAAGAGTTCCTGAAGAAACAAACAGAAAAATTGTAGATCATATTGCAGATATTAATCTAACATATAGTGATATATCAAGAGAGTATCTTTTAAGAGAGGGAATTTCAGCAGATAGAGTAATTAAAACTGGAAGCCCAATGTACGAAATTTTAAATTCTAGAAAAGAAGATATAGAGAAATCAGGTATACTAGAAAGATTAGCATTAAAGAAAGGTGAGTATTTTGTTATTTCAGCTCATCGAGAAGAAAATATTAACTCAGAGCAAAATTTTATTGATTTGGTAGAGAGTATAAATACTATTGCAAAAAAATATCAGTTACCATTGATTTTTAGTACTCATCCAAGAACTAGAAAGATGATAGAAGAAAGGGGGGTTATTTTCGATCAACTTGTGACGACCATGAATCCCCTAGGATTCAATGATTATATTAAATTACAAAAAAATGCAAAAGTAGTTTTAAGTGATAGTGGGACAATAAGCGAAGAGTCTTCAATTCTTGGATTAAAAGCATTAAATATTAGACAAGCGCACGAAAGACCGGAGGCAATGGAAGAGGCTACTGTGATGTTAGTTGGTCTAAAGAAGGATAGAATACTGCAGGCGCTAAAAATTATTGAGAGACAGGACGAAGAAGACATGAAAATAGTATCTGACTATAATGCATCTAATGTATCTGACAAAATTGTAAAAATTATAATATCATATACGGATTATGTAGATAGAGTTGTTTGGAGGAAATAATAAATATTTTTAATAAACATGAAAATATAATAACCGAACGAGTGTTTTTAGGTAAAACTATCTTAGAAAGGGAGAAATATGAAAGATGAGATAATGGAGTTTGTTAAGAATAAGCTTCAAGAAATTGAGAGTAAAGATGAAAAAACAAATAATCGAATTAATTATGCAGGGAGAATCTATGATGAAAAAGAAATTTTGAATTTACTTGACGCTTCTTTAGAATTTTGGTTGACATCAGGTAGATATACATATGAGTTTGAGGAAAAATTAGCTAGATATATCGGAGTGAACTACTGTTCAATTGTGAATTCAGGTTCTTCAGCAAATTTACTAGCATTTATGGCTTTAACATCAAGTGTACTTGGTGAGAGGAGGATAAAAAAGGGTGATGAAGTAATAACGGTTGCGGCAGGATTCCCAACTACCGTTGCGCCAATTATTCAATTTGGTGCGATTCCAGTTTTTGTTGATGTTGATATTCCAGGGTATAATATTAACATCAAAAGAATGAGAGAGTCATTAACAGAGAAAACAAAGGCGATAATGATTGCGCATACATTAGGAAACCCATTTAATGTAAAAGAAGTGAAAATGTTTTGCGAAGAAAACAATCTTTGGTTAATAGAAGATAATTGTGATTCTTTAGGGTCTGAATATAACTTTAATGGGAAAGAAAGAAAAACAGGTTCATTTGGAGATATTGCGACATCAAGTTTTTATCCACCACATCATATAACAATGGGAGAAGGTGGGGCTGTATATACCAATAATTTAGAATTATCTAGAATAGTTAATTCTCTAAGGGATTGGGGACGCGATTGTTGGTGTCCTTCTGGAAAAGATAATACATGTAATTGTAGGTTTGAAAAACAATTTGGTGAACTGCCTGTTGGATATGATCACAAGTATGTATATTCGCATTTCGGATATAATTTAAAAGCAACTGATATGCAAGCGGCTATTGGCTGTGCACAATTAGAAAAATTGAGCAAATTTGTCGTAGACAGAAGAAAAAATTGGAACACAATAAAAGATCGTCTTGAGTGCATAAAAGATAAAGTTATTCTCCCAGTGGCTGAGGAAAATTCTGCACCAAGTTGGTTTGGCTTTATAATTACCATAAAAGATGGGGTTAATGTGAATCGAAATGAAGTGGTAGAATATTTAGAGGAAAGTGGTATTCAAACACGGAATTTATTTGCCGGAAATATCATAAAGCATCCCTGTTTTGATGAAATGAGAGCGAGCGGACATGGGTACAGAGTTGTGGGGGATTTAAAGAATACTGATTTAATAATGAACAACTCATTTTGGATAGGTGTATATTCAGGGATAAATGAAGACAACATTGAATATATGTGTAATAAAATTATTGAAGCAATGGAAAAATAGGAGGAATACATCAATGAAATTAGTGATACTTGCAGGTGGATATGGGAGTCGTCTAGGAGAAATAACAAGTTCTATACCAAAGCCAATGGTTCAAGTAGCAGGTAAACCAATCATTTGGCATATAATGAAAACATATGCGCATTACGGAATTAAGGAGTTTGTTATATGTTTAGGATATAAAGGACATGTAATAAAAGATTATTTCATGCATTATGAATCTAATTGTAATGATTTTACAGTAAATCTTGGTAAATCAAGCATAGAGTTTCATAATAAGCACGATGAACTAGATTGGAAAGTAACTTTGGTTGATACTGGTTTAAACACACTAAAAGGCGGTAGATTAAAACGAATTGAGTCGTATTTAGATGAGGATATAAATTTATTAACTTATGGTGATGGAGTGGCCGATGTTAATATAGGTGACCTTATTGAATTTCATAAGGATGAGGGGAAAATGGTAACTATATCAGGAGTTCATCCACCTGCGCGATTTGGTGAATTGATAGCTGAGGGGAATGTATTGACTTCCTTTGAAGAAAAATCACAAACCTCACAAGGGCTTATTAATGGAGGCTATATGGTTTTTAATAAGGAGTTATTAGATCATCTAACTGAAGATGAAAGCTGTGACTTGGAATCAGGAGTGTTAGAAAAATTAGCAGAAGATGGAAAAATTGCAGTATATAAGCACAATGGCTTATGGGCGTGCATGGATACTGAAAGAGATTTAAACTACCTGGAAAAAATTTGGAAAGATAATATGGCGTTCTGGAAAGTGTGGTAATAATGATAAGTTTTAATAATTTTTATAAAGGCAAAAGAGTATTGGTTACTGGACACACTGGGTTTAAAGGTTCATGGCTTTCAATTTGGTTGAATGAATTAGGTGCAGAGGTAGTCGGTTATTCTTTAGATCCATATACTGAAAGAGATAATTTTGTTTTATCAAGAATCGGCGAGAAAATCGTCGATATAAGAGGAGATGTTCGTGATAAGAGTAAGCTTGAAGAGATATTTAGTCTATATCAACCAGAAATAGTATTTCACCTTGCTGCACAACCTTTAGTGAGGCTCTCTTATGATAATCCTGTTGAGACGTACGAGATTAATGTTATGGGAACGATAAATGTTTTGCAAGCAATTAAAAAGACAAAATCTACAAAAGTAGGTATTATGGTAACCACGGATAAGTGCTATGAAAATAATGAACAACTTTGGGGATACAGAGAGTCTGACCCTGTGGGAGGGTTTGACCCATATTCATCATCAAAAGGTGCTGCAGAAATTGCAATCAATTCTTGGCGATGTTCATTTTTTAATCCAGAAGAATATAATAGGCATGGGAAATCCATAGCAAGTGTTAGGGCCGGTAATGTAATTGGTGGAGGTGATTGGGCTAAAGATAGAATAATTCCAGATTGTATCAAGGCAATAGAAAATGATTATCCAATTGAGATAAGAAGTCCAAAATCTGTTAGACCGTGGGAGCATGTACTTGAACCGTTAAGTGGATATTTAATGTTAGGAGAAAAAATGAGCAATCACCCAGTTGAATATGCCGAAGCATGGAATTTCGGTCCAGAAACTAACTCGATAATACCTGTGTGGAATATTGCTCAACTAGTAGTTAATAATTATCAAAGTGGAAGCTTGCTAGACATATCTGACTCTAATTCTGTGCATGAAGCTAAGCTTCTTGCACTTGATATTTCGAAAGCTAGATTCGTATTGGGGTGGGTACCAACACTAAATATAGAAGAAACAATTGAATTAACAGTTGGCTGGTACAAGCATTATAAAAACTCAGATGTGTATGACCTATGTAGGCAACAAATAGTAGATTTTACAGTTAAAGGGGGATACTATGAAAATAATTAAAACTGAACTGGATGGCGTTTTAATTATAGAAAATTTCCATTCTACTGATGAAAGAGGATGCTTTGTAAAAACATATCATGAGGAGTTTTTTAAAAAGAAGGGGATTTATTCTGATTTTAAAGAAAGTTTTTTTTCAGTTTCAAAAAAAAATGTAATAAGAGGTATGCATTTTCAATTACCACCATGTGATCATGAAAAACTTGTTTATGTAGCTAACGGAGAAGCTGTTGATGTAGTGCTTGACTTGAGAAAAAAATCCGATACTTATGGAAAAGCAATCTCAATTATTCTAAATGATAAAAATCGTAGGTCAGTTTTTATTCCAAAGGGCTTTGCACATGGCTTTAAATCAATGGTAGATGATACTATTATGGTTTATAATGTCTCAACAATATATGATAAGGGGACTGATTTTGGCGTTTCTCTTAATAGTTTTGATTATAACTGGTGTGTAGAAACACCAATTGTTTCTGAACGTGATAAGGAATTAATGTCATTAAAAGAATTCAATATAATAAATCCATGGTAATAGATATATAACACAAGCGGTAATAAAGTATTATTTCGATATATCTATAAATAGGATCGGTTCAATCTGTAATTTTAATTCTAGCAGGTATAATATAATTCTGTTAAATTAAATCTTTCGTATTTGAAAGATTTAGGTTTTTTAAAAAGATGTTGTTTAAGGGGAGAAAAGATGAAAAAGGCAATAGTAACTGGTGCAACTGGGTTTGTTGGTTCGAATTTATGTAAACATTTAGTTCGAAATGACTGGAAAGTAACCATACTTTCGAGAGCGTCTTCGGACTATTCAAACATTAACAGTTTAACTAGCGAGATTGAAGTATTTGAGTATGATGGTAATATTGAAAAATTAATTAGCTGTTTTCGAGATGTAAAACCTGATGTGGTATTTCATGTAGCATCTTTGTTTATTGCAGAACATAATTCTCATCAAATTGATAAATTATTGGAAAGCAACATTCTATTTGGGCTTCATGTTCTTGAAGCTATGAAAGAATCTAAAACTGAACTAATGATTAATACAGGGACTTCTTGGCAACACTACCAAAATAATGACTACAATCCTGTGAACCTGTATGCGGCTACCAAACAGGCATTTGATTGTTTGATGAAATTCTATATAGAATCGGAAGGATTGAGATTAGTTACACTAAAATTATTTGATACATATGGAGAGTCCGATAAAAGACCAAAGTTGATGAATTTGATGAAAAATTTTTTATATACAGGTGAATATTTAGCTATGACTGAAGGAGAACAAATTTTGAATTTGGTACATATCGAAGATGTAGTAAATGCATATTTAGAGGCGTATGAATATTTAAAAAACAATAAAATGATTAATTATATTGTTTTTGGAGTAGGGAGTAACAGTGGTATAAAACTGAGAGATTTAATTAGTAAATTTGAAGTAATTAGTGGAAAAAAGCTTAATGTTAAATGGGGAATGAAACCTTATAGAAAAAGAGAAGTTATGTCTTTGTGGGATAATTACGACACTATACCAAATTGGGAAATAACTGTAAATCTTGAAGAAGGTATTAAAAGATTATTGAGTGAGCAAGAGAGGGATAATTGTATATAATATGAATATAAAAATAACAAAGAATGATGTGATTTGGAGCTATTTAGGAAAGTTTTTTCAAATAGCCGCAGGTATATTTGTATTGCCATTAATATTAAGAAACCTTAGTACTGAAGAAGTCGCAATATGGTACATCTTCTTGGCGATAATGTCATTTGTAAATCTGATGGATTTTGGGCTTGCACCAAATATTACAAGGCATTGTTCTTATATTTTTTCTGGAGCAAAAGGTTTGAAGAAAGAAGGCGTAGATATTAATCGTGGTAATAGTATAAATTATGTACTTTTCTTTAAATTTATTGCTAGTGTAAAATGGATATATAGAGGAATTTCATTAATAGCATTCGTGACTCTAAATACTGTTGGAACATATTATATATATAATGTTATTGAAGAAGCTTCTATATGGGAAATATTGCCTGCATGGATCATTTTTGGAACCGCTGTTTCATTTAATTTATATTACTATTACTACACTCCATTATTGACAGGACGAGGAAAGCTAATGGAGTCGAACAAGTCAATGGTGTTTTCTAAAAGTGCGTATATTATTATTTCATATGTATTGATATTAAATGGAAGTGGCTTACTGGGTATTGCAGTTGCATATTTATTAGGTGGAGTTGTAAATAGACTTGTTTCTAAATTTTACTTTTATGATAATGAAATTAATTTAAACAAGAATAAGTTAAACACAAAATTTGATTTAAATATTATCAAAATATTATGGTACAATTCAAAAAAAATGGGAATGATTTCAGTATCTTATTTTATGATGACAACTGCAAGTACATTAATTATCGGAATGTACTTGAAATTAGAAGAGGTTGCTATGTATGGGCTTACAATGCAAATAATGAATTTGTTAATTGCTATCTCAACAATTATTTTTTCTATTCTAACTCCAAAATTGAATATGTTAGCTATACAAAAACATAAGGAAGAGTTTTTATTATACTCAGGATTTGTGATTGTTTTTTCACTATTATTATATGTGATTGGAGCCGTATGCATAATTGTGTTTGGAAGGAATATAATTCATATTATAAATGCTGATATCAATCTATTAAGTACTGATTTATTGATTCTTATTATGATACAAAGTGTATTCAGTATTAACTACTCAATAGTAAATCAACTCATTAGCACACACAATAGTGTTCCTTACATGAAATCTTCTATTTTTACAGGGATTGCAATAGTAAGTTCAAACTTTTTAATTCTGAGATTCTCTCAAATCGGATTAATTGGAATAATTATATCTCCTATTTTAGTTCAATCTATATATAATTATTGGAAATGGCCACTATTTTTTGCAAAGAAGTTCAATATACCCTATTTTAGTTTGCTTAAAAAAGGGGTACATTTTAGTGTGATTAAAACGAAGGAATTAATAACTAATAGACGCTAGCATTTTATAGGTTTGTTTAAAAGATATTGATTTCAATTTAAATTTTAAAGAAGTAGTATACATTGTTTTTGAGAGATTACGCATCATTTTATATTGATGTAGCAGTACAATTAGTTATGGGGGCAGAGTATACTAATTTAACTATAGGTTTTAGGCGAAATGAGGTTATGATGGAAAAAAAAGAGAAACTATTAACAATTGCTATACCAACATATAATAGGGATACTTTGCTTAGAAAACAGCTAGAAAGAATATTCAAAAGCAATAAAGTGAATTTAGATATTGAAATTATAGTTTCTAATAATTGTTCTATAGATAATACAGAACTAATACTAGAACGTTTTGAAAAAAAATATGACAATTTTAGATATCATAATAATGACACGAACTTAGGATTTGATGGGAATATTAAGAAACTGTATAATTTGGCAAATGGAAAATATGTTTGGTTTTTAAGTGATGATGATTACTTAACGAATAATGCAATTGATTATGTTTATTCTATGATAAATAAGTGCAGTGATGTAGGTTTAATTGTTGTTCCGCATTTGATTAATGATAAGATAGCCATTAAGAATGAAAATGATGTTATACCATATTATCCTATTGGAGAAAAAATTGAAGTGTTAATTGGGAAACAAAGTGAAGTAGTAAGTGACAAGCAAAGGTTGAATTTATTGTTACTAGCTGCCCAAATATCTGGATGCATTGTTTTGAAATCAGTAGAATTAGAGCGTTTTTCTGCATATGGAGGTGGCGTGATGCATTGTAAAATAGCGAACTTAAATCTGCTAGAAAACCCAAGGTATTTCATAATTGATAAAGGGCTTGTTAAAAATGGTAAAAAGGAAACCATAAGTAAATGGTTTATGGATTCAACGCTATTTGGGATTAGAAAACTATACCTGCAAAAAGAGATGGAATTTTCCGACGATTTAATCGATCTTGTATCTGTCAGAACGTGTCAATTAGGGCTTAATATTCTAAAAAAGAGGAATGTTTGGGCGGCTAATTATGTTAATTACCCAGAAATGAATGATGAAATAATTGCTAATTTGAAATGCGTTTTTGGAGAAAAATATTACCTTATTCAAAGTGATGTAAATAAAGTATTAAAAGCTAGGAAATATAAAGGAATACATGTGGGTATAATTAGACCTTTATTGGTTGCAAAGTATTATATCAAAGGAATAAAAAAATTCATATGAGTTTTTACTTGTGCAGCATAAAAACATATTCTATAGATGAGAGAGGAAAGTTAAATATGAACGACTATAGAAAATTTATATGTAATTTTGAAAAAGCTGAATTATAAAGTAAGGGGAAATTATTATGAAAAAATTGTTGTCAATTTGTATACCAACCTACAATCGGTGTGATCAATTAGGTAGTATGCTAAATAATTTATTGAATACAATAGACCAAATAGAGAATGTTGCTATTGAAATAATTGTGTCAGATAATGACTCAGAAGATAAAACAGAAGAAGTAGTGGAAGAACATTTAGGGAAGGTCATTTACTATAAGCAGAAAAATAATTTGGGATATGATGGAAATATTAAATTTTTATATAGTGTAGCAAAAGGAACGTATATATTTTTTTTGGCAGATGATGACGAGATTATGGTTAATGAGTTTATAGAATTATATAGAATTATATGGTATAACCAAGAGGAGATAGATTGCTATTTGTTAAATTACTTTGAAGGTGACAAGAAAGTTGAAAAGCATGATTATATTGATTCTGAGATTAGTGTAATTAAGATGCATGATATCTGTGAAAACTATTATAAACCATTTGTATTTCTATCTGGATTTGTTTTTAAAAAAAAGGAGATTAATCTAGCGAATATCAATAAAGGAACTTTTTTTTCGCAGATGGATATCGCATTGTCTGTATTGTCACAATCATCGCACGTATATTATTATAAAGGTTATGTCGTAAAACGAATTATTCCAGATTTAGAAGATGAAACAGGTTGTAATATAATGGATGAAACATGGAAAATTTATTTAGGATCCGCCAAAATAAGAAGGAAGTATGAAAAGAAATATAATGCGAAGTCTCCATATTTTCTAGAAATAATTCAAGTGATTCTATTTTCAAGAAATTATATAAACCTACCAAACAAATCGTGGATAGAGAAAATAAAATACCCTACATTAGCATTTAGCAATATTCATTTTAAGTATATGGCAAGAGTTATTTTCTTCCCATTTATGTTACTATTGAATATTAAGAAAGTGTATAAATACTTAAAGAAATCTTAAAAAACTAGTGAGCTAATAAATTTAAAAAGAAGATTTAAAAGGGGATTAAAGTGAAATTATCAATTTGTATACCAGTTTATAATAATGAAATAATATTTGAATACAGCTTGAGGGCGGCGGTGAAAGCATGTATTAATTATTGTAAAGACGTAGAAATAGTTATAAGTGATAATGCATCAGAATGTAATATTGAAAAAATTGTAAAGAAATATTCGTATAAATACAGCAGTGTAGATATTGTTTATAATAGAAATGAAGTGAACGAAGGGCTTGCATCAAATTTTCTTAAAGTAGTAGATCTAGCCTCTGGAGATTATTGTTGGATTATTGGATCTGATGATTTTGTAAAGCGAAACGCAGTGCATGAGATATTGGAATTATTGAGTAAAGATGTTGATTTTGTTAGCATAGGAATAGATCGGTTGGATTTAAGAGAATATTATACTAAGGAAATAGTTCTGATGAGAGAGTATTTTGAATTGGAATTAGAAAAAAAATTGTCAGATATCGATGATTGCTTTTTCGAAACAAAACACCTTATATGGGATGAATTGGTTAATCCTATTAATAATACTGTAATGAGTGGAGCGGTTATGACTAATATATTTAGGAAAAAACTATGGGACAAAGTGGATTTGAAAAATATGGATTCTAGTAATAACTTTGACAATGTAGAGAACATTTATCCTCATAGTGCAATTTTTGCTAGGACTATGATAGGGAGAAAGGCAATTTATTATAAAAAAGCGTTAATTATAGTAGGCGATGGAAAGCGTGATTGGGTAGGCAGTAATTTCTGGTCTGGTTCATTGCCCATAATTTACTTAAAAGTACTACCAGAAATGATTGTTATGTTTAAAGAATATGGATTAAGCAAGAAAATCCTATTTAAATGCAAAATGTATGTATCTGAAACCATTGGAAGGTATTATTTTCAATATATATATTACAGATATGTTGCGAAAGAAGAAATGAGATATATTGATATTTCTATCGTTAACAAGAATTTTAGAACATACTTAAAATATCCAAGTTTCATTTTGGGTCTATTCAAAGGAATTATAAAACCCAGATAATTACAGACCATACCACCCATAAAACTGGCTCATTCCTATTTAGAGTTTGAACCAGTTTTACTTAAACAATATATTATTTTCTAACTATAAATAAGTTTATAGTTATGCCTAGTGCAAACAAGCCATAAAACATAGGCATAATGGAAACGGTCGTATCATTCGCTATTCCTGCAAACAAAAAACCAATAACGCCGAGAAAAATACCAGATCCTGCAAAATCAAAAAAGCTGCTATATTCTCTACGATAATAAATTTTGATGCTCCAGACACAGTATGAAGTAAATAAAGCAATCAATGCAAATAATGATAGCATACCGGTATTGATTCCGTATTGTATGTACATGCTATGGGGTTTATCCACAACTAAATTTAATCGCCAATCAACATTATATTTTCCATAGTAATCGTTATGAGGAAACTCAAAGATAAAAGTATCTGCTCCAGAACCTATTATAAAATGATCAAACATTACAGGCAACGCTCTAGACCAGATATATCCACGGCCACTACCAAATTTTGCACGACCTTCAAACCCAAATGTGTCTATTCTATCTAAATCTGTCTCATTTCCAAACACATTGTAATAAATCATTTTTTCATTTGCTAATAAGAAGTTAAATGGTTGCTCATCAACCATAAGTTGCAAGAAAAATTTATCTTCATTTTTTGCGAATCTAAATAGATAGTCTTCATAGCCTTCTTGATCAATTATAAAAGTACCATCTTCTAATCTTTTTGAGGGAATAGACTTGTCTGCGGTATCATATATTGTTATTGAAGGAACTGCCATTGAAAAGTCACTTTCAAAAGTAACTGCTTGACCATTAAGACTTACATCTAGTTTGTTTTCATATGTATCCATATAATCAATAAAAGTTCGCTCAACTGAAGGCGCTTGAGCAGGTGCAGTTGCCCTTTTTACTGTTCCAAAGAGCTCGGGCAGCAATACGTTAGCCGTCATCGCAATCATGATAATAGCTACCCCTAATATAACTGCAACTGATTTCCACCATTGTAGAAGTCTTTTATTTAAAAGAACAATACCTACAATAAAGGCAACTCCGATTCCTAATAATCCACCAGATGATTTTGAACCTATTAAGTTAATTATTAGCAATGCATTAAGCACACCAAGTGCAATCTTGTATTTCATTTCCTTAACATAGAAGAACAACATTGAAAATACAGGGATAATCATTGCTAGATAAAATGATACATAGTTAATATTATATACCGTCTGATATATCTCTCGATTCTTAAATGTAAATTTTAAAGAATCAACATGTGGCCAATAATATCTCGGCGTAATCATCTTTTTACCAAATGAAGTCCTGAAAAAGTCCATATCTAAGAATTGCGAAAGACCTAGCAATCCAATAATAAAAGTCATAACCCCAAGCACAGTCAATATCCGCTTAACACTCTTTTCCGTATAGACTGTATTAATAATATAAAACATCATAATAAAATAACTAATAATAACAATAGACCCCTCAAATCGGTCATTATATCCTTTAAATGCAAAATGTCCATAATCAGAGAATATCCATGATAAGACTACAAATCCAATATAAATTGCCATTGGAATATATAGTTTTGTCTTTTTAATAATTAATGATTGTGTCATTAATCGATACAATAGTATCAGGACTGCTAAGGTAGCCATCAATATAATAAATGCTGCTTTGTAATAACTAAAAAAGTCCGAGTATGCTTCCTTATAGTTTGTCCAATAAAAGCCTTGTAGTGGAGACGTATATGTCTTCATTCTTACAATGGCAAAAATAATACCAATAAATACCATAATAGGTAAATCTTGGAATCTATGGTATCCCTCATCAAGCCTTGGTGCGTGACTCATAGAAAAAACATTGCCTTTTGGCTCGTCTGGGACAACTTTTTCTTTATGCGGTTTAGGTACTTTTGATTTTTGTACCTTTTTATCATTTTTTTTCTTGCTCATTAATATCCTCCCATAAAATATGATATAATAATTATAACGTAAAATGCATAATTGTTACAATACAAATACTAACAATTATGCATTATTTCATGCAAATTTACCGGTTCGAGGTGCGTAATGAAGAAAATTTCAAAATTATTTATATTATTATTATTCGACATCCTATTTATTAACATTTCCTATGCTTTTGCATTGTTATTAAGATTTGAATTCGACATGAATGAACAAGGATTTATTACATTTATGGACGTCTATTTAAATAATATGATTATTATAAATATAATAGGAGTGGTAGTCTTATATCTATTTGGAATGTATAAAAGTCTATGGCGATATGCAAGTATCGATGAATTATTAAAAACAACAGTGGCTTCACTAGTCATGACCGTTTTAGTCGTTATATATTTTATGTTAAGACCAGACACATTACCAAGAAGTACTTATGTCATGGCATTTGTTTTTAATACAGCACTAATTGGAGGCCTTCGATTTGCCTATCGAATATTAAGAAGACTAAATGGTAGAAAAGACATGTTATTTAAACCTAGTCTTTCTAAAAATGTCATGATTATTGGTGCTGGAGATGCAGGGGCCGCAATAATAAAAGAGTTTAATGCACACGGAGAACTTCATAGCATCCCAAAAGTTGCTATAGATGACGATGTATCAAAACAAAAAAAGAGTATTTTAGGTGTACCAATTGCAGGTGGTACAGATGTCATAAAAGAGATGGCAGAAAAACATGAAATAGATGAAATAGTAATAGCTATTCCATCAGCAAATAAAAGAAAAATAAGTGAGATAGTAGAACACTGTAATGAAACAGGTTGTAAGCTAAAAATATTACCATCGTTATTTGAACTAATAGATGGACAAGTTAGTGTAAGTAAACTAAGAGATGTTCATATAGAAGATTTGTTAGGTAGAGATGAAGTAAAAGTGGATTTGGATGAAATAACATCATATGTAAAAGATAAAGTAGTTATCATAACGGGTGGAGGCGGTTCAATAGGTTCTGAGCTATGCCGTCAGATAGCAGGCTATGGACCAAAGAAGTTAGTCGCATTTGATATATATGAAAACAGTATATATGAAATAAGAAGCGAAATAGGCCATGATTATCCACAAATAGATTTTGAAGGCGTCATAGGCTCTATTAGAGACGAAGAACGCGTAAGAGAAATGTTTGATACATATAAACCACAAGTGATTTTTCATGCGGCAGCACATAAGCATGTACCACTAATGGAAGCTGATCCTAAAGAAGCTGTTAAGAACAATATATTTGGAACAAAGAGACTATTGGATTTTGCATATGAATATAACTTAGAACGATTTGTATTAATCTCAACAGATAAAGCAGTAAACCCAACAAACGTAATGGGAGCAACAAAAAGAACCGCAGAGATGTTAATGCAAGAGAAGAGCAAAGAAAGCAAGACAATTTTTTCTGCTGTAAGATTCGGAAATGTATTAGGTAGTAACGGTAGCGTCATACCAATATTTAAAAAGCAAATCGAAAATGGTGGACCAGTAACAGTAACCCATAAAGACGTTACAAGGTTCTTCATGACCATACCAGAAGCAGTCCAGTTAGTCATACAAGCAGGCGCAATGGCAAATGGTGGCGAAATATTTATCCTTGATATGGGAGAGCCAGTAAAAATAATGGATCTAGCAGAAAACCTAATAAGACTATCAGGATATAAACCATACGAAGATATAGAAATAGAAGTAACAGGTCTAAGACCAGGCGAAAAACTATACGAAGAATTATTACTAGACGAAGAAGGCATAAGCCACACAGTACACGAAAAAATATTCATAGGCCAACCAATAGCTATCAACAAAGAATCCTTATACCAAAATATAGAAATCCTAAGCAAAAACAACGCATCCAACCAAGAAACAAAAGAAATAATAAAACAAATAGTCCCAACCTACACCCCAAATGGGGACGGTTCTAAAATCCAATCCAACTGGACAGAGGGACAGACATAGAAAAATAGCTGATGAAAATCGCTAGCTATTTTTTAGTTAAAGAAAAGGGGACGCGTACTTTTTCTTCAACAAAATATTAAAGATTTTTTTAAATCAATGGATTCGACACATAATAAAAATATTATTAACAATAAGATATAAATCGAAATGAAAAACAGACAAAAATGAAATAACCCTTATTATTAATTTATGGTTATTTTTATGATTGTCTGTTTTTAAACGTTTAGCCCTATAACTGTCGATATGTTTTTGTTGACATAACTTAAAATGAAAATGTAATATGTATGTATCTAATCACAAATCATGTTATATGTTATAGGGAAAGGAGTCGTTGTAAATGCGTGCAAAAACAGTTCGTTTAGCTAGTTGTTCTGGCACAATAAAAACTCCGACGAAAAATGGGCATACTGTAAGGTTGAAAGCAATCCAAAGATTAATGGAGAGGTTGTATCTAGAAATATCACCGAGCAAGCATCATGAAGAAGATCATGGGGCTAAAATAATCTATAGAGAAGTAGTACATTAGAAGGCAAGTGGGAAATATGAAAAAAGTATTGCATTAAAAAAGTGTTATTCATTAGGGCGAATAACACTTTTTTTAAAGTAATTATTTATAAATCCTTTATATAATATGAAGTCGCTTCAAATAAACCTTTTGGATTTCCAACATCGAAACGAAGTCCATCGTATATATGCGATATAACTTTTTCCTCAGCAAGCATTGCTAGTATGCCATCAGTAAGCTGTATTTCATTTCCAACACCTGGTTTTGTTTCTTCCAAATGTTTAAAAATCTTTTGAGATAATACATACCTACCAACTACAGTTAAATTGGAGGGCGCTTTATCTACAGATGGCTTTTCAACCATGCTAGTTACTGAATATGATTTTTCGTCAATTTGATTTCCGTCTATAACGCCATATTTACTTACATCTTCCATAGGAACAATCTGTGTTCCCAAAACAGAGGCATTATATTCTTCTTGGATATCACATAGTTGCTTTAAACAAGGCGTTGCTGAGTCAATAATATCATCTGGCAATATTACTCCAAAGTAATCATCATCGATATAGTCTTTTGCTTGTAAAATTGCATGGCCAAGACCTTTTGGTTCTGGCTGATCAACATAAGTGATCTTTATGTGCGTTGGAATACTAAATAATTTATCTTCTAGTGCTGGTTTATTTTTAGCTTTTATAAACGCATTCAAATCAGGTTGATCTGAAAAGTAGTCTATATAAAATTTTCTATTCTTGCCAACTATAATAATAAACTCTTCTACTCCAGAAGCAATAGCTTCTTCAATATTGTATTGAATGGCTGGTTTATCAACGATAGGAAGCATTTCTTTAGGTATTGTTTTTGTAACGGGAAGCATGCGTGTGCCCAATCCTGCAGCAGGAATTACAACTTTTTTAATCATGTTATATTTTTCCTTTCGATTTTATAATATAATATTAACATATTTAACATTGAAACAGACTAAAAACATACTAAAAATAGAATAGAGTTGAAAATAGAATGAAAAAGTTAACATATAAAGTAATACACGGCAATAAAAAAGAAGAATTACCAGAATATGAATATATAGCAGGGGTAGTAACTAATACGCGTTTAATGGGTGTTATTGCAATGAAACTACATTGGAAAAATGGCTCTGAAGATATATTTCAGCTTTATCATTTTGATGCAGAAGAATATGGTTTTGATAATTTTCAACAATTGATTAATCCTACATTTGAGAATGTAGATTATCATTGGAGAAAAATGGCAGGCGGACTAGGCGGGCAAGATATGCCTATAACCCAAACAGAAGCCAAATATATTTTCCAACATTACTTCAAAATGAATAATCAATACTGTATAAAGATTCCAAAAGATATGAAGGACTATGCTTTTATGCTTAAAAGCAATGATGAGATTGATAATCTAGATGAAAAAATTGTAATGGAAAAAATATGTGAGCCAATAAAAAGTGACTTTCATTTAATCAATTATTATATAATGAGAGGATACGGACTAGATCAAGTGGCAGCTGATTATCTAAAAGATGAAAATGACCTAGGTATATTTAATGTAAAAAGACCAGTCACATTAATAAGAAATGAAAACATATATGATTATGATTATGGTATCTACCATGCAAAAGCATTAATAGAGTATGATGGAGACTACCGACTTGATACATTTGATATCTCAGTAGACCTAAGAAGTGAGCTGAAAATCAAATCAATAAAGCGAAATGATCAAATGATAATATCAGACAAAGAAGCAGCAATGCTATTAAATAAGCCAGAGTATATTACGACATATACCATAAATGGGGGGCTTTCATTTAAAGAAAAACTTGACCAATTAGTACCACAGGCAATGAAAAATGAACATGAAAATGGTGTGCTATATATATTGTTTAACCCAAATAACGATCATGTAAAAGAAAGAATACACATGCTAAGTAATGATATAAGATGTTGCTATTTTGTAACACATTATGATGAGTTAATCGTTACAGCATATAGTGAAGAAATAATAGGCCAAATAGAAGAAGAAATAGCAGGAAACGTAGTGAACATGCATCTAGAAAGAAAAGAAAAATTATATTTTGAACAAGCTGTATTGTATGGTTTTGTGCAAAGTGGATATTACGAATTTAAAGATTTTATAAATGCATTAGGAAAATAGCAAAATGAATAGACAAAGGGGAAACTATGCAAGAAATAATACAGTATTTAGATCAAATATCACATGAAGCAGTTGTATTTGTAATAGCAATGCTACCATTAGCTGAGCTAAGACTAGCTATACCTGTAGGCGTATCACTGGGGCTACCTGCATGGTATGCGACGGTAATAGCCATAGCAGGAAGTATGGTGCCGGTACCATTTCTATTGTTATTATTTAGACCAGTTATTAAGCTGTTTCATAAGACAAAGATTGGGAGCCGATTTGCTACATGGTTAACTGACCGTGCAGAATCGGGTAGAAAAAAAGTTATAAAATACAAGAGATTAGGTTTGTTTGTATTTGTAGCCATACCACTACCGACTACTGGTGTGTGGACAGGTTCGGCGGCAGCGGCGTTAATGGACATGCGACTAAGGGACGTATTTGTTTTAATTTTTTTAGGAAACTGTGTTGCAGCAACAATCATGATGCTACTAAGTCACACTGCATTTAATGTATTTTAATGAAACACAGGACCAGACTTTCGCTTAACTTCAGACCAATAAATAGACTAATTGAGAAAAGAACATGAAAATGTTCTTTTTTAATGCAAAAAAATGAAAAAAAATCTCGACAAAAAGTGCAAATCAAAACAATAATAGAAAACGGAAGGTATTGAAAAACGGAGAGAAAGAATTACTAATAATCTGACATTGTCACATGGCGGAACAGAAAACTATAAGAATGTCTAAATTTCAACACTGGGTCGAGTCTGTGTCGATGAAAAAACGTTGAAAACTAGCGAAAATCTACATATAATAGCATCCATAGGGAGACATAATATCAAAAAAGTAGAGGGTGGTTGAAATGTTTTTAATATGCAAAAAAGTAAATTGGATTATTGTGTTACTAGGGTTAGTTGTATTCTTTTTATTTCCATTTAACGCAAATGCAGAAGAAAGTTTTGATGTTCAAATAAAAGTGGATGAGAAGCTCATCTCCTTTGATGTGTTACCACGTATTAACGCTGACAATAGAACCATGATACCCGTTAGATTTGTTTCGGAAGCACTAGGCATGCAAGTGGTGTGGCACCAAGAAAAGCAACTTGTAACTGCAAATTATTATGACGGTGAATACTCATACGACTTGATGATGACAATTGATGATAAAAAAGGGATCAAGCATGACAAACGAAGTCAAATTAACCATGATATTGAGATGGATACAGCACCAGTGCTGGTACAAGAAGAAGGCATATGGAGAACGCTTATACCCCTAAGATTTTTAATAGAAAGCTTAGATGAACATGAAATAACTTGGGATAATGAATCCAGAACAGTAAATATATATACAAAAGAATATTTAGAAAATCAAATACTTGATGAAAACCCAATAGCAAATGAATTAGTTGAGGGTGAAGATTATGTTGTATTTGAATCAAAAGTAACAGGACAAGATGTTATTTATGAAGTGTTTTCTGTAAAAAAGGAGAATGCGACACCTGATGATTATAACGAGTTAATAAATGAACAATCTGTTAATAAAGATGCAACAAGTCAGTTAGTTATATTTAAACTGCCTACAACTTTTATGAATCCATTAGACCTGTTTAGTCAAGAGACACTAGACTATCTTAATACAGTTAGTGAATGGGGTAATACTGATTATCCATCATATAAGGTGGAGGAAGTAAGGTATGTACCTAATTACCCAGCTGTAATTGATGAGCCTGATGATTCCTATTATTTAAAGGCATTTACAAATGATCAAGCATATATAAGTGTTGATATTGGTTATGATGTGGATGAAATGCATTTCGTGGGGTATGATGTTGCTTTGTTTGATGAAAGCAATAGTATTATTAGTGTTTTGCAAAACACCTCTCTAAATAATGAATTTTTACATTTTTCAAGCATACAACCCCATAAAACAGAAGATATAACATATACGCAATTTATTAATGAAGTTAAATATATTGGTCTTTTAGGTGGATATGATCAAACTGGTTATTTTGCACAATATCATCATATGTGGTTAATAGATAATCCGTATTACTACACAATAAATTCAACAGACAATGAAATAGATAATGAACCACCAAGAGCAACCGAAGGCAGTGATGCAAATGAATAAAGCAAAGGCAATGAGTAAAAAAATAGCAACCATTATGCTATTAACTAGCCTACTGCTTAATTTTTTTTCTTCGATGAGCTATGGAGAAACCATCACGCAAGAAAAAGATACAACCTATTGGTTATTAGATTTAGGGGTTATTCATGCTTGGAAACACAGTAATGGTTTGTGGCAAAATGGCATAGAGCCAAATATAGAAAAAACATATACTTACAATAATATTATTAATATTCCACCAAATGCAAAGAATGTAAGTGTAACTGTTTATCCAAAAGAATTAGTGAAAAATGTTTATAACACAAATGGTTATTCAGTTTCATCAAGTGAAGTGACATTTAATGGTAATCCATTTATTTATAATATCTTTGATGAAAGATACGACACCGATAGTTTTTATATAAAATACAGTGAGGTTCTTGCTAAAAGCATTAACTTTGATAGTCCATATAGTGCTTTAACCAACTATAATGAAGATACGGGAGCAGTTTCGTGGGAATATGATATGACGTTTGATTCGGAACAAGCCTATAACGTGGCTAATGCAATGAGAGAGATTAAAAATGAATATGCATCAACACCATATAACAATGTATATTTTGATAACATAGCAAGCTATATAGGCTATGATCAAGCCAAAGAAATATATGACAAGATGAACGCTTCTCTTCACCAAAACGTAGAGGGCTACTTTGTCTTCGTCCCATTAATCATAAAATACACAGTAACAGAAACTACAACAATAGAAATCAAAGAAACACCAACAGAACAACCAGTAACAGAAGTAGATATCCCAGATGATATAGAAATATTACTTCCAGAAATAGAAGAATTTGAGCAAAAGACAAGAGATAATATTTGGATATTTAGCGAGTATGGTACATTTAAGTTTCTGAGCCCATATGAAGATATCAAATATCATTACGAAGGGGTACAGCCTTTTAGCAGAGAAATGTATGATGAAATAGATGTGAACGAAGTATTAACAACACATAAAGTATCAGCAGAAGGCAAAACAGTAATAAAAGAAAGTGGTACAGGTATAGCCAATTTACACTATGAAGCGGACTTTTATATTAATCCGTACGAAGATTACAGGCAGACCAAAGGAGATATCGATTTAAGAGCAACAATATCTAGCCCTTTTGGAAGCGATACAAAAACACTTGAGACAGACTTATATACCCTTCCAGATATAACAGCCAATGCAGATTTTGAATTAGTCTATGCATCGACAGGTGACTTTGCAGATTATGGCGATACATATATCGTAAAAGAAGGTGCAAAAGTAGATATAAATAATCTAGGAACAGCAACAGATTTATACCGTTCTGGTATGCAAGTCCAATATGATGTGCTGCCATATAAAGATGGAAAACCCAATTATTTTATAGACGATTATAAAAGTTGGTCAAAAAAGAAAAACGGTGACAACACATATTTTTATAAGAGCAAAACATATACGCTAGATCCTGCGCAAGACCATAGTCAATTTGGTTTTGATTGGATAGTTGATAGACACAATAGTAAACTAAATGACTCCCGGACAGTGTCTGTTAGTAGAGCCTATTTATATATATACAGACAAGAAAAAATATATCCATATCGTGATAGGTTTGATACTAATGCAAGAATAGATACATATGAACGAGATACAATAGAAATGCAATTAGGAGCTTATGTTAATAGCTATGCACGAACACGTGGTGAACGAACATATAGAAAAAATAAATATGTAAACAAAGAAGATGAATGGGATTCGGATGGTGACTGGGCTGATGGCAGTATAATATGGCTTGATGCAGAGGTACTCAATAGATGGTCAACAAGTGGCAGTAATAAAAACAAAGTGAGAGGATACAGTGCATCAATGAACAAAGCCTCACTTAAACTATATCAAAGGCCAGTTTATAACAATGAAGTGGAAAAATATTTAGAGCAATATCCACAGTATAAAGACGATGTCATGCTATCACGATTAACAGAAAAATACCCATATGAAGATATAGAAATAACCCAAACCATACAGGCAAATATATTAGCAAGAAATAAAGCGAGTGGCGGTTACCAGTTTCAAGCAGTTGATACCATGAGCAAAATGATTATGTTTTATGGTGAAGATAGTATACTGACAGTAAGACATAAAAAAATGGATGAAAATGATAAAATAATTGAAGAGGAAATAGAACATATCCGCGTAAAATATAATCCAGGAGAAATAGAAAAACAGGTAAATATTACATTAAAAGATTTTGGAGATTACGTTTGCACTGAAGCGGAGCCCGTATTAAGAGCAGTGGCAAAAGGTGTACATAAAGAAACAGATGTAATATATAAATTAGAAAACCCAATAAAAATAATTGCAAAAGAAGATCAAAAAGAAATAAAAATGAAATCCGGCTATGGATTCAAAGTAATTGTGGAATTAGAAGCAGAACCTGTGGAAAGCAGCCACGAAATATTGATTAATCCACAATCAGAAGCCATATTCCTAGGCAAAAGTTACAAATTAGAAGAAACAAGCAGAAAAATAGAAGACAACAAAATAATAATAGAAGTCCAAGTAGAGCCAAACCAAGAAAGTCCGTTTCTATACAGGAAAATATACACAGACGTAGCCCTTGCAGATGGCAGTTATAGCACACAAATAAAAATATTATTAGATATAAAAGACAGTGAAAAAATAATAGAAATCAATAAACCGATTCAGATCAAAGGACATATGTACGAAGACTACTATAGTCATTAGGGAACTTTTTAAAACCTATCCAAGTCTAAACCATAAGAGATTAAAAACGGAGGATAGGAAAATGAAAAAAAGGATATTGGTTATAGGATTAGTATTAGTGTTAATATTAGGTGCACTTGCTGGATGTGGCGGAAACAAAAGTTCGGATATGGCAGTTTCAGAAGAGCCTATGGCAAACTACGGCATGTCAAAACAGTCGGCACCCCAAGTGATGCTTACAGCAGATATGGCGGACGGTGGCAATTACTTAGTGGCTGAAAGCAAAGCTGAATACGAGCAAAATGTGGAAGTCGGAGAAGTTAATTTTGATGAAAAAATAATCTATACATCAGACATAACAATAGAGACAGAAAACTTTATGGACTCAATTAATGCCATAGAAGAAAAAGTAGCAGAAGTAAAAGGGTATATCCAAAACTCAAGCATTCATGGAAGAGGCTTTGATGAAGGGGATCCAAGATACGGATATTATCTAATAAGAGTCCCAAAAGAGAGTTTTGATTACGTTAAAAAAACTGCAGAAAACTGGGGAAGTGTCATCAACAAAAGTACAAATAGCTCAGATGTATCGGAACAATATTTTGATACAGAATCAAGAATAGAAACATTAGAGATTCAGCAAGAAAGACTATTGGCATTATTAGAAAAAGCAGATAAAATGGAAGATATACTAACCATAGAAAGAGAATTACAAAACGTAAGATATCAACTAGAAAGCTATACATCTTCAATTAGAAGATTAGATTCTCAAATAGAGTATTCAACTATTTCAGTAAATGTTTACGAAGTAAAAGATGTAACAGTAGTGCCTATAGGATTTGGCGAAGAATTAGTAGATCAAATAAAATCATCAGCAAAAGCATTTGGTGAATTTTTAAAAGCAACATTGTTTGCAGGTATCTACTATATACCTTATCTAGCAATATTTGCAGTAGTAATAGTAGTACTGGCTAGAAGAATAAGAAAAGTAGAAATAAAAGGAAAAATAAAAAATCCTATAAAAACACGAAAAAGTCAAAAAGAAGAAATAGAAGAATAAGAAAAGAGCACAAAATGAAAAAAGCAAAAGCTACAGGAATCATCTTAGCAGGCGGAAAAGCCACGCGAATGGGGCAAATCAATAAATCGTTTTTACACTATGAAGGAAAAACATTTATAGAAATAGCTTTAGAAAAAATGCAGAGCTTTGATGAAATAGTCATAGTAGCAAATGAGCCTGAATTATATGAAACATATAACATGAAAAATGACATAAAAATAATAAAGGACCAGGTCGAAAACCTCGGTCCTTTATGTGGTATATACAGTGGGATGGCGTGTGCAAAAAATGAGGTGTGTGTCGTTATACCCGTAGATAGTCCGTTTATAAATAGCGCATTATTAAAAGAAATGGTTGAGATAATAAAAGATAACGATGCAGTCATTCCAAAGATAGGTGAATACGTAGAGCCTCTTTGTGGAGTATATAAAAAGACTGCAATGAAGCAAATGAAAAAAGCTTTGGATAAAAAAGAAATGAAAGTAAATGCATTATATAAGAAACTGAAAGTAAATTATGTAAAAGAAGAGCAATTAAAAGCCTATGGCGATACAAATAAAATGTTTCAAAATATAAATACAATGAGCGATTACAAGGCTTTGAAGTGAAAAAAGTTAGATAAAGCATAAAAAAGTAATTGAAATTGTGTAAAAAATATGATAAATTATGACCATAGATAGTATCAAATATTGAGCTATACTAAATAATGCGAAGAAAAATAATAATAATTTCTGCTTTGATCAAATGACAGAGACAGAATCAAGAGATGAGAATAGCAAAACCTTCTTGATTTTTTGTCGAGAAGGTTTTTTTAATGAAAAGAGACTGATAGAAAGCATTATAACAGTATAGTAATAGACGTGTGGAGGCTGAAAAAAGTGATTATCAGTAAAGGAATACAAGAAACAAAGGAAATATTAAGGAAAGTAAAAAAACAGGGTTTAACAATAGGTTTTGTGCCTACAATGGGATACTTACATGAAGGGCACTTGTCGTTAATCAGAAGAGCGAAAGAAGAAAATGATTATGTAGTAGTCAGCATATTTGTAAACCCATTACAGTTTGCAGCAAATGAGGATTTTGATCAGTATCCTCAAGATTTTGAAAGAGATTCAAAGCTTTCAGAAGAAGCAGGCGCAGATTTTATATTTGCACCAACAGCAGAAGAAATGTACCCAAAAGACTATAAGACATATGTTGATGTAGTAGATCTAACAGAAGGCTTATGCGGTGGAGATAGAGAAGGTCATTTTAAAGGTGTAACAACAGTAGTAACAAGACTATTAAATATCGTGCATCCTGACTATGCCTATTTTGGACAAAAGGACGCGCAACAAGCTACTGTGGTAAGAAAAATGACGCAAGATTTAAATATGGACACAGAAATAATCGTATGCGATATAGTCCGTGAAGAAGATGGACTAGCAATGAGCTCACGAAACGTATATCTATCTCAAAAGGAAAGAGAAGAATCTCGAATGATATATAAATCATTAAAACTGGCGGAAGAGAAAATCGCTTGTGGAGAAAGATGTCCTAAAAAAATAAAAAAAGAAATAAAGAGAGTATTAGAAGATAATACAGACTCAAAAATAGAATACATATCATTAGTAGATGTACAAAATCTAAAAGAAGTAGACAAAATAAACGACGACGTCCTAATAGCCCTAGCAGCCAAATTTGGACAAACAAGACTAATAGACAATATAAAGATCGAGATAAGATAGAGAAAGAATCAGAGAGTAACATAAGAGAAGCAAAGGGTCAGGTACCATGCTACTTTTTCATCAAAAAGTAGCATGGTACCTGACCCTTTGCTTCTCAACTCAACTTCGTTATTAACTCTTGACATTAGAGTAGCTCTAAGCGATATAATCACACTAAGAACAAAGCAAACATAAATGTTTAGAAAACTTAAAACAGGGAAGAATATTAATAGTAATAAAAACAAGTTGACAATAAAATAACCATATGGTAATGTATGATTCGCAAGATGAATTGAATATACCTTTATAAAGAGTGACTGAGGGAATAGGCCCGATGACGTCCGGCAACCTAAGTAAGTTAGGTGCTAATTCCTACAGATATCGATCTGAAAGATGAGGGTGCAATAACGAAAGTTAAACCTCTTATTGAAAGAGGTTTTTTAATTTTATATACGAAAGTGAGGAACAGAAAATGAAAAGATTATTTACATCAGAGTCAGTAACAGAAGGCCATCCAGATAAAATATGTGACCAAGTATCAGATGCTATAGTAGATGCTATTTTTGCAAAAGATCCAAATGCGAGAGTAGCAGCAGAAACAACAGTAACAACAGGATTAGTAATGGTAGTAGGAGAGATAACAACAAATACATACGTTGATTTCCAAACACTAATAAGAGGCGTAATCAGAGATATAGGCTACACAAGAGGTAAATACGGATTTGATGCAGAAAACTGTGCAGTATTAACATCAATAGATGAGCAGTCATCAGATATAGCAATGGGTGTAGATGAAGCATTAGAGTCAAAATCAGCAAATGATAAAGATGATTTGGATGCTATCGGTGCAGGAGATCAAGGAATCATGTTTGGTTTTGCGTGTAACGAAACAGAAGAATTAATGCCAATGCCAATATCATTAGCCCATAAGTTAGCAAAAAGATTATCAGTAGTAAGAAAAGATGAAACCCTAGCATATCTAAGACCAGATGGAAAAACACAAGTAACAGTAGAGTATGATGAAAACGACAAGCCAGTAAGAGTAGATACAGTATTAATATCAACACAACATGGCGAAGAAGTTGAGCAAGAGCAAATCAGAAAAGATTTAATCGAGCATGTAATAAAGCCAATCATACCAGCTGAGTTATTAGACGAAAACACAAAATACTTTGTGAACCCAACAGGTAGATTTGTAATAGGTGGACCAAAAGGAGACGCTGGTGTAACGGGAAGAAAAATTATCGTAGATACATATGGTGGTTACTCAAGACACGGTGGTGGCGCATTCTCAGGAAAAGATCCTACAAAAGTAGATAGATCAGCAGCCTATGCAGCAAGATACGTAGCAAAGAATATAGTAGCAGCAGGAATAGCAGACAAATGTGAAATAGAGCTAGCATACGCAATTGGTGTAGCAAAGCCAGTGTCTGTATTAGTAGAAACATTTGGAACAGCAAAAATAGCAGAAGAAAAAATAAGCGAACTAGTAGATAAACACTTCGACTTAAGACCAGCAGCAATAATAAGAGACTTAGACTTAAGAAGACCAATATACAAACAAGTAGCAGCATACGGACACTTCGGAAGAACAGACGTAGACGTACCATGGGAAAAAACAGATAAAGCAGAAGCATTGAAAGCAGACGCGTTTTAGAAAAGTGAATAACTAATAAACAAAAGCCAGAGAAGCAAAGGGTCAGGTACCATGCTACTTTTTTAAAAAGTAGCATGGTACCTGACCCTTTGCTTCTCTGCTTGATTTGTGAAAAAAAGCATGATAGAATATCGAAAAAGAACAAGTGTTCGTTGCGGAGGGAAAAAGATGACGAGGCAAATTAGAAGAGCTAGCAAAACCGATATTTATCATGTAATGATGCGAGGGGTAAACAAAGAAGCTATTTTTGATAATAGTTATAAAAAGAATGTTGCTATAAAAAACCTACTCAATAATGTTGATCACAACTTACATAAAATTTATGCGTATTGCATAATGGACAATCATTATCATCTAGTCATAAAGTCAAGATTAGACGATTTAAGCAAATTAATGCAAATAGTAAATGTTTCCTATGCAAAATTTTATAATGATAACTTTGAAAGAATTGGCCCGGTTTTCAATAATAGGTTTAAGAGTGAATGCATTGAGTCGAACGAATACCTAATAGCTGCGGTAAAATATGTACATCAGAATCCAGTAAAAGCTGGAATAACAAATTGTGCAAAAAAATATTGGTGGTCTAGTGCGAATGCATACGCTAATAGAAAAGGCGATAAATTAATAATGAAAGATACTGTGGTGGATATACATAACCTATATATTGAAGATAAAAAGCATTATGAGTTATGCTTAAATAGTAATGCCTATAATTTTATAGACGTGAAGGACATTGAAGGTTTAGCAGAAGGTGTGAAATATATTAACCAGCTAAAAGTAAAAAGTGGATATGAAAATATTGATAAAAAAAGTATCATAAAGGAAATAATTCTAAATACTGATTTGAATTATAGACAAATTAGTAAAGAACTAAATGTCAGTCAATCATTAATAAGTAGTGTGAAAAAGCAATTGTAAAGAAGAAGCAAAGGGTCAGGTACCACGCTACTTTTTGAAAAGTAGCATGGTACCTGACCCGTATAAGCAAAAAAAAGTGGGGTGCTATAATAGCACGCCCCAATTATGGAAAAAAGATGATATTTATTTCAATTTGCAAAATGCAAATAAAATAAAGCTATATAATTATCAGCCTAAGCTGTAATTCTAAAAAGTTGGGGTTCAGTTTATTTTCATATACTGAACGCCCGAATTATGGAAAAAAGATGATAATTTATTTGACTCAAATTAGCATTTGAGCTAAATACTTTCTTAGTAGTGATAACGGTCTAATATACTTCAACAAGTAATACTTGTAATTTTAAAAAGTTGGGGTCCAGAGTATTAAATATGCTGAACGCCCTAATTATATGGAAAAAAGATGATTTATCTTAAACCACAACCATTACAAAAAGTAATGCTGCGAGTATAAGAGCGAAAATTATTATTGAGTATGTAATGCTTGAAAGTTTTGAAAGCATGGATGAAAGCATAAAACCGACGCTCTTTGACTTGTATTGTCCTTGAGCTATAAGTTCTTCTTTGCTTTGCGATGCCATGTTGTGAACACTTTCAACATACTCTTTTGCCTCATCTATTAAGTGAGGCTCTGGTGCGTGGGCGTACTCAAAATGATCTTGAATATCTTCAATATACTCAAATGCATCTTTGTGAGAATGATCAGCCCTGTTCATTTTTAAGGTTCTATATTTTAACGAAACTAAGTAATTGGCGATTCGTTTGTAATATGAAACATCTTTATAAAATTCAATAGAAAAGATGTACTTCATCAAATTAGAAATGTTATTTGCGCCAATAACTAAAATGTTATCGAAAACTTCGATGATAATTTTTACATACTTGTATATGAATAAAAGAACAGGCTTATAAAGATGCTTTTCTAAATCAAACCAATGATGCGTAGGATTTACAAAGATATATTCGCCGTTTTCTTCAATTTTCAATTTCCCTATTACGTAGAACAGATAAATAAATGCGCCGAGCACAAAGATAATTAACGCGGATAATAAGTTTTTAATTCCAAAGAATTCTATACCGTGATAACCTTCTGCATGACCAATACCAATAAGCTGAAGTAGCGTATTTGGGAAAAGTCCTATCAAAATAACTAACCCTGCAACGACAACCATAGGTCCGTATGTATGAAAACTCAGGTGACGTTTATGCTCTCCGTTAAACTCTGGATTATCTTCTAAGAAAATCGTTACGTAAAGTTTTAGTAAGTAAGCTACAGTAAATGCACTAGCGATATAATAAGCTACTTCTACACCACGGACAAGATAGATGTTATAGTACTCGCCTGCTTCTAAAATAGCATGATGAATCATTGTTTTACTTGCATAACCACTGAAACCAGGGATACCAATAGTACCTAGAGTACCGATTAAAAATAGCACTCGATAAAGCGGTTTATGTTTTCCAAAGCCTCTAATCTCATTTAGACTTAATCTTTGAGTAATCATAAAGATTACACCTGTTCCAAAGAATAGAGAAACTTTAGTAATAGCATGGTTAATCATATGAAAAACACTGCCGTAATATGCCATTGTTGTGTGTCCGTGTAAAACACCCATAAGCCCCATGGCTAAGAAAATATAACCGAGTTGACTCATGCTGCTGTAAGCGAGGACTTTTTTAATATTTCTATGATGAAGTGCTAAAAATCCACCTAGAAGCATATTGATCAAACCAATGATAATAATGGCATAAGAAAGTGGTATATCAAAGTCTAAGCTTGATAGAACCAAATAAATTCCAAATACACCAGTCTTTGTTAAGATTCCTGAAAAAATTGCTGTTGCAGGAGACGGTGTCGGAGAATAAACTTTCGGCAGCCAAATATGTAAGGGGAACATACAAGCCTTTACCCCAAAACCAACAATAACTAAACCAGCAATAATATATTTCATAGTGCCAAGGGCTTGGAAAGGCACAGCCATTTCTGCAAGCATAAGCGTATTTGTATAGTTATAAACTAAGAAAATACCCATTAACTGGGTCAAACCACCTGCAAAAGACATGGCAATATAAATGTTACCAGCTTTATGTGTAAACTCATCCTCGTCATGAATAACAAGGAAATAAGAAGTAATCGTCATAATTTCAAAGAATGTAAATAAATTTATAACATTACAAGACATGAAAACGCCTAATGTACTAGATAATGTTAAAAGATAAAACAAATAGTATCTATTTCTATTCTTGTAATAAAGCAAATATCTTAAAGAAAAAATCTGTGCAAGTAAAAATGCCAATGCTGAAATAAATAGTAAAACATAGCGAAGCATATTAAGCTCTAAAAATAAACCAGTACCCATAACAAAAGGAATATCTAGCTGCAAATTGCTATCTACATAAGGATACAAATAGCAAACAATTACAAATACGCCAAATGAAATAAATGTAGTAAATCTATTTCGTGCATCCTCGTGACGCGGGCCAATTAGAAATCCAAGCAAAGCACCTAAGGCTGGAAACACTATTAAAATAAGTAGTAAAATCTCTGGTTGAAAATCAAACATAAATAACCTCTTTCGCTTCTTAAGCTAATAACAAATGAATGACAAATATATCAATTAATGTAAAATCATAACACTTTTAGAAATGTCACTTAAAACGTTGATAATAGGATTCGGGAAGAATCCAGTAAGTAAAACAATACCTGTTAAAACAACAATAGGCACAAGCATCATCTTTGGTGGTTCTGTAACTTCTGTTGCACCTTCAGGCACAGGCTTGAAGAACGCAGTAGAAATAATTGGTAATAGGTATCCGGCAGTAAGTAATGCACTCAGTAGTAAAACAACAGGAACTAAAACACTTCCATATTGAAGACCGCCAGTAGCTAAATACCACTTACTAACAAAACCGCTTGTTGCAGGAAAACCGATTAAGGAAATCGAGCACAAGGAGAAACACCACATAAGGACAGGCGACTGTTTTCCAATTCCCTGAATTTCATCAATCTCAGTTTTATGCATATGGTGCATGATAGCACCAACACAGAAAAACAAAGTGATTTTAATCAAAGCATGAAAAATCATGTGAAGCATACCACCTGTAAAAGAGTCCTCGTTAAAAACCGTCAAACCAAGCATAATATATCCAAGCTGGCTAATAGTAGAATAAGCCAAACGTTTTTTCAAATTTGTTTGATGCAAAGCTAAGAAAGAACCTGTCAAAATTGTTATAAGAACAAATACTAAAACAATGACATTACCTTTAATAGCTAAAATGGCCGCAGGACCAAATAAATAATAAGTCGTTCTCACTAAAGAGAAAATACCAGACTTAACTACTGCAACTGCATGTAGCAATGAACTAACAGGAGTTGGGGCAACCATTGCTGATGGCAACCAACCATGGAATGGAACCACAGCTGCTTTAACACCAAATCCCAAAAACATTAATACATAAGCAATAATAAAGTACAGTGAATTTTCCTGAGCAGCAAACTGATCTACAATTCCGCCAGGGAAAAAGTCTAAACTGTGTGTTTGGCTAAACAGTAGCAACATACCAAACAGTGAAAAAGCAGCCCCGATAAAGGAGTAAACTAAGTATTTATAGCCTCCTTTAAGGGCTTTTTCATCCCCGTTATGGATTACTAGAGGGAAAGTGAAAAGTGTAAGGAGTTCATAAAACAAGTAAAGAGTAATCATATTACCTGCTGAAGCGATCCCAATAGTAACACCAAGGGTTGCCATGAAAAACACAAAAAAACGATTTTGCATGTGTTCATGGCTCATGTATTCAATTGAATATATGGTAGTAAATATCCATAAACTGGATACGAGAAAACTAAAAACAATACCAATTTGATCAACCTTCAAATAAATATCAACAAATTCATTTAAAACAAGTAAATGAATACGCGAGTTATCTAAAAAGAAGATGTTATGCAAAACTATTGCAAAGTTGGCAACAATACCGGAAATAATATAGGTATTTCTTACTTTGCCCTCAAACTTTGCAAAGAATAAAATCGCTGCAAGTATCCAAGGAAATATGATAGGGGCTATAATAAAAAGATTGTCCATTGCTAAAACTCCTTGTAATTACCTAGTGATGATGCCAAGTCTGATCCAATCAATTAAGTGACCAGAGAATACACCAACTAAAATCATGACGGCGATAAGTGAAACAATAGGAAATACTCTTTTTGTTTGCACTTGCTTTGCTCTATATACTTTTCCATCTAAATTATCAGTACCAAAGAAAGCACTAATAACAATAGGGAAATAATAAACTGCATTTAATAAACTACTGACTAAGATAACTAAAATAAACATAAAATTACCTGTGCTAATCGTTTCGGTAGACAAATACCATTTGCTAATAAAACCTGGCAAAATAGGTATACCTACCATGGATAATGCCCCCAGAGTAAACAGGGTAAAGGTAATAGGCATTTCAAGGCCCAGACCTTTATAGGCATTAAGTTTTTTACTACCTGTTTGTTCAATCATAAGGCCAGCACACAAGAATAAAGCTGACTTAGTGACTGCATGACCAATCATATGATATACGGCAATAGTAACGCCTAAAAGGCTTCCGAGACCAATACCAAAGAAGATATAACCCATCTGAGCAATGCTAGAATAAGCAATTAACTTCTTGATATCCTTTTGGACAATGGCTGAAATAGAACCATAAATCATACCGGCACTACCTAAAATCAATATAATTAATAAAATATTAAACTCGTTTACAATTTTGAAACCAATCATTCTAAAGAAGACTTTAATCATAAAGTAAGCAAAAGCTTTCAAAACGATACCTGACAGTAAAGCGCTTGATGCTGTAGGTGCAGTTGAATGCGCATCAGGCAGCCAAGAATGAAGTGGGAACATAGCACTTTTAACACCAAGACCTGCAGTGAATAAAGCTAAAATAATCAAAATAGATTTCAAATAATCTTGGTAACCAACGGCAATCTCAGCATGAATCAAGTCAATGTTAAGATGACCGGTATATGAGTAAATGTAAGCAATACCCATAAGAATCAGACCAGAACCAATAGTACTCATAATCAAATACTTAAGTGCTGCTTTAATATTTTCTTTTTTATCTTTTACAACAATGATACCGCAAGAAATTAGCGCACTAACTTCTATAAAAACATAACCGTTAAAAATATCATTTGTATAAACTAAACCAAGTAGAGCAGGCGTTAAAATATTAATCATAATATAATAAAGCTTAACTCTGTTTTGAGGAATCTCATTTTCAATAGAAGAAAAAGAGAACCACGTAATCATGCCAATAACAAATGTAAATAATAAACCTAAAAGAACTTCAATTGTTCCAATGTGAAGTTGAATGCCAAATATTGAGCCGCTATATCCAGCACTATACTTAAATGCACCGTTTTGAATAACATGAATTGCCAAGGCAATCGCAAGACCAAAAGCGACAGTGATAGAACCAAAACAAATAGATTTGTAAATCTTAGGTTTTTTTACTACGGGCATTACGAATGCACATAATAAAAGAAGAACCATTTGGATTAAAGGTATATTATTAATTGTGTTCATAGGCATCTCCCTTCATACTCATTATCTCTTCTAAATCAATCGTACCGAACTTTTCGTTAATCTTAATAGTTAATGCGAGTAAAAAAGCTGTTACACTGACAGCAACGACAATCCCTGTCAAAATCAATGCTGATGGAATCGGGTTAATATAGCCTTCGACTCCAGCGTATGTAGATGTGATAATTGGTGCTTGTCTACCAACGATGTACCCCTTCGCAACTAAGAAAAGAAAAACCGCAGTGTCCATAACATTCATTCCAATAATCTTTTTTATTAAGTTCTTATTAAGCATTAAAGTTGCAAAGCCAATTCCGAAAAGAATGACAGAGCAGGTTTCAAAATAATTCGTTAATAAATTCATAGGCCCTCCGGTGCTAAGATTCTTCGTCAGCAAATAAAGAAAAAATAACGTACAACACATAAGTAACAATAATACCAACCAAGATATTTAAAGGAAGAATAAAACCACCGCTAAAAATATGTCCTGGAGTCCCTGTTGAAGGGTGCCACATATGTGTATTTTGTGTAAGGAAGCTATATCCTTTAATCAGTCCGTATAGAGCTAATGAAAAACTAATAAAAGGTAAAGCGTTTTTATATGAAACCGCTTTTTCAACGTATTCCTTGCCATAAGTAAAATAAAGTAAAATATAACTTGCAGCTAGTATAGTACCGCCTGCAAATCCACCACCTGGTGAAATGTGACCGTGCAAAATGACATAAAGTCCAAATATCTGAATGCAAGGTGCGATTATTTTTACAACTTGTTTTAAAACCATATTATCCATAATAATCACCGCCTATTGACTTTCTTTACTGATTAAAGTAGCCATAACAACAATGGCACCAGAGAAAAGAACAGTCGCTTCAATAAAAGTATCTAATGCACGATAATCTAAAATAACGGCAGAGACGATGTTTTTAGCACCAGTATCTTCCAGAGTGTTTTCGATATAACCTTGACTCAATTCATTGTGCTCTGGGTTGTTTGGGTTACCAAATTCTGGTAAATCATTTACGCCAATCAGCAAGACTCCAATAATAGTGACTGTCGCAATAACAGATAAAATATTCTTAAGCATGACAATCCTCCAAATTATTCGCTAGGCTTTGATGTTTTAATTCGCTTAAGCGTTAAAACAAAAAGAATCGTAGTGATTCCTGCGCCAACAGCAGCCTCAGTAATAGCTAAGTCAGGTGAATTAAGTTGTTGCCACAAGATAGCCATAACCAAGCTATAAACAGCAAAAACAATAATACTACCAAGCAAACTTCTAATAATAGAAATTGCTATAGAAAAAATCATTAATGATATAAGTAAAATAATAGAAAAAAGTTCCATATTCAAATCCTCCGATTGGCCATAAGACCATACATTAACTAACTAGACTGATCTGTACTGTCCTTTTGAGATTTTGAGTATGCATTGGCGATTAAGTGAGTCGCCGTAGGATTTGTAATCCAAACAAAAGCAATAATCAAAACTAATTTAATCGTTGAAGTATTCAAACCACCATAAACAGCAACAGCTGAGATGGATAAAATAGCACCAAGGGTATCGCATTTAGCTGCGCTATGTGCTCTCGTTAATACATCTGGAAATCTTAAAATACCAACAGTACCAACTAAGAAAAAGAATAACCCTGGAAATAGTAGGACATAAAAAATGATTTCTCTCACCAGTTCTCCCCTCCTGCACCTATGGTATTAGATATAGCAATAGAAGCAATAAAGCTAATCAAAGCATAAACTAAAGCTACATCTACAAAGTATGACTCCTTAAATAAGTAAGAAACAATAACCAACACAACAATGGTTTTAGTAGAAACAACATTGATTGCGATGATTCTATCTGAAGAGGTAGGTCCTTTGATCGCTCTAAAAATACAAAGTAGAGCAGTCGCTGATAAAAAAATTAAAGTAAACTTCATTATAAGTTCCATATTCATTTAAGCACCCTCCACTTTCATAAGAATTGTTTCAAAACCTAGCTCGGTAAAATCTTCTGCAAAAGAAACATCTAAACAATGGACTTCTAAAATGTCGTCTTCCATATTAACCGTCAATGTTCCTGGTGTTAACGTAATAGAGTTTGCAAGCAAAACTCTTAAAAAATCCGATTGTAAACTTGTCTTATAATTAATCGTTACAGGTTCGATATTAATCTTAGGTGACAAAACAATTTTAGCAACATGAAAGTTTGCAATAAAGATGTCTTTTAAAAGCATAGCAAGATAATAAATAAGAATACCTGCTTTCTTGAAAACAGAAACAACTGGTATTTTTTTATTATCAAATAGCTTTTTATTAAACAGTCCAATGCCTATGGCAAATATTAAACCTATAATAATTGTGTCTGGGCGAACATTTTCAGCAAATGCTAACCACAGGAAGAATAAAACAAAAGTTATTAAATACATAGTAATCACCATTCTCTAGATAGCCTTTCAATAATATATAATAGCAAGAAGCGTGCCAAGATGTGGTGATGTGAAATCGCATAAGCTTTAGCGTTGGAAAATGGTAAACAGGTAATTTCTAAAAAAAACCGATGTATTAGCGCATATGTCTTGAAAACGTAAACATAGAGATACGCCTATGAAAAAATATAGATATATAGAGTGAATGTATCGAAATGATACATTGTGTTAAAAAAGACACAATAAGTGTGTCGAAATGACACACTTATAATTTGATTTCATATTTTTCTAGTTTTCTATATAGAGTACTGCGCCCTATTTTCAAAATAGAAGCAGTTTGGGACAAGTTATACTTTGTATATTCCAAAGTCTTGAGAATCACTGTTTTCTCATGATCATCTAAGGATAAAAGAGAAACAGGAGAATAGTCTTCATATTGAGTTTTGTGCTCTAAGTGACTAGGTAGGTTACTTGTAGTAAGGGTTGTGTAACTTTCAGCAATGTTAACAATCATTTGCATTGTGTTTTGAAGCTCTCTAACATTACCAGGCCACTCATATCTTTCAAGTGCTTTGAAAAACTCTTCATCTATACTTTCAAATTTTTTATTGTTTTTACGTGAAAAAGATTCTATAAAATAAGAAGCAAAAGATCTTATATCGTCCCGTCTTTCTCTCAGCGGTGGGATATAAATAGGAAAAACATTTAAGCGATAAAATAAATCTTCTCTAAAATTGCCTTTAGCAACTTCGTCTTTAAGGTCCTTATTGGTTGCAGCGATAACACGTACATCGACTGGAATTACTTCACTACCGCCAACACGTACAATCATTCGCGTCTCTAAAACACGCAGTAAATTAATCTGCGCATCGTAAGGCATGTCGCCTATTTCATCTAAAAAAAGAGTTCCGCCATCAGCGAGCTCAAACTTTCCAGCGTGACCACCAACACGAGCGCCTGTAAAAGCACCTTCTTCATAGCCAAAGAGTTCACTGGATACAAGTTCACGTGGAATAGCACCACAATTAAGAAAAACAAAAGGCTGTTCTTTACGACTACTTTTATTGTGAATAGCTTGGGCAAACATCTCTTTACCAGTTCCACTTTCACCTTGTAGTAAGATGGTAGAGTCGACATTGGCAGAAATGCGTGCCAAATTGAGAGCACTTTCTAGCTTTTCTGATTTACCTACTATGTCATCAAAAGTAAAAATTGCAGAAGCACCAACGATTTTATTTACCATACTATGAATAACCTTAGAGTCGTTGATTTTTATCAGTATTAGTTTTGTATTGTTACCAGACTTCAGGTAGTTAACATCCGCAATAAACTTGCGTCGTTCACCGTTAAAGGTAGACAAATCAAGCTCTTCCTCAAAGATATTATTGTTAAGTGTAAATATGTTTTCAAACATTTTTCTGCTTTTTAAAAACTTTGACATACTGGTATTGGTTACTGAGCGACTGCCAACATTAAGAAGTTCCCTAGCTGAAGCGTTGATATTTAGTATGTTTCCATGCTTGTCAGTAGCGATTAGACCATCTGAAATAGTTTCCATGATTTCATAAAAATGCTTGTTAGTTGATTTAAGTTCTTGGTTGATTTCTTGAAGCTTTAACTCACGTTGAATAGCATCTGCAGCAGCAGAAACTAACCCTAGGGTATGAGGGTGAACGCCTTTATAGTTACCAGTAATACTTAAAATAGCAATAACCTCATTGTACTTGTCCTTAATAGGACTAGCAGAAGTCGTTAAATGATGAAATTTGCGCATGAAATGCTCACTACCATAAATCTGGATAGATTTTTTAAGGAGTAGAGAAAGGCCAATAGCGTTGGTACCAACGTATTTCTCTTTCAAATTATATCCATTTTCCAAATAAGTCTTTTTGTATTTTGCTATAAAACCTTTTTCACCAACATGATCAATGACATAGCCGTCTTTATCTGTAAGCCTTAAGATAAAGTCAGTGTTACCAACGATATCATAAATTTTGTGCATAAACGGGCGCGCGATATCTATGATGTATTTGTTCTTTTCTTGACGCTCTCGGATTTCATTTACAGCCAAATGTGTAGTAGGGGTTTTGCTTAAGGGGTTAATCCCATAAATCTTACTCCTGTTCCACGATTCAAGAACAACATTTTTCATATCAGTAGCATCAATTTCTTCATTATTAATATAACTTTGCCATTGCTTGTAAATATATTCGTTTTCACTAACTAATTTTGACATAAGTGACTCCTTTTAATACAGTATAACGCAAGTGTACCATAATGATACAACAGGTACAAGGATTGATAAAAACCTAACAAAACAAAAAGACATATATGCTATAATAAATTAATAAATAAAGAAGAAATGAACAGTGAAATAAAAAGGATATATAATGGATATAAAAAAAATAGAAGTCCCAATAGAAAAGATCATAATAAGTATAATGACAAAGTATTTTCGTATAACAAACAATGAAAACAGTCAGCTTTCTTCGGAAGATATAAAAGGAAGAGAAAATATATTAAAAGAAGTAAAAGTAAATGGGTTGTTTCTGTGGATAGATACGTCAAAAGATAATAATCATACAGATTATATAAAAAATCTAATAAGCAATAGTCAAATAGATGAACCAAATCACAAGAAAGTATTATTATATATATTATCAGTTGAGACACCAGAATCAAAAGAAGAGACACAATTACAAGCATATATAAAAGATAGTTGGCAACTAGCTACCCTAGACGCTGCTGAAGAATACTTTAAAGAAATACAAAGCATTACAAATGCAAAAATAATAGGCCCTGGATATGAGACAATGGACCTAAAAGAAACGAAAGCATTACTGCGGATACTAAAGGCAGAGTCAATAAATGTAGTTACAAATGATCAATTTGTGCTAGTTCCTGCAAAATCAATAATAAAAATGGCAATCCCAGTCGATCAAAAAAACATAAAAGCAACTCAATGTGAAAACTGCAAAGGAAATAAGAAAAACTGCAATTATTGTTGAGGGCATAAAACGAATAGTGAACAATGCTAAATATAAAGAAAAATATAATTAAATCCAATCAAAAAGCATGCGCAAAGCGCATGCTTTAATCAAATTCATTTTTAAGGTTTAAAATGGATTCGTACCGCATCTTGTAAGCAATTGCTGAAGAGCGACAGCTATAAGTAATCCATATGTCCATTTAAGTATCTTTTTTTGTTGTGGAGTCAAATTCATATTATAAGTTCTCCTAATCCATTATTTTATACAAGAACATTATACAAGGATTTACGAATTAATAAAAGCACAATATATCGCTTTTATAGCTTTATCGAAATCATCGTTTTCAATCCCTACAATAATATTGATTTCACTTGAACCCTGATCTATCATTCTGATGTTAACTCTAGCACTACTAAGGGCATCAAATAACTTAGCGGCAGTACCAGGTTTACGTGACATACCATAACCTACAGTAGCAATTAAAGCCATGTTAGGGTAAACGTCAACGGAGTCTGGGTTAACTTTTCTTTTAATTTCTTCGATAATGTCATTTAAATCGTCAGTAACACTGCTTTCAGATAAAACGATAGACATAGTATCAATACCAGATGGTAAATGCTCAACAGATACTTTGTGATCTTCTAAGATAGATAAAATCTTTCTAATAAAACCAACTTCTGCATTCATTCTGTTTTTATAAATAGCAATAACTGTAAAGTCTTTCTTTCCAGCAATACCTGTAATCGTATCGCCTTCTGGTATTTCATCTAAAGTAGGACGAATAACCGTACCCTCATTAGTTGGATCATTAGTATTTCTAATATTAATAGGAATACTAACTTCTCTTACAGGAAAAACAGCATCTTCATGTAAAACAGAAGCGCCCATGTAAGAAAGCTCACGAAGTTCTTTATAAGTAATGTTTTTAATCGGTTTAGGACCATCAACAATACGTGGGTCAGCCATTAAAAAACCTGAAACATCAGTCCAGTTTTCATACATATCAACTTTTAAAGCTTTAGAAACTAAAGAACCAGTAATATCAGAACCACCACGAGAAAAAGTTTTAACTTTACCGTCAGGAGTAGAACCATAAAAACCTGGAATAACCGCACGCTCAATCGTGCTAAGTTTTGTTTTAATAGCTACATTACTTTCTTCGTCCAAAAACTTTCCATTTTCATCAAACAGTAAAATCTCGGCAGCATCAACAAAAGTATAGTCTAGGTAACTTGCAAGCAGTATACCGTTAAGGTATTCCCCACGACTTGCAATATAGTCGGCAGACGCGCCGTTATCAATATTCTTTTTAACTTCATCAAGGTGACTCTCTATGTCAATATCAATATTTAAAACATCTCTAATTTTAGTGAAACGCTCACAAATAATACCAAAGATTTGATCATATGGTACTTTTTGCTCTTTGTGGGTTTTAACTAAATAAAGTAAGTCCGTTATTTTATTGTCTTCAGAAAACCTTTTACCTGGTGCTGAAGGAACAACATATTTTCTATCCGCATTTAATTCAATGATCGTTTTAACTTTTTCAAATTGAATCTCGTCGGCAAGAGAAGTTCCTCCGAATTTAGCAACTCTTATGCTCATAATTCATCCCGCCTTTTCTTTTTATTACACACATATATTCGTATTTCATTCTGATTATTTTATCATATACTTTTGTTTTGTAAAGCGTTGATGTGAAAAATATATCGAAAAACTAATTGTTCAACTATTATAAAAGAAAAACAGCTACAATTGCTGGAATATTCAACATTGTACTCCAGCTGAATGTACGTGGTTTTAAAAAGGTAATAATATTTATGTGATTTGGACACACAAAAGACACACATGTGTATTACTCTAAAAAGGCAAACTGAAAAGAGGAATATATAAAGAAGCAAAAATACTTATAAAATCATAAAGTTTTATTAAAACATTATTAAAAATTGCGTATATTTTTGTTTATTGATACGCTCTGTGATAGAATATACTTCGAGATTATAAAAAAGAAACGCAAATAAAACTACATTAAATATAGAAGATGAAAAACAAGAAAAAGGAGATGAAACAGTTGGGATTTTTAGAAAAAATATTTGGTGATTTAAACGAAAAAGAAGTAAAAAAACTGGAAAAAGTAGCAGATCAAATTACAGCATTAGATGAGGAAACACAGCAATTAACAGATGATCAGCTAAGAGAAAAAACTGAAACTTTCAAGAAAAGATTTCAAGAAGGTGAATCAATAGAAGACCTACTAGTTGAGGCATTCGCAGTAGTAAGAGAAGGTGCATGGCGTTCTTTAGGAATGAAGCACTTTAAAGTACAGCTAATTGGTGGTATAGCACTTTCACAAGGAAGCATTGCAGAAATGAAAACAGGTGAAGGTAAAACATTAGTAGCAACACTAGCAGCATACCTAAATGCCATATCAGGCAAAGGTGTTCATGTCGTTACAGTCAATGACTACTTAGCAAAACGTGATATGGAATGGATGGGAAAACTATATAGATTTTTAGGTTTATCTGTTGGATGTATCGTTCATGGCTTAACAACAGAGCAAAGAAGAGATGCATACAATTGCGACATAACATATGGAACAAACAATGAGTTTGGATTCGATTACCTAAAAGATAATATGGTAACATACAAGCAAGAAATGGTACAAAGACCACTAAACTTTGCCATAATAGATGAGGTTGACTCTATTTTAGTAGATGAGGCAAGAACACCACTTGTTATATCGGGTGCAGGAGAAAAGTCTACAGCGTTATACAAGCAATCATTTGATTTTACAAAAAAATTCAAAATGGATGAAGATTTCACCTACGAAGAAAAAGATAAAGCGATCGCACTAACTGACGAAGGGGTACAAAAGTCAGAAAGATTCTTTGGACTAGATAACTTAGCAGACCCACAAAACATGGAAATAAACCATCACATCATACAGTCACTAAAAGCACAATACACAATGAAAAGAGATGTAGACTACGTAGTAAAAGATGGCGAAATAGTAATAGTAGATGATTTTACAGGACGTTTAATGTTTGGTAGAAGATACAGTGAAGGGCTACATCAAGCAATAGAAGCAAAAGAAAAATTAGAAGTAAGAAGTGAATCAAAAACATTAGCATCAATAACACTTCAAAACTATTTTAGAATGTATCAAAAATTATCAGGTATGACAGGTACAGCAAAAACAGAAGAAGAAGAATTTAAGCAAATATACAACATGGATGTATTAACAATACCTACAAACAAGCCAATAGCAAGACAAGACTTACCAGACTCAATATATGCAACAGAAAAGGGTAAGTACATGGCAATGGTAGAACAAATAGAAGAAAGACATAAAACAGGACAACCTATATTAGTTGGTACAATCTCAATCGAAAGATCAGAGCTAGTCAGTCAGCTATTAAAAAGAAAAGGTGTAGTGCACAAAGTCTTAAATGCAAAGCAACATCAAAAAGAGGCAGAGATAGTAGCAGAAGCAGGTCGTTTAGGATCAATAACAATAGCAACAAACATGGCAGGTAGAGGTACGGATATAATCTTAGGTGGAAACCCTGAGTTTGAAGCTAAGCAAGAAATGAGAGCCAAAAAATATGAGCCTCATGTGATATCCATAGCAGCAAGCCCAATGCCAGTAGAAGATGAAGAGATACTAAAAGCAAGAGAAGTGTATCAAAATTTATTTAATAAATACCAGTCAGAGAGACAAGCAGAACATGACCGTGTACTTGAGGTAGGCGGACTACACATAATAGGTACAGAGAGGCATGAGTCTAGACGTATAGATAACCAGTTAAGAGGTCGTGCAGGTAGACAGGGAGACCCAGGTTCGTCACAGTTTTTCATTTCATTAGAAGATGAGTTAATGAGACTATTTGGTGGAGAGCGTATACAAGGCATCGTAGCAAAACTAGGCGTAAGTGAAGATGAGCCAATAGAAGCAGGTATGTTAACAAAATCAATAGAAAATGCACAAAAAAAGGTAGAGGGAAGAAACTTCTCTATACGTAAATATGTCTTACAATATGACGACATTATGAACAAGCAAAGAGAGATTATATATAAAGAAAGACAACGTGTACTTCAAGGAGAAAACCTGAGAGAGCATGTTGAGAGCATGATAGAGACATTAGTAAATGCATTTGTAGATATGTATACAGCAGATGCTAAATATCCTGAAGAATGGGATATGAAAGGCTTAGAAAAAGCAATATCAAGAATCTTCTTAGATCATGTAGAATTAAAGTTTGATAACTTTGATGATATGACAATAGAAGATTTAAGAGCAGGATTAATGCAAATAGCAAAAGAAAAGTATGATGCAAAAGAAGAAGAAATTCAAGTAGAGCGTATGCGTGAGCTTGAGCGTGTAATCCTATTAAGAATAGTAGACAACAAATGGATGGATCATATCGATGCAATGGACCAATTAAAGCAGGGTATTGGACTAAGAGCAATAGGTAATGAAGACCCAGTAAGAGCATACCAAAATGAAGGTTTTGATATGTTTGATGAAATGATTAATAGTATACAAGAAGATACGGTTAGATATGTATTAAATGTAACAATAACAACAAGTACAGAAAGAAAGCAAGTAGCAAAACCAGCTGATGAAAGAAAAGATGAGTTTAGAGAGTATGGCCGCGCAGGTGGAAGCCCACAAAAGGGACAGATGCCAAAGGAGGCTACAAAACCATCAGAAAGACAGAAGCAAGAACCAGTTAAAAAAGAAAAAACTGTAGGGAGAAATGACCCATGCCCATGTGGCAGCGGAAAAAAATATAAAAAATGCTGTGGTAAAGAAGAGCAATAGGGAGTGAAAAATATGCTTCAATTAGAACAATTGAAAAGCAATATTCCAGCAATGGAGAAAAATATAGAGGATTTGAGGGTTTCTCTTTGACTTAGCTCAACTAAGTAACCAACTAGAACATGTCAATGAGCTTATATTAGTAGACGGGTTTTGGAACGATCAAGAAAATGCCCAGAAAATACTAAAAGAGAAAAAAATCTTAGAAAATAAAATAGAAGACTTTGAAAAACTAGAGACAGATTTTGAAGAATTTCAAATGATGATAGAATTAGTTCTAGAAGAAAAAGAAGAGTCAATGATCACAGAGGTAGAAGATAGTCATGCCGCACTAAACCAGTTTATAGACCAAATGAAAATTAAGGTCTTATTAAGTGGCGACTATGATATGAGCAATGCAATCATATCAGTGCACTCAGGTTCGGGAGGTCTAGACGCGCAAGACTGGGCAGAAATGGTACTCAGAATGTACAAGCGTTGGGCAGAACGAAAAGGGTTTAAAATTAAGACAATGGATTATATAGCAGATAAAGAAGGTGGCATAAAAAGTGCGACACTTCTAATCGAAGGTGACAATGCATATGGATACCTAAAAAATGAAAAAGGCGTCCATAGAATAGTAAGAATTTCACCTTTTGATACTGCAGCTAGAAGACATACTGCCTTTGCATCTTTAGATGTAATGCCAGAGATAGATGACAATGTAGCTATAGAAATTGATCCAGGGGATTTAAGAATAGACACATATAGATCAAGTGGTTCCGGTGGACAGCACGTCAATACCACTGATTCAGCAATAAGAATAACCCATCTACCGACCAACATAGTCGTGACATGTCAAAATGAAAGATCGCAGCATCATAACAAAGATACGGCTATGAAAATGCTAAAATCAAAACTGATAGATTTAAAAGAAAGAGAACATAAAGAAAAAATAGATGAGCTGGCAGGCGATTATGGTCAAATATCATGGGGAAGCCAGATAAGATCATACGTATTCCACCCATATAATATGGTAAAAGACCATAGAACAAATGCAGAAACAGGCAATGTAAATGCAGTGATGGACGGGGATTTAGACTATTTTATAAATGAAAAATTAAAACAAGACTCTTTAGAAAAATAAGGTGAAAAAATGATAATCAATAAACTGGCAAGTGAACTAAAAATAAAAAAATCGCAAGTTGAAACCACAATAAAGCTAATAGATGAAGGCAACACCATACCTTTTATTGCAAGATATAGAAAAGAAATGACAGGCGAATTATCAGACGTGGTATTACGTGAGTTACACGAAAGATTAATGTATCTTAGAAATCTGGATACAAGAAAAGAAGAAGTTGTTCGTTTAATAGAAGAGCAAGGTAAGATGACAGATGAACTGCTTGCAGACATTGCAAAGGCAGAGACACTACAAAAGGTAGAAGACTTATATAGACCTTATAAGCAAAAGAAAAGCACAAGAGCATCAAAAGCAAAAGAAAAAGGACTAGAGCCACTTGCAGACATTATTTTTGCACAAGAGCAAACTGATAAATCATTAGAAGACCTTGCAACTGAATATATAAATATGGACTTAGGTGTAGAAACTGCACAAGATGCATTACAAGGCGCACAAGATATAATAGCAGAAATGATATCAGACGATCCGAAACACAGAGAAGTCATAAGAAGAAAAACCATAGAAGATGGTTCAATAAGTTCAGTAGCTACAGATGAAAAAGAAGAGTCAGTATATGAAATGTATTATGACCATACAGAAGGATTAAGTAAAATACCAAACCATAGAGTCTTAGCCATGAACCGAGGCGAAAAGGAAAAAATTCTAAAAGTAAAAATAGCAATGTCAGAAGAGACTATACATTATTATTTAGAAAAAGAAGTCATAAAAGGGCTAGGCATGTTTTCAACTATCTTAGAAGATACAATAAAAGATAGTTATAAAAGATTGATAGCACCAGCGATATCAAGAGAAATACGAGGAAGTTTTACAGAAAAAGCAGAAAAAGATGCGATCAAAGTATTCGCACAAAACACAGAAAACCTATTAATGACACCACCTGTAAAAGGGACTATTGTTATGGGTGTAGATCCAAGTTTTAGAACAGGATGTAAAATAACAGTAGTAGATGAAACAGGTAAATTATTAGAGTTTGCAACTATATATCCAAATGCACCACAAAATGAAACAGTCAAATCAGAAAAAATAATAGTGGCATTATTAAAAAAATATAATGTTGCATTAGTAGCCATAGGAAATGGAACGGCATCAAGAGAAACAGAAAGCTTTATAGCAAATACAATAAAAAAAGTTGACCATAAAGTCCACTATACAATAGTAAGTGAGGCAGGGGCATCTGTATACTCAGCATCAAAACTAGCAACAGAGGAGTACCCTGATTTAGACGTAACAACGAGAGGTTCTATGTCAATCGCAAGAAGAGTACAAGACGCACTGGCAGAACTAGTAAAAATAGATCCGAAGCATATTGGTGTAGGACAATACCAACATGATCTTAATCAAAAGAATATAGATGAAGCCTTAACAAATGTAGTAGAGGACTGTGTAAACAGAGTAGGTGTAGACTTAAATACTGCATCGCCATCCCTTCTACAATATGTCTCAGGAATCAACAGTGGCATAGCAAAAAATATAGTAGCATATAGAGAAGACAACGGAAAATTTAAAAATAGAAAGCAATTATTAAAAGTAGCTAAGTTAGGAAATAAAGCCTATGAGCAATGCGCAGGATTTTTAAGAATAGATGATGGAGATTACCCACTAGACAACACAGCAGTCCATCCAGAATCATATAAATCAACAGAGCAATTGCTATCAAAATTAGGAATAGAAATAAAAGAAGTGTCCAAATCGGGTATAAGCGATATAACTGACAAAGTAATAGGTTACGCAGAAATAAAACCAAAAAATGAGACAAAATCATCAGGGCAAAGAGTGAAGAGCCTTAAAGATATGGAAGCATTAAAACAAGCAATGGCAGCACAAGATGTCAAAATGTCAGATGATGAAAAAGTAAGTATCAATCTGGAAAAAATATCCAAGGAACTAGATTTAGGAATAATAACATTAAAAGATATAGTATCAGAATTAAAAAAACCAGGCAGAGACCCTCGTGATGAAATGCCAGATGTGGTATTTAGAAACGATGTTTTATCAATGGAAGATTTAAAAACAGATATGGAGTTAATGGGAACAGTAAGAAACGTAATAGATTTTGGCGCATTTGTGGATATAGGCATAAAGAATGATGGACTAGTACATATTTCACAAATATGCGATAGATACATATCCCATCCGTCACAAGTACTAAGTGTAGGGGATCAGGTAAAAGTAAAGATATTAGATATAGATCATGGAAAAGGTCGCGTTTCATTGACCATGAAAAATGTAACGCAATAGGAGAAGACGATGAAGACAAATACAGTACTATTTGACTTAGACGGTACGCTATTAGATACAAATGGTGTTGTAGTCAAATCATTTCAATATGTGTATAAAACATTAGGCGTAGAGCCCAAATCACCAGAAGAGATAATGGCATTTTTCGGAGAGCCAATAAAGACAACATTGGAGAGAGAATTTGAAGCGCCTTATGAGGAAACAGTAAAAATATATAGAGATTATCATTACGAAATATTTTATGATTCAATAGATGTATTTCCAGGAATGCTAGAGCTTATACAATCACTGCATAAAGACGGATATAAGCTAGGTGTAGTAACATCACGCCTTATAAGAACAACAATGGAAGGATTAAAAAAGTATGGACTTGATGAATACTTTCAATGTATAATAACTGCTAGCGATACAACAAAGCACAAACCAGACCCAGAACCAATACAAATGGCACTAGATGCATTAGCATCAAAATCAGACGAGACAATCATGATAGGTGATAGCATATTTGATATAGAGTGTGCAAAAAACGCAGGGGTAAAATCCGTATTGGTAGATTGGTCTGTGACAAAAGACGAAGTAAAAAACAAAATGTTACCAGACTATGAAGTCATGGCAGCAAACGACATAAAGAAAATCATAGAAAAAATGAACAAATAGGAGAAAAATAGTGATATTAATTAAAAATGCAACAGTGTTATCTATGGAAGATAACAATCAGATAATTGGCGATGTATTAGTCCAAGAAGGCAAGATCAAAGAAATTGGTCAAGACTTGCAAAGTAAAAATGCAGAAGTCATAGATGGAACAGGTAAAATATTAACACCAGGTTTAATAGATGCCCACTCACATTTAGGTATGTGGGAAGATGGAATGGATTTTGAAGGTGCAGATGGCAACGAAATGACAGATCCAATCACACCAACAATGCGATCAATAGATGGTATCAATCCAATGGATAGAACCTTTGAAGAAGCAAGAGAAGGTGGGATTACTTGTACAGCATCAGGCCCAGGAAGTGCAAACATAGTAGGTGGCCAGTTTGCTGTAATAAAAACATTTGGAAGACGAATAGATACAATGATTGTCAAAGAACCAGCAGCATTAAAAATTGCATTTGGAGAGAACCCAAAAAGAGTATATAACGATCAACACAAATCTCCAATGACAAGAATGGCAACATCGGCAATCCTAAGAGAGACATTAATAGAAGCAAAAGACTATTTAGATAAAAAAGAGTCAGACGATGAAGATAAGCATCCAGATTACGACATGCAAATGGAAGCATTCATACCGGTACTAAAAAAAGAAATTCCATTAAAGGCACATGCACATAGAGCTGATGATATCTTTACTGCAATAAGAATAGCAAAAGAATTTGGATTAAAGTTAACATTAGACCATTGTACAGAAGGACATTTAATAACAGAAGAGTTAAAAGAAGAAGGCTTCCCAGCAATCGTAGGACCAAGCTTTGGTGAAAGAAGTAAAGTAGAGTTAAGAAACCTTACATTTGAGACGCCAGGTGTGTTAAGCGAAGCGGGAATAAAAGTTGCTATCATGACAGATCACCCAGTAGTACCAATACAATACTTACCATTATGCGCAGCACTAGCTGTAAAAGCAGGAATGAAAAAGGAAGAGGCTATGAAAGCTATTACTATTTACCCTGCAGAAATTCTTGGAATAGACCAAGAAGTAGGTAGTATAAAAGTTGGCAAAGACGCTGACCTCGTGTTATGGGATGGACATCCATTCGATATAGAGAGCAGTGTACAAATGACTATGATTGACGGTAAAGTGGTATATAGCAAGTAAATACAACCTCAGGTGATAATAAAAATCAGCTGAGGTTCTTTAATTTTTTGAGAGAAAAAATGATATAATATTGGTTAGAAGTCACAAAGCCAAGGAGCACTCTAATGAAACTATATATTCATAGAAATCATGTCAACTATCATGAAGATATGTACAAAAAAATAAAAGACAATTTAGATTCAGGGATCAAGCAGTACATAATCGTTCCTGACCAATTTACATTGGAAGCAGAGAAAATAGCACTAGATCAATTACAAGTAGATGGGTTAATAGATATTGAGATACTGAGTTTTTCAAGAATGTGCATGAGAATATTAGAAGAAACAGGTGGCAATTCAAAAACAATCATAAACAAACAAGGTAAGCACATGATACTTCTAAAAATATTAGCAGAATTAAAGGACGAATTAGACATATTTAGCAAATCAAAAGACAAAAGAGGCTTTATAGAAATGCTAAATGATTTCATAACAGATATAAAACAATCCAAGATTTCAATAGATGAGTTAGAGTCATTAATTGGGACAGTTGAAGAGGATGTTATATTACATAAAAAACTTAAAGATGTATTAATGATATATAAAAGCTATGAAAAACACATGGCAAATCACTATATAGACAACGAGGATTATTATCAAATCGTTTACAACCACTTCTTAGAATCGACATTAATTAAAGATGCAATAGTTTGGATAGAAGGGTTTGATTATTTCAGTTTGCAAATGTTAGACATGATAGAAAAAATACTGCAACAAGCAAGAGAGACAAACATAGTATTACTAGGAGACAGGGAAGATGCAAGAGATGCAGATGTATTTGATATAACAAAATTTACAGTTGGACAATGTCAAAAAACTGCTGAAAAAGTAGAATCGCAGTGTGAAATACAGTTTATAACAAGTCCTGTGCTTGAAAAAAATCACGAGCTAAAAAACATTGAAAGTGAACTGTTTTCATATCCATATAATACAAGTGAAGAGATCAATGAAAATATAACATTGACAGCTACTACAGATTATTATGCAGAGATAGAAACTATAGCAAGTAAAATAATTGAGCTAACAAGAGAGAAAGACTATAGGTATAGAGACATAATAGTCATTTGTAACGATACAAATGATTATAATTCAGTAATCAAAAAAGTATTTGGCGAGCACCAAATACCATATTTTATAGATGAAAAAAAGAATATCATGCATAATCCCTTAATTGAATATATAACTGCACTTTTGGATACGATCCATCATAACTATAAGTATGAAGATATATTTAGGTTAATCAAAACAAATATGACAGACATAAGTTACAGGGATTATGAAAAGATTGAAAACTATGTATTAAAGTATGGGATAAGGGGAGCAAGTTGGAGAGAAGAATTTTATTTAGGGAAAGAGCAATTAGAAGAAGAACTTGAAGAAATTAATAAAACAAGAGAAAAGATAATAGCTTTAATTAATGGTATAGAAACAAAAATTGAAAAAGCAAAAACAGCAAAAGAAAAAACAGAGGTACTCTATCACCATTTAGCAGAAGAGCTAAATGTCGGTGAGAAACTAGAAAAAATAGTAGACATACAAAACACATATGAGGCGCAAGGATATATCAGAGAAGCAACACAGATATGGCAAGTCGTATCTGAAGCACTTGACCAAATAGTGGAATTGTTAGGCGATCAAAAGATTTCAAGAAAGCAATATGCAGAACTAGTAAGCGCTGGATTTGAAGCAGTAGAAATAGGTATAATACCGACAACTAATGACCAAATTGTAGTGGGAACAATACAAAGATCCCGTAGCAGCTCACCAAGAGCAGTATTTATAGTGGGATTAAACGATGGGGTAATACCAAGTGCTATGACAGAGTCAGGTATATTAGGCGACCAAGAAAAAGAAAGACTAAAAGAGATAGAAGTAGAAATTGGAAGACACAGCCACTTTAGAATAAAGGAAGAAAAACTAAATATTTATAAATCATTTACGACAGCAAAAGATGCAATGTATTTGAGCTACGTCAACGCAAACACTGAGGGAAAAGAAATAAAGCCTTCATTGTTAGTTGACCGAATAAAAAAGCTATATCCAAATTTAAAAACAGAAAAAGATATCCATTCAATGGCAGATCATCACGGTTTGTTGAGCAACCCAAATGCATCCTTAAAATTTTTAATCAACGGTGCAAAGCGAATGGTGGAAACAGGGGACAGTAGCGAATTATGGGAAAGCACATATAATTGGTACCTAAAAAATCCAAAATATAGTGAACTGATAAAAACAATCCAAATAGGACTGTTTTATGATAACCAAGTAGCACCACTATCAAAAAAATTATCATCAAAAATATACCAAAACCCTTTTGTAGCAAGTGCCTCAAGACTAGAGCTATACGCAAGTTGTCCATTTGCTCATTTTGTAAAGTATGGGCTAGGCGCTAAAGAGCGAAAAGTAAGAGAAGTACAAGCTGCAGAGTTTGGGTTCATCTTTCATGAAGCACTAATGCAATTTGGAGAAGAAATAGAAAGACGAAATATAAGTTGGCAATCACTAACTCAAACCGAAACAAATCAAATAATAGATGATATCATAAATAATATTGCAAAAGACTTTGATGAGGGTATCTTACACACAAACCATCAAAATTTGTTTAAGCTAAATAGAATCAAAGGTGCAGTAAAAAAGACAGCGTGGATACTAACAGAGCATATCAGTCGTGGGCAATTTGACAAGTTTAAGTTTGAGACTGATTTTGGACAAAACAAAGAGTTTCCAGCAATCGAGTTAGAACTAGCAGACGGAGAAAAGGCATATTTAGAAGGAAGAATAGATAGAATAGACTTAATACAAGAAGAAAATGAGACAATCGTAAAAGTAATAGATTATAAATCTGGTGGTAAAACAATCAATTTAAAAGACATCGTAAATGGATTTCAGTTACAGCTAATATTATATTTAAATGCAACAATGAATGGATTAAAAAAGAAGCGTGATGATGCAAGCATAATACCTGCAGGCGTATTCTATTTAAAAGTAGACAACCCAATGCTTAAAAGTGAAGACGGTGTATTAGACAGATTCTTAGTCAAAGAAGAAGTAGAAAAGCAGATTCGTAAAAAGTTTATGATGGAGGGACTAATCATAAATGATATGGAAATAATAGAAAAGATAGATAGTAAAATAGCAGAAGAAAGCTCAGTAATACTCAATATTAAAAGAACTAAGAAAGGCTTTAGAAAAGGCACCAAAGTATATTCAAAAGAAAGTTTTAAAAAAATATCAAACTATGTAAATGATTTTGCAACAAATATATGTAGCGAAATAATAGCAGGGAAAATAAAAATAGAACCCAAAAAAATAAAATCACAGATAAGCTCGTGCACTTACTGTGATTATAAGTCGATATGTCAATTTGATTTATCATTCCCAAACAACAAACTAAAGACCATGAAAAATGAAATAGATATAGACGAGTGATTACTCGCAAGAAGGATCCCATTCTCTATTAACAGGATTAGAAATATCTATCAAATCAAAAATAGTGGATAAATCAGACAAAGCGGTGAAAACACGCACATCTTTTAAAGAAAACTGATGTAAAATATCCAGTTCATATGAAGTCAGATAGCTCTTATTATAAATAAGGGCTATTTCTTTAAAGTTTTCAAAAGCAAGATGAACAACATAGTCAAGCAAAGCGTTAGATTTTTCCTTCAAATTGTTTTCAATACAATCTATTTGAGATGTAACAATAAATAATCCTGATAGAAAATCTAAGTATGACATTTTCAAATTAAGAGCAGAATAATCTTCAATAACTAGCGTACCAGGTAAATCATTCAGTTCTTCTAAAGAAGCGCCATGATTATTACTATTATGTTTATTATATTTTGAAATAATTGATTGAGATGAAAGCAAATAAACCGTATTGTTTTCGCCAAGTAGTTTGGAAACCAAGTCATAACCTAATGGATAATTTTCTTCACTTTCTAAATAGACAACAAAAGTTTTATTCATAATATAGCCTCCTAGTTTAATATAATCTATTGATTAATACATTGAAAATATTTTCAAATTCAGTAGAATCTATAGGTAATCTCTTAAGCATCTTAATAGCTCTTTGGGTATATTTATTGGCATACTTTTGAGCATCAACAACACCGTTGTTCTCAATAACCAATTGACGAATCTTTTGGATATCTTCATCAGAAAAAGTAGTATCTGATAAAATGTTTTTAAGCTCGCCTGAAGAGTCGTTTTTCATAGCCATGAGTAAAGGCAAAGTATATAAACCCTCTCTTAAATCGTTCTGAGCATTTTTATTAATTGTATTCTCGTCACCTTCATAGTCAAGGCAATCATCAATAATCTGAAAAGCAATGCCAAAACGAAGACCCGCAATTCCAAAAAGTCGTGCAACCGATATAGGGTGACCGCCAAGATGAGCACCGATATACATGCACAGTGCAAAAAACGAAGCCGTTTTAGCCGAAACAATTTTTAAGTAACTAGCAACACTGAGTTGACTATTGTAACGGTTTTTAAATTGTTTTAACTCTCCCTCGCACACTTTTCCAACTTTATTATTAACATTTTGAATTAAGTCTTGATCATAATAAGTATGTAATAAAGAAAAACACTTAGCAAGGACAAAATCGCCAGAGTACACAGCCACATCTTTTCCATATTTTGATTGAACAGAAGGCACACCACGTCTAAGGTGAGCATCATCAACAATATCATCATGAATAAGTGTCGCAATGTGTAATAGTTCAAGACCTGCGCCAATAGTTCTTGCTTTATTTTGATCATAGTCTTTTGACTGTGCTGCAAGCAAAAGAAAAGCAGGGCGCAGCATTTTGCTATTAGGATTCATAAGGCTAATAATAGGTTCACTGATAAAAGCGTCAGGGTGACCAATATGCTTATGCATTAATTTGTTTATTTCAATCAATTCATTTTGAATAAAAGGATACTGATTCCAAAATCTATTCATGAATATCTCCACTTTCTATAAAAATAAAATTACTTCTTTTTAAATATTTCAAAAGCGTTTTACTTGCAATACCTATAGCTAAACCTGTAGGGATAGCTATGAGAACGAGAAAAGGCAAGTAAACCATAATCTTTAAGCTACTAATGACAAAACTAGCAACCAGAAGTTGACCAATGTTATGCGCAATAGCACCAGAAATACTTACAGCAAATATACTGATTCGTTTTTTTGAGACTTTCAATAAAAGGTACATTGCAAAAAGACTAAGCAGTCCTCCGCAAATAGAGTAAATAAAAACATATAAAGAACCAAACATAGCAGAAACAAGCATGTTTCTGACAAAAACTACAAATACTACGTCTTTAAACGGTAAAGTAAAAAGAGCAATCAAAGTAATAATATTTGCAAGGCCAAGTTTAGCGCCAGGAATTCCTAAATTAAACCCTAAAATAGTCTCAACATAATTTAAAATAATAGCTTGGGCTATCAATAAAGCGATAAACACAAGACGTCTAGTCTTAAAAGAACCCATTTGACCACCTACTTTATCTCAATAATCATTTTATGTGGTAAGCACACAATGATGTCACCATGGTCATGTGCAGGCGTAGTACGAACACAAACCTGATCATCGCAATCTGCATCAACAACTGATACGGCATTATTAGTAATCGTAACAGTATTATAACCCTCGTCTGTTTCAATAATAAATTCGTCATCCATTGATGCATCCAAAGGAATGTTTTTAACAATATGATCATCAACTGTAATAATGACAGTCTTAAACCCTGATTTGTCTTTTAAGAAATTAGTGACAAAAATGGCTGCGACACATAATACTGCAATGATAGCTATGATTATTATTTCTTTTTTTCTCAAAATGTCACCTCTTTAAATCTAAATAAAGATATCCTCTAAAGCTTGTAAAAAGTAAAGAGGATATCATAAATCACTACTATAATCGTACCATATTATTTAATCAAAATACAGATATGATTTTTTTGCAAATTTGGTTTTAGACCACCAACGTTTAATAGGTGGGAGGACATAATAATCAAGTCCAAAAGTACTTCCAGCGCCTGCAATCAATGCGATACCTCCAAAGAAGAACCACAAGATAGTTGCATCAGCCATACCCGTTAATGAAATGCCCACAACCATACCTACACTTACAATAGAAGCTAAGAAAGTAAACAGTCCAGCAAGTAATGCTAAGCCGATAAGTATTTCTAAAACGACCATAACTGTTTGAATAGGTACTGCATTTGGAGCAACGATCGTATCAATCATCCACTGCATAAAGTCAGGTACCTCAGAAAAAATTGCTTTTCCATAACCACTTGGAGAGTGAGAAGTAATCCAATCAGCAAACCAAGGCAGGGTACTTACATGCTCAACAACTTGACCAGCGGCGTCAACGACAGGCTCAGCTGCTTGAGAAGCTGCTGCTACAGTGTCTACAACCGGTTCAGCAGTTTGTGATGCGGCTGCCACAGTATCAACTACAGCTTCTGCTGTTTCTGATGATTGAGTTACACCGTCAGTCGTAGGTGTAGACGCGTACATCTTTGGTTCTTTGAGCCAACCTTCATCAATCTTTTTAACGCCTTCAACCAGCCACATGACACCAAGCCATAATCTTAAAGGTACAAGCCAAAAGTTAGGTGATGCTTTTGAAAAATGACCACCAACAAATGAACGTCTATTTTTAACATGGAAAAATTCATGTCGTAAGTAATTCCAAAATTGGCGTAAACCACCAACCATAAACAAATAGAAGAAATTAACAAAATGCTTAATCAACATGGCAATCCAACCAGATGTTTTAAATCCAGTATCAGCAACAGCATATCTTGAGCCAACTGATACCATAAAACCATGATAGTTTTGCTTGTGTTTATGCATAGAAGTACTTTCTATTAAGCTGAAAATATTTTCAGCCGCGGTATGACCAGACTGCTCTGCAGCCTCGACTATTTGCGGTAAAGGGCCATACTCTTCATCTTGATATGCAACTGCATCTCCAGCAATAAATACATTTTCATAATCTAAAGACTGCATGTAACAGTTAGTAGACATACGATTTGCTCTACCAGATTTCAAACCTAATGATTCTCCAAACTGTGTATTTTTAATACCAGCAGTCCATATTAAAGTATAAGTCGGTATGATCGTACCATCACCCAAAGTGATAGAATCAGCTGCTATTTTAGTAATAGGAGATTCTAAAAGTAACTCAACACCGAGCTTTTTATATCTTTTTTCAACCTTACGTATTTGTGCATCACTTTTAAGTGTATTTAAAATACGACCTAAAGCTTCAATATTATATATACTTACTTCCTTTTCATCTATGCCATATTCAACAGATAGATGTTTCTTAGCTTCGCCAATTTCACCAGCCATTTCAACGCCAGTAAAACCACTACCACAAACAGCAAAAGTTAGTAATTTTTTACGTTCATCTGCTAAAGGCTCAACTGATGCTTTTTCAAACATATTTCTAATATGACCACGAAGATTTACAGCATCTTCATAAGACCATAAAGTATGCGCATTATCCTCAGCACCTTCAACACCAAAAAAATTAGATTCATTACCAGTTGCAACAACCAGATAATCATAAGCATAAGTGGTTTTATCAGAAGTTAACACTTGTTGTTCAAAATCAATATGATTAATTGAATCAGTAACTACATTAACAGTTCTTCCTGCGAAGACTTTTCTTAAGTCAACTCGGATAGCACTTGGATCAGTCCTATGTCCAGCAACTTCATGTAATTCTGTCATAAGTGTGTGGAAAGGATGCTTATCTATAAGTGTAATATTTAGATTGCCGTGTTTTTTATTCAGTTTATGTAGCGTTTTACCAGCTTTTACACCAGCGTAACCGCCACCTAAGATGACAATATTCTTCTTGTCCATCTTGGTATCACCTCTTTCAAAGAATAATTTAAATTTAAATTTATCTATGTATAGGTTACCACAAAAGTAGAATATTTAAAACATTATGCTTCAAAAATGTTAAATATATAACAAACTGGGTAGAATATAGTTGTAAGATATTAAAAAAGTGGTAAAATATATTTAGGTACATTGAAACTTATTAATGTAAGGAGGATGCATATGAAAAAATTATTAGTATTAATTCTGATTCTTGTAATGGTGGGAGCAATTGCATTAACAGGATGTGGAGGAAATGATCAACCAGCAGAACCAGTGGATAATGGGCAAACAGAAGAGCCTATGGAAGCTAAGTACGAAGATGGTTATTACTTCGCTAGAGGTATGGACTTTAGCCCATACAGTGGATGGAAAGAGTTTGTAGTAATTAAAGTAGAAGATGGTATGATTGCTGATGCTTACTGGAGTGCAACACACGTTCAGGGTAAAGGCGACAAAGACATCGCGTCAAGAAATGGTGAATATAAGATGGTAGAGTTTGGTGGAGCGGTTGCAGACTGGCATGACCAAGCAACAGCAGCTGAAGCATGGTTAATAGAAAACCAAGATCCAGCATTCCCACAAGACTTATACATTGATGAAGATGGACATACAGAAGCATTAATGACAGATGCAGATGCAACAGTATCTATTCATGTAGATTCATTCTTTGAGTTAGCAAGCAATGCATTAATTGCAGGACCAGTTCCAGCAGGACAATATATGGCAACTGATTATGTAATGAGTGGCGCTTTACCAGCTGATGCTAAAGACAATGTATATTTAGCAGAGTTTACAGTTGTAAATGGTACAATCATGGATGCTAACTTTAATGCAATAACAGCAACTACTGATGATGATGGCAACATGTTAAGTAAGAAAGAGCTTGGCGAAGATTATGGAATGAAAGAAAAAGCAGGTTCAGAATTTGAGTGGTTTGAGCAAGCGGCTTCATTAGAAGATTTTGTAATAGAGACTCAAGGAATTGATGTTGCATTGGATGACGATGGAAAAACAGATGCAGTAGCAGGCGTATCTATCACAGTTAGCCCATTTGCAAATCTATTTGAAATGGTATTTGGAAAATAATAAAGATTGACCAAGCGTAGAAAATACGTTATAAAAGGTTTAGGACAATGTCCTAAACCTTTTTTTAATGTCAGGAGATTAAATTGAAAAAAATACTAATAATAGTGATTGCATTACTCGTAAGTGTAACTCTAATAAGTTGTAAAGAAAGCGATGACTTTATATCAAAAAACACAATACTATTAGATACAATAGTAAGTATAAAAATATATGATGATGATATAAAAGAAGAAACACTGGATGAGATAATTGCCTATATAAGCACCTTAGAAGAAAAACTATCATTTACAATAGAAGGTAGTGATATATGGCAGATCAATGAAAATAATGGCAGTTGGGTAAATGTTTCAAAAGAAACAATAGAGCTCATTAAGATGAGCATAGAAATATCGCAGTTGTCAGATGGTCTATTTGATATATCTTCAGGCCCCTTAATAAACCTTTGGGGAATAAGCCCGCCTGAAGGATACTACCCTACAACAGACGAGATAGATGAGGCAATAGAAAAGATAAACTATAAAAACATAGAGATCGATGAAACCAATCAAAAGGTAAAAATACAAAAGCATATGAATATAAACCTAGGAGCAATAGCAAAGGGTTATATAGCAGACAAAGTGAAAGTCTTAATGACAGAGAAATCCATAGATCATGGGATTATAAACCTAGGAGGCAATGTATTGCTCATAGGCAACAAACCATCTGGAAAACTATTTGAGATAGGTGTAGCAAAACCGTATGCATTAAGAGGCGAGTTGGTAGCAACTATAAAAATCGAAGATGTAGCAATGGTATCGTCGGGGATTTATGAAAGATATTTTGAATACGAAGATAAGAAGTATCATCATATACTAAACCCCCTAACAGGCTATCCAGAAAACAATACAATCCAATCAGTTAGCATAATAACTGATTCAAGTGGACGAGCAGATGCACTATCCACAGCTATCTTTTTATTAGGAGTAGAAAAAGGGTTAGCAGTAATAGAAGCAGACCCAACCGTAGAAGTTGTCTTTGTAACAAAAGCAAATAAAATAATACCGTCATCTGGATTAAAAGATATAATAACAGTCGTAAGTGACAGTGGGTACGAATTGATTTAATGAACAAAAGCCCGGGCCTTCCGTTTAAGCTTAAACGGAAGGCCCGGGCTTTTGTTCATTACAAAGTAGATAGCAATATAACCATTAAAATGAACAGAAAATATTTATTTCCTTCTTTATATGAAGCGCATATCCATGTATAATAAATCTATAACTAAATAAGGAGAGTGCCATGAAGAAGTCAAAGTTTGAGAATTACCCAGTAATAGAAACACGTGACTTGAAAGAAATGCTGCATAATAGTAAAAGACTCTATAAGGATAGAATCGCCGTATTGAACAAAGATAAGCCAGGCGGGCCATATTCAGAAATTACATTTAACAAACTATATGATGACGTTAATTATTTAGGCACAGCATTAAAGGCATTTGGTTTAGAAAATGTAAAAGTTGCCGTAATCGGTGAAAACAGATACGAGTGGGTAACTACTTATCTATCAACTGTTAATGGAGTAGGTACAATCGTTCCATTAGACAAAGAACTACCAAAAGAAGAAATTGCATATCTAATAAAAAGAGCAAATATTGAAATCGTTATATTTTCATCAAAAGTAGAAAAAGATGTCAAAGAAATATTAAAAGAAAACGAACATATAAAATATGCCATTCATATGGACATAGCCTCTGATGAAGATGATTTGATATCATATTCAAGGCTATTAGAGCGCGGTAAAAATCTTGTAGAGCAAGGGGATACATCTTTTGAATCAGTAGAAATAGATCCTGATGAAATGAGAATCATTTTATTTACATCTGGAACAACAGGCTTAGCAAAAGGCGTAATGCTATCTCATAAAAATATTATTTCAAATATAATAGCAGTAAGTAAATTTGTAAATACGAAAGATGGAGACACATTTTTATCTGTTTTACCTGCACATCATACATATGAGTGTACGGTAGGCATATTATCTCCTATATACCAAGGGTCTCGTGTAGCTTTTTGCGAGGGCTTAAAACATATTGTCAAAAACCTAAAAGAATCAGAGGCTACCCATATGTTAGGTGTACCTCTACTATATAATTCTTTATACAATAAAATCATAAGAAAAGCACAAAAAGAAGGAACATATAAAAAACTTCAAAAAGGTATAAAAATAAATAATGCACTTAAAAAAGTAGGTGCAGATAAGTCTCAAAAGTTATTTAAAGCAATCCATCAAGCCTTAGGTGGCAACCTAAAATACGTTATATCAGGAGCAGCAGCTATTGATAGTGACGTTGCACAGTTTTTTAATGATGTAGGGATACCACTGATAGAAGGCTATGGCCTAACAGAATGTTCGCCAATCGTTTGTGCTAACTTAGATAGAATGCCACTAAGTGGGACCGTTGGACCAGCACTACCTGAGATTGAAGTGAAAATCGATAATCCAAATAACGATGGTATCGGTGAAATCGTTACAAAGAGTGACTGTGTAATGCTAGGGTACTACGAAGATGAGGAGGCAACAAAACAAGTCATCACAGACGGCTGGTTCCATACAGGTGATCTGGGCTATTTAGACGAAATGGGCTATCTTAGAATAACAGGTAGAGAAAAAAATGTAATAGTTACACGAAACGGAAAAAATATTTTCCCAGAAGAAGTAGAGCTATATCTAGGGAAAAGTGACTATATAAAAGAGTGCCTAGTTTGGGGAGAAGATGATCCAAAGCAAGGCGATACAATTGTACATGCAGAGATACTACCAGATTTGGAATACATGAAAGAAATGGAAGAAAGCTATTCGGATAAACAACTTCAAGATTTGTTTCAAGAAATCGTCCATGGTGTTAATGCAAAGATGTCATTTTATAAGAGAATAAAAAGGTTTAATATTAGAGATAAAGAGTTTGAGAAGACAACAACACAAAAGATAAAAAGACATGTTGAAGAAAACAAAACAAAGTAGGAGGGGTTCATATGGGAACAGCACCAATATACGAGGGAAGAGTAATAACGGATATAAAAGATTTATTTAATTCAAGTGTATCCTTATATAATGAAAACATAGCTTTTTTAAAAAAAGAAAAAGTTGGTGGACCATACTTAGAGGTTACATACCAAGAGGCAAAAGCAGATGTTGATGCTTTCGGGACAGGGTTAATCGATTTAGGATTAAAAGGAAAAAAGATAGCAATCATTGGAGAAAATAGATACGAATGGGCAATTAGTTATTTGTCAGTAGTGGGGGGCGCAGGAATTGTCGTACCATTTGATAAAGAGCTGCCAAAAGAAGAACTTGAGTATATAATCAAAGATTCAGGTGTATCTTGTATTATATTGTCAAAGAAATATGAGTATATGTTTAAAAAAATAGATTTTACACAAACAGATGTAGAAGTTCTAATAAGCATGGATGCAGAAGAAGATGATGACCAAATAAAATCTCAAAGTCAAATCATAAAAAAAGGAAGAGAACTTATAAAAACAGGCGATAGCCAATACATCGATGCGTGTATTGACCCAGAAGCAATGGGGATCATATTATATACATCAGGGACAACTGGAATGGCAAAAGGTGTCATGTTATCTCACAAAAACATCATTTCAAATGTAATGAATATGTGTAAAATAGTAGACCTAAGAGAAGATGATAGATTTTTCTCAGTGTTACCGATACACCACACATATGAGTGTACATGTGGATTTTTAACACCACTGTATTGTGGATCATCCATAGTGTATTGCGAAGGATTAAAATACATATTAAAAAATATGGAAGAATCACAGCCAACAGTATTTTTATCAGTACCATTAATACTAGAAGGTATGCATAAAAAAATATGGCGACAAGCCAAGAAAAACAAACTAGATAAAAAACTTAGAAAAGCAATAAAGTTAAATAATATCGCGAAAAAAATTAAAAAAGATTATTCGAAAAAAATATTTAAAAAAGTGCATGATACTTTTGGTGGAAAAATGCGTTTGTTTATTAGTGGCGGCGCAGCGATTGACCCAGCTGTATTAGATGGGATAAATGATTTTGGGATATTAGCATTTCAAGGATACGGACTGACAGAATGCTCGCCAATACTAACGGTTAATCCAGACATCAAACCAGTGGCAAAATCTGCAGGAATAGCCTTGCCAGAAGTAGAAGTAAAAATACATGAACCTGATGCAGATGGTTCTGGGGAGATTATTACAAAGAGTCCATGTGTCATGCAAGGGTATTATAATAAACCAGAAGAATCCGCAAAAGTATTAATAGATGGATGGTTTCATACTGGTGATATTGGGTATATAGATGACGACGGGTATTTATATATTACTGGAAGAAAGAAAAATGTAATAGTTACAAAGAATGGTAAGAACATATTTCCAGAAGAATTAGAGTTTTATCTAAACAGAAATGACTATATCGAAGAGTGTTTGGTATGGGGTAAAGACCATGAAATATCTGGCGAGACACATATATTTGCAAAGGTAAGGCCTGCATATGAACTAATAAAGGAAGATATATCAGACAAAATGACACCAGATGAAATAAAAGAATTCTTACAAAAGCAAGTAGACGATATTAACAAAGAATTACCGTTTTATAAGAGAATAAGAAAAATAGAAATAAAAGAAGATGAATTCCAAAAGACAACAAGTAAAAAAATTAGAAGACACTTAGAAATAGAAGAATAAGAAACTGTTGCATATAATCATAGTTATTTGTATAATAAAAAAGCAAATTATGATTAAATATTTTAATAATAGAGGAGAAGTAGAATGGAAGAACAAATAAAAGCAACCTTAGAGCAGGTTAGACCATACTTACAAAGAGATGGCGGAGACGTAGAATTTGTAGCATATGCAGATGGCGTAGTGAGTGTAAAGTTACAAGGTGCATGTGCAGGTTGTGCTGGTGCTCAAATGACAATTAAAAACTTAATTGAAAGAGTATTAAAAGAAAAGTTTCCAGAAGATGTAAAAGAAGTAATTGGTGTCTAAAAAATAATAAAACAAATTATAAATAAAGAAAAGACCAGTAGTTTAAAGCTAATGGTCTTTTCTTTATTTGTTTCTTTTTCTCTTTTTTGTTACACCCTATTATCCCTATTGACATGCATCGATTGTATTGAAGCAAACTAGTTTAAAAATAAATTCAAAAAACAAAAAACCATGCACCAAAAGATGCATAGTCGTATCACAAATTAACAACACAGTCTTTAGGTAACCCTGCTACCATAGCATATTGCCTTAGGCCAGTGGCTTTGCGTCCTTACTTTTAAATAAGTTTGCCTTTTCTACACTATAATTATATCTTAGTATTCGACTTGTGTCGACAAGAACATTATCCAAAAGTAGAAAAAAATATGATATAGTATCCAATAAGGAAAAGGTGATGTTATGAAACGGTTGAAAATTTATATACTGGTAATGGTGGCAATGCTTCTATTAATTGGGTGCGTAGAGGCAGTAAATGAAAGTGCATCAACAAAAGAAGAAAACACTCTAAAAATAGAAAAGTCCATAGAACAAAAGCGTCAAATAACCATAACAGCAGTAGGCGACGTCATGACACACTTGCCACAACTATGGCCACATTACGATGGTGAAACAAAAACATATGATTTTAATAATAATTATAAATACATTAGAGAAATAATAAAAGAGAGTCATATTAGTATGTGCAACCTTGAAACAGCATTAGGTGGGGGAGAAGAATATACAGGTTATCCTTTATTTAATACACCTGATGAAATAGTCAAAGCGTTAAAAAATGCAAATTTTAATACCATGATACTAGCTAATAATCATATATTTGATCAAGGCAAAGAGGGCTTATTTAGAACAGTAAGAAAAGTAAGAACCAACGGATTTGATACAGTAGGCGTACATCATTCAAATGAAAACAAATTTACAATAAAGCAAGTTGGAGACGTAAGGATAGGGATATGCGCATATGTATATGAGTCAGGGTCATATGCAAAAAATAAATCAATAAACGGATTAGTCTTACCTAAAGATTTAGAAGAACATATCAATTCATTTCACCCAGATAAGCTAGAAGAAACAAAAGCATCAATGAAAGAAAAAATCGATGCAATGATAGCTACACAAGTAGATATAAAAATATTTTATATCCACTGGGGGATTGAGTATGACACAAAAGAATCAACATACCAAAGAGAGATAGCAGCGTATTTGGCAAGTCAAAATGTAGATGTCGTGTTTGGATCACATCCCCATGTTATACAACCAATTGAGATGATTGGAGATACAGCCGTGTTTTATTCACTGGGTAATTTTATATCAAATCAAAGAGCGATATATACAGAAGATAGAAATACAGAAGATGGCATGATAGGACATGTAACATTTGAAATAGATCATCAAAAGAATGTTTCAATAAAAGAAGTAAAGTGTATCCCTACATGGGTCAATATGTATTATGAGCCATCAATGAAGTACTATGAAATAATGCCAGTCATACCATATATGACAAAAGAAATAAAAATCAATGAAAAATTACAAAAAACATTTGAAAACACAAAGAAAATATTAAAAATAGACAACCCCATATTAGATGAAAACGGAATAATAATATACACGTCAGAATCAAAAGAGTAAAGTGAAAAGCAAAAAAACAGGCATGATATACACAAAAAACTGTGTACATCATGTCTGTTTTTTAATGTAAAAAAAGATAATGAAATAAAATTTGACACCGAAGAAAAAAAGGAGTATCATCAAAGTGTGCATATGCACAATATAAAAAAGGAGACAAAGATGATGAAAATAGCATTTGCAGTAAACGATCAAGAAAAGAAAATATTAAGCACAAATTTTGGACGAGCAAAGTATTTCATGATAGTAGATCAAACAACCAAAGAAACAAAATATATAAACAATGAGGGGTTTGAAGCACAAGGCGGTGCAGGGATAAAAGCAGCACAAACATTACTAGACGAAAAAGTTAATGGCGTAGTTGTATTTCAGCTAGGGGAAAACGCAGGGGTATTAATCGAAAAAGGAAAAATTGATATCAAACGAGCAAATACAGATGAGATAGAGTCCTTAATAACTAACTATAGTAAGTTGGATTTATTAAATAACTTTCACTCAGGATTTCACGGAGGAAATTAACCAATGAAGTATGCAGTCATCAGCGGAAAAGGTGGCACAGGCAAGACTTTTATATCTACTCACTTAGCACAAGTTGCAAAAGACAGTATCTACATGGATTGTGACATAGAAGAGCCTAATGGACATATTTATTTAAAAACAGATCAAAAAGAGATTGAGAATGTATATGTCAATCAGCCGGTTTTTGATATGGCAAAATGTATAGGTTGTCAAGACTGTGTAAAGTTTTGTAAATTTAACGCATTAGCTTTTGTTATAGATCAAGTCTATCTTTTTAATGAGCTATGTCATAGTTGTTTGGGGTGTCAAGTTGCATGTAAATATGATGCAGTTCATTTGAATAAGCATGAAATAGGCAAAATATATAAATGGCAAAGCGACGATACTGCTGTAATAAGTGGCAAGTTAAATATTGGGGAGGCTACTGGCGTCAAAATCATTCAAACGATGATAGAAAAAGTAGAGGTAAATAAAGATGTAGTAATTGATGGGCCACCAGGAAGTGGTTGCGAAGTAATGGATGTGATCAAAGAAAGTGATTACGTATTATTGATTGCTGAGCCAACACGATTTGGTATGCATAACTTTATGATGGTATATGAAATTGCAAAATTATTTAATAAACCCATCGGTGTAATTATTAATAAAGCAGATACAAGTATTTCACAAGTAGAAAAATACTGTATGGCAAATAATATAAAAATTCTTGAGAAATTCACCTTCGATATTAAAGTAGCAAAACAACTATCAGAAGGCAATATGATTTTGCTAGAGCAACAATATAAAAAGCGATTTGAAAAAATCTATGAATATATAAAAGATGAGGCGTTATATGAAAAAAATAGTAGTGCTTAGTGGGAAAGGTGGCACGGGAAAGACGACAATAGCAACATACTTAATTGATAATTTACCAAAAGTAAGTTTTGCAGACTGTGATGTAGATGCACCTAATTTGCACTTAATGCAACCCAGTTATAAAAAAGTATTTGATGGACAGTATAAAGGCTACATGAAAGCTGTGATCAATAAAAGTAAATGTATAGAATGTGGCAAATGTGAAGCAAGTTGCCAATTTGGTGCAATAAAAAACTTCAAAGTAGATATATATGCATGTGAAGGCTGCAGTGTATGTGAATTAGTATGCTCAAAAATAAATGGTGAAAACAATAAAGCGATATCTCTGCAAGATCAAATAACAGGCATGACCCAAGTGAAAAAAAATCACAACCAATATTTTTCAACTGCAAAACTATCATTAGGAAGTGGCGCATCAGGGAAACTTGTATCAGAAGTAAAAAACAACTTAAATGATTATTTATCAAAGGAAGAGTATGTCATTATTGACGGATCACCAGGGATAGGTTGTCCTGTTATTGCATCATTAACAGGTGTTGACAGGGTGTTACTAGTTGTCGAGCCGTCACTATCAGGCTTTCATGATATGAAACGCATAATAAAGACAGCTAAGCAATTTACAAATGAAATAAAAGTATGCATAAACAAATGGGACATTAATCAAAAAATCAGCAATCGAATCATATACTATTGCAATGAAAATAGTATCCATTATATAGGGCAGGTGCCATATGACCCAATGATAGGAAAAATGATTAACCAAGGAAATTTTGATAAAAATCAACTTAATGAAAGAACACAAGATGGACTTGAAAATATATTAAAAAAAATAAGCGAGGTGTAAAAAATGAAACTAGCAGTAGCAGGTACAAAAGGAGAAGTGGCGCAACATTTTGGTCACTGTGAAGGGTTTGCAATAGTAGACCTAGATGACGATATTTTAATCGCAAGAAACTGGGTACAAAACCCAGGACACAAACCTGGGTTTTTGCCAGTATTCTTAAAGGATTTAGGCATACAAACCATAATAGCGGGAGGCATGGGAGAAAGCGCTATAGAACTATTTAAAAGTAATGAAATCGATGTATTAACAGGTATCACAGGAAACATTGAAGATGCAGTAAATCTATATGCAATAGGAAAACTAAAATCGCAAGAAACGGTCTGTAAAGAGCATTCGATACAAGACTGTTAGACTCCCAGATATATTTCTTTTTTTAGAGTAACAAAGGAACAGGTACAACGTTACACTTTTAAACTAAAGTGTAACGTTGTACCTGTTCCTTTGTTACTCTTTGCTGTTACTTTTTGTGATATATATCTTTTCAGTTGGGTAATAATATACTATGATAGTTAATGTGGTCATTGAACAGATTTAAGAGTATAATATATAAGTGGATGGCTAGAAAGAAAGCATGACTGGAGGGGGAAACATGATTCTAAGACAGTATGGTTTAGTTGGGGAGCTAATCGAAGCAAAAAAAGCTGCGGTTGAAGCAGGCAACGCAATTATGGCTATATATGAAAAAGAATTTGAAATTGAATATAAATCGGATAACAGTCCAGTAACTGAGGCTGACAAGGAAGCAAATGAAATAATAGTAAAGCGTTTAAAGGACGTATTTCCAAGATATGCAGTACTAGCTGAAGAGTCAAAAGAAGATAGGCGAAGACTAGGAAGCGAATGGTGTTGGGTGATTGACCCATTGGATGGCACAAAAGAATTTATCAAAAAAAATGATGAATTCACTGTGAACATAGCACTGACTCATTTTGGAAAATCCGTTATGGGGATAATATACTTACCTGTTACTAAAGAGTTTTATTATGCAGTAAAAGGTAGAGGCACATATTTTGAAAACTTAGGTGCATGTAATAGAATATTTGTATCTAAAAAAACAGAGGACATTACAGCTCTGAAAAGTAAATCTCACGGATCTGATCAATTAGATGAAATATTAAAAAATAACAATGTATCTAATTTTAAATCTGTGGGAAGCTCTATAAAAGGGTGTGCAATAGCAAAAGGTGAAGCCGAAATATACTATAGATTTGGCTACACAAGTGAATGGGACACAGCAGCCATGCAGATTATTGTAGAAGAAGCTGGTGGGATATTTAGACAAATGGACGATTCAGAGATGACCTATAATAGAGTAAACACCTTGAACGATAAAGGGTTTTACATACTAAATACCATAGAAAACAAATTGGATATAGGGGAATAAAAAAATGTTAGATATTAATGATATTAGTAAGTATGAAGAGGAAATCGTAAAAGCTCTTCAAGGCTATATAAAAATAAAAAGTGTAGAGGAAGCACCACTACCAAACAAACCCTTTGGAGAAGGTCCATACAAAGCATTGAAATATATCCTTGATTTAGGTGAAAAACTTGGATTTAATGTAGAAAATTATGATAATTATGCAGGCCATATAGAAATGGGACAAGGTGAAGAAATCTTTGGGATATTAGTACATGCAGACGTTGTACCTGAAGGTGGCGATTGGGATTATGATCCTTATGGTGGCGAAGTAGTAGATGGAAAGATGTACGGAAGAGGAACGTTAGATAATAAAGGACCTGCAATTGCAGCGCTATATGCTATGAAAGCCTTAAAAGACCAAGGGATAGAACTGAACAGAAGAATTAGATTAATAGTAGGGACAAATGAAGAAACAGGCTGGAAAGGAATCTCTTATTATATGGAGAGAGCAGAAAAACCTGCTCTAGGATTTTCGCCAGACGCAGATTTCCCTGTAATACATGCAGAAATGGGAATCATTATATTTGATTTAATTAGAAAACGAAAAGACGAAAAAAATACAAAAGGACTACTTTTAAAAAGTATATCTGGTGGAAATGCAGCAAATATGGTTCCAGACTTTGCTAAAGCAATAGTAGCTGATGAAAACTATGACCATGTAAAAGAAGCAATCAATCTTTTTAACATGGAAAATGATTATAAAATATATGCAAGGCTAAGAGGTAAGAGTTTAGAGATTTCTGCTCATGGAGTTTCTGCTCATGGCGCCAGACCCCAGTTAGGTCAAAATGCCATATCGATATTACTAAAGTTTCTAGGTAGATTACCTTTTGCAAGTGAAGATGTAAAAGAGTTTCTCGATTTTTATAATACACGAATAGCATTTGAGTTACACGGACATTCAATAGGTATAGGATTATCAGATGAAGTTTCGGGTAATCTAGTTTTCAATGTAGGTGTTATAGATGTAGATTCAAAAACAATGAGCTTGACCATCAATATAAGATATCCTGTAACACTTAACAGTGATTTAGTATATGAAGAATTAAGAAAAGTAACGGACGATTATTCTTTTGGTATCATAAAAGAAGAAGAGAAGTTACCATTGTATATGCCAAAGGACCATGAATTGGTTACCACACTTATGGATGTTTACCAAAGACATACAGGTGACTGTGCAAGTGAACCAGTAGTTATGGGTGGAGGAACATATGCAAGAGCCATAGATAATGCAGTTGCATTTGGCGCAAAGTTTTCAGATGATGAAGCATTAGAACATCAAAAGAATGAGTATATCAAAATAGAATCATTAATGAAAGCGACCAAAATATATACAGATGCTATATTTTCACTAAACGCAAAATAAACACAAATAATTTATATTGATATTAATGAATCCATTAGTTATAATATAGGCAAATAATAAAATAAGTAATCTTCGGGGAAGGGTGAAAACCCCTACCGGCGGTGATAGTCCGCGAGCATGATTCATGCTGAACCTGTGCAATTCAGGTACCGACAGTTATAGTCTGGATGAGAGAAGATAGGTAATGTGATTATGATTATGTTATTTATGCCCGAGGAATGTATATTCTTCGGGCATTTTAATTTGTTCATATAGACATATTTAACCTGTGGAGATTACTAAAAAACAATTTCTGGAGGGAAAGAAAAATGACAAATGATGTAAATGTATCAAAAAAGACACACTTTTTAACAAAAACAGCAATCTTATCAGTATTAGCGTACGTAGTATTTTTAATTGAGATCCCAGTATTTTTTGCACCCGCATTCTTAAAAATTGATGCTAGTGATTTATTCGCACTTTTAGGCGCATTTGCAATGGGTCCAGTAGCAGGTATTGCTATTGAGTTAATCAAGAACTTACTGCATATGATAACCGTAGGGAGTTCAGGCGGTATTGGAGAGCTAGCAAACTTTATAGTTGGCGTAGCTTGGATAGTACCAGCGGCAATCATATATAGAAGAAACAAAACAAAAACAAATGCAGTAATAGGTATGTTTGTAGGAATAATATGTATGGCAGTAGTTGCAGCAGTATTTAACTATTATGTACTTATACCTTTCTACACAAGATTTATGCCAATCGAAGCAATAGTGGGCATGGGAAATGCAGTAAATACGAAGATTGTAGATTTAAAGTCACTAATAATATATGCAATCATACCATTTAATGTATTTAAGGGTGGTATCATTACAATATTGACATTACTAGTTTATAAAAAATTATCACCAATACTACATAAATAAAGCATAATTTATATAATAAAATAACGGTCGTGACGGGTTTTCTGTTGAAAATGTGTGTCATGACCGTTATTTTGTTTTTGCCCTAAAGTAGACAAAGCAAAAATGAGTCAGTATAATGAATATAGATTTTGAAAAAGAAAGATAGAGAAAATGGAAAAAATAATAAGCAATTCGGAACAAGAGACAATAGACATAGGTAAAAAAATAGCAGAGCAATTGAAAAAAGGCGATGTATTGTGTCTTGCAGGGGATCTAGGAGCAGGCAAAACAACCCTAACAAAATCAATTGCAAAGCATTTAGATATAAAAGATTATGTAACAAGTCCAACATTTACAATAATCAACGAGTATCAAGGAAGACTACCTATATATCATTTTGATGTATATCGTATAGAAAATATCGAAGATATGTATGAAATCGGATACGAAGACTATTTTTATGGGGAGGGTATTTGCATAGTAGAATGGGCAAACTTAATAGAGCCTCTATTACCTACTGAAAGCATCTGGATAAAAATAGAGCATGGGAAAAATGAAAACGAAAGAATCATGACCATAGATGGATTAAAGATATAACGGGAGAGAAAATGATAATACTTGGAATAGAAACCACATCAAAAGCAGCATCAGTTGCCTTGATGAGCGAAGAAAGACTAATAGGAGAATATACTTGCGATGCAAGCTTGAGCCATCTACAAAAGTTAATGCCAATGATTGATAATTTGTTGATAAATTGTGAATTGGCAATAGACGATATAGATGTTATTGCAGTGTCTGAAGGACCTGGTTCGTTTACAGGAATCAGAATAGGAGTATCTTCTGCAAGGGCATTAGCGCAGACCTTAGATAAGTCCATAATAGGTGTCAAAACATTAAAGGCTATGGTATATAATGCGCAATATTTTGATGGCATAATATGTCCCATGATGGATGCAAGAAGAGAGCAAGTTTTTGCATCAGCATACAGCTGGAATGAAAACAAATGTATAGAAATAATAGAGCAAGGGCCATATGCACTGAAAGACTTATTAGAAAAGTTAAGTGATATGAATAAAGACGTATTGTTTTTAGGTGATGGAGGGCTTTCTTTTAAAGATCAAATAATAGAAAAGTTGGGAAGTCGTGCAAAAATGCCAATGCAGTCAAACATGATGCAAAAAGCATCGTCAGTATGTCAATTAGCGATGGAAGAAATCGCCATAAATGGTACAAAAAAATATTATGAAGTTTCCCCGGAATACTTAAGAATATCAGAAGCGGAAAAGAACCTTATAGCGAAAAAAATGGGTATGAAGAATGAATGATATACTCATAAAGGATATGGAAGTACACGAAGTGGATCAAGTAATGGAAGTAGAGTTACAATGCTTTAAAACGCCTTGGTCAAAGGATTCTTTTATACATGAAATAGAAAATAATAAATTTGCAAAATATATAGTAGCCATAGATCAAACTGAAATAATAGGATATGTAGGCATTTGGTATGTCCTCGATGAAGGAAGCATTACAAATGTTGCCGTGCGAAAAGACTACAGAAGAAAAGGTATAGCAAATCAGTTAGTTACACATATATTGGAAGATGCAAAAGGAAAAAATATTCAAAAGATATTTTTAGAAGTTAGAGAATCAAATGATAGTGCAAAAACTTTATACGAAAGACACGGATTTGAAGCCATAGGTATTAGAAAAGCCTATTATAAGGATAATAATGAAGACGCAATCTTAATGATTTGTCATATGGAGTAAAAAATGAAAAATACAGAAAGAATAAAAGAACCAATAATATTGGCAATAGAAACAAGCTGTGATGAAACATCTGTAGCAGTATTAAAAGGTGGCAGACAGGTACTTTCAAATGTCATATCATCCCAGATAAGTATTCACCGTGAATACGGCGGTGTAGTGCCAGAAATTGCTTCAAGACATCATTTAGAAAACATGAATGTTGTAGTAGACGAAGCCATTGAACAAGCTGGAATAAGTCTTAATGACATCGATTTAATAGGTGTAACAAAAGGGCCGGGACTTGTAGGCGCTTTATTAGTGGGTATAGCTACAGCAAAAGCGCTCGCATTTGCCTTAAAAAAGCCATTAATAGGTGTTAACCATCTAGAGGGACACATTAGTGCCAATTATATAGAATATGAAGATTTAGAGCCTCCTTTTATGAGTTTGGTTACATCAGGTGGTCATACATTTATAATTAATGTAGATGATTATGGACAGTATGATGTATTAGGACAAACGAGAGATGATGCAGTTGGTGAGGCATTTGATAAAGTAGCAAGAATCTTAGGGCTGCCATATCCAGGTGGACCAGAGATAGACAAAGCTGCAAAGCAAGGAAATCCAAATGCGGTGCAATTTCCAAGAGTGTATATGAAAGATAAAAGTTTAGACTTTAGTTTTAGTGGCATAAAAACAGCTGCATTAAATTATATAAACAGTCAAAAACAAAAAAATATTGAAATTGATACAAATGATGTGGCAGCTAGTTTTCAATTAGCAGTCATGGAAGTGATAGTAGAAAATACATTTAAAGCAATAAAACAAAACAAAAGTAAAAAGTTAGTATTAGCAGGTGGCGTTGCAGCAAATAGCTTGTTAAGAGATATGCTGAAACGTAGATGCGAGGCAGATAATATAGGTTTTTATAGTCCTTCTCTAATTTTATGTACAGATAATGCAGCAATGATAGGAAGTGCTGCATATTTTGACTACATGAATGGAAAAGAAGATGACCTAACCTTAGATGCTTTGCCAAACCTAAAGTTGTAAGGAAGTAGAAAAAGGAGAGAGAAAATGAAAAATGCATTGGAAGGCGTCAAAATACTAGATATGACCCGTGTACTAGCTGGACCATTTGCAGGAATGATGCTTGCAGATATGGGTGCAGAAGTGGTAAAAGTAGAAAACCCAGATGGTGGCGATGACTCAAGAGCCTTTACCCCTTTTGTTGGTGATGAGAGCGGTTATTTTATGTGCATTAATAGAAACAAAAAAAGTATAGCCTTAGATTTAAAAAATAAGGAAGACAAAGCGTTATTTTTAAAACTAGTAGAAAAAGCGGACGTAGTTCTAGAGAACTATAGACCAGGGACAATGGAAAAACTAGGTCTAGGATATGAAGACTTAAAAAAGGTTAATGAAAAAATAATATTAGCATCTGCATCAGGTTTTGGACAAACAGGTCCATATTCAAAAAGACCAGCATACGACGCTATGATACAAGCGGCCTCGGGACTAATGAGCCTTACGGGACATCCTGATGGCGTGCCAACAAAAGTAGGTGCATCAATAGCAGATATTACTGCAGGCATGTATACCGCTTACGGTATTATGATAGCCTTATATAATAAAGAAATACATGGTTTTGGACAAAAAGTAGATGTTGCTATGTTAGACTCAGTAGTATCTGTGCTAGAAAATGCAATGATCAGGTATTTTGCTACAGGAGATATACCAACACGTATGGGAAATGGGCATCCATCAATTGCACCATTTACAACATATGAAACATCAGATGATTATGTTGTAATCGCAGCAGGAAATGACAAGTTGTTTGCAACATTTGCAAAGGCCATTGGTAGAGAAGATTTGCTTGAAGTTGAAGAATTTAAGACAAATGCTGGCAGAGTAAACACAATGGATAAACATCATGAAATGGTAAACCCAACAATGAAAGAAAAGACAACGGATCAGTGGTTAGATATATTTGAAGAAAACGGCATCCCTTGTTCGAGAATAAATAATATAGAACAAGTTGCAAATGACCCACAAATAAAAGCAAGAAAAATGATAGAAGTAACACATCATTCAAAAGTAGGCGAATTTAAGGTGCCAGGGATTCCAGTAAAAATGTCAGAAACACCAGGATCAATAAGAATGGCAGCACCGGTGCTTAATGAACATAAAGAAGAAATAATAAAAGATTGGTTAGGCGAATAAGGATATAAAAAAAAGAACGACATATTGTCGTTCTTTTTCTTTTATATAATTAGTTTACTTTTTCTTCAATGTATTTAACTATATCTCCGATGTTTTCAAATGCTTCTGCATCTTCATCTGATACTTCAATATCAAATTCATCTTCTATAGCCATAATGATTTCAACTGCATCTAAAGAATCTGCCTCTAAATCTTTCATTAAAGAAGCCTCTAATGTAAGTTTATCTTCATCATCTAGACCTAATTGCTCAATAATAATACTTTTAACCTTATCAAATACCAATTTAAGCACCTCCTGTATTCTTATTTATAACAAAAGTTATATTTCATAGATTATTATAAGGTACATATATAAATACTGCAAGCAAAAAAATGAAAAAACTAGATACTTGAAATATCAAGGGTTATGTTAATATGAACACAAAAATTTGCAAAGGGAAAAATAATATGATACAATCAACATACCGACGGTAGGTATGCTGATTGCGATAGAAAGAAGGAACTGTTATGGATAGAAAAACAGACATAATTATTGAGGCAAACAAATTATTTTTTCAAAAGGATTTTGAAAAAGTTTCATTAAATGAAATAGCACTAAATCTTGGGATTACAAAAGGTGGGATATATCATTATTTTGATAGCAAACAGACGCTTTTAGAAGAAGTCATGAGGTTTAATTTTAAAATGATTGAAGAAGTAGCTTTCAAAAGTATTTCAGAGTCAACAAATACAAAAGAGGCAATATTTAACTTCTTTAATGTAGGGGAAATGGCACAAGAAATTGAAGATTATGCTTCAGAACAGACTGGTATCTCATCCATATCCAATGAAGCAGAAAAATATTATTATTTCATATTTAATATTGCAATTAAAAATGAAGGGTCAAAAAAAGAGATTAAACAGCTTTATCAAAAGAGCATAGATTTGATAGCAACAATATTAAAAAAAGGCCAGTTAGAAGGAGACGTGAAAGAATCATTAGACGCAGATATTGTTGCATTACAATTTGTGGCGCTTCTAGAAGGGCTGATGCTTTTTGAAGTATTTAATGTAGGCGATTTAAAAGAAAAGGCAAAACTTATAATAACACAATTATGGGAGCAGATAAAAAAATAAAGAATATTTGACAAATCAAAAATGCTGATATAAAATGACCATAGAGTCACATGACTCTGTGGTCATAATAGGACGGAGGGATAAAATGACAACAAACAAAAAAATAGTAAAAAAAAGAATGGTAACAATTTTTATCGTGGTAGCACTGTTGACAGCAAGCATATCTGCTATGACAAACATAGAAAAGAATAACGAGTTTACAGGAGATTTGATGATGTTAAGCTTAGAAGAAGCTATTGCATATAGTCTTGAGCATAGCAAGTCGGCAGAAAGCATTGCTCTAAACGAAGAGCTAGCAGATGCAGCAATAAAAGTGAACCAAGATGCAGCAAGAGCTATTGATGATTACAGCTACGAAGGATTTGAGCCTAATAGACCATCGTCAAAAGATGCAGATGCATATAGAATAACAGCAGACTATATAGAAAAACAAAAGATAAGAAACAAAATGTCAGAGGAAAACATTTTTAAACAAAACGTAAAAGCAACATATTTTTCAGTTTTAAATGGAGAAGAAGTAGTAGAAATCAAAACAAAACATGAAAAAAGATTATTAAAACTTCATGAGTTAATCAAGAGTAAGTTTGATTTGGGTTTTGCTTCAAAACAGCAAGTAATGGCATCAGAGTATGCATACATAAAAGCAAAAAATGATACAAAAATAGCGGAGTCAGATTTAACAGAGATTAAGTTAACGTTTAACAACCTAATAGGACTGGGCATTTTACAAAATGTTCAGCTTATAGATGAATTAGCACAAGAAGCGACTATAAATGATAGTCTAGATACAGCTATAGAGAAAGGCTTATCAAATAGAAGCGAGCTATTGCAAGCAGAATACATAATAGAACTAGCAGACAAAAATCTTGAAAAATTGGCAGTTAGATATAATGACCGTGCAGGTTCTGTTATGACATGGAAGGCAAAGAAAAAACAAGGATTATTAGCATACGAAACATATATGAGCGAAATTGAGCTAGACATAAGAACAAAGTATTTAGATGTTTATGAGAAAAGTATAAGCATAGCATCATTAGAAAGTGCACTAGATTTAGCAGAAGAAAATTTAAGACTAATTAATTTAGCATATGAAAAAGGCATGCGTGTATTAAGTGATGTAGAAAAGGCACAAGCAGAAGCACTAGAAACAGAGCTAGCATTATCACAAGCTGTACTAGCATATAATTTATCTTTAGATGCATACGAAATAGCTTATGGAGAAGGTACTTTTGTTGTAGACTTTGACAATATATAGAAAGGATGTGCAAAAATGGAGAAAAAAAGCTTATTGAAAGTAGACGGTATTAGCAAATACTACAAAATGGGTGAAATGGAAGTAAAAGCTCTTGAAAATGCATCCTTTGAGATTAATAAAGGAGAGTTAGTTGTTATACTTGGACCAAGTGGTTCTGGTAAGAGTACACTGTTAAATATTATTGGAGGCATGGATGCACCGACTAAAGGAACTGTCATAGTCGAAGATAGTGAAATTACACAATACAACGAAAAGCAATTAACTGCATATAGAAGAAATCAGGTAGGTTTTGTATTTCAGTTTTATAATATAATGGCAAATTTAACAGCATTTGAAAATGTAGAGCTAGCTACAGAAATATGTAAAGAGCCATTAGATATAGAGGATACTTTATCCCAAGTAGGTTTAGCTGAAAGAAAAGACCATTTCCCATCGCAATTAAGTGGAGGAGAGCAACAGCGTGTAGCTATAGCGAGAGCAGTTGCCAAAAATCCATTGCTATTACTTTGTGATGAGCCCACAGGGGCACTAGACTACAAAACAGGTGTAGCCATATTAGTTTTGTTAAAGAAAGTAAATCGAGAGTTAGGAAAAACTGTAGTCGTTATAACACATAATGCTTCTATTGCGGGCATGGCAGACAAAGTCATAAAAATGCGTAGTGGTAAGATAGCAGAAATAACGATCAACGAGAATCCGATTGATCCTGAAAGGGTTGAGTGGTAATGAGAAAAATCAATAAAAGGGTCTTTTCGTTAATAAGCCATTCAAAAGGACAATTTTTCGCTATCGCCACTGTAATAGCTGTAGGGTTAATGATATATATGGCAATGGCATCAGCAGGTAAAAATCTTAATATTTCACTTAATAATTATTATGATACTACAAATTTTGCGGACATATATGTAGAAGTGTTGAGAATGCCAGATAAGGCAGTAGACGATATAAAGTCAGAGTATGATTTTGAAGTGGTAGAAGGACGTGTTGTATTTGACACACCTTTCATAACAGAAGACGAAAATGAAAGAGTAAACATTAGGCTTGTTTCAATAAAAGAAGATAATAATATTAACATGCCATATTTTGTAAAAGGTGAGGCCATAAGAGATAAAAATAAAGATTTGCTATTAGCTGAAAAATTTGCAGAGGCACGGGGTATCCAAGTTGGAGACACTGTAAAAATGCAGATCAATGGAAAGCTACATGAAATGAATGTGGCTGCAATAATCGCAAGTCCAGAGTATATATATCTTATGGAAAGTGCGCAGAGTATGTTACCACCGCCAGGAAAGTTTGGTGTGGCATTTGTTTCATTAGAATTTGCACAAAAAAATTACGGATTTAATGGAGCCGTTAATGAAATAGTCATTAAAACAGACGGATCAAAAGATTTAGATCAAGTCAAAGACGATATTGAAGATTCCTTTGAAAAATACGGTCTAAAAAGAATAACAACCAAAGAGAATCAACTAAGTAATCGAATGATATCAGAAGAATTGTTTCAATTGGAGACCAGTACAAAGGCAATGCCGAGATTGTTTTTAGGTATTTCAGGCTTAGTGCTAATTATGATGATTTCGAGAATGGTAAAAAAGGATAGAATAACAATAGGTGTTTTTAAAGCATTAGGCTATAGTTCTTTCCAAGTAATCGTTCATTATACTAAATATGCATGGGCAACAGGGTTGTTAGGGCTATTGATAGGGACCATATTTGGTATGGGGTTAGCAGGCGTAATGACCAATATGTATAGGACATTTTTCAATATTCCAATGCTGACACTCAATTATTATTATGAATTCATATTGTTTTCATTAGCCTATACATTTATATTTTGTAGTATATCAGGTGTCATTGGTGCAAGAGGAATACTTAAGATATCACCAGCTGAGTCCATGAGACCAGAAGCTCCTAAAAAAGGAAAAAGAATACTCTTAGAACGTGTAAGGTTCCTATGGAAGCGATTGTCATTTAGTGGTAAGACCATTGTAAAAAATATATTTAGAAACAAAAAAAGAATGGTTTTCGTATTGTTAGGTGTGGCAATAACATTCAGCATGATGGGTGGAACCTTAGGCATGATGGAAAGCTCCCTTGGGATGTTTGATAAGCACTTTTCAGAGTTTCAACAAATGGACTACAACATCAATTTTATAAGGCCTATTAACAAACAAGTCTATAAAGAGCTTGGAGATGTTATAGTTGTAGAATACGTAGAACCTAAAATAGAGTTTCCATTTGAAATGAAAAATGGATTGAAAAAAGAAATTGTAAACATTGTTGGATTAGAGCAAAATACAGATTTTTATCACTTTAAAGACGGAGATGGCAAATCGGTTATGATACCAGCTAAAGGTATTCTATTATCAGAAAACCTAGCACAAGAATTAGATATTGGCAAAGGTGAGAAATTAGTACTGCATAGTTTTGTACCCGGTAGAGATGATGTTACAGTTACAGTCATGGGTGTAATAAAGCAAGGTTTGGGTATGAACGCATATATGCACATAGACCAAATGGCAGACCAGCTATTAGATAGTAATATAGCAACAGGGCTGTTAGTAAAATCAACAGATCCAGATTTTGTTAAAAAGCTAAACAAAGCAGATAATATTGCATCCGTTCAGTCAACAGAAGAACTAAAGAATATGTTCCAAGAATTTATGGGACTGACAATTGTATCTATTAGTATAATGGTATTAATGGCTGGTATATTAGGTTTTAGCATTGTATATAATGCAACTGTCATAAGTATAAGTGAAAGAGAGATGGAGTTTGCATCAATGCGTGTGCTAGGGTTTACAAAGAAAGAAATATTTAGAATTATATTAAATGAAAATATAATAATAGCATTAGTTGGTGTCATGATAGGCGTTCCTATGGCAATGAGCATGGGTAAATCCATGGCAGTAATGTATAGTAACGAAATATACACAATGGAACCAACTCAAAATAGTTTAGTTTATGTTTTTTCTGGGATATGTACTTTTGTATTTGTGTTTTTATCCCAATTAGCAACATATATAAAAGTTAAAAAGCTAGATTTCTTACAAGCACTTAAAAGTAGAATATCTTAGGAGGAATAGAGATGAAAAAGAAAATAATTATAGGTATTATCGCTATAGTGGTGGTTGCAGCAGGGGCCATGGCATACATGAATCAATCAAACCAACCAGAAGAAGTAGAAGTTGCAACAATAGTCAAAGCAGACATATATAAATATGTAGAAGAGACAGGTGTCGTAATGTCTGACAACCAAAGAGTAATTAGCGCAGCAATGTCTGGCGAGTTAGCAAGTGTAACAGTAGAAGTTGGCGATGAAGTCCTAAAAGGTGACGTGGTAGGCAGTTTTGATTTGGACTCAGCAGAGCTGAACATAAAGAGTATGCAGTCCAAGCTAGGGGGATTGCAACCATTATATGCACAAGCAAAACGTGTATCTACAAATAGCGAGAGCTTATATAATGAAGGTGCAATCAGTTATGATGAGTACCAAACAGCTGTAACAAATGAAAAACAGTTAGCATCGCAAATAAACGAGCTATCCTATGCAATAAAGCAATTAGAAGAAATGAAGGATTATGGAGTAATTACATCGCCTATAGATGGTATTGTAACAGAAGTATTTGCAAAAGCAGGAGAGACAGTTATAAGTGGTATGAGTTTAATAGAAGTTGCAGACATAGATAACATCTTTGTAGAAGTAGAGTTACTAATAGACGATGCAAGTTTGGTATCTGAAAATGCAGAGGCAAGAATAATCAACAAAGATATTGGTTTAGAAAGCAATGTGGGAAATAGTGTAACAAAGATATATCCAAAAGCACATATGAAAGTATCTGATTTGGGAATAGAGCAAAAAAGAATCAAAATGGAAATAACAATGGAAGATACGAGTATGCTAAAGTTAGGGTATGATGTAGATGTAGAGATTCTAGTAGAATCAAAGCAAGATATATTGATTATGCCAGAAAATGCATACTATGAGCTAGACGGACTGCAATATGCACTAAAAATTGATGGTAGTACAGCTGTACAAACACAAATAGAATTAGGCATAAAAAACACAGATCATGTAGAAGTGAAAAGTGGTCTAGAAGAAGGCGAAATGGTAATAATATCCCCAAGCGAAGACCTAACAGACGGAAAAACAATCAGCTACTAAAAGTAAAAATAAATAATGAAAAATCAATAAAGCCACAAGTGTGAGTGATCACATTTGTGGCTTTTTATTTTGTAGTTAATGCAATAGGATTTTCGAAGGAAAATCTCACAAAAACTTATCACTTATCACTAAAAACTAATAACTATCTTTATCCTAGCTTTCATGATATGTTTCCCATTGCGCATATAAGTCTTCTAGTTTTTCTGTGCATTCCGAAAGCTTTTGGTTATACTCTAGGCTTTTTTCAGGAGAGGAAAAGATCTCTTCAAGGCATAAAGCCTCATGAATTTTCTCAATGTCTTCCTCGGTTTGGTTTATAGCAGACTCGATAGTCTGTATAGCTTTTTTAAGCTTTCTCTCTTCTGACTGTCTTTCTTTTTCTTTTTTTCTAAGAATTTTTTGATGTGTTTTGTTGACTGATTCTTCAACAACCTCTACGGCGTCCTCTTGTAATGCTTTCTTTTTTTCAACAAAGTAGTCATAGTTTCCAAGGTATTCTACCACCTTGCCATCCTCGATTTCAATAATACGACTCGGTATTTTATTTAAAAAGTATCTATCATGAGAAACAATCAATAAAGTGCCCTCATAAGTTGATAAAGCTTCTTCAATAATCTCTTTAGAAGTAATATCAAGATGGTTGGTAGGCTCATCCATAATAAGGAAATTTGATTTTGAAAGCATTAATTTTAATAAAGATAGTTTTACTTTTTCGCCACCGCTAAGAACAGAAACTTTCTTAAAAACATCATCGTTAGTAAATAAAAAACTACCAAGAACGCTACGAACTTTAGTGTCAGTAAAAGCTGGGTGTTCATTATGTATTTCTTCAATGAGAGAATTCTCCTCATTGAGCATTTTTTGTTCCTGATCAAAATAACCAATATTAACATTGCTTCCAAGTTTAATATATCCTGTGTCAGGTGGCAAAATAGACAAGATAAGTTTTAAAAGAGTACTTTTACCACAACCATTAGGCCCAACAATACAGACCTTTTCAGAACGCTTTAAATCAAACGAACTAGGTTTAATAATAGATTTATCGCCAAAAGACTTAGAGAGTTCATCAAAATACAAAACATCCTTACCGCTTTGAATCTGTGGAGAAAACTTGATTTTGGCTCTTTCGTTAAACGTTGTAGGTTTATCTAAAACATCAACACTATCTAAACGTTTTTCTCTGGAGCGAGCACGCTTAGCAAGTTTTTCAGTTCCTCTTTCTTTGAACTTTCTTATTAATTCTTCTTGTTTCTTAATTTCTTTAGCTTGGTTTTCAAAAGCCTTTAAGTCGTTTTTATATTGTTGCTCTTTCTTTTTAGTATAAGTAGAATAGTTGCCCGTAAAGGCTTTAAGCGTCTTGTTTTCAATTTCAAATACGCGAGATACTGTTTGGTCAAGAAAATATCTGTCATGAGATATGATCAATAGAGTACCGTCATATGCTTTTAAATATTGCTCAAGCCAAGATAAGGCACTCATATCCAAGTGGTTAGTAGGCTCATCTAGCATCAAAATATTAGGATGCTTCAATAATATTTTTCCTAAAGAAAGACGGGTCTTTTCTCCGCCACTTAGACCAGAAATCTCTCTAAAATAATCATTCTGACCAAAACTCAAACCATTAAGAACGCCTTTGACTTTGCTTTTATAAGAATAACCTTCTAAAGCGTTAAATTGGTCTGTCATTTGGGTATATTGCTTAAGTAACTTAGTGGTATCTTCACCCTGCTCAGATAACCTAGCAATAGTTTCTTCTTGTTTACGTATGTCATCTTCCAATAAAATGACATCAGAAAAAACAGAAAGCATTTCATCGTATAGTGTTTGCGTAGTGAAGGCATTTTCTGTTTGTTTTAAATAACCAATAGACAAGTTGTTAGACAAAAATAAATCGCCAGACGAATAATTTTCTTCGCCTGCTAATATTTTCATCAAAGTTGTTTTACCTGCGCCATTAGGTCCGACTAGACCAATTTTGTCAGAGTCGTTAATATTAAAAGATATATTTTCTAAAATGGCATCAAAGCCATAGGATTTTGTTATGTTACTAGCTGTTGCTAAAACCATTATTTACACCGCCTTAATAATTACTATGTTATTGTAGCAAAATAATGTAGAATAGGAAAGCATGCTTTAATATGTATTCGTTAGAACATTGTTATATAATTAACTAAAATAGCAAAAAAGTAATCAAATTTTTAAATATGAGTTGTAATGTGCAATGAATAAATATATAATGTTTATTATAGAAAGAGAAAAAATAAAAAATGTTTATAAGCAAATAACTATATTAGAAGCATATATAGGGTTTGCTCAAAATGGGATGTTTTGTTAATGTAGCAATGATAAAGATTAAGAGAGAAAAAAATCTAGCAAGCAAGACATTGTTAAAAAAATGATAAAGATACATATAACATTACTATTATGGCTAAGGGGAGAAAACCATGGACAAGAACACGAGTAGAATTTCAGGTGCGGTAATAAGAAGACTGCCCAAGTACAGAAGATATTTAGAGGAATTGTTAAACAAAAACATATATCGTATATCTTCTAAAGATTTAAGTAGAATGATCGGATTCTCAGCATCTCAAATAAGACAAGATTTAAATAATTTTGGTGGATTTGGGCAACAAGGATACGGATACAGTGTAAAAGAGCTGTATGAGCAAATCGGAAAAATCTTAGGACTAGATAGACCTTACAATGTAGTAATCATCGGTACAGGTAATCTAGGTCAAGCAATTGCGAACTACACACATTTCTACAGAACAGGATTTATTATCAAAGCTATGTTTGATATTAACCCAAGATTAATTGGATTAAGAATCAACGATGTTGAAGTAAAAGATTCAGAAACAGTTGGAGAATATTTAAAAGACAGTGATATAGATTTTGGTATAATCTGTACTAATAAAGAAAGTGCACAAGATATAGCAAAAACACTAATTGATGGTGGCGTAAAAGGTATTTGGAACTTTGCACCATTAGACTTACAAGTGCCAGAGCATATTATCTTAGAAAACGTTCATTTAAGTGATAGTTTACATGCATTAACATACTTCTTTAACCACCCAGAAGATTACTAAGATTAGAAGTGAAAAAGAACAAGAGAGACAAGCACAACCAGTCACGATGTAAAATAAAAGTGGATGATTGTACTTGTCTCTTTTTTAATGCAATAAAAATAAGGTGGCAATAGCCACCTTATGGTTTTTCAATTCTTTTTTGTAGTATTTATTATACTTCTACTGGAGAATCAACAGGACAAACGTTAGCGCAAGCGCCACAATCAATACACTTGTCTGCTTCTATAACATAGATAGAATCTCCTTCAGTAATTGCTTCAGTAGGACACTCTGGTTCACAAGCTCCACAGCTAATGCAAGAATCTTCAATAATATAAGCCATAATAATTACCTCCTTTTAAATTTCTATCTGATTATATCAAAACTTCTAATTTTGTACAACAAAATTTTCAAAAACACGGGATTATATATAAATCTATCTATGGTATAATGATGAATGAAAAGAGAATGATTACATAGAAGGTGAGCAAATGAAGGTATATGCATTAGTAGGCAAAAGTGGAACAGGCAAAAGTTATCAAGCGCTATACTTATCAAAAGATAAAGGTATCGAATATTTAATAGATGATGGACTGTTTATAACAAAAAATAAAATATTGGCTGGAAAATCAGCTAAAAGAGAAAATAATAAAATCAAAGCGGTGAAAACTGCGCTTTTTAATGAAGAGGAACATATGTCATCTGTTTGTGAGGCAATAAAAAAAGCAAACCCAGATAAAATATTAGTCATAGGGACTTCTGATAATATGGTAAACAAGATAGTGGCTAGACTAGGGTTAGGTGGCATTGATGAGTATATCAGAATAGATGATATAACAACAGATGAAGAAAGAGAAATAGCAAGACAACAAAGACAAGAATTAGGAAAACATGTAATACCTGTACCGAGCTTTCAATTAAAGCATACATTTTCAGGCTATTTTATAGACCCATTAAAGATATTAAGGTCTGTAGGTATAGGAAAGCACGAAGTAGCAGAAAAATCCGAGATAAGACCTGCTTTTAGCTATTTGGGCAAATATGAAATAGCAGACTCTGCACTTAACGATATAATACAAATAGTTTCTCAAAAAGATGAAAACGTCAGTGAAGTGACAAAAGCATTAATAGACTCTGATCATCAAGGGGTAACGTTAAACATATCCGTAATTGGCGTATATGGACAAAATGTATTTGAGACATTACAACTATTTCAAAGAAAGCTAGCGGATGAATTTGAGCGTATAACAGGTATGCATATCAAAAACATCAATATTCAAATAAAAGGAATAGAAAGCGAACCTGCATAAAGGTAAAAATATAAACTTTAACCACTTTTACAGACTGAAATGAGTCACTGCAAAAGTGGTTTTTTTATATGCAATATTTCAAGACTATTATATTCATATTACAAAGATGTAACAATTAACATATCAACCATAAAATAACCTATGATATAAGAGAGAAAGTCTATGCGGAGGTTGCAGATATGAAAAAGAAAATAGTGTCTATAGTATTTTTAATAATATGCATTTTTGTTGTAAAGCAAGAGGCTTATGCCACAGATTCCATTGCATTTTGGCAACCATATCCAAAAGACATAACCGTATTAGTTAATCAGCCAATAGTCAGTATGAAACTGATTTTAAATGAAAACATAATAGAAACCATGACTATGACAATAAATGATGTAGAAGTAAATGTAAACTATGATTCTGAAAATGAACAAATATATTATATGCCAACCAGTCCATTAGAGGCAGGTGTGTATAGAGTCGATGTAAAAGTTGCATTTCAAGATTGGGACCAGTCTTTGGAAAATAGTTGGCAGTTCAGTATAGCAAGTGACATAGAAGAACAAGCGATAGCCTATAGCGAAGAGCAATTGGAGGCGCTTATAGAAATAAATCAGTTTAGACAAGCCAATGGATTAGAAGAGCTAGTGTTCAATAAAAATCTAACAGCATCAGCAAATGCCCATGCAATATATATGAATGCAAACAATATAGATATAAGCAGTATTGAAGAGGCTTCAGAGGAAATAGAAAAAGAAAATTATACAGGAAAAACCCCGACAACAAGAGCGCGTGTTCAAGGTTACAATGGCATATTGATAAATGAAAAAAGTATTCGCAGTTCAGCCAGTGTATCTGATGTAGTTGAACAAATGTTAAACAGTCCCTATATGAAAATAATGCTATTAGATGCGCACATAAAGGATTTCGGATACGCTACAAATGGGAGCTATCATACATTGAACGTAGGGAGAATAGAAACAACAGAAAACATATTAAGTGTATATCCTCACAATGGAGCAACGGATATTGACACCCATTGGATCTCACTAGAAAAAGAAACGATAGATTTTGAAATTAGCAATAGTCAAACAGGAAACTTAATAATACTTTCATATTATACAGATATCGAATTAGAAAATATAGAAGTAAATCAACTACAAATAACTAATATGAGTGGGCAGGATATTACCTATAATCTCAAATCTCAATTAAACGATGAAAGACTTGCGGCAAGTGTTGTAGCTATTCCAGATGAAAAACTTGAAGCAAATACAACATACATAATTGACAGCCAGTTGACGATCAATTATTATACACAGCCGTCAGTAACGATACCATATCAATCTGTTTTTACAACAGGTGAAACACAAGAAAGTTACAAAGATACGAAAGGGCATTGGGCAGAAGAAACTATTCAAAGATTAACATTAAAAGATATAATAGAAGAAAGAGAAGAAGGGTTATATTTTCCAGATGAGATGATTACACGTGGTGAGTTTTGTAAGGCGATAATAAAGCTATTGGACATAGAAATATCTGAGCCAATGGACTTATTTATAGATGTAGAAGAAAACAATCCATTAAGACCTTATATAGAAGCTGCAAAAGAGCATAATTTATTAAATGGATATCCAGACCAAAGTTTCAAACCAGAAAACCTAATAACAAGGCAAGAACTAGCTGTAATAATAGAAAAATTGTATCTATATAAATTTACAGAAATAGATGATACTGATTTTGAAGAAATTAAATTCTTAGACCAAGAGGACATTCAGAACTGGGCATTAAACAGTGTAGAAATAGCATATAATCTAGAAATAATAAAAGGCAGACAAGATGGAAACTATTACCCTAATGAAAACGCAACAAGGGGAGAGGCGGCAGTAATACTTGAGAGAATACTAAAGATTATCGAAGACGATTATAAAACACAGTAGGAGGATTCGATGAAAGAGATAACATTACAAAAAATCATAAAAATAAAAGTAGGACATTGCCAAAGCGAAAAAGCAGGTACAGGCTGTACCGTTATTTTGTCAGAAGAGGGCATGACGGCTGGTGTTGATGTAAGAGGTGGAGCGCCTGCATCGAGAGAGACAGAGCTTTTAGATCCAGTCAATTTAGTAAATGAGATTCATGGATTGGTTTTAAGTGGTGGAAGTGCTTTTGGGCTTGATGCTGCATCCGGTGTAATGAAATATCTAGAAGAGAAAAAAGTAGGGTTTGATGTAGGTGTTACACAAGTACCCATAGTTTGTGGTGCATCGTTATTTGATCTAAACATTGGAGATCATAAAGTAAGACCAAATGAAGAAATGGGATATAAAGCATGTGAAAATGCACTGATAGGAAATAACCAAGAAGGAAACATCGGTGCAGGAACAGGCGCAACAGTAGGGAAAATACTAGGAAACGAAACCGCTATGAAAGGTGGTCTAGGCATATATGGCCTACAAGTCGGTGACTTAAAAGTAGTCTCCATAGTAGCGGTCAACTGTTTAGGAGATGTGTTAAACCCAGAAACAGGTGAACCTATAGCAGGGCTGTTAAATAATGAAAAAACAAATATACAAGGTACAGAAAAATATATGTACGATAACTATAATAAAATAGGCAATATATTTGCAGGCAATACCACAATAGGAGCAGTCATAACAAACGGAAAAATAACAAAAGCCCAAGCGACAAAAATAGCTTCAATGAGCCATAATGGTTTCGCAAGAGCCATGTCACCAGCCCACTCTATGTTTGATGGCGATACAATATATACACTAGCAACAGGAGAAGTAGAAGCGGATGTAAGTGTAATAGGGCAGTTAGGGGCAAATACAATGGCACGTGCAGTTATGAGAGGGGCAATGAATGCTCAGTCTGCATATGGGATAATATCAGCAAATGAGCTAAAAATGAAGGTGTAGACTAATGAAAAATGAGATAATCAAAATCGGAAACCATATACACATAAAAACAACAGAATATATAAACCTTGCTCACATATTTGATTGTGGGCAATGTTTTCGTTGGGAGCAAAATCAGGATAATAGCTACACTGGTGTAGCGTTTGGAAAAGTAATCAATGTTTCAGTAAACGAAAATGAAATAATCATAAAGAATTCAAGTATAGAAGATGTAGATAATATATGGAAAAAATACTTAGATCTAGATAAAAATTATAAAGAAATCCAAGAAAAAATAATAGAACATGAACCAAAGATAAAAGAAATGGTAGCATTTGGAAGAGGCATACGACTATTAAATCAAGACGAATGGGAAACGACTATCTCGTTTATCATATCCCAAAACAGATCAATTTCATTAATAAAAAAGAGTATAGAATTATTGAGTGAGCAATATGGCACATATATAGAAAAGTTTAAAGGTAAAGACTACTATTGTTTCCCAACACCTAGTCAATTAGCAAGAGCTTCAATAGAAGATATAGCAAAATGCAAAGTAGGCTATAGAGGAAAATATATAATAGAAGTGGCAAAAACAATAAATAAAGAAAGTGAAAAGCTGTATGAGCAAAGTAAAAAGACAGATGAAGAGGCGTTAGCTTACTTATTATCACTTCACGGCGTAGGGCCAAAAGTAGCCAACTGTATCAAATTGTTTTCAATGGAAAAGTACGATAGTTTTCCAATAGATGTATGGATAAAAAGAGCCTTGGAAAAATATTTTAAAATAAAAGTAGATCAAAGTAAAAAAACAGAAAAAAGGATAAAAAAGATGTTTCCAAAACATGGTGGAATAGCCCAACAATATATATTTTACTATGCAATAAATAATCAAAAATAAAATGACAACTAAGAAATGAAAACAATAAAAAAATGCTATCTTAAAGATAGCATTTTAATTTATTATCAATATTAATATTTACTCTTCTGTAGCTTCTTCGCCTGCAGCTTCATCTGATAAATCAGTTGGAGCGCCATCAACTGCTCTATCTTCAGTTTCTGGTTCTTCCATTTTACTTGCATGGATAATAGCACCAAAAATTGTATCCACTTCGTCTAAAACAGTTACGCCATCGCCAAAAGTAAAGCTAGAAGGTTCAATTTTATCACCATATTCTAAATCAGACACGTCTATAGTGACTTCTTCTGGAATCTTTGACATGATGCCTGATACTTCAATTTCACTTTTCGCCGTTTGAAGAATTAGTTGTCTTTTCATTAACATATCTGTGCCTGTAAAGTGAACAGGTACTTGCATTTTAATTTCATGCGTATCAGAAACAACTTGAATATCTACATGTAAAATTGCGTTGTTAATAGGTTTTGTCTGAACTTCTTTGATAAATCCAGAGTTCTTTTTTCTACCATAAGTTACATCGATTCTTGCGTGGCCGCCATGCTCAGAAAGAATCTTTCTTAGATCCTTCTCATCTACCTTAATAGTTGTTGCTTCAATGCCATCTCCGTACATAACGCCTGGTACATAACCCGCCTCTTTGAACTTCTTTTTTGTTTCAGTTCTAGCTTGAGCTTTAAGTGCAACATTTGTCATATCAAAAACCCCTTTCGTTTGTCTAAATTTTAGTTTAAATATGTTTATGCATATTTAGAATTATTATTAATTTCATAATATTAATAATTTCTTAATATTAATTCTAACAAAAATTTCTTACAATTTCAAATTTAACTGCAATAAAGTCGTAAAATGAGCAAAATAAAGAATCATATGGTAAAAAAACAGGCATTATAATATAATCATTTCATTAGAAAAATAAAAAAGGAGCAAAATATGGGATATATTCAAATAAACAAAGCGATTTTACATATATTAGATACAAATATCAACACACCAGTTATATCAGAAAAAGAAATGGACTTAGATGCAGAGCAAAGAGAGTTTTTAGAAAAGCACTTAGAAAAATTATTAGAGGACCCAAGTTTTAAACCATGCGAATTAGATGAAACGCACATGGTCGTAAAAAGCTTTATAGACGATTTTTTAGGGGACGGATGGATAAAGGCGAGTCAAGAAATGGCACAGAAGTTTTTTGATACAATGTATGCTAACCCAGATATTGAACCGGGAGATTTTTTAGTTTGTCATTTTAACACAGAAGGTAAAGACTACATAGGTATGCTAAAGTTTAACTATAAGACATCATACATACACAGTTTTTACCAAGATGGTGGACGGCCAGCAACGGGCATCATTAAACAAAAGACTGCATTAGCAAACGAAAAACAAAAGATAGAAGAATGCGTATTAATAAATCTAATGTCAAACTATATGGCGATCAAAGAAAAGCGATGCCAAGTAAATGGTGAAATGGTGCATTATATCTCAGAAGTAGTATTTGGTGCATCGCCAGAACATTCATTAAAAGAAAAGTATCAAATATTAGACCAAACAACAAAAAAGATAGTCAAAGAATACTTTAATGATGATATTCAAAAAAAATCAGAAATAAAAAATGCCATAAAAGAAACCATAGAGGAAACTGGGTCAATACAAATAGACCAAGTTGCAGACAAAGTATTTAAAGACAATGAAAGCATGAAAGAAAACTATAAAAATGAAATAAAAAGTAAAGGCTTTGAAGAAAATGAGATAGAAGTAAATGAAGCCATAGAGAGAAGAGTATATAAAAAGCAAAAGATAAAAACAGAAGAAGGCATAGAAATAAGTATCCCTTCAGAATTGCTAACAGATAAAGATAAAATCGAGTTTAAAGTAGGCCACGACGGCACTATGGAAATAATCATTAAGTCTATACAAAGTTATTCAGGGAACTAAAGAAGCAAAGGGTCAGGTACCATGCTACTTTTTCAAAAAGTAGCATGGTACCTGACCCTTTGCTTCTTCTTAGCTATCTAAAAAAATTCTTTTCAATTCATTTCTTAAGTTCTTAAGTTCTTCAGACTGACTATTTCTGTCTTCCTTGGGAAGATCGATAAGAAAGTTATATAAAGGCTGACTATTGTCTTTAGGAAAAACAATGATTTGGTCAGCAAACATTAAAGCATCAGATAATTCGTGAGTAATATATATAACAGTTCTTTGGTCTTTATGCCATAAAGATAAAAACCGATCAGAAATATCTTTCTTAATTTTAATATCTAAGCCAGTAAAGGGCTCATCCATAATCAAAATATCAGACGGATAAATAAATGCTCTAGCAATAGATACTCTCTGCTTCATACCGCCACTTAACTCGCTAGGGTATAAAGATTTTGCTTTTTCCAGGCCAACCATATTGATGTAGTCATCGATTTTATCTTTTTCGTCAGAAAGAGATTGATGATCTAAAACAAAATTAATATTGTCTTCAACGGATTTCCAAGGAAGCAAACGAGGTTCTTGAAAAATTGCAGAAAAACTCTTGTTTTCAAAATCAGAAATATTTCCCGTGTCATAGGACTCTAGACCGGTAAGGATATTTGAAAGTGTAGTTTTACCACAACCAGATGGTCCTAAAATACATGTGATTTTATTTTCAGGGATCTCTAGCGATAGGTTGTTAAAAACAGGCGTATTTGCAAATGATTTAGATAAATTGTTTACTTTAAGATTCATTATTTACCTCCCATTTAACAACATTTTTTTTAATTAACCTAATAAATAATTCAATAATAGCGCTAATGATAATAGCGATAATAGTCCATGCAAAAAGATAATTAATATCTAAATATATCTTTGCATCCCACATTTGAGAACCAATAGCGTACTTTGGTTGGCTTAATACTTCTGCACCAACAGTTACTTTCCAACCAATACTAAATGCAGCTTCCATGCCAGCAAAGATAAAAGGAAAAGTAGATGGTAAATATATTTCTCTAATGATTTTTATAGGTCTTACCTTATATAGTTTTGCCATATTGATTAACTTTGGGTCTACATTACGTGTACCTGCAAGTACATTAGCATAAAGAATTGGAAAAGCAACCATGATTGTAGCAAAGACAGGTGCTTTTTCAGTACCAAACCAAATCAGTAGCAGTAAGATGATGGCCATAATAGGTGTAGACTTAATAACAGTCAAAATAGGACTAAGAGAATCCTCGATTTCCTTATAAAGACCAGAAAGCATACCTAAGACAGTTCCCAAAATAAGAGAAATAAGCAGACCTAACAAACCTCTAATAATACTAGATCCAATAATAGTAAAAAAGTTATTAGACATAACAATATCACCAAGAGACCGAAAAATAGTCAATGGTGACGGTATAAGGTCAGGATTATTATAAACTAAAGAACCAAGCCACCAAATTGTTATAAGCAAAATGGTGGCAAGTGTTTTAATATTTTTATTTTGAATAGAAAATCTCTTCATTAGGCATTGCGCCTCCTATAGTCTTAGGTGAAAAATCATTTAAAATGTAAAAATATGACATAACCTCATTTTGTACTTGTGATGCTTCAGCAAATTCCATGTTTGCTCTAGGAATCGCTAGCTCAGCTGCTGCTGCAGAAAAACCAATCTCGTGTTTTTCAACAAGCATAGCTGCATCTTTAGGATTATCATTTACCCAATTGATAGAATCAGTATATTGTTGCATAAAAGATTCTACAATTTCTGGGTGGTTTTCAGCGAATTCAGTACGAACGATTAAAGCAGTCATCGGGTAAGATGTATCTGGTTTGATTGAAGAAAGCGCTAACTTTGATTTTTTCCATTCTTCTTGAACATCCATAACTATCTTTAAATCTTTATTTTTAAGTAAAGCAGATGTTACAAAAGGCTCAGGTAAAACTGCAACTGAGACTTCTCCAGCAATAAGTGCTTGGGCTAGCTCTGCTTGTTGATAAGCATATGAAACTTCGACATCTTCACCAACAGTCAAGTTATTAAAGTCAGCTAAATGTTGAAAAATAATATCTGGTGTTGATCCTTGCGCAAATGGATAAACAGTCTCGCCTTTAAAATCTTCCCAAGTTTGGATACTATCATCACTTGAGACAACATATAACATTCCCCAAATAGGAATACCAGCAATTTGATAATTTTGCTTCTTATTATATAGAATAGATGCCATATTTGTTGGTACAGTTGCAAAGTCATACTCTCCATTTAATAATTTACCAACTAAAACATCAGGTGCAGACACGATGTCGTAGCTAGCTGTAAAGCCATCTCCAAGATCAGGTGTCTCATCGATATTTTTGATCATACCAATAGATGTAGGTCCTTTAAGACCTGCAATTTTAACATTGACTATATTTTTTGGAGCTTCTTCTTGACATGCTGTTAGGCCGATAATCAAAACTAAGCCGATTACTAAACTTAATATTTTTTTCATTATTTGTTCTCCTCTTGTATTCCTCTAATTATTATGATATTTTACATATATTATACATGATAATACCCAAATTAATAGGAATAAATCAGGGATGCGAGAACTTACATTACAGAGTAGCTAAAATGAGGTGAAAGACATGTTGGGAACTATAGTCAATACTGTGGCCATTGCAGTTGGTGCAGTATTAGGAACACTTTTACATAAAGGTATTCCAGAAAAATCAAAAGAAACAATCATGAAAGCCATAGGGCTTGCAGTAATATTGATGGGATTAAAGGAAGCGTTACAGTCTCAAGAATTATTATTGCTAATATTTAGTATGCTAATAGGAAGCTTTTTAGGGGAGCTACTTAAAATCGAAAGCAAGATAGAGCGATTAGGCGAGCTTATAGAAGACAAGGTAGGCTCAGACAAAGGCGAGGTAGCAAAAGGCTTTGTAACTGCGAGTTTAATATTTTGCATCGGGTCTATGGCTATTGTCGGTGCGATACAAAGTGGACTAACAGGAAATCATAGTATGCTATATGCTAAGTCAATGCTTGATGGCGTTACATCAATAATACTTGCATCAACAATGGGCATCGGCGTCATATTTTCAGGTGTAATGGTATTTATATATGAAGGCGCAATAACAATAGGGGCACAATACTTTAAAGAGTTATTGACAGAAGACATGATAAGAGAGATGTCAGCAGTCGGTGGACTACTAATTGCGGCAATCGGATTGAACTTTTTAGAGATCAAAAGAATACGTGTAGCGAACATGTTACCGGCAATATTTATACCAATAATATTCATAGCCGTAAAAGTAAATTTCTTCTAAATAAAAAAGTACTTGAAAAAAAGTGAAATATGTATTAAATTATTATTAGCACTCAGAGGTATAGAGTGCTAATAATATGAAAATATATATAAAAATGATAGATATATATAAGGAGGGTAAAAAAATGAACATAAAACCATTAGGCGATAGAGTCTTAATAAAGAAGTTAGACGCAGAGGAAAAAACAAAGAGTGGTATCGTATTACCAACACAGGCAAAAGAGCAACCACAAATGGCAGAGGTATTAGCAGTAGGACCAGGATTAGTAATTGAAGGAAAATCAATTCCTATGGAAGTAGCAGTAGGACAAAAGGTAATCTTCTCAAAGTACGTTGGTGGATCAGAAATCAAAGTAGACGGTGAAGAGTACTTAATTTTATCACAAAGAGAATTACTAGCGATCGTAGAAGACTAGTTAAATATTAGGAGGAAATAAAAATGGCAAAAGACATTTTATTCGGTGAAGACGTAAGAAAAAAACTTGAAACAGGTGTAGATAAATTAGCAGACACAGTAAAAGTAACATTAGGACCAAAAGGAAGAAACGTATTATTAGATAAAAAATATGGTTCTCCACTAATCACAAACGATGGTGTAACTATCGCAAGAGAAATCCAACTAGATGACGTATTTGAAGATATGGGAGCTCAGCTTGTAAAAGAAGTAGCTAACAAGACAAATGACGTAGCTGGTGACGGAACAACTACAGCAACAGTATTAGCACAAGTAATTGTAAAAGAAGGATTAAAAAATATTGCAGCAGGCGCTAACCCAATGATTTTAAAAAGAGGAATCAAAGGAGCAGTAGGAGCAGCAGTAGAAGAAATCAAAGACCACTCAAGACCAATCGAAGACAAAGAGAGTATTGCTCAAGTAGCATCTATCTCAGCTGACGACGAAGAAATTGGTGCTTTAATTGCAGAAGCAATGGAAAGAGTTGGAAAAGATGGCGTAATAACAGTAGAAGAATCTAAGTCAATGGGTACTACATTAAACGTAGTAGAAGGTATGCAATTTGACAGAGGTTACTTATCACCATACATGGTAACAAACCCTGAGAAAATGGAAGCAGTATACCAAAGCCCATACATCTTATTAACAGATAAGAAAATCTCAAACATCCAAGAAATATTACCAGTACTAGAAAAAATAGTACAACAAGGTAAAAAATTATTAATCATCGCAGAAGATATTGATGGTGAAGCATTAGCTACATTAGTAGTGAACAAGCTAAGAGGAACATTTGAGTGTGTGGCAGTAAAAGCACCAGGATTTGGTGAAAGAAGAAAAGCAATGATGCAAGATATCGCAGTATTAACTGGCGGTGAAGTAATTACAGAAGAGCTTGGATTAGACTTAAAAGAAGTACAACTAGAGCAACTTGGAACAGCTAACTCAATCAGAGTTAACAAAGACTACACAACTATCGTAGATGGTGGTGGAGAGCAAGCAGCAATCGAAGAGAGAATATCAGTAATCAGAAAGCAATTAGCAGATACACCATCTGAGTTTGAAAAAGAAAAGAATTCAGAAAGACTTGCTAAATTAGCTGGTGGAGTAGCAGTAGTAGAAGTAGGAGCTGCAACAGAAACTGAGTTAAAAGAAAAGACTTTAAGAATAGAAGACGCATTAAACGCAACAAGAGCAGCAGTAGAAGAAGGAATCGTAGCTGGTGGAGGAGTAGCATTAGTAAATGTTATCGAAGCCGTAGCAAAATATGTTGAGACATTAGAAGGCGATGCAAAAACTGGTGCAGAAATCATCAAAAGAGCATTAGAAGAGCCAATCAGACAAATCGCAGAAAATGCTGGATTTGAAGGTTCAGTAATAGTAGATAAAGTAAAAAATAGTGAAATCGGTGTTGGATTCAACGCAGCAACAGAAGAATTCGTAAACATGATAGAAGCTGGAATAGTAGATCCAACAAAAGTAACAAGATCAGCACTAGAAAACGCTGCATCAGCTTCATCAATGTTATTAACAACAGAAGCAGCAGTAGCAGACACAAACAACGACCCACTAGGATTACCATCAGGAATGCAAAACGCAATGGGCGGCATGCCAGGAATGATGTAATCAACAAAACAAAACACCAAAAAGTTGCCTTGAAACACAGGCAACTTTTTTTATTATTCAAAACACTTCATTTGGGGACGGTTCTAAAATTCAATTCAAATGGACAAGGGGACAGACGAGAAACTAGTTTTTGCTTTTCATTGAGAAAAAAGGGTATATCATATAAAATGATATAGACAGAAGAGAAAAGGAGAAGCAGAAATGAATAAAATATTAAAGATACTAATAATAGTAGGACTAATAGTAATATCGATTCTTGGATATGCAATAGTTAAGATAGAAAAAAATATAGATCAAAATCCTGCAGTAATAGATACTGAGCAAGGGGGCGACATAGTGACAAAGCCTGCCATAGATCAAGAAGAACCTTTTGATGAAAGAGCAAATGATGAGAGAGTCACAAAAGTCGAGATTAATATACCAATAGAAGGAACAGAAAAATATTATGAGGACGTAGTATTACAAAAGCCACCTTTTAGTATTTTAGTATTAGTCAACAAATCAAGCGTACTGCCACATGACTACGAGCCAGAAGATTTAGTAACATTAGATAATTTTGCACCAGGTCGTATGGAAGAAGTAAAGCAAATGAGAAAAGTAGCAGCAGAAGCAATGGTCGAGTTAGTAGCAGGAGCAGAAACTGATGGATACGAAATATTACCAACATCAGGATATAGATCATATCAGCTACAAACAACAATATTTCAAAATGTAACCAATAGCTATGGATCAGTAGAGTCTGCCAATACAGTAAGTGCCCTGCCAGGACAAAGTGAGCATCAGTCAGGCTTAGCCATGGATATGTCATGTGAGTCAGTAAACTATCGCATAGTAGATGCATTTGGTGAGACAGAAGAAGCAAAATGGCTAGCTGAGCATGCATATGAGTACGGATTCATAATTCGTTACCCAAAAGGTAAAGAAGACATAACAGGCTACCAATATGAGCCTTGGCATTTAAGATACGTAGGAGAAGATGCAGCAAAAGAAATATACGAGCAAGACATAACATTCGAAGAGTATAGTGCAGAGTTAGTATAGGGTCAAAGTTTAGGAGAATATATGAAAGTATTAGTAATAAACGGATATGAAGATAATAGTCAAATATCATTAGATCAAAGTATCTTTCAAATAATAAAAGAAAGATGCCAAGAAAAAGACTATACAATAGAAAAAATAGATTTAGTCAATCAAGACATCAAAAAATGTGTTGGCTGTTTTGGTTGCTGGATAAAAACACCAGGACAGTGCGTCATACAAGATGACGGTAATGCGTTAGCAAAAGCATATATAAATAGCGATATAGTAATCATACTATCCAAGCTATCATTTGGTGGCTATTCACCAATCACAAAAAAAGCGATGGAAAGAACAGTTTCATTAATATCGCCACACTTTGAAAAGAAAAATGGTGTAACCTATCATAAAAAAAGATATGAGACATATCCAGAAATAATAGCAATTGGCTTATTAGCAGATTCAAACCCTGCAGAGGAAGAACTGTTTTTTCAGTTAGTAAAGAAAAACGCACTCAATTTCTCAGCACCAAAAAGCAAAAGCTATATATTATATGAGCACCAATGTGATATGGAAATAGACGAACGACTAGAGCGTATTTTTGAAGATGATCAGGAGGTGTTTTAAATGATAAGACAAATCGCCATGATCAATGGAAGCCCAAAAGGGATAAGAAGTACAAGCTATGCAGTATTAAGTCATTTAAATGACATCATAGCAGATGAAGAAAATCATATAGAAATCTATCAAGCAGCAGATATAGTAAAAGGAAAAACAAACATATCGGCAATATACGATGTGGATGTAATAATATTTTCTAGTCCACTGTATATAGATGCATTAACATATGATATGATACAACTAATGGAAATGATAAAAGAAAGCAAAGCATCATTTAAAGAGGGCATAGCTTTTATTGGAATCATAAATTCAGGCTTTCCAGAAAAAGAACATACAGAGATAGCACAAAAGATGATGAGAAATTTTGCACTAGGGATGGACTTCTCGGCTAGAGGCATGTTATCGCTAGGCGGAGGTGGAATAATCGCAGGCAGAAATCTTGAGTCACTAAAAAAACAAGCAAAAAATCAACGAAAAGCATTAGAGATTGTTGCCCAAGACATCCGAGACAAGCAATATGTATCGCAAAAGGCAATCGACTTATTTAACAAATTACCAGTAACCCATAAAGGGTTAATCAAAACAATAGATAAAGTGTGGTTACAGGTAGCACAAAAAAACAATGTAAAAGATCAACTAGGTGCAACACCCTATAAGTAAATAAAAAGAAGACAAAATACCGAGCCGAATGCTTTACACAGATAAAGCATTCGGTACGTTGTATCTAAAGCAAATAGCTAATGTTTGTATAAATACAAAAAAATAATAATTAATGAGCATACGTATTGACAAGACATCTACAATTTGATAACTTGTATAATATTATTTTTATGAGAGGAGCGTTTTCATGGAAGAAAAATTCGGCAAAAAAGGACTAACGTTTGATGATGTATTATTGGTTCCAGCCAAGTCAGAAGTACTACCACACATGGTAGACACATCAACAAACTTAACAAAAAAAATCAAGCTAAATATACCAATTATGAGTGCAGGTATGGATACTGTAACAGAGTCACAATTAGCAATCGCGATTGCTAGGGAGGGTGGCATAGGTATCATTCACAAAAATATGCCTATTGAAACACAAGCAGTAGAAGTAGATCGTGTAAAAAGAAGTGAGCATGGCGTAATAACAAACCCATTTTATTTATCAGAAAAGCATATCATTGCAGATGCAGACGCATTAATGGCAAAGTACAGAATATCAGGTGTACCTATAGTCGATGCAGATATGACACTAAAAGGTATTATCACAAATCGTGACATAAGATTTGAAGATAATATGAACAAACCAATCTCAGAAGCAATGACAAAAGACAACCTTGTAACAGCAAAAGAAGGTATCACAATGGAAGATGCCGGTGAAATCTTAAAAAGAAGAAAAATCGAAAAACTACCAATAATTAACGATAAAGGCATATTAAAAGGCCTAATAACAATAAAAGATATAGAAAAACGCATACAATTTCCACTGTCAGCAAAAGACGAAAATGGAAGATTGTTAGTTGGTGCGGCAGTAGGTGTAACAAGTGATATGCTTGCAAGAACAGAAGCATTAGTAGAAGCTGGTGTAGATGTAATCACATTAGATACAGCACATGGTCACTCTGAAAACGTAATAAATGCAGTAAAAACACTAAAAACAAAATATCCAGAGCTACAAATCATAGCAGGAAACATAGCAACAGGAAAAGCTGCAGAAGAACTAATAAAAGCAGGTGCAGATGCTATAAAAGTAGGTATTGGACCAGGTTCAATATGTACAACAAGAGTAGTAGCAGGTATAGGTATGCCACAAATCACAGCAATCAATGACTGTGCAAAAGTAGCAGCAGAGTATGGTATATCAGTAATCGGAGATGGTGGAATCAAATTCTCAGGAGAGATACCAAAAGCAATCGCAGCAGGAGCTGATGTTGTAATGCTAGGCTCATTATTAGCAGGTACAACAGAAAGTCCAGGAGAAAAAGTTATCTTCAAAGGAAGAAGCTTTAAATCATATAGAGGTATGGGATCAACAGCAGCGATGAAGCAAGGAAGCGGCGACAGATACTTCCAAGCAGATGCAAAAAAATATGTACCAGAAGGCGTAGAAGGAAGAGTGCCTTATATTGGAGATTTAAAAGACACAGTATATCAGCTAGTAGGTGGACTAAAAGCAGGTATGGGTTACTGTGGAACAGGAACAATAAAAGATTTAAAAGAAAATGGACAGTTCGTACAAATAACAAACGCTGGACTAGTAGAAAGTCATCCACATGATATTTCTATTACGAAAGAAGAATCTAATTACAGTGTAGGAGACTTATAAAAGATGATATATGATGGCGTATTAGTAGTCGATTTTGGTGGGCAATACAACCAATTAATCGCAAGAAGAGTAAGAGAAGCAGATGTATATTGTGAGATTGTACCATATCACAGAGCACTAGAAGCAACAAAAGAAGGAAAGCCAAAAGGAATCATCTTTACAGGTGGACCACAGTCAGTATATGGTGAAGACACACCAACAGTACCAAAAGAGTTATTTGAGCTAGGTGTACCTATATTAGGTATTTGCTATGGTGCTCAGTTAATGGCACATGTACTTGGTGGCGTAGTAAAGCAACCAGAAATGAAAGAATACGGAAGAGTAAAGCTAGACATCACAAAAGATGATAGTATAGCATTTAAAGATGTACCAAGAGACTCTGAGTGTTGGATGAGTCATACAGATTATATCGAAACAGCACCAGAAGGTTTTGACGTAACAGCAATAACAGATAGTTGTCCAACAGCAGCAATGGAAAATGCAGAAAAGAAATTATATGCAGTGCAGTTCCATCCAGAGGTACAACATACACCATTTGGAAATACTTTATTAAAGAACTTCTTATATGAAGTATGTGGTTGTGAAAAATCATGGACAATGGCAAACTTTGCAGATATTCAAATCCAAGAAGTAAAAGATAAAGTAGGCGACAAAAAAGTATTATGCGCACTATCAGGTGGAGTAGATTCATCAGTAGCTGCAGTATTAGTACAAAGAGCCATCGGTGAAAACTTAACGTGTATCTTTGTAGACCACGGACTACTAAGAAAAGACGAAGGCGATCAAGTAGAGAAATACTTTACAGAAAACTATGATCTAAACTTTATAAGAGTAAACGCACAAGAAAGATTCTTAAGTAAACTTACTGGTGTAACAGATCCAGAAAAGAAGAGAAAAATAATCGGTGAAGAATTCATCAGAGTATTTGAAGAAGAGTCAGCAAAACTTGGCGATATAGATTATTTACTACAAGGGACAATATACCCAGACGTAGTAGAATCAGGTGCAGGAGATGCAGCAGTAATCAAGAGTCACCACAACGTAGGTGGACTACCAGAAGATATGAAAATGAGCTTAATAGAGCCATTAAGACTATTATTTAAAGACGAAGTAAGAGCAGTAGGTGAAGAGTTAGGTATTCCAAAAGAAATCGTATGGAGACAACCTTTCCCAGGACCAGGACTAGCAATCAGATGCATCGGAGCAATAGATGACGAAAAACTAGAAATCATCAGAGAATCAGATGCAATCTTAAGAGAAGAAGTAAAGCTAAATGATCTAGAAGGTGAAATCTGGCAATACTTTACAGTCCTACCAAATGTAAAAACAGTAGGCGTAATGGGAGACGAAAGAACGCATGTGCATACAGTAGGTATCAGAGCCGTAACATCAGTAGATGGCATGACATCAGACTGGGCAAGAATCCCATTTGAAGTACTAGAAAAAATATCAAACAGAATAGTAAACGAAGTACCAAACGTAAATAGAATAGTGTATGACATCACGAGCAAGCCCCCAAGTACCATCGAGTGGGAGTAATAGAAAAAGTTGTTAGTGATTAGTTTATAGTTATTAGTTAATGAAGAGATGCGAGAAATCGCATCTCTTTTTGGTGTTATAAAAACCTATAATATCTGACCCCAAGGGGTTTTCTGGCTGTTTTTAATTATCTTGTTTAATTGTTAAGAAAAAATTACGGGAATATGGTATGGTAGAGAAAGAAATTACATTGTTTGCAAAAAGTGTTGTGGTAAATCAACAAAGGTTATTTGCGAATAACTATGTTGAACTGAGCGAAAATGTTATTGAGGAAATTTATAGAACATTATTTTAATGAGGAGTGTAACAAATGAATATATTCAAACTAGATACAAGTGATGATTCAGAGGTGTATAGTATAACAACAAATACCTTTGTTAGCTTAACAAAGCAGAAATTACCTTTTTTTAACGAGACAGGTAATGCAAGAAAATATCATGCAATATGCCCAGAATGTAATAACCCAATTTCAATCATAGGTTTATTTACAGATAAAAAGAAGCCGGGTGCCAAAACACATGGAAAACATGTTAGACATGATGTTAAAGGATTGCCTAAATACTCTCAAGAAAGACTCTCTAGTTGTTCACTAGAAAACCCTGTAGCTTTTGATTGTATGGACAAGCATAAGAGTGTGAAGAGAGCAAATGAAATTGTTGATTTAGTAAAAGAATACCCTGAAATTTTATTTGACAATGTTCGAAATATTATGGGTATCAATTTTAATGAAGATGTATTCTTTGAAATGATGAGTATGTTTATTGAAAATAAAGGGCCTTACTATATGCATGTAACAATGTGGAATTTACCATATAGTTTCTTAAATGTCCAAACACAAGTATCTATTTTATCAAGAAGAATATTCAAAAATAAATTTGGTAGAGAAATCGAAACATCTATTAATGAAAAAAGTAAATATTTCAAAGTTGATAAAGGCTTCATTAAAAAAAAGAAAGATGGTTACTCTAATATTTATATGTATTTCAATAACCACAAGTTGCCTTCTGGTAGTGAAAGTGAAACCCTTGATTTAATTATTGAAGAAGAGTATAAAGGTAAACTTAATGTAATTCTTACACATAAATTGAGCTTAAATGAAAAATCATTTATGAATGCAGTAAATAAAGTTAAAAGAATGAGAAAATTTGGCGAGACTTTGTAATAATAAAGATAAAAATGAGTCGGCGGGAATGGGTAAAAATGATTCCGTAGATAATAAATAGAAGTATCGAGATGCGATTAATCGCATCTCTTTTTGTGGAGAAAAGTGCTTGGGGGGTCAGATATTATAGGTTGTCAAAACGAACTTGACAACCTATAATATCTGACCCCCAAGAGATTTCCAAATTATCATCTCTTTTAAAAAAAAGAACACATGTTCTTGAATGCAATTATATCATGTGCTATAGTCAGAATATAGATATAAAATAAAAAAATGTGTTAAACATGACACTTTCAGTGCTGAATACGCAAAAACCCTGTACAAAACAGTTGTTATTGATACAATTATAACTAATTCGGTATCAAGGACGATGAATATAGTAGTTTGTTTAGGGGATTATATTATGAGCAATCAAATTATGAAATTTCACGAGTTAAATAACGGTGCAAATGCAAAGAAGGGTTTTAAGTTTCAAGATTATGTTGGAATTTATTATATGTTATTTTTTTATAAAAATGATATTGATTTTTCTATTTATTTTGAAACCAGAGACGATATAGAAACGAAAACGGCGATTGGGAATCATAAGGTGCAAGTAAAAAGTAGTAAGTTGACTTTACATGAGATAATAAAACCAGGTAAAAAGAATAAAGACGGAGAAATTGGAAAGAGTATTTATGACAAACTAATGGACTGTTCTGCGGAACAGTTCGGTGGATTTTTTGTAACATGCAGCCAATTTAGTGAGAATGATTTTGCTACATATCTATCGAAAGTGAATTTCAAAATAGATAATATTTATGAAGTATGCGGATATGAAAAGCATGCCTTTTGTGATAATTTTTATATACATGTAGTTCCATTTAAGGATAATAATGAAAATGCCGAATATCATGTAAAAGGATATGCAGCAAGTGTAGAACATGGACGTTCATTAAATCTAGAAAATCATATTAATAATTTAGTTAAAAGAGTAGGGGAACTAGGCGAGTATATTATTGAAAATGAATGTGATTATGAAAGAAAAAAGATGACAACTAAGGAATTACATGAAATTGACTTGTTGAATCAGATAAAAGATAGAAAAGAAATTATATTACAGAGTCTAGAAGAAGAATATAACAAGGAGTATATTACTGGAATACGTATAAAAATGCAATCAATAGAGATTAACCCAGAGCCTGAAATAAAGAAGCTGACTGAGTATAAATTGCCTGCAATTGGCAAGAAAAAATATAAACAGTACTTTGAGGAGATTTGTGAGTATGTTTTACAGAAGAATTGTGAGCTTGAAGAAGAATTGATTCTGGCATGGGCTATATTAAAATATTCTAGAGAGGTAATAAATAATGAAAATTAAATTTAAAGAATTTAAAATATTTGAATATAAATTGAAGAAATATGGTCATTATACTTTTTCAGATGGGATAAATGTTTTAAGAAATTCAATTGAGGCAGATAGAAGAAAACAGAACAAAGTTGGAAAATCTAGTATATTGAAAAGTATGATGTATTGTTTGGGCCTTGAAGTAAAAAATTGGGATCCCAAATATATTTATAAAGACATGATTTTTGAACTTTTAATAGAGACAACTGAAGAAAAATATATAATAACTCGATATCGTGATAAATTTTCTTTGAATAATAATGAATTTATTTCACTAGGCGATTTTAGAGAAGCTTTTGCCAATATTCTAGAGTTTGACTTAAAAGTTGAATATAAAAAAGCTAATAAGAAAATTTTACCGTATCCTGAAGACTATTTAATGTTTTATTATGTTGATCAAGATGCTTCATGGAGTAACAAGCTTTTTCTTAACGTTAACCCTGGAATTGCTAAATATGTAAAAGATGCACATAAACATATATATAATTATTTAATTGGTATTAGCGATGAAAATATAATTCAATTAAAAGATGATATTTTCTATATAAAGGAAGAGAAAAAGGTTGTAGAGCAATCACTAGATAAAATTAAATATGTTGAAAATGAGATGAGTGAAGCAACGTATAAAAATGTGGTTTCCATAAATGAGGAAGAATTTCAAGAAGATCTCTTAAACTTGGAAAGTATATTTAAAGATATATTTCTTGCAGAAAATGAATTGAAGAAGAAGCTTTATGATAACGCTAAAAAAATTAATAAATTTAATCAAGAAATTGATGAACTAGGATTTCTTTTCAAAGACATTTCTCAAATCGAAAATGGGTTAAAAAAATCAAAATGTAAATTGTGTGAATCAGAATTAACTGCAGATATTATTGTTAGAAAATATCAAATAGCCGCAGAGCAAATTGAAATAGCTAACTTACATAAAGATTTATTAAACAAGCTAAAAAAAGCTGAAGAGGACCGGATTGGTATTATAAAAGAAAGCGGTAAGGTAAAAGAGCAGTTAGAAAAATTGAAAGTTGAAATAGAAAAAAAGGTAGATATGAAAAAAGTTTCAGATTATATTGATATGAAAGTCGAACAGAAAAAGACAACCGACTTTGGAAAAATAAAAAAAGATAAGATGGGTTTATTAACGAAATGCATAAAAAAAGAAGAAGAAAAGAAAAAGGAATTAAGAAAAGCTGAAAAAAAATTAAAAGAAAGAAAGGAAGAGATATCTTTGGATTTCAAAGATTATTTATCCAAACTAGATTTGAAAATAAAGGGAGATGCTAGTCTTAAAGATTATTCAAAAATTCTACAATTTAACATCAAAGATACGGGGACATCGAAAAACATAATATATCTAGCTTTGTTTTTAACATATTTTAAATTAATAGATGTATATTCTAATATTAAGTTACCTTTTGTTATTGATACAGTTATAAAAGATGATCATGACGATATAAATCTTGAATCTATGAGTGCGATGATAAGTGAAGATTACTTCGAATTAAATAATCAGGTTTTTTATTCATATGTAGAAAATGAAAAGTTTAAGTTAACAGCGGATAAGATCAATTATATAAATATTGATAAAAGAATATGCAACTTAGATTTCACAAAAAATGAAGATTCGATTATAACAAAAATTAGTCAAAATTTAGTGGGATTTAACAAATAGATATTTATAAAGGTTGCAATATAAGTAGGAAAATGCTTAGGATCAGGCTTGGCAAATTGACTAAATAACCACTGTATTATTTTATTATTTCAAATTAATTTGATTACTATTGATGTAAATAAAAAGAAACTTAAATTATGTATTAAAAGACCTGTAATGGGTCTTTTTTGTTATAAAAATCAAAAAAATAGGTCTAACGGTTGATGTCTTTGCTAACATTTAGATATATAATTATTTTAGAAGTAGTTAATTATAGGGGTAAAAAAAGTTATAATAGTTATATGTTTTGAAATAAGTTGTTAAAAATAGTAATGGCTTTAAAAAGTGGAATTGAAGAAAGGTGATTACATGAAAAATAGTATTGATATGGCTAGTGGAAGAAAGAAAGCAGAGATAGTACTAAAGAACTGTAAAGTTGTAAATGTATTTTCTCATGAAATAATAGAGACGGATATAGCTATTGGTTATGGAAAAATAGTTGGTTTAGGAAATTATGATGGAGAAACAGAAATAGATATTGAAGGAAAATATGTATCACCTGGATTCATCGATGGACATACACATATAGAGTCATCGATGGTATCTCCTGTTCAATTTGCTAGAGCAATAATTCCTAGAGGGACGACTACAATAATTGCAGACCCACACGAGATAGCAAATGTTTGTGGGATAAAAGGCATTGAATATATCCTAGATGAAACACAGAACATTCCTTTAAACGTATTTTTAATGTTACCATCATGTGTACCTGCAACGCCTTATGAAAATTCTGGAGCCAATCTTTCAGCAGATGACCTAAAGCAATTGATAGATAATCCTAGAGTATTGGGACTTGGTGAGTTAATGAATTATCCGGGTGTTATAAATGGTGAAGAAGATGTCATCAACAAGATTAACCTTTGCAATGAATATGGAAAAATAATTGATGGTCATGGACCGGAAATATTAGGGAAAGAATTGAATGCATACGTTTTACCAGGCATTAAAACTGAGCATGAGTGCTCCAGTGTTGAAGAAATGTTAGAAAGAATAAGACTTGGTATGTATATATCTATAAGACAGGGCTCTGCTGCGAAAAATTTACTGCCTTTATTAAAAGGTATCACAAATGAAAATATGAGAAGATGTACATTTTGTACTGATGATAGGCATCCAGAAGACTTGTTAAATGAAGGTCATATAGATAATAGTATAAGGATAGCAATAAAAAATGGAATAGATCCAATTTCAGCAATAATAATGGCAACTCTAAATGTAGCAGAATGCTACAATCTTAAAAATATTGGGGCAATAGCACCTGGATATATTGCGGATTTAGTCGTCGTAGATAATTTAGAAGAGTTTAATATTACAAAAGTATTTAAAGATGGAAAAATAGTATCAGAAAATCAAAAGAACATGTTTGAAATAAAAGAAAATAATAGATATGACGTCAAAGACACTGTGCATATAAAAGCCATAAAAAAAGAAGATTTGAATATATATATGAAAACAGAAAATGCTAACGTTATATCTCTGATAGACCATAGTTTACTGACAAAAAAAGTAGTTAGAAGTGTTAATGTTGAAGATGGATTATTTAAGAGCAATAAAGATGACGATGTCCTTAAGATTGCAGTTGTCGAAAGGCATAATGCGACTGGAAATATTGGACTTGGGCTAGTTGAAAGATTTGGATTAAAAGGCGGTGCAATAGCGTCAACTGTAGCTCATGATTCGCATAATATAGTAGTTATTGGGGATAATGATGAAGATATGTTGATGGCTATCAATGAAGTGACTAGAGTAGGTGGAGGCATAACTATATGTTCGAATTCAAAGGTTTTAAAAACCCTAGAGCTACCTTTAGCTGGACTCATGTCTGATTTAAGTATTGAAAAGGTCGATGAGATATTGGCTGAGATGCTAGGTATAGCTTATGAAAAATTAAATGTAAATAAAAACATAGAGCCTTTTATGACACTTGCATTTTTAGCTCTTCCAGTAATACCAGAAATTAAGATTACTGACAAGGGTCTTTTTGATGTGAGTCGGTTTGACTTTATAAAAATAAATGCAGATTAAATACTTTGATTTGATGAAGAGGTGCGAGCAATCGCATCTTTTTTTGTGTGAAAGAATTAGAGTAGTATTATATATATGGGATAGGATTTTTAGAAAATGAAGTGCTTTCGTTGTAAAAAATGTAACGATTAACACTTTTTCGTTGTAAAAAATGTAATCTCCGACACTTTTTCGCTGTAAAAAATGTAAAATGGTAATATAATGTCCTAAAGTGATGAATGTATGCTTAGAAAAACAGCAGATGAATTATAGAGATGGAAAGAAAAAAAATAACCATTAGTTATTAAAGGTGCAAGACAAATTGGTGAAATTTGGTTAATAATAACCAATGCGAGGTAAAAACATGAATGAATTATTAACAGCATATGAAGAAAACTATCAAAAGCTATATACATTAGCTTTCAGAATAACAGGGACCAAAGAGTCTTCAGAAGATGTGCTTCAAGAGTCTTTTATTAATGCATATAAAGCCTTTGATAAGTTTCGAAAGGATAGTTCAATATATACTTGGCTATATAAGATTGTTTTAAATAATGCAAAAAAGCAGATGATAGTTATTAATAAAATGCCTGTTGATAAGTATGCAGAGGAGCACAACATTTCCACAGAAGAAGTGTTCAATTATGTTAATAGTTTTGGGGATTCAGAAGATGAAATCGCTACTAGTAATTCTAAGGAGACATGCCTTCAATTATTTATGAATTGTATGCCAGCAAAATATAAAGTTGTATTTACGCATAGGTCAGTGTTGCATTTATCTGTAAGAGACACTGCGAGCATAATGGAGTGTACAGAAAGCGATGTGAAAGTTAACTTGCATCGTGCTAGAAAGTTATTTAAAGAGAAAATGGAAGATAGATGTTCGCTGATTAATAAATCAAAGCCATGTAAATGTAGCACATGGATAAATTTTGCCAAATCCATGGATAAGCCAATACTGAAAGAAGAGATAAGGACTATTAAGCAAAATGAAAAAGCTTTATATGAAACTTTTCATGAAGATATTAATGAGCTAATACCCTATGCAACGCTATATAATACGTTAGTAATGCCAGAAGATTTTAGACTTTTTAAAGATAAAATTCAAAAGTTAATCGAGAGTAAGCAAATTAGTATATTAAATATAAAATAGCGATGTGATTGCCACGTCGCTATTTTTATATTTTATTCTAATGTAGGGCCTATGCCTATACGCATTATTCCTTTGAAATATTTTTCTCTGACACTACCAGCTTCTTTTGCCCATTCTTCTATACCAATGCTTTTTATACGACATAGGTTATACATTTTCATGTTGTGAGGCAAGCTTGATGCTTGGTCAGCTGTAGGATGTAACTTATCACAAGGAAAGTCATCACAGTCACTACAAAATTGAAGATTTCTTTCTACTGCACACTCTTTTGTAGGGCAATCATATGGAGTAATAATACATCCACTCACTTTACATCCCTGACAAATAATATCCTCTTCCTTCTTATCTAATAACTTTGCCATTCTTTGTTGCATTTCTTTTGTAATATTGTCCTCAAATAGCTCACAGTTAAAGCAATCAATACCACAATAAGCTGTTAATTTTTCATAATCCATTAAGCTTTCTCCTTTATATTAAATGATTTCATTATATTAGATACTTGAAATGAGAAAAGGTTACAAAATATATTTGTATTTTTGCCATAACATGAATATGGCGCATGTTAATATTATGATATGAATAGAAAAAATAAAGTTGGAGGAAGAATTATGAAAAAAATATCTATAATAATGTTTCTAGTTCTGCTTTTTGTTGGGTGCTCGGATAGTGATTTGGTGGAACAATTATCAGAAGAAAATAATGAATTGAAAAATCGTATTGAACAACTTGAAGTTATAAATCAAAGGGAAAATGAAAATTTGACGATAAATGATATGGAAATTAAGTCAACAAGTGAATCGCCAGATAAGAGATTTGTTGTATTTATTATGGGACATAATGAATTTTCTACAGTGTACATGTTAGATATGATGAAGCAAAAAGTGAAAGAAATTAATGATTCTCATATATCAGGTATCCATTGGTCCCCTGATAGTAAATACTACATAATTAATAGTGGGACTTATGTAACAAGGACGGGAGAAATGTATGCTAGCGATACAAATGAGCTAGCAAAGGTATTTGGGTTTATTGGACAATTATATTGGATTTCGGATAATGAAGTGATTTATGTTAGAGAAAATATTGATAGTGATTTTCAAAGTGGTGTAGAACTAGCAGGCAGAACAGAAATCGTGAAGCATAATTTGGAAAATAATGAGATGGACATAATTATAGATTACGAAGAAGATACAAATTTTAGAATCAAAACAGTTACTAATAATATAGTAGAATATACACGTAGAAATTACGCAGAAGAGATAGTTGAAATTATTGAGACTAAAATAAATTGAAAGTAGAAAAGTTTTTAAAACAATAGTTGATTACAATTTTATAACATTATAGACTTGATGTAGATCAATATTGATAAAATATTTTAAGGAGAATAGTTTTGTGCTTTGCGCAGGTGCTTAACTAAAAAACATGGATAATAAAGCTAAAGATAATATTAAAAAGATTATTGAAAGGGACTATTCAAATATTGCTGGAATAGTCGTATCTCAGAACGATCGAATTATATATGAGAAATACTTTGATGCGTATAAAGCCTGTGACACGATTCATATTGCATCTGTGACAAAAAGTATAATGTCTATCCTTATTGGTATAGCAATTGATAAAGGCTATATTGAAAGTATAAATCAATGTGTTTTAGATTTTTTTCCTGATTATAAATTAAAGCGTGGAGAAAAAACACTGCAAAAGATTACTATTCGCGACTTGCTTACAATGACGGCGCCTTACAAATACAAATCCGAGCCATATACTAAAGTCTATTCTCAAAAGGACTGGGTCGTATCAGTGTTGGATTTGCTTGGTGGCAGAAGTGAGATAGGAGATTTTAAATATACAACAATAGGAATCAATGTATTGTCAGGGATACTTGGATCTGCGACAGGTGTGTCGGTGAAAGAGTTTGCTACTAAGTATTTATTTAATCCCTTAGAGATTGTACCTCCTCAAAATAAAGTTATTGATTACAGAGAAGCTTTTATGGGATTTATAAAAGATAAATATGTTGAAGGTTGGGTTATAGATTTTAAGGGTGTTAATACCTCTGGTTGGGGACTTGCTCTTAAAACACAGGACTTAATGAAAATTGGTCAATTGTATTTAAATAAAGGGCAATGGAATGATGAACAGATTGTATCTGAAAAATGGGTCAAAGAAAGTACAATGAAACATAGTAAATGGGGCGATCTAAAGTATGGCTACTTGTGGTGGATTATGGATGATGAGATAAAAGAATATGCAGCCATTGGTGATGGTGGAAATATAATATATATTAACTCAAGTAAAAATCTAGTTGTAGCAATAACATCTAGGTTTAAACCAAGGGTAGCTGACAGACTAGATTTAATTAAGAAAGAAATATTACCATACGTGTAATCATAAAAAGGAGTCAAATAAAAAAGTCAACTGGTTTGAAATCTAACTAGTTGACTTTTTTATTTGTGAAACTAGTCTGGTGGTGGATAATCAGAAAAATGATTGTCAACCAAAATTAATACTAAAGGTTGACAAAAGGCTGTGAGATTCATATTATATTCATAGTGATTGAAATTAATATAATAAAAATAGATTATATAGGAGCGTAATATGATTTGGTATCCTTACACACAAATGAAAACAATGACAGAACCCATTGAGGTAGAAGGTGCATCAGGTGTTTATTTACACACTAAAGAAGGCAAGCTTATTGATACAACATCATCTTGGTGGAGCGTCCTTCATGGCTATAATCATCCAGAGTTAAATGAAGCCATAAAAAACCAAGTAGATCAATTTTCTCACGTTATGCTTGGAGGATTAACACATGCACCGGTAAAAAAACTAACGAATAAATTAAAAGAGATATTACCTGCAGATTTAGATTATTGCTTTTACTCTGACTCAGGAAGCGTAGCTGTAGAAGTCGCTCTTAAGATGGCGGTTCAGTACTATTTTAATAAAGGGTTAGAAAAGAAAAGAGAGATAGCAGCTTTATCGTTGTCTTACCATGGAGATACTTTTAAGACTATGTCAGTTGGTGATGATGAAGACTACCATTTGGCATTCCCAGAGAAGAAAGGTATTTACCATATATCACCAAGTGAAAGTGAACTAGAAGCGTTATTTATTGAGAAGCATAAGACTATTGCGGCGTTTATAGTTGAGCCATTGATTCAAGGTGCTGGTGGATTTAAAATGTATGACATCGCGTTTTTAAAGGCAGCGAGAGAATTATGTAATCAATATGATGTTTTACTTATTTTTGATGAAGTAGCTACGGGCTTTGGTAGAACAGGAAACATGTTTGTTAGTGATTTAGTATGTCCGGATATTATAGTTCTTGGAAAAGCATTGACTGCAGGTTACATAGGTCACGCTGTTACAGTTGCCAATGAAAAAGTATATAACGGATTTTATTCTGACAATCCAGATCATGCCTTAATGCACGGACCAACATTTATGGGAAATCCTTTAGCGTGTGCAGTTGCATTAAAATCACTAGAGATATTTGAACGAGAAAACTACTTAGAAAAAGTAAAAAAAATAGAAAATATTTTGAAAAATAAATTTGAAAATTTTGAGTCAGATAAAGTGAAAGAAGTACGCATTATGGGAGCTTGTCTTTGTATAGAAGTCTACGATTCAAGTGACTTAAATGGATTTTACCAGTACGCTATCAATAATGGCATACATAGTAGACCGTTTATTAACTATATGTATGGTATGTTTCCATTTATTATTACCCAAAATGAATTAGAAAAAGTATGTGACACATACAAAAAATGGTTTAGTGAATAAATAAGTTTGAAATATCCAGTTAGCTAAATGCTAGTTAATTAAGAAAAGCCAAAGGTGAGATTACTCTACCTTTGGCTTTATATTAATCATATCTACATTAAATCCTTTTTCGGGTCCTTTGTATCGAGGGTATCTATTTATATCTAATGAACCCACGCCAAAATTAATTGAATTAGTTGGACAATAGCTATAGCATCGCATGCATAGAGTACACTTATTGCCAAATACATATGATTCATTTTCCATCGTAATATTTTGAGTTGGACACATTTCTACACATTTATTGCAGTTAATGCAAGTTTTTTTATCTGAATATAATGTTGCACTAGCATTTTTTATAACTTTATCTATGTGTCTACGTTGAATATCTCCAATTAGCCTTGCTACAGGCGTATTGCCTCTGATAAAAATGCGATTATCAACGATTTTGTTTGCTAGCATATTTACTTTTGGTAGACATCTTAGATTTGTTTTTTCTGCACTTTCAGCATCTTTAGGTTTGAAAAATTTAAACTGCGGGATGTGAAAGCTATTTGACATATTGAAATGAAAAGTGTTTTTTAAAGTAAAACCTTTTGAAATAATTAACGTGGCCATATGAAGCGCAGTGTCTCCAGAAGCAAGGGCTTGAGTGGCATATATGCTAAGACTTTTATTTCCTAGGTAATCATCTAAGCTTGAGACAAATTCGTCAAATGGGTATGGTGCTTTTGAGCCATAAACGGGAAAGCCCATGACTACATGCTCAGCGTTATCAATTTTGCTTTTCAATTCATCATAAGAATAACTTTCTATAGAACAATTTTCAACAAAAGCACCTTTTTCTTCAAGGCTCTTTTGAAGCTCTTTAGCTATCCACCAAGTATTCCCTGTACCACTAAAATATAGTATTAAAACTTTTAGCATACTTCACCTCTATTTTCTGTTTTTTTTATAAATATATCTGTAACGGGTTACGTTGTATTCTCGTTTTTGCATTACCTCACTTGAAGCATATCACCATCCAAGGGGTCGGTCAATAATTAACCTTTATTATAGTAGATAATCATATTAGAATAATAGTAAAGGCACTGAGGTGAAAACAATTGTAAAATGATTATTAAAAACAGGAAAGGAAGCAAGGAAAGCTATGAAGAAACAAGATGTTATTATAATAAATGATGAAATAATTCCAAAAGGAAAATGCTATATAATGATTAATGACTTAAAAAATGATGAAGAGAATCAAGTATTTAAAAATGTTTTAGACAAAGAATATAAGTCGGATAGCATTATGTATTTTTTGAGCTGCAAAGATATAACCTTTGACCATGAGCAAGCTGCCATAAACTTAAAAGATTATAGGCTAAACTATTACACAGATATGATTCAATTGGAAAAGAAATTAGTAAAAACTGATTCAGCGTTTATAACAAAAGAGCTTGACGATGAATCTTGTAACACATTTAAACATGAACACAACAAATCTTTCTTTCATGTTCCCTGTTCTGCTACATATACAGTAGATAGTTTAAGAGAGAAAATGATTGACGAAAATATAGGCGTAGGTTTGATTTATAATAAGGAGACACATATAGGAACATATGAGATAAACTATAGCAATGAAGTAGCTGAAATAGAAGGTCTATCAATTCATGTAAAGCATCAAGATAAAGGCTACGGGAAACAAGCACTAGAAGCTATAGAGGTATTACTTATAAGTGAAGGCTATGAAAAAGTATTGCTCACAGTAGCAAGCTTAAATGAAAAAGCTTATGATTTATATCTAAAAAGTGGCTACCAAGTAGATACAAAGAGAAGCCGTTGGTATAAAGTTAATAGAAAAAGTAGGCTAGTAAAAGAATAGTATTACAATAATCCAATGACTATATTGGGTTATTTTTTTACAAAAAAATAATAAGAAAAAAATTTGTTTTTTTTTCTTATTTGTAGGTTTACCAAACATATGTGACATAAAACAAAAAATGTCAAAAAGACAAGATAGGACCACCTTGAATGATATAGTTGAGTTGCGAAACCAAACTTAATATTCAAAGGAGATCCTATAATGAATACTATAACACAAGATATGCGTTGGAAACAGATGATTTGTGATTATGCTTTAAAGCATGGTGTAACTAAAGCAGCCATTAGGTACAGAACCAATAGGCAATTTGTGTATCGTCAGCTCCATAAGTATGATGGTAGCTTAAAATCATTGGCACTACTGTCAAGAAGACCACATAATCATCCAAATCAGCATAAAGATAGCGAATTAAAGCTGATTAAAGATATGAGAAGAAGAAACCCAACAACTGGATTAGTTGAATTTTGGATTCGTATGAGAAGAAAAGGATACAAGAGATCTGTAACTTCCTTATATAGAGTAATGAGAAGGTTGGGGATGTATGAGAAAAAGAAAGTAAAACCTAAGTATGTATCTAAACCATACATGCAAATGACATACCCAGGAGAACGGGTACAAGTAGATGTAAAGTATGTACCTACAAAATGCTTAGTTGGAGATATGGCAAGAAGTAGGTTGTATCAGTATACAGCCATAGATGAGTATAGTAGAGTTAGATGTTTAGCATTCTATGAGGAGAAAAACACCTATACATCAACATTGTTTTTAGAAAAGATAAGAAAGTATTATCCCTTTGAAATCAAGGAGATTAGAACCGATAATGGCTTTGAATTTACAGGAAAAATGAGCAACAGAAAAACTAATACGTTATTTGAACGTAAGCTATCAGAATATGGCATTAAACACAACAGAATACGAGTAGCAACACCTAGACATAATGGTAAAGTAGAAAGAAGTCATAGAACTGATAATGAGCGTTTTTATAGTAAACATAAATTTTATAGCATCAAAGATGCAAGAGAGCAACTTAGCAGATATATGCGTGTTTCAAATGGTTTTCCAATGCGACCCTTAAAATGGATGACGCCATATGAAGTGCTCAAGGATTTTTTGGTTCATAATGTAACATATGTAACGTAAACATACA